>JADHEF010001671.1_pt1 | contig 12427 bp, 13 predicted proteins | sample 8952391 | NCBI WGS metagenome assembly JADHEF01 (sample SAMN16124439, study PRJNA663245) | bioreactor sludge metagenome | isolation source: sludge (nitrite) | place: India:Bengaluru | collected 2019-02-28
GGGACGGCTGGATCTGCTGGTCGCTGCCCGGGGACCTTGAGGCCCATGCCCTCGTGGACCTGATCCGTGGAGCGCTCCCACAGGAGGGAGGTTGGTTGGCTTTGGCCGACGGTCGCACCTGGAAGGTCACACCGGATACGCCGCCCATGACACGCGTCGATGGTTGTGAAGCCCTCACAGGCTTTGAAATCTGCACGGACTGCGGCTGGCCCCGGATCGGTGACATCGCCCCGTGCAAGTGCTACTCCGGGGGCGGCTGTCAGACCTGTTTCATGCCGGTTTTCTGGCCTGCGCCCACGCATGAGCATGTCCACCTGGATGGACGGGTCCTCTACGTGCCGCACGTTGCGGCCTATGCCCATCGCTGCGTGCCTTGGGCCCAGGTGCAGGTGCGCGACCTCCCCGATCTCCTGAGCCGCGTGTGAGCAATAGTCGACTCTCCCCCTCGCGAGCCCGTCGGAGCCCTCTGCGCGGGATGCCCCTGGCCTACGACCCCTTCGTGCGCCTCATGATCGTCCGGATCCTGGTCTACTTCGGGGGGCTCCGTGCCCTTGTGGACGGGGACCGGATCATAGACCCCTGGTTGCTCCGCTACCTGGGCCTGGAGGCCATCTCCCAGTCCCCCGAACCCTACGCGGCAATCATGCACGCCCTTGAGCCCCTGCTCCATTCGCTGGAGAAGAAGCTCCCTCCGCCCCCGAAGGCTGTCACCCTCACCCGCAACCTCGATGAGCTTGCCCGTCTCCTTGCGTTATCCCGGATGGAGCAGGACATCCTCCTCTTTGTTACGGCCTGCTACTACAGCCGTGAACTCCAGAGGGTACTTCAGCAGCTGCGCGACCTCCGTTTGCCTGAGGCCTTCCATATCGTGGCGTGCGCCACCGGGCACTCCTTCCTGGCGATCTCGAAGGCCTTGGCGCCTGGTGCCAAGCTGGTGTCCTCCGGACTCCTCCAGGTCGATGGCCAGATGGCCACGGAGTTCGCGCACCAGATCCAGCTTCTCCCCGGCCTTGCAGATCAGCTCAACATCCTTCACCCGGACCCCGCCGACCTCTTCTTCAGCGCCTTCCGCCGGGCTACGCCCCCGAGCCTAACCCTGGAGGACTTCAGGCACCTTGGGGTGGACCTGGACGTGCTGTTGGCCTATCTGATGAAGGCCTGGGAGGCACGCCAGGGAGGCGTCAACGTGCTGTTGCACGGGCCCGTCGGAACTGGAAAGACCCAACTCGCCAGGGTCATCGCCCAGCACCTGGGGGCCCCCCTGTTCGAGGTCACCTGCCAGGACCGCTACGGAAACACCCTGCGGGGGGATGGGCGGCTCGCGGCCTACCAGCTCGCGCAGGGGGTGTTGGGCGGTGACCCTCAGCCCATGGTGTTGTTCGATGAGATCGAGGATGTGTTTGCGGAAGCACCCTCCCTGAACATCCTGGACGTCCGGCGGCGCCGTGGCGGTGGTCGTAAGGCCCTGATCAACCAGTCGCTGGAACAGAATCGGACCCCGGCGATCTGGATCACCAATGACGTCGGCGTACTGGACGATGCCTACATCCGCAGGTTTGACTTGGTCCTGGAGGTGAAGGCTCCCCCACGCAGCGCCCGGGCCAGGATCTTGGACCACTACCTCCAGGGGACCGCTGCCAGTGGCACGGTGAAGCAGCGGCTTGCAGACCACCCCAACCTTCCCCCTGCTGCCGTGGCACGGGCCGCCAAGGTCATCAAGACGGTGGAGCCAACCCTGACCCCGGGAGCCACCGACGAGGTTCTCCAGCGCATCATCGGCAACACCCTGGAGGCCATGGGGCTCCCCCGGCGATCCCGCTCCCTGAACAACGCCCCCAGCAACTACCACCTGAGCATGGTGAACACGGACCGATGGAGGCCTACGATGGGGTCTTCGTGGCCACCACGAACCTCCTCGACGAGTTGGATCCTGCAGTGCTCCGGCGCTTCTCCGTCAAGGTCGGGTTCAAGGCCATGACTCAGGCCCAGCGGGTGGAGATGGCCGTGTCCTGCTGGACGACGCTAGGGCTCCAGCCCACTAAGGAGTCCCTGGACGCCCTCATCCACATGGAGGGGCTCACCCCCGGGGACTACGCAACCGTGCTCCGCCAGTCCGACCTGCAGCCTATCCCCGATGCGACAACCTTTGTCAGCCTGCTTCGAGCTGAGCTGGTCCTCAAGCCAGAGGGTCGCCGCCGAACGGTGGGGTTCTGACGTGGACACCCTGCGGAGCCAGGGCTCCTCCCGCCACTACCTCTTTGGGTTGCGTTTCAAGAGGCGCCGGTTGGCTTTGAGTCCGCCGGAAGGCTTCGTGACGATCCAGACGACCTTGTCCTCATCCATGGCGGCCTGGAGCCACTCCAGGGCACCCTCTGGGCTGAGGGGTAACGGGGTCTTCGCGCCGATCTCCAGCCCCCATACCTCACCCGGATGGGCTGCCGGAAGAACCAGGGGTGTCTTGGTGTCCTTCTCAATAACCATCCGATCACCGCCCTCTTCGGGGTCGATGGCTTCGAGGTAGCCGGTGCGCGGGAGCGCGGGGATCTCGAAATCCTGCCCGGTCTCCAGGGCGTGCTTGGAGACGCCGAGGACCCTGAGCAACTGGTTTAGCGCAGGTCCTTTGGGTGTGCGCTTCCCTGCCTCCCACATTGCGACCGTAGACTGGTTCACGCCCACAGCGGTCGCCAGGCTTGCCTGGGAGTAATCGAACCGTAGACGCCAAGCTCGGATGCGCTCCCCGATCTTTTCCGGTGACGCGACAACCGTCCGGTGCTTGTAGGCCCCCCGGTCGGTCATAGATTTTCCACCACACAATTATCACGATGTGATAATTCATGTAGACCATCATGCCACCCCTTTGGTCTTGGGGGGCCAGAACGATGGCGGGTCATGCACCGATGCTATCACCCGCTCGCCACTGGCTTATCCGTCAACCACTACTCACGAGGTCCCCATGTCCCAGCTACGTCAAGCCGTTCTGCTCCTCTTGAGCGCCCTCGCAGTCGCTCCGGTTCATGGGCAGGCCGCCGACGATGCCTCCCCGGCACCGGCTTCCATCAGCTCCCCGTCCATCTCGATCGAGGAGCTGAAGGTCAAGGCCTCCGCAGGGGATGCCGAGGCTCAGTGCGATCTCGCAGACCGCTACTACAGCGGAAAGGGCGTCCCGAAGGACTACGTCGAGGGCACCAAGTGGGTGAAGAAGGCCGCAGACCAGGGCTGTGCCCGTGGGCAGCTCGGCCTGGGGTTGGCCTATGCCAACGGCCAGGGCGTGCCCAAGGATCTTGTTGGGGCGGCGCTCTACTACCACATGGCAGCGGAGCAGGGTCTCGCCAAGGCCCAGCTCCTGCTCGCGGGGTGCTTCGAACACGGCCAGGGGGTGAAGCGTAACGATGTCGAGGCCGCGAAGTGGTATCTCAAGGCGGCCCAACAGGGTGAACCCAGAGCGCAGTACATCCTGGCGGCCTTCTACGCCAACGGACAGGGGGTCGCCCCTGATGTGAACGAGACCCAGAAATGGATCCTCGCGTCCGCCGGTCAAGGATACGCACCATCCCAGGCCTGTCTTGGCGTCTTCTACGAGGAAGGCCTAGGATTTCCCGCAGACATCAACAAGGCCGTTCAGCTCTACCAAGCTGCAGTGAATGGTGCCAGCGAGGAGAATGCGGCCTACCGCCTAGGAGTCTGCTACCTGCAGGGGAAGGGGGTCCCACAGAACTCTGTGGAGGCCTACGCCCTTTTCGACTTGGCTTCCTCCAGGGGAGTCGAGGACGCCAACACCCTCAAGAACATGCTCACAAAGCGCCTGACCCCCCAGAGCCTTCAGCAGGCCCAAGCCCGGGCTCGCCAGCTCCAGGACGTCGCATCCGCTCACCTTCAGAACCCCTGAACTCTACGACAACCCATCCCTCCATGGAGCAGAACATGCGCATCACCGCCCAATACATGCTGTTGATGGTTGCCGTCCTCCTGGCAGCGCCATTTCCCCTACATGCTCAACCGGTCCCCTTGGTCCGAGTCCAGAACGGGGGGAACCCCCTGCTGGGGAGATGGGTGAGCACGGATCTATCACAAAGCACCATGGTCTACGTGAAACGCACCGACATGATCTTCAGCAGCAACTACACCGTGACGGCCATTTCGTACAAAACCGATGGAACCGTGAAGAGCGTCTCCAATCGGTATGGGATTCAGCATGTGGCCCAGCCCGATGAGGGCTACCTCTGGTTCTTCAGCAGCGCGAACGGATTGGAAACACGCAGGCGTTGTGAGTTCAGGATCTACAACGGCCTGCTCTACATCTCGTCGCCCGAAACCGGCCTGATGGTGTTCAAGAGGAAGGGCAAGTAGCTCGCGCTGGCGGTTCTTCGACCGTAGACCGAACCCATTGCTCATGAGGTTGCTGATGTCTTTCATACGACTTGGTAGATCTTGGTTCCGAATCTTCGTAGTGCTGTTCCTAGGAATGGCAGTGTCCCTCCCGGGCACCGCCCGGCCTGTGCCCAAGAAGAAAGCGCCCCGACAGGTGTCCTCCACTCTGCCTACCAAGAAGAACATCTTGGGGATGACGTTTGTCCTAGTTCCTGCAGGGACCTTCACCATGGGCACCACCGACCGGCAACCGGGCGAGATGCCCAGAACACCTCACGAGGTCACGCTCACCAAGGCCTTCTACATCCAGACGACAGAGGTGACCCAGGCGCAGTGGGGACAGGTCATGAACATGGAACCTTGGGCCAGCTGCCGGACCAACGTGTTGGAGGGCGACAACTACCCCGCCGTGTACATGACCTGGTCCGAGATTCAGGACTTCATCCTCAAGCTCACCCTGAAGGGTGAAGGGACCTACCGGCTCCCAACCGAGGCCGAGTGGGAGTACGCCTGCCGGGCCGGGTCCAAGACTCGCTACAGCTTTGGAGACGCTGAGGAAGCCCTCGACCGGTACGCATGGTACAACCCTGGATCCCAGCAGATGATGGACATGCAGTGGCAGCAGCGCGGGCTCTACCCTCACAAGGTGGCCACCAAGAAGCCGAACCGCTGGGGGCTGTTCGACATGCACGGCAATGTCCTGGAGGTCTGCCAGGATGGCTTCGGCCCTTACCCCAACGGACCTGCCACCGACCCTCTTGGTCCCGATCGTGGTGGTTACAAGGTCCTTCGTGGCGGCTGCTTCAACGTGCCGGGGTTCTATTGTCGGTCTGACTTCCGGGGGAAGTACGACCCCAGCATGAGGTCTGAGACCTTGGGGTTCAGGCTGGTGATGGACGCGGAGTAATGGCTGTTGATCGGCTCTGAACGACCAGGGAGAACGAGGCCTAGGAACTATGAGTGGTGTTGACCAGCCTCGGCCCGCTAGCTGCTACATCACAGGCAACCATGCTCCTCCTTCCCGAACGTGCTCGCGTACATCGGTTGACCGGTCACAGTAGGAGGTCGTGCAATCCGAACCTCTACAGTCACCTCATCCCGAAGTACCTCCGATCAATGACGGTGGTTTCCACATTTCATGAGGAAAAGCTGCCTCGAGCCCAAGGTTTCTCCTCACGCTGGAGGACATAATCGGATTGCACATCGGGAAGGGCGCATGATGACCGAGAGAGTGATTCTGCCCCTTCAACCTAGCTCTTCACCCAGTAGGCGCTGCAGTCCTGCTCCCGGTCCAGGAAGCCGTATTCGATGAGGTAGCGCCGCAGGGTGGCAAAGTCGGCCCAGGCAACCTTCAATACCTCGTTGACCTCCCGCTCTGTGTAGCGACGGCCAGGGACGAAGCGTTTGGCGAGCTGCATGAGGACCACCAGCTTGCGCTTCTCCTTGGCCGGGAACTCTCGGAGGGGTCCCTCGGGTCCTGCCGGGAAGTAGGTGCGCGTGTGCGTCTCAAACTCTGCCTCGGTGATGGCCCACCGCTCGTCCACCATGGTGGCCGCGTGGTGTCTCTCCACCAGCGTCTCGCCGCCCTTGGGCACCCGCTCCAATAGGTCCATGAGGGCCAGGAAGATCCGAGCCTGCCGCTGCCGCTCCCGCAGCTGGAAGCGATGGTTGCGCACCGTGGAGGGGGTGATGCCCAGCTCTCGGGCCGTGTTCCGATCATCCAGCCCACCTAGCAGGCAGGTAAACAGCTTGGTCTGGGTGTCCGTGAGCCCCGTGTGCCGCTTGTCCAGCCCGAGCAGCCAGGTGGCGGGCTGCCCATGGCGGAGCCGGATGTGTTCTGCCACGGCCCTGTGGGCCTCGAAGAGTCCGCCGTCCAAGTCGAAGATCCGTCCCTCCTCGAAGCGCTCTTCGCAAATCAGGCACATGTAGGTGCTGATAGCCGGGTAGTGAATCGCGGCGTTCGCCAGGTCGGTGGGGGTGGCGCGGGAGAGCTGCTCAGCGGAGCTCATGGACCTGGACCTCCTGTAGATTGCGGACAAAGGTTGTGGACAGCTCGCGACTCACCCGGAAGCCCTCGGAGCAGTAGAGCGAGACTGCGGGCTCGTTGCGGTCAATGACGGCGAGGGTGATCCGCTGGGCCCCTCGGACCTTCAGGGTTTGAATGGCGTGCTGCAGGCCCTGGCGACCCAAACCACGCCCCTGGAAGCTGGGGTGCACGCCCAGGCCATCGACGACACCCTCCCCTCCTGGATCGAGCAGGAGGGACAGGGACAGGGCCGGGGTGCCATCCACCAGGCCCAGCTGGAGCAGCTCAGGCTTCGTGGCGTAGTCGGTCAGCATGCCCTGCATGGCGGGCTCGTCCAGGAGCCGACCATTGGGGGAAGCCTGGAACGCAGCGTTGTGGACTCGGCGGAAGTCCTCCGATCGTTCCGGGGTGACGGTGCACCAGGTGATGGAGGATGGCACTGCGGCGGAGGTGGCTTCCAGGACCATCTCCAGCAGCCGGTCCTCTGAAACGAAACCCATGGACTCGGCCCACGTGGAAAGGCCCGTCACGAAGGCATTGGCCATCAATTTGAGCTTGCAGGGAGTCCAGGGTGCCAGCGACGGCAAAGCCGTCTGTAGTAGGCGGTCCAGCAATGGAGCACGACCTTCATCGGCGTAGAGGTAGGCGAGATAGACCTCCCCCTTCTCTTCCCAGCACTCCGTGACCGCGCCGAGTGTGGCGACAGGGGCAGCCTCCTCCCAGAGCGACCAGTGGGTGCGACCGTACGTTAAGGGGCGTCCGCCGAACACCTGGGCCAGCTCGGAGAGGTGACCTGTCACGGTGGGGTTGCCGAACCCATCGAGAAAAACGAGAAGCTGTTTTCTTTGGGATGGAGACAGCTCTTCGTATCGGTAGACGACTGGCATGACCATAGACAGCATCGTAGCAAGATTGCTTTAAATCAAACATATTAATATCTTGTTTGATGTTCAGGTTAATTCTGGGCTGCCTATCACGCTGGCGATCTTGTACCTGTAGACCTTCTGGGACTCGTCCTGAGTGGGGCATAGATAATGGCGGGTATCGACCCCCGAGGGTTTCTTGGCGATGGTCTTTCGGATGAGCACCATCATGGCCAGGTGGCCGTCTGAGTCATTGTGGACGTTGCACACGGCGCTTTTGGCGACCCCAAGGAGCTACGCCTCGGGGGTGCTCACGAGGCGTTCTCTGACCAACCCAGTCTTCCTCTCTCTCCCCCAAGCCATTGATGCAGTTGCTTGGTCTGTTTCATGAGCGGGACTGCTTCCGACTTTCGTCGGCCCCCAGCCTAGCGATTTGGGGGTGCATTCTGATCCAACCGATCCCTATACCGAAGTGTCACGGCGGGAACCCGCCGTGAACGGTGAGGGGGTCAAATCCATGGCCAGAGCGATCGGGTACGCAAGAGTCAGCACCCTGGAACAGGCGCACGAGGGGATCAGCCTCGAAGCTCAGGAGCGGCGCATCCGGGCGTGGTGCGAAGCCCAGGAGATCACGCTGGAGGACATCTACATCGACGCGGGCATTAGCGGCGGTCGGGCAAACAACCGGCCCGAGCTGCAGCGAGCCCTGGCTGCTTGCAAGCGCGGGGATGTCCTGGTCTTCTACTCCCTGAGCCGGTTGAGCAGGTCCACCCGTGACGTCCTTGCCATCTTGGATCAGCTGTGTCCTGACAGCAAGGGTGCGTGAACCGGCTTGTTGATGGTCAGTAGTTTGGGGTCCAGGAGGATCCCATGGCACTTCAGGAACAGGAACCGCTGCCGCCGTCAGTTCATCGCCTGCGACAGCTGGTGCAGAGATGGCGGCAGTCGAAGGACGGTCGGTTCTCGCTCACGCCCGGTGAGTTCTGGGAAGCAGCGGTTCCTCTTGCGGAGAAGTTCGGCGTATGCCGGATCGCCCGCGCCGTCGGGTTGGACTATGGCGGCCTGCGGAAGAGAGTGGAGGAACGATCGGGGGAGTCCTGCGCCGTAACTGCGGTCACCTTCGTGGAAGTCCCGACTTGCGTGCGATCGGAACAGGTTGCTCCAGGGGTTCGGCAAGTACCCTCCCCGGAATCCGCCCTGGTGGTCGATATTTCCCGGCCAGACGGCGCACGGATGCGAATCAGCCTGAGCCCTCGCATCGGCACGGACGCTGCCGGGATCGTGGCGGCCTTCGCAGGGAGAGGCGCTTGATCCAGGTCACGCCCCAGATGCGCATCCTCGTGGCGGTGGAGCCAGTCGACTTCCGGAACGGCATCGACGGACTGGCCCAGCTCTGTCGCGAGCGCCTTCGGAGTGATCCCTTCTCCGGATGTGTGTTCGTGTTCCGCAGTCGGACAGGGCATTCCATCAAGGTCCTGGTCTACGACCAGCTTGGTTTCTGGCTGTGCCACAAGCGCCTTTCCCAGGGTCGGTTCCGGCACTGGCCGGAAGGGAACGGGGAATCGGCCGAGCTTCTGGCCCATGAACTTCAGGTTTTGTTTTACGCCGGGAATCCCGCGACGACGGGGGTTCCAGCCGCTTGGAGAGCCTTCAGATGATGAAACACATGATTAATCATATAATCATGTTGTGTTGGTTCTTTTCGACGGGCAGAATGGAGGACATGGGACGTTCGAGGCCGCGGAAACCGTACCCTTCCACGTCGCTGCCGGGTTGCCTTCCCGCCGATGTCCAGGAGATGGAGCTGGTCACCCTCTACGGATATGTCGCCAAGGCCGAACGGGAGCCCTTGAACGCCGTCGAGGCCCAGGCACTGCGAGCCACGGTCACGACGGTGGGCGTCGTCATGGAAGAGCTGAAACAGAAGCGGGCTTCCCTCCGCCGCCTCCAGGCCCTGCTGTTCGGATCCAGTTCGGAGAAGACGGACAACGTGTTTCCCACTGCGGCGCCCGAAGCGTCGGTGCCGGAGGCTGCCCCTGGGCCTGAAGCCTCTGTTGATCCGAATTCAGCCAGAGAAAAGGCCGACGAGAAACCCAAGGCCAAGGGCCATGGCCGAAACCCAGCCTCCTGCTACCACGGCGCGGAGCAGGTCCAGGTGCCTCATCCGGACCTTTCTACCGGAGACCCCTGCCCGGAATGCCCCAAAGGGAAGGTCTATCCCCTGGCCGAACCCTCTGTGCTGGTGCGGGTCGTAGGCATGTCGCCCCTCTCCGCCAAGGTGGTATCGTTGGACCGCCTGCGATGCAATTGCTGCGGGGAGGTGTTCAAGGCTCCGGCTCCGGAGGGGATGGGAGAGGAGAAGTACGACGAGACGGCGACCAGCATGATCTCCATGCTTCGCTACGGCGCGGGCACGCCCTTCTATCGTCTGGCCAAGCTCCAGGCCGGACTTGGGATCCCCCTTCCCGCCGCCACGCAATGGAAGCTGGCGCTGGAAGCCGCCGGCCTTCTGGAACCGGCCTTCCAGGAACTGCTCACCTGGGCCGCCCAAGGGGACGTGATCTACCAGGACGACACCACCATGAAGGTGCTGTCCCGGCCCGATCTCATGACGCGGGGCACGAAGCTGCGGAAGGGCGTCTACACCTCCGGGATCATCTCGAAGGCCGGGGAGCATTGGGTCGCCCTGTTCCTCACGGGGATGAACCACGCCGGGGAGAACCTGGCCGAGGTCCTCCGGCGGCGGCGGGCGGAACTGGGCAAGCCCATCCAGATGTGCGATGCCGCCTCAGCCAACACCTCGAGAGACCTGGACACCCTTGTCGCCCACTGCCTGGCGCATGCCCGACGGCGATTTGTGGAGGTGGCGGAGGATTTCCCCGAGGAATGCCTCCATCTGCTGGAGAGCCTGCGGGAGGTCTATCGGAACGATGCCGGGACCAAGGGCATGTCCCCTGACGAGCGCCTGCGGTTCCACCAGGAGCACAGCGGCCCGGTGATGGAACGCCTCCGGGCCTGGCTCCAGGACCAGTTCGACCAGAAACGGGTCGAACCCAATTCCGGCCTGGGTTCAGCCATCACCTACATGCTCAAGCACTGGGTGCGGCTGACCCTGTTCCTCCGGGAGCCTGGGGCTCCCCTCGATTCGAACAAGGTCGAGGCCTCCCTGAAGCGGGCGATCCTCCACCGGAAGAACAGCCTGTTTTACAAGACTCTGAACGGCGCCCATGTGGGGGACGTCTTCATGAGCCTCATCCACAGCGCCGAACTCAACCAGGTCAACCCCTTCGACTACCTCGTCGCCCTCCAGCGGTATCACGCCCTGGTGGAGGAGAACCCCGAGGAGTGGATGCCCTGGAACTATATGGAGACCCTTGAAGGGATCGGGCTGGCGGGATAGGCCGCGCAGGGGTGGGACATGCCCTTGGAAGCCAGCGGTGGGCCGAGCCCTGCCCGTTGAGCGGTCGGGATGGAAGAGGATTCCAGGAGCCCTTGCGAAAGGCGAAAAGAAAGCGAATATGACTGCGTGCCCTGCCTTGCCACCTACCAACGCCGGAAACCCGAGCACATGGTCCTACACATGTGCGTAACCGAGCACTTGCCGCGGTTTCTGGGGCGGTGCGAGGAGCTGGACCGGTACGTGCCCCGGTTCGTCCAGCGAGAATTCGAAGGGTTCCTGCGCTGCGGGATCCTGGACTACGGCTTTGCCCGCGTCCACTGCCCGGAATGCAGCTACAACCGGCTGGTTGCCTTCTCGTGCAAGGGGAGGGGCTTTTGCCCGAGCTGCGGCGCTCGCCGGATGGAGGACGGTGCCGCGCACCTCTGCAACGAGGTCCTGCCGCCCCTGATCCCCTACCGCCAGTGGGTGCTGAGCTTCCCCAGGCCCCTGCGCTACCTCATGGCCTACAATCCCGCCATCTGCCGAGACATCACTGGAATCCTGGCCAGGGTGGTCTTCCGCTTCCTGCGGCGCCAGGCCAAGGCGTTCCTCAGGCTGAAATCCGTCCAGTTGGCCCATCCCGGCTTGCTGGTGGTGATCCAGCGGTTCGGTTCGGGGCTGAACCTCAACGTGCACCTACACGCCCTGGGGACCGATGGAGTCTACGTGCTGGATGACGAAGGCCGCCCCGTGTTCTGGGTGCTGCCGGAGCCGACCCATGAGGAACTCGACCAGCTTGCCGCCCGGATCTGCGAGGAGATCCTGGATCTCCTGCGCCGTCGCGGCATCTGGTCGGATACGGAGGAGAACGAGGATCCGGTGGATCCGCTTCTGGGTCAGTTGGCCCGCGCCTCCATGACGGGAACGCTGGCCTTTGGTCCAGAGGGATGTCGCGCCGTGCGACTCGGGAGCCCGTCGGCCGCGCAGCCCTCCAAGGGCCGGGCAGGGCATGCGCTGGGATTCAACCTGGACGCGGCGGTACGGGTGGCCGCGGACGACCGTCACCACCGCGAGCACCTGGTCCGGTACCTGCTCCGTCCCCCGCTGGCGCAGGGGCGGCTGACGGAGCGCTTCGACGGGAACTATGCCTTCCAGATGAGGAAGCCCTGGCCGAATGGAACCTCTGTTCTAGTCTTCAGTGGGGTGGAACTGATCGCGCGCCTTGCGGCACTCGTGCCGCCGCCCAAGCTGCACGCGGTGCGCTACTTTGGCGTCTTCGCACCCCATTCGAAGCTGCGGCCCATGGTGGTGCCCAGACCTCCAGTCCCCACGCCTTCGCCCTCCGGCTGCATTCTGACCAGCGATACCGAAAAGAACCGGTATGGCCGGAGGACCCCGTGGGCACTTCTTCTCCAGATGGTGTTCGGCCTTGATGTCCTCCAGTGCCCACGCTGCTCATGCCGGATGCAGCGGATCGCCTTCCTCACCCAGCCAAGGGTGATCCACCGCTTCCTCGATGCCATCACCAGGCAGGAGAAACCGCCCTAGGACAAGAGGCCCCTGGGAGGACGAGGCCACGGTCCCCAAGTGCCACCACGACCTGATGGCGTGGCGATGCCTTGAACCCTGACCCCTTGACCCGAGAAAGAACGGTGGGATCCTGGTCGAAAGACCCCTATCGTTGCCAATCTGACCCTGTTCCAGGTCCCCAACTCACTGACCAGATGCCTGGAGACCCCCTTTTGATCCCCCCGTCATCCAGCGTTTTCCCGCTTTATTTTTCCTATCCAC
>JADHEF010001672.1_pt1 | contig 12425 bp, 14 predicted proteins | sample 8952391 | NCBI WGS metagenome assembly JADHEF01 (sample SAMN16124439, study PRJNA663245) | bioreactor sludge metagenome | isolation source: sludge (nitrite) | place: India:Bengaluru | collected 2019-02-28
AGGGCCTCCTCGATGTCGTCCTCCGCCAGGTCGCGGTGGGTGATGAAGCGGAGGGCGCTGCCCACGGGCAGCACGCGCACGCCGGCCTCCTCCATCAGCACGAGGGCCCGTGCCGTGTCCACGACCGGGGCCAGGACGATGTTCGTCTCCGGGTCCGCCACGTTCAGGCCGAAGCGCTGGAGCCCCTGGGCCAGGCGCTGGGCCTTGGCGTGGTCCTCCGGGAGCCGGGGCAGGTAGTCCAGGGCCGCGAGGCCTGCGGCGGCCACCACGCCGCCCTGGCGCACGCCGCCGCCCAGCATCTTGCGCAGGCGCCGGGCTTCATCCACGAGCGGGCGCGGCCCGCAGAGCAGGGAACCCATGGGGGCGCCGAGGGCCTTGCTCAGGCACACACTGACCGTGTCCGCCCCGGCGGCGAGGGCGGACAGCGACTCCCGGAGAGAAGCCGCGGCGTGCCAGAGCCGCGCGCCGTCCAGATGCACCTTGAGGCCCCGCTCGTGAGCCATGTCCGTGAGGAGCCGTGTCTGGTCCACGGAGAGGCAGGTTCCTCCGGCGAAGTTGTGGGTGTTCTCCAGGCACAGGAGCGTCGTCCGCAGGACGTAGTAGGGGCCGGGATGGCCGATGGCCTTCCAGACCTGCAGCGGTGTGATGCGGCCCGGGCCGTCGTCCCAGGGCAGGGCCTCGGGCATGCCCCCCGCGAGCCAGGCGGCGGTGCCCAGCTCCGAGCCCAGCACATGGGCTTGCGCGGGGGCCAGGAACCGGTCTCCGCGCTGGAGGTGGAGCATGAGGGCGATGAGGTTGGCCATGCAGCCCGTGGGCGTCCAGAGGGCGGCCTCCTTCCCCAGCAGGTCGGCCACGCGCCGTTCCAGGGCGTCCATCGTGGGATCCCGCTCCAGGACATCGTCGGCCACTTCGGCGGAGGCCATGGCCGCGCGCATCTCAGGCGAGGGCCGGGTCACCGTATCCGAGCGGAAGTCGAGGATGCGCATGGGGTGGCTCCTGGGACGGGTGCCTTATTATGGCCACCTCCCTTCCCAGCAGTTGTCATTTCCCGTCCTGCTCAGCCTCGGGGTTTCCGTCCCGGCCGGCGCTGGTAGGCCTCCAGGGGGTCGGCGTCGGAGCCGGGCTCGGCGAAGGGGATGCAGTTGATGAAGAGGGAGAAGAGCTCCGCCTGGGAGCCGATGTCCAGCTTCCGGTGGATGTTCTTGCGGTGGATCTTGATGGTGCCCTGGACCTTGCGGTGCGTCAGGTCCTCCGGCCGAGGTGCCCGGCCCGCGAGCTGGTGGTGTCGCTCGCAGGCCGCGTGGACGAAGGGGATGATCAGGTCGATGGCCATCAGGTCCACAGGCAGGAACGCAGGGTTCCGCACGCTGCGCTCCAGGAAGAAGATGAGCGCCGTGTCGTCGTCCATGCGCCACAGGACATCGATCTCGTCCGAGAGGCCGATGCAGGAGTAGAACTGGCAGTAGTACTCGCTCTCGAAGAAGTCGTCGGGTGCCGTCTCCTTGAGCCAGTACGCTCCGCTAGGCGCGCCCTGCAGGAACATCCGATAGAGCGGATCCAGGGCGTAGGGTCCCGAGAGGTACGAATCCTCGGGGATCGTGCGCTCGGCGAGGTTGAAGCGGTGGACCAGACGCTGGGGACCTCGATTCCGGTGGAAGACCATCGCCCCGCCCGAGTCGATGGCGCAGACGCTTCCGAGAAGGTCCAGCATGCGCTGGTGGAAGGGCTCCTGGCCGATGGCCGCCGCGACGGCCGCCAGCGAGCGGGTCAGTCCGGCGTCGAAGGCCCAGCCTGGGCGAGTGCGAGGAGGAGATCATCGAGGGCGTCTACCCCGAAGGGCAGAGAGGGAGGGAAGGGGAAGGGCCGTGGTCCCTACCACCAGGGAGGAATGGAAGCCAGTCCCGGCACCGGATTATCGTCTGTCCAGGATCCGGCGCGCCAGTCCGTCCCATCGACTCCCCCCAACCCCGCTCATGCCAGGCGGAACGCTCCGCCTGGGCGGACCTCGTCCCGCCTCTTCCAAAGGAGATCCCATGAACCTTCCGCGCATGGCCCTGGCGCTCACGGTCGGACTGCTCGTCCTCCACCCTGTGCTTCCGGCGGCGCCCCCGCTGTCCAGCGGCGCGGTCCTGAAGGCGCGCGGTCCTGAAGGCCGATGCCTATGGGCACGGCATTGGTCTGCTGGTGCCCACGGTCATCAAGCTCGGCATCCCCGTGATCGGCGTGGCGAGCAACGACGAGGCCCGGATCGCCCGCGAGCAGGGCTTCAAGGGCGAGATCCTGCGGGTCCGCACCGCCACCCTGGGGGAGATCGAGGCGGGCCTGAAGCTGGGCATCCAGGAGTCTCTCGGGAACCTGGACTTCGCGAAGCAGGTCTCGAGCATCGCCGCGAAGCACGGCCGCACGGTCAAGTTCCACCTGAAGCTGAACTCCGGCGGCATGAGCCGCAATGGCCTGGAGATGAGCACCGAGGCCGGAAGGCGGGATGCCCTGGAGCTCGTCCGTCTCCCGCATCTGCAGATCACCGGCATCTACACCCACAACCCCAACGAGGACCGGAAGGACGTGCTGGAGCGGCTCGCCGTCTTCCAGGGGGACTACGGCTACCTGATCCAGAACGCCCGCCTGGACCGCCGCAAGCTGACGATCCACATGTGCAACTCCTTCTCCACCTTCAACGTGCCGGAGGCGCACCTGGACATGGTCCGTCCCGGTCTGGCCCTCTACGAACCCTTGGACGAGACGGACGCCACCTACAAGGACCTGAAGCGGATCTGGGCCTTCAAGGCACGGGTGGCCGCGGTCAACACCTACCCCGCGGGCAACACCGTGAGCTACGGCCGCACCAGCGCTCTCAAGCAGGACTCGCTCCTGGCCAACATCCCGGTGGGCTATTCGGACGGGTTCCGGCGCCTGTTCTCGAACCGGGGCAACGTGCTGATCCTGGGTCGGCGCTTCCGGGTGGCGGGCAAGGTGACCATGAACTCGTTCATGGTGGATGTGACGGGCCATCCGGAGATCAGGTCCGGCGACAAGGTGGTGCTCTTCGGCAGGCAAGGGAAGGAGGAGATCGGCCTGGACGAGTTCTCCAAGAACTCCGACAGCCCCAGCTGGGACGAGATGTACACCAGCATCGGCAACCAGAACCCGAAGGTGCTGATCAACTGAGACGACCGCTCTGCCCTGAAGCGCCTCGCCACCCGTCGGGGGGCGCGGCGCTTCAACGTCCCGCACTCTGGCAAACTGTTCCGGTCGGAGTGTCCATGACCCTGCTTGTCGCCATTCTCCTCGGGATCGTCCAAGGGCTCACGGAGTTCCTGCCCGTCTCCAGCACGGCCCACCTCACGCTCGTGCAGAACCTGCTGCTCCACCGGAGCATGCCACTGGCGTTCGATGTGCTGCTGCACACAGGCACGCTGCTGGCGCTGTGTGTGTACTTCCGTAAGGAGCTGGGCCGGCTCTTCCTTGGCCTGATCGGGAAGGACCCCGAGGGGCGTCGCCTCGCGATGTGGCTGGTGGTGGCGATGATCCCCACCGTCGCCTTCGCGCTGCTCACGAAGCCCCTGAAGGAGGCCGCGAAGGACCACCTCTGGGTCTATGGGGCCTGCCTGCTGCTCACCGCCGCCCTGCTGTGGACCACGAACCGCATCGCCACGCGGCGACCGGGCCGCGAGATGGCGGACATGGGGTACTGGGAAGCCCTCGCAGTGGGTTCCATCCAGGGCATCGGCGGCGGGTTCGGCCTGTCCCGCAGCGGCTCCACCATCTCCGTGGGCGTCTTCAGCGGACTCAGCCTGCCCGCCGCCACGCGATTCAGCTTCCTGCTCGGCATCCCCACGATCGCCGGCGCAGCCGTGCTGGAAGGCTCGCGCCTGCTCAAGCCCCTGCTGCAGGGGCAGCCGCTGCCGTCCGAGCTGGCCTTCCCTGCCGGTTCCATCCCTCCGGCGGTGGCCTGCGCGGTGGGTGTCGCAGCCGCCGCGATCTCCGGCTACGCCGCCATCGGCTTCCTGGACCGGCTCCTGCGGAAGCCCCGCCTGCAGGGCTTTGCGGCCTATTGCGTGGTGGCTGGCTTGGGCCTGCTCCTGCTGGACCTCTGATCGAACGGAGCCCCCCATGATCCGCCTCACCCATGTGCACAAGGCCTTCGAGGTGCGGGATCGTAGTGGGCGGCGACGCATCGAGGCCGTGCGCGACCTCTCCTTCACGGTCCAGCCCGGAGAGATCTACGGGCTGCTGGGGCCCAACGGGGCCGGGAAGACCACGACGCTGCGCATAATCGCGGGACTCCTGGCACCCGATGGCGGGACCCTCGAGATCGGCGGGATCGATCCGCGCCAGCGTCCTGAAGCCGCCCGGCTCCAGGTGGGCTACCTCTCCACGGACCTGAACGTCTACACGCGCTTCACGCCCCGGGAGATGCTGCGGATCTTCGGGGAGTTCCAGGGGCTGTCTTCCCGGGAGGCGGAGCGGCGGGCGATGGGGCTGCTGGAGCGCCTGCGCCTCGGCAGTTTCGCGGATGTCCGGATGGAGGGCTTCTCCGCCGGACAGAAGCAGAAGGTCTCCATCGCCCGCGCCCTCCTGCACGACCCGCCGGTCGTGGTCTTCGATGAGCCCACCACGGGGCTGGACGTGCTCACGGCCCGGTCCGTGCTCGACCTGCTTCGGGAGTTGAAGGGCGAAGGCCGGGCCCTGGTGGTGTCCACCCACGTCATGCCGATGGTGGAGGAGATCTGCGACCGGGTTGGCATCCTGCACGAGGGCGTCCTGCACGGCGACGCGCGCCCCGCAGAGCTGCTGGCGCGCTGGGGCGTGAAAGGCCTGGAGGACGTCTTCTTCAAGCTGGCTGATGGAGGACAGGCATGAGAGGGGCGTACCTCGTCTGCCGGAAGGAGTTCCTGGAGCTGCTGAAGGACAAGCGGACCCTCTTCTTCACCTTCCTGCTGCCGATCCTGCTGTACCCGATCCTTTTCCTCATGGTGGCGAGCCTGGGGCGGCGGGATGCGGACCGGCGTGCGGGCTCCCCCAGCCGGATCGCGATCGTGGATCCGTCGGGTGTGCTGGCCCCGCGCCTGGAAGCGGATCGACGTTTCGTGCGTCCGTCGGCGGCCACGGATCCGCGGCAGGCCCTGAAGGACCGCACCCTCGACCTCTTCATCCAGGTCGATGCGCAGGCCCCCGCCAAGCGGCTCGATGGCCAGCCCTTCGAGGTGAGGATCCTCGTGGACGGGACCGAACCCTCCGGTGAGACGGCCCTGCAGCGCTTGCGTGAGGTCCTGGAGTCCTTCGATCGGGAGGAGGTGGCGCGGCGCCTGGAACGGCTGGGAGCACAGCCGGAGCTCCTCCGGCCCAGCCACTTGGTGACAGAGGAGGTCGCCGAGCCTGGGCTCGGGACGGCCAAGACCCTGGGGGCCTTCCTGCCCTACGTGCTGATCCTCATGCTGTTCCAGGGCGCGATGCAGCACGGCATCCACGCCACGGCGGGGGAGAAGGAGCGGGGGACACTCCAGAGCCTGCTCGTCACGGCCCTGCCGCGCCGGCAGATCATCTGGGGCAAGCTGGCGTACATCTTCTGCATGGGGCTCCTCGCGGCGGTCCTCAACCTGCTGAGCATGGGCCTCTCCATGGCGATCGCCGTGCATCGCCTAGCCCCGGACACCTCCGCCGCCGGCGGCGATGCGGCGGCATCCCTGGCGCGGATGGCCGACCCCGGCGTCCTCGTGCTCGGCTTCCTGCTCCTGCTGCCACTCGGCCTGCTGTTCTCGAGCATCATCCTGCTGCTGGGGATCCGCGCCCGGAGCGCAGCGGAAGCGGGCACCTCCCTGATGCCCGTGCTGTTGCTGATCCTGGTGTTTGGTGCGGTCTCTCTCGCGCCGGGCATCGACCGCATGCCCGCGCTGACCTACGTTCCCGTGCTCAATGTCAGTCTTGCGATCCGCAAGCTGTTCAGCCAGCAGGCCCAGGCCTGGGACATCGTGGTCGCCTTCGCGATGACGGCGGGGCTCTCGGCCCTCATGACCTGGGCTTCCACGCGCCTGCTGGACCGGGAATCCGTGCTCTTCAGGGAGCGGTGAGCCGTCCTAGGAAATCTGCGCTATAGTTTGGACTCGGTGACCAACAGAGGGGAAGCATGTCGACCAAATCGAAGACCGCTGGATCCACGTCCGTTGCTTCCGAGAGGCCGCTGGAGACCATGTTTTCCGAGGCTCTCGCGCTGGTGGGCCAGAACCAGCACGACAAGGCGATCGCCGCCCTGGAGGCCGTCGTGACGGAAGCCAAGGCCCACGGGCAGGTGGGAATGGCCCGCTCCGCGGCGAACCACGTCGCCGCCCTCCGCGCGCGCTCCGAGAAGAAGCAGGCGGATGGGGGCGATCCCGTGCTGGCGGCGCAGCTCACGCTCAACCGCGGAGAAGCCGACGAGGCCCTGGCGGTGATCGAGAAGGGCCTCAAGGCCGATGGCAAGGACGCCCGCCTCCACTACCTGAAGGCCATTGCCTACGCCCAGAAGGAGGACGCGGAGTCCGCCGCCGCCGCGATGAAGCAGGCCCTTGGGCTGAACCCGGAGCTGATGCACCAGTACCGACTGGAGCGTGACTTCGACCGTGTCCGCCCGTCCGCCGCCTTCGCTGCCCTGGGCATGGATTAAGTTCGGTGAAGGTCGGCCGGGGCCTCCACGCGGACCAACCGCTGCGCGTGGTGGCACTGGGTGGCGGCACGGGCCTCGCGGCCCTGCTCAGGGCCCTGAAGACCGAGGCTGGACGCAGCCGGGATCCCTGGAAGCTGACGGGCATCGTCACGGTATCGGACAACGGGGGCTCCTCGGGACGCCTCCGGGCCGAGCTGGGCGGCCTCCCTCCCGGAGACCTGCGCAACTGCCTCTCCGCGCTGACCCAGGAGGAGTCCGTGCTCTCGGAACTCCTCAGCTACCGCTTCAAGGGTGAAGGCAACCTGGCCGGGCACTCCCTGGGCAACCTGATGCTCCTGGCCATGGCTGACATCACTGGCGACTGGGTGCGCGCCATCCGGCAGCTCTCCGGGGTGCTGGTGACCGTGGGCCGGCTGTACCCCTCCACGGTCGTCCCCGTCACGCTCTGCGCCGAGGACTTCCAGGGCCGCCGCTACGTCGGCGAGACCTCCGTAGGGGCCTGCCAGCCGCCCGTCTCCCGCATCTGGCTCGAGCCCCTGGACGCGGAGCCGCTACCCGAAGCCCTGCTGGCCATCATGCAGGCGGACCTTATCCTGCTCGCCCCCGGCAGCCTCTACACCTCCACCATCGCCAACCTGCTGATCCCCGAGCTTCGCATGGCCGTGGCCCGCACGGAGTCGCCGGTGGTGTACGTGGCCAACCTGATGACCGAACCCGGCGAGAGCAGCGGGCTGGACCTGGAGGCACACGTGGCTTCGCTCCAGGCCCACGGGGGCTTTCCCATCCATGCGGTACTGGCCAACAGCACGCCCCTGGCCGGGCCCGTGCTGCGCAGGTACCAGGAAGAAGGCGGGGCTCCGCTCCTCACACAGCAGAAAAACTTGTGTGGAGTGCCTGTTTTTTCACAACCCCTCCTTGACCCGGATGACCAGCTTGCGCGGCACCACCCGACACTGCTGAACCAGGCCCTGCGCGAGGTGATCGAATCCTTATAGTCCGCCGCCTTGCCTTCCGATGAGAATCGAGGGCAGCCTGGAAGGGAACGGTTCCGGACGCGTCGAATTACCTGGATGATGTGAGAGGGAGCAACCGGCTAGATGGGACTGAAAGGCGATCTGACCACGATGGGGCTGGAAGACATCTTCCAGTGGCTGGCCGTGGGCAAGAAGACGGGCGTGCTGGAGCTCAAGGGCTTCCTGCACACAAAGCGCGTGTTCTTCCACGATGGCAAGGTCACCAGCGTCTGGTCCTCGGATCCCCGGGAGTACCTCGGCCAGTACCTCCTCGCCTATAACCGGATCAACGAGGAGCAGCTGCGCGAGGCCCTGGCCACCCAGGAGGACGAGAACCAGCTCCTGGGCCGGATCCTGGTGAGCCGACAGCTCATCACGGAGGCGGAGATCCGCCGCATCGTGCAGCTCAAGGTGGAGGAGTCCATCTACGACACCTTCCTCTGGGAGGTCGGCTCCTTCGAGTTCTTCGACGGCCAGGCCCCGCCCCAGAAGACCATGCAGCTTAGCCTGGACGTGACCGGCATCGTGCTGGAGGGCGCCCGCCGGGTAGACGAATGGAAGCGCATCCGCGAGGTCATCAAGGGCGGCGACGCCGTGCTGACCGCGGTGCCCGAGGCCATCGCTGAGATGCTGCCCCTGGCGCCCGAGGATGCAGACCTGCTGGGCCGCCTCGACGGGCACAAGACCATGGATCAGGTGGTCATCGAGATGCGTGTGCCGGAGTTCAAGATCCACAAGCTGGTCTTCGACCTGCACGAGAAGGGCATGGTGCGCTTGATCCGGCCCGGCGGGAAGCTCGGCGACCGCTCGAGCCTGCAGCTGCAGCGCGCCCGGCAGCTCGTGGAGAAGCAGAAGCTCCAGGAGGCACAGGAGGAGCTGCGGCTCATCCTCCAGGACCAGCCCAAGCTGCAGGAAGCCACCCGCATGCTGGAGGTGGTTGAGCACCTGCTGGAGGAAGTCACCCTCGACGAGGGCCTCGTGCCTGAGCTGGCCGTGAGCATCGAGGAGCTCATGCAGGCCCAGCTCGGCCCCAATGAGGCGTTCCTGGCGACCCGCGTGAACGCCGTCTGGAGCCTCAAGGACATCATCTCCATCTCGCCCTTCCCCCACGACGAGTGCATGGCCATCTTTGCGAAACTGCTCAAGCGTGGGATTCTCAAGGCACACAAACCCCACTCAGGAGGGCCTCAGCCCGGTCTGCGGCGTTGATCCTCCTGATCCTCGGAGGAAGAACCATGCGCACGATCGCAACGTGGACCTTGGCTGCATGGATCGGCGTCATTCCGGCCGTGGGCGCCCAGAAGCCCAAGCCGAAGCCGCCCACGAACGCCCAGCTCCAAGCCCAGGTGAAGAAGCTCACTGCCGAGCGGGACAAGCTTGAAGACCGCCTGACGGCCCTCGAGGACCTGCAGCAGGACCTCGCGGCGGCCGAGAAGAGCCGGGACCTGGCCAGGCAGGAAGCGGATGACCTGCGCCGGGAACTGAACGGCATCAAGGCCACCCTCAACGAGAACCAGACCGGCGCGGACGCCATCCTGAAGGACTACCAGAAGGCCAAGGCGGACCTCGCCGCCTGCATGAAGGAGAAGGACACGCTGCGCAGGCAGGTGGAGGACGCCAACTCCAAGCTGAAGGCCCAGGACCAGGTCCAGGCCAGCAATGGGCTGCCCGACATCACCCCCGCTCGGCCCCTCAACCTCAGCCGGGTCACGCCCAGCGTGAGGAACGTGAGCCGGGGCGTCGTGGTCGTGAACGTCCTCATCAGCGAGAGCGGCGAGGTGCTGGACACCCGCCTGATCCAGGGCCTGCCCGGCACGAACGTCGACGTGCAGAAGGCCAACCAGGCCTGCATCGAAGCCGCCAAGCGCATCGTCTTCGATCCCGCCCGTTCCGCGGATGGCAAGGCAAAGCTCCGCGTCTGGCAGGCCGTCGGCTTCATGGTGGACTGAGCTTCAGATCAATCGGGAATCGGAAAGACGGGATCACCACGGAGGGCACGGAGAAAAGAAGGGGGAAGTGATTGTTCTTCTTCTCCTCTCTTTCTCCGTGTCTCCGTGGTGGACCTGTTATGAGCTGACTTCCTCGCGGGAGCGCGTCGTTTCCAGGAACGCCTGGATCGATGCCCGGGTTTCCGGGGACACCTCCAGGAACTGGACGCCGATCAGAGTGTGGGGGTGGGACTCCGCACGCCACGCCACCCGTCCCCGGATGGGGCGGCGATCCAGGGCGGGGTGCAGCAGCTTGAGGGAGGAGATCAGGCTGCCTGCGGCAAGGTGGGTTGGCAGGTCGAACTTCATGAAGCGCAGGCAGCAGCCGCCTGGGCTGATGTTGAGCAGAGCGGCTCCGAGGCTGGGGACTCCCGTGTCCTGGAAGGCGATGTGCGAGGAGAAGAGGTCGTCCGGCGTCATGCGGACGGAGGCTCGGTACTCACGGGGCACATAGGCGCGATCAGGGTTGGTCGCTACGGACAACGGTCACCTCCACGTGATGGCGTCCAGTGCGGTACAGGTTCAATCCACCCGGCAGCAGACATTGCCGCGGACCCAGGCCTGGCAGGCAAGCCGCTGGTCCTTCCGGGCCTTGAGGATGCGGAGGATGCGGGACTCGGTGGCGCCCATCTCCGTGAGCTGGTCCTGGCCCTCCTCCACGGTCACGAGGCAGGTGCCGCAGCGGGCGTGGCCGCCGCAGCGGTGCGTGAGCGGGGCCTGGCCCTTGGCCGCCGCCGCGAGGAGGCTCAGCTCCTTGTCCAGATCGATCTCCGCGGTGATCCTGCCTTTGAACGTGACCTTGAACATGAAGCCTCGCGATGGGGTGGGACAGTCGTTTGTGCCAGTCTATGCGAGCCTGCGGGAAATTCCCAAGGGTTCGGGTAGACTGGAGCCATGTGGCATACCGAACACACGCTCGAGACGACCACCGAGCCGGAAGCCATCTGGCGCCGGTACAAGGACGTGGACGCCTGGCCCGACTGGGACGAGGGCCTCGAGTGGGCGCGCCTGCTGGGACCCCTCCAGGTGGGCAGCGCGGGCAGCCTCAAGCGCAAGGGGAGTGTCCGGCAGAACTTCACGGTGGTGGATGTGCAGGAGGGCCGGGGCTTCACCTGCCTGGGCCGCAGGCTCCTGGCCAGCATGCGGCTGGAGCACAAGGTGGAGCCCAGCCGTCTGGGCAGCCGGGTCACCCACCGCATCGAGATCCACGGACCCCTGGCCTGGTGGCTGCGGCTGACCTCGGCGCGGCGCCTCCGGCAGACCCTGGCGCCGGCCGTCCGCAAGCTCGCGCGCATCGCGGGCCGGCACTGAGGCTTTGGCCATGACACCCGAAGCGGTCGTGGCCCGGCAGCTGGAAGCCTACAACCGGCACGACCTGGATGGCTTCCTGGCCTGCTACGCGGAGGCTGTCCGCCTCTTCCGGCTTCCCTCCCTGGAACCCTGGCTGGAGGGGAGGGCCCAGGTCGCTGCGTTTTACGGGGACCATCGCTTCAGCGTGGCGGACCTGCGGGCGGAGATCCTGAACCGCATGGTCCTCGGGAACCTGGTGGTGGACCACGAGCGGGTGCATGGCCTCGGCCCGATGCCCGCGGAGGTCGTGGCGGTCTACGAGGTGGCGAACGGGCTCATCGAGCGGGTGTGGTTCCACCGGCCCTCCTGAGCCCTTCTGGCCGCACGGTATCCTGTCCCCCGGAGACACCATGAACCTTGCCGCGCGCCTGCTTCTCCCCGTCCTGCTGTGGGCTCCCGTCCTGCTGCCGGCGCAGTCCGCACCGGCGGCGGCCGTGCAGCCTTGCGACACCTGCGTACCCGGCGTGGAGAACTTCGCGAAGGTCTCCGAGGCGCTCTGGCGCGGCGCGCAGCCCACGGCCGAAGGCTTCAAGGCCCTGGAGAAGATGGGCGCGAAGACCGTCGTGAGCTTCCGCCACGACCACGACGACCTGGAGCTCATGAAGGGCACCGGGCTGCGGTACCTTCGCATCCCCTCCCGGGCTTTCCGGCCCACGGAGGAGAACCTCGCCCGGTTCCTGAAGGTCATCGAGGACCCCGCCAACTGGCCCGTCTACATCCACTGCGCCCAGGGCCGGGACCGCACAGGCTACAACGCCGCCGCCTACCGCATGGTGATCCAGGGCTGGAAGGCGGAAGATGCCATCCGCGAGATGGACACGTTCCACTTCAACAAGATCTGGTTCGGCAACCCGGGCTTCCTGCGCAAGCTCGACACGGCGCGGCTCAAGGAGCGGGCGAAGGCGGAGGCCGCGCCCATCTTCACCACTCCAGCCCCCTGATCAACGCCAGGTGGCCTGGGGTCTACCCAGGGCCTCCAGCACCTCCTCCGCCGCCCGCAGGCCATGGTCCTGGGCCTCCTCGAAGAGGGCGAAGCCCGAGAGGTCCGCGTGGGCGAAGTGGATGTTCCTGAAAGGCTGCCGGGCCTGCTCCAGGAGCGGGCTCCACATGAGGCCCGGCCGGGGCCGCACCATGGCGTGACCCCAGCGCATGACATCGATGCGCGAGAGGCAGCGTTCCAGGTCGGGGTGGACCGGGAGCAGGTCATCGAGGATGAACTGGACGCAGTCCCGCCAGGAGACTGCCGCCAGCTTCTCCCAGTCCGCCCGTACATCACCTCCGGCGAGGGCGTGGTAGTAGGTCCAGACGGTGGGGCCATGATCCCGCAGGCTCTGGTGCGTGGCCACGACGTAGCCGAGCCCCCTTCCAGCACGGATCACGTTGTCCCAGGCGATGGGGAAGCCGGAGGCTTCCTTCGGTCGCTCCCGCAGG
>JADHEF010001682.1_pt1 | contig 12425 bp, 13 predicted proteins | sample 8952391 | NCBI WGS metagenome assembly JADHEF01 (sample SAMN16124439, study PRJNA663245) | bioreactor sludge metagenome | isolation source: sludge (nitrite) | place: India:Bengaluru | collected 2019-02-28
ACGAGCTTTTTTACGGGAATACCCGCCGCTGGGCTACCAGCTAAAAAATCAAAGTCAACTGTCTTGAATAAGCTTTTTTGAGAGGGGGGGTAAATGGCAGATAGGAATAAGGGGGGCGGGGGAAAGGGAAAGAGGAAGAAGGGGGGGGTAAGCAGGCGCGTGTTGAGCTGTTGCCGCATTGGAGACGCCACCGTGTTCAGCGTACCATTGTGCGGCAACACGGTTCATGTAGAAGAACAGTTTCCGCATGATGGCGGTCAGCGCCACTTTGTAAGGCTTGCCCCTCTGTCTCAGTTTTTCGAAAGCGCTTTTCAGCACCGGGTTGTGTTTGACGGCCACCGTTGCCGGCATGAACAGCGCCCGCCGAACAGCCGCGCGGCCGCCGCACACGAACGCCTTACCTTTGAATCTCCCGCTGTCGCGCGCGAAGGGGGCGAGTCCCGCGAGGGACGCGGAATCGCGCCGGCCGAGCGTCCCCAGTTCCGGGACGAGGGCGACGATCTTCGACGCGCTCAGCTCGCCGACACCCTCGATCTCCGACAGCACGCCGACGAGGCCGTCCAGCCGGTAATCCTCCTTCCGGATCAGGGCGATCTGCCCGTCGATCCGCTGGATCTTCTTTTTGAGTCCGTCAACGGCTTGGCTCAGCGGCCGCCTTGCCGGAGCCTCGTGCACGCTGTCCAGCGCGCCCGAGAGCTGGACCACGCTCTTGGTCAGGGCGTCACGCGCGAGGACAAGCTGGCGCAGGGTGCTCTCGGCCCTGCCCGGCTCCCGCGTCGGCTCCGGACGCCTGGCCTCCGCGAAGAGCCTGATGACGCGGGCGTCGATCGGGTCGGTCTTGGCGGTCTGCGACATGGCCTTCGCATAATGGCGGACCTTCGACGGATTCAGCACGCTGGCCGGAACTCCGGCTTTGCAGCACTCCGCGAAAAGCTTATCCCCGTAAGGGCCCGTCGACTCGAAGCAAAAATGCGGGACACTGTCCCGTCCGATTTTCCGTTTCAGCTCCTTGACCAGCCTCCTGATGTCCATAGCGGAGTTCCGGATCTCGCCCCGGTAACGGTCTCCGGCGTCGATGCTGAGCGACCCCTTCGAAACGTCAACCCCGATGTAGACGAACTGCAACGCCTTCATGTATACCCCCTCTTATCTGCGAGCTCGGTTTACGGCTCTTTCAACTGTTCGGGTTATGCAGAGAGGACCGGCGTGACGAGCTTTGATTCGAACTCCGTGGGCGACCCACAGGTCCCAAGTGCGCCTGGTCATCGCCGGCCCGATTCCGGCGGGTGTTGCAACGCCCACCGGAATGCTTTCCGGCACATACCGGAAAACACCCATACGATATCCGATTTCCGGGAGATAAGTGCGCCCTACCCAGTACCCGCTCCGCTTCCGTCGGGTGGGCTGACGCCGAGGTGAGAGAGAAAGCGGATTCGCGCCGGAAAGGCACGCCCTACCCAGTACCCGCTACGCACTTTGGGGTTGGGACAGACGCCGGAAGAAGAAGAGAACGCTGGACGCTGAAAGAGAGACAAAAAGAGAAAGGAGTCGGCAATGGCCAAGACACAGCACATCGCGCTGACGGAGATCTGTACCGAGGGCTTGCAGACGCGGGCGGCGCTCGATATGGAGACGGTGAGGGAGTACGCGGAGGCGGAGTCCGAACGCGGGGCAGTGTTCCCGCCGGTGACGCTCTTTTTCGACGGGTCGAAGCATTGGCTCGGAGACGGGTTCCACCGCGTGGCGATGGCGCGGCAGCAGGGCAAGAAGCGCGTGGCCGCCGAGGTGCGCGAGGGGACGCGTGACGACGCGGTCTGGTTCGCGTGCGGCGCGAACAAGGAGCACGGGCTGCCGCGTACGAACGCTGACAAGCGCCGGGCGCTGGAAATCGCGCTCAAAATGCATCCGGAGATGAGCAACGAGGCGATTGCCCAGCACGTCGGCGTGAGCCGCGTTTTCGTGATCAATTTCCGCAAAACGCTCTCCGCTCAGGTAGTAAACCGTTTACCACCTGAGCCCCGTGTCGGTGTGGACGGAAAAACCTATCCCGTGAGGTTGCAACCGCCGCCGGTGCGCCGGAGTGTACCGCCGGAGCGGGCGGGGAATGGGACGGACGGCGATAAGGCGGAAGGCGGAAGGATGAGGGCTGAAGGGGAAACGGACAAAGCGGAGAAGCGCCTGACGGCGCCGCCGCAAACGGGAGAGGGTGGAGCGTCAACGCTCAACGCTGAACGTTCAACGCCCAACGCTCAAGTATCGAGAGATTCATCGCCGCCTGTCAGGCGGACAACGCCGCCGCCGGTCAGGAGGAATCCGGCGAGCGGGCCGGTTGACGGCCGGGGGCGCGAGGTCCCGCCCGATCTGCTGGAGATCTGGAACCGGCGGGGTGAGGCGCGCGAACTGGCCGGGCTGGTCAGCCGCGTGCGGGTGGCGCTACGCGACGCGCAGGACGGCAAGGACCCGCTGTGGTCGGAGATCAATTTCGGGTCGGCGCTGGCGCATCTGGACATGGCGTACAAGGAGATCGCGGCGGCGGAGCCGTGGTGTGTGTGTCCGATGTGCCAGGGGATCGGCTGCGAGGCGTGCAAGGGGCGCGGGCTGATGGGCAAATACCGGTACGACAACGTGGTGCCGGAGAGTATCAAGAAGTGCATGAGTTCATTAGTGCGTTAGTGCGTGAGTTGGGAGTGGGGGGAAGAAGAAGCCATGAAGCTGAGGCCTTATCAGAGCGAGGCGGTGGAGGCGGTATTTTCGTCGTGGAAGGAGAACCCGTCCGCGCTGGTCGTCCTGCCGACCGGTTGCGGGAAGACGGTGGTGTTCTCCGAGATCATCCGGCGGGCGGGGTGCCGGTCGATGGTGCTCGCCCACCGCGAGGAACTCATTTTCCAGGCGCAGGACAAGATCCGGCGTGTGACGGGGCTGGACGCGCATGTCGAGATGGGCGAATACCGGGCCGATATGGACGGGCTGGGCGGCGCTCCCGGCGTGGTCGTGTCGACCGTCCAGACGCACACGGCCGGCGGCGACGGCGGCGGGCGGATGACCAAATTCGCGCCGGAGGATTTCGGCTTGCTGGTCATCGACGAGGCACACCACGCGACGAGTCCGACGTACCGGCGCTGCATCGACTGGTACATGCGCAACCCGCGGATACGCGTGCTCGGCGTGACGGCCACGCCGGATCGCGCCGACGAGGAGGCGCTCGGGCAGGTCTTCGGCGCGGTGGCGTTCGACTACGGTCTGCCGGACGCCATCGGCGCCGGGTGGCTGGTGCCCGTGGAGCAGCAGATGGTGCATGTGGAGGGTCTGGACTTTTCCGGCTGCCGGACGACGGCCGGCGACCTGAACGGGGCCGACCTGGCGCAGGTGATGGAGTACGAGGCGAACCTGCACGGCATTGCCGACCCGGCGTTCAAGATCGCGGGCGGTCGCAGGACGCTGGTGTTCGCGGCGTCGGTGGACCAGGCCGAGCGGCTGGCGGAGATCCTCAACCGATATCGTCCGGGGTGCGCGGGCTGGCTGTGCGGCAAGACGGACAAGGATTCGCGACGCAAGACGCTCGGAGATTTCTCCGGCGGCGCGTTGCAGTTCGTCTGCAACGTCGGCGTGCTGACAGAGGGTTTCGACGATGCGGGCGTGCAAGTGGTGGTGATGGCGCGGCCCACCAAGAGCCGGTCGCTCTACGCTCAGATGGCGGGGCGGGGCACGCGGCCTTGCGAGGATATCGCCGGGGCGCTCAACGGCGCGGCGGATGACGCGGCGCGGCGGGCCATGATCGCGGCGAGCCGCAAGCCGGGGTGCCTGATCGTGGATTTCGTGGGGAACTCCGGACGCCACAAGCTGGTCTGCACGGCGGACATCCTGGGCGGCAACGTGTCGGAAGAGGCTGTCGATCTGGCTGCCAAGCGGGCGCGCGAGGCTGGACGGCCGGTCGATATGTCGGAAGAGATCGCCAGGGCGCAGCGCGAGATCGACGAGGCGAAGCGCCGCGAGGCCGCGAAGCGGGCCGCGCTCACGGCCAAGGCGAAATACAGCGTGACGCGGGTCAGCCCGTTCGACGTTTTCGACATTTCGCCGTCGCAGGAGCGCGGGTGGGACAAGGGGAAATCGCTGTCGCCCAGGCAGCGCGAGCTGCTGATGAAGCAGGGTGTCAATCCGGACAGCATGCCCTACGGGCAGGCCAAGCAACTGCTGAACGAGATGTTCAGGCGGTGGGACTCCGGGCTGGCCAGTTTCGGTCAGACGAAGGTGCTGAAGCGGAACGGCTTTGACGCGCCGATGCGGCGCGAGGAGGCCGTAAAGGCGATTGACCGGATCGCCGCGCGGCAGGGCTGGGGAGCGCTCCGAGGTGCGGGGTGATGCGCACGAGCTTTTTCGGATACGAAAAATCTGAGTGCGCCCTACCCCGCACCCGCTTCGCTTTTTGGGGGTGGGCTGACGCCGGGGTTGGGAAGACGGAGGACTGAGGACGGAGGTCGGAATGAAGGCAAAAAAAGCAGAACGCTCAACGCTGAACATTCAACTTACAACGCTCAACGGGAGAAGGTTGGCCATATGAGCGGGTGGAAACGCGTGACGCGGTTAGAGCCTTGCCCGGTGTGCAAGAAGTCCGACTGGTGCGGCGTGAGCGCTGACGGCACCTGGTGCGTGTGCATGAGGGCCGAGTCCGGACGCGCCTCGCGGAACGGCGGGTGGCTGCACAGGCTCAAGGACGCGCCGCCGCCCCCGAGGTTCCGGCCGCCGCCGACGCGCCGCAGAAACCCGCTGGCGTCACTCGCGAGCTATCACGCGGCGCTGCGCCTGCGCTGGGACTGGGTTTGGCTGGACGGCCTGGCGCTGTCGCTGGGCGTGGATATGGACGCGCTGGAGCGCCTCCAGCCGGCCTATGATCCAGCGAACAGGGCGTTCGCGTTCCCCATGCGCGACGGCGGCGGCTCGGTTACCGGCATCCGGTTGCGCGACGGCGGCGGACGTAAGTGGGCGGTCAGGGGCGGCGGCGACGGGCTGTTCTACGACCCCGCGATGACGGCGGCGAATGAGTTGGCGGTGTGTGAGGGACCGACCGACACGGCCGCGGCGCTCACGCTGGGACTGGCTGCGGCGGGACGTCCGTCCTGCTCATCGGGTGTGGACGTGCTCAAGGAGTTGGTGCGGCGGCTCGGCTGCCGCAGGGTGACGGTGATCGCTGATCATGACGGCGCGAAGCGCAGGCCGGACGGCTCGGCGTGGTTCCCGGGCGTGCAGGGTGCGCGGTCGCTCGCGTCGGTCCTCGGGCGCATGACGCGGATCGTGGTGCCGCCGGCCAAGGATTTGAGGGCGTGGCTCATCGAAGGGGCGACGCGGCAGGATTACGAGGCGCTCGCGACGAGCGCGACATGGAGGCTGGGGTAAACATGTCCTGGATCAAGGTAGACGTCACCACGTGTGACAAGGTGAAGATCATCCACATCGCGCGGGCCTGTGGGGTACGCGTGAACGAGGCGTTCGGCGCGTGGTTCCGTCTGTGGGCGTGGTTCGACGGCGTGACCGAAGACGGCCGTCTGGATTTCCTAAAGCCCGAAGATTGCGACGCGAAGGCCGGGCTCAACGGGATCGGCGCGGCGCTGTCCGATGTCGGGTGGATCGAGTTCGGCGAGCGCGGCGCGATCATCATCGGCTGGGACAAGCACAATGGGAAGAGCGCCAAGAAACGGGCGATGACCGCGTTGCGCGTCGCGGCTTACAAGGCGCGCGGTGCGGCCGAAAACGGGCGGTAACGCTCCGGTAACGCTAAGGTGACGCCAAAGGCGTGACCTAGATAAGAGTAGATAGTGGTATCAGAGATAGACAGTAAACAGAGTAGTAGCGGTAAGCAGAGTAACAGGGTAGCAGCGCACGTGCGCGGGAAAGGCGGAGCCGGATGAGGATGAAGCTTGAGGACATGAGCCCTGCGCTGAAAGCGCGGGTCGAGGAGGCGCTCGCACGTCAGCGTGGTGGGACCTCGCAGGGCGGGCCGCAGGCGGCGGGTATCGCGAAGAAGACGCGCCCCGTCAACGTGGAGCGCGCCATGCGCGAACGGCGCGCCGGTTCCGGCGGTCCCAACAAGACCGAGGCCGAGTACAACCGGCTGCATCTTCTCGGCAAGGGGCTTTACGAGGCGGTCACGCTGAGGCTGCCGGGCGGGAGCCGGTACACGCCGGACTGGGTGGTGATCGGCGAGGGCGGTGCGGTCGAACTGCATGAGGTCAAGGGCTCCTACCGTTTCGGGTCGCATGGCCGGGCCGTGACCGCCTTCCGCGAGGCCGTGGCGGCGTTCCCGTGTTTCGCTTTCGTGTGGGCGGTCAGGGGCAAAGGCGGCGCTTGGAACGTTAGGCGGCATGAGGCAGGTGGGGAAGGCGAGTCTTTGAGCGGCGGGATATGCGCGTGCCGCCACACACACGGTGTTTTTACCGGCCCCAACCCCAGCCCTTTCCCCTGATAGATCAGGCGGGGATCAGGGAGAAGTGCGTTAGTTCATTGTTGCGTTAGTGCGTTAGTTGAGGGATGAGAATGAAGACGGACAGGGAGAGTGAAGGCGGAGGACTGAGGACAGAGGGCGGGGAAGAAGTGCGTTAGTGCGTGAGTGCATTAGTTCGTTAGTTGAGGGATGAGAATGAAGACGGACGGAAGGAGTGGAAAATGAATTGTAGCCGATGTGAGTTCGCGACCCGGATCAAGGAGGCGAGCCGTGCCGGCATCCGGTATAGGTATGAGGATAGCCCCTGCTCGGCTTGCGGGCTGAGGGAAGGCCCTTCTCGCGCAATTGAGTTTGACGAGACGCGGGGCATGCCCCAAATCAGAGGCGAGAAGCCGGAGGCCGGAGGACAGCCGGAAGAGCAGGAGTTGCCGGTCTCTGTGTTGGCCGAGGCGGTGCGGATGTTGCTCGAACTGCCGCAGAGGACGTTTCGGATTCTGCAACGGCGGTTGCGCGGGGACAGTTATCGGCTGATCGGAGAGGAGTTTCAGGTGACGCCGCAAGCCGCCGAAGTGCAGTTGCGGCGTGCGCTGGAGGCGCACCCGCATCTGAAAAACCTGCTGCCCGAGAAGGCCCGGCGGCAGGCGGCGCGGAAGCGCAAACGCCTCAGCATGGCGAGGCGCGGCAAGCCGGGGGCGGGTGCGGGTAAAGAAGGTGGAAACGGGTGAGTGGTACATGTGCTATTTGATGAATATGGGCCTGCAACGGCGCTGCCTCGGTTTGACCGTATCCGCGAATCCGTGGTACTTGAGCGATGTTGTTTGGGAGTTGGAAAGGCCGGTGCCGTGCGCAAGAGGTGTTGCGGCTAAGGGTGCGCTTGGCGTGTGGGCGGTGAGCGGGGAAGTGCGGGGGAAGTTCGTTGGTGCGTTAGTGCGTTATTGGGGAAGCGGGAGAGGACGGAAGAATGAGGGCGGATTTTCTGTTTGTCCGTTTGTCCCGATACGACCTCGCAACCTAGACCTCAACCTATCTGCCTAGCACTGGTGCGGTGCAGGGCGCCACAACAACAGGCATGCTCGTTACGGCATGCGGAAACGGTAAAAGCGGGCAGGATGACTCGCCGCCTGCGTGTCGCTGAAGGCGGAAAAGCCTCCGGCGAGCGTGTTCGTTGAAACGGGCACCCAGACAGGCTCGGCGAGATTTGTGCACGCTTCGATTAGCACGACCGGGCTGCCGGCATTGGTGAGGCCGAAGCCGAATTGGCCGGACCGCATGCCGAAGCCAGCGCCCCCCTGCACCTGGGGGTTCCACAGCACTGCGGGCCGGTCATCGACCCACGCTCCCCAACCGGTTATGCCGGGAAGATAATATACCGTTACATTGCCGGTCTCGTAGAAAGGACCTGCACCTGTGCCGAAGGATGGGGCATTGCCCAAGAAATAGAGCCCCGTCAGCGCGGAACAGGTCATGAACGCCTGCCGGTCGATCGTGGTGACGCTGGCAGGAATCCTGACGGAGACCAGTCTGTCGCATAAGTAGAAGGCGTTGACCCCGATGAAGACGAGCCCGTCGGGCAGTTCCACGCGGGTCAAATTACGACAAAACCCGAACGTTGAATCTTCGATGCGCGTCACCTGGGGCGGGATCTTAATGGCGGTCAGTCCCCAGCATGCTTCAAAAGCTGACCTTCCGATGCTGACGAGCCCTTCGGGAAGAGCGATGTTTGTCAGACCGGAACAACAGTCGAACGCTCCAACTCCGATATGGGTCACGCTCTCGGGAATCCTGACGCTGGTCATGTTGCCACATTTGCCGAACACGTATTCACCGATGCCGGTGACCGGCAGGTTCTCCAAAACGTCCGGTATGACCACCGCGCCGCCCGCGCCGGTGTAGCCTGTAAGGGTGGCGGCCGAATCCGTGACCGAGTAAGTGAAAGGAAACAGAACGACGGGCCGGCCAGCAAAGGTCGTATCCCACTCCATCGTTCCCTGCCTGATGTAAACGGTCACATTGGCGGAGCCTGAAAAAACATCCGAACCGGCGTCCGGCGCATTTCCCGTGAACCAGACGGCCGCAAGGCTGCCGCAAGACGCGAACGCCGAATCCCCGACCGAGCTGACACCGGCCGGGATCGTGACGCTGACAAGGCTGGAGCAGCCTTCGAATACGGAAGTCGCGAGGGCGGTCAGGCCTGAGGGCAGCGTGACGCGGCGCAGCCCCGTGCAGCGGTTGAACGCATAGTCGCTGATTTCGGTGACGCTGCCGGGAATCGTCATGCCGGTCAAAGCCGCGCACCCGGAGAACGCTCCGCCGCCGATGCTGATGACGCTGTCCGGCAACGCCGCGTTGGTCACGGCCGTCTCGCCGCAACCGGTCTTCCACCAGCTCTTGACGCCGATCAGGCTGGCACATCCCATGAACGCCGAGATGCCGATGTTGGTGACGGCGTTGCCCATCAAGACGTTGGTCAGGCTTGTGCAGCCGCAAAACGCCTCTGTCCCGATGTTGCCGACGCCGTTGCCGAGCGTGACGCTGGTCAGGCTTGAGCAACCGTAAAACGCCTCACTCCCGATGTTGTCGACGCCGTCGCCGAGCGTGACGCTGGCCAGGCCGGTGCAATACATGAACGTCCCCTCCGCGATGCTCGCGACGCTGTCGGGCAGCGTGATGCTGGTCAAGCCCGAGCAGTATGAGAAGACATTTTCCTCAATGTCGGTGACGCCGCCGGGAATCATGACACCGGTCAGGCCGGAGCACTCTGCGAACGCCCCCGGGTCGATGCGGGTGACGCTGGCGGGAATCGTCACGTTGGTCATGCTCGTGTAGGCACAAGGCCCACGCCCCGATGCCGGTCACGGTCATGTCGTCAATCGTGCCCGGTATGACGACCGCGCGGTCGGAGCCGGTGTAGCGGGTGAGGGTCACGGTATTGTAATCGGGAGCGTTAAACCTGTACTCATAGTCATCGGTATGTTGAGCGTATGTGTTGGCGGCCGTCAGCAACAGGACAAGAACGGACACGACTATTTTCCTTCGGTCCGCCGCTTGAGACCGTGCCTGACCAACCCCATTCCAAGCAACTGCGTTCAAAAACGAAAACATGGCACCCCTTTTAGTTCTCCATCCCTGATAATGCATCCGACTGAGTGATATGAAATCGCTTTTTCGATCAGCACCACCCCGTATAATAGGGTGGCAGTTTGCCAGAACCGGGGAAGCACGTCAAGCAACCTCGGGTACGCGCGTTTGGGGCGGATGGTCATCCTGCTGCGGGCAAAGGCCGGGCTGGCATGGCCGCGCCCCCCGTGGGCGCGGCGGGCTTTTGGGGGCATAATAAGGGCGACTAAAGAAGTGCGCGAACGCTTAGTTCAGGCGTCGCGCAGCATCAGTTTCCGGAGTTCGGCGATGACGGCGGCGATTGGTTTACCAGTGTGATCGGAAATGGCTTTGAGCGTGGCGTATGCAGCGTCACGCTCGCGCATCTGATTTGGTGTCAGATCCTGCGCGATGTCTACGGGCGGAATATGGTCATCCTGTAAGTAATTATTTTCTGTCTGCACGAACATTCCGGGTGCTGAACGTAAACGGGGCACACGCCAAATGGATGAAAGAAACCTTCCTGAAGGCTTAATTGGCATTTAATATGCGGGGGGGGTAAAAATGTCAATTACGAATTTAGACATTCAGAATTTAGTCCGGAACAAGTGTTTTTTTAGGGGACCCGGACTGACGGGACGGCAGGACGGGCTGGAAGACCGCGACCGCCAAGGGAGCGGCGGGCTTGAGGGAATGGGCTTGCTGCGCTTGCGCATCCGCTGCGCCCAGTGCGGGCTGGCTCTGGAGGTGTTTCGCGTGGGAACTGGAAAGCCCGGTGCCGTGAGGAAAGGGAGTGAGCGTCCGCAAACAACTTGTTCAAGTCCCACTATTCGGCATCGCGTGCCGCATCAAGGTGCTTGTCGAGCAACTTCTGACCATCTCCATAATGACGCTCATCGCGTTTGATCACGATTCCCTCACCCGGCCCTAATGATGTTTCCGTACGAATGTCTTTAATCGGCACCTTCCGTCCATCGACTTCAATCGTGTAGTGTTCGTCCACGATTGTGCCTGGCGGCTTATAATCCGAAACAACGCACCCTGCCATAACCACAGCCATGGCAAGCAAGACAATCAGCGACAGGAGTTGTCGGTTTGCAGGGTGACTCATGATTTGCATCGCTACATTCTCACCCACCAGTCACGGCGCAGCCGTTGACTGGTTTGACAAATGAATCAGTTGATTCTTACAAGCCTAATGACACCCCGAATCTGAAGAATATGGGGCGGGCTCCCTTTTCTCGCATTTGTAGCCACGCCTTGGACATCGTAAAATGACAATATCTTCAGGTGGGATTCCACACGCGTTAATCCACTCCGTGGTTTGAGAGCTGTTCAAATCCAGACTTTCCCTTCCGATACGTTTCATTCTCGATCTGCACTTTGGACACCGATATCCCCGTATCCACATGAAAATGCCTACAGAAAGCAGTATGACAACGAATCCGCAGCAGATGATCCAATCGTGTTGCATTCTTTCCGTCCAACGAAAAATTATGTTGATGAAATTCAACTTGCACGTCTCCTTAGGATTGACGGAAATAGCCTGCTCCTGCTCACATCCAGAAGAGTCCCAAACGTGTGATGCCGGCATCGACTCTTTAATTAACGTAGCATGCAGCCCTGGGCTTTGCAAGGCCGGTCCGTCGTCCGCTTACTGAGCCGCGCCTACGGAGCGGCGGCAGTTGGGATATTCCAGGGGACCCGTCGCAAGACGCTATCGCGGCGAGCGACGGGCTGGATGGCCGCGACCGCCAAGGGAGCGGCGGGTTTTTGGGCATAAAAAGAGGGCACGGCGTGCCGTGCCCGTATGGGATTATCCGAGAATTTCACCTATTGTTTTGGGCCGGTAGTGAAGATCCAACTCCGCGCCGTTCGCGAGCAGTTCGGGGATTGAGATGTAGCCGAGTTCGCGGTAGCCCAAGCCGAGGTCGGCGATGCCGAAGGCCTGAACTTGGCCCGCGTGGTCGGTGTCGGCGTCCTTCTCCACGATCCACCAGTCGCAACTGCCGACGAAGAAATGCAGGTGCGCGATTGTTTCGCGGCCTTGGTCGGCGGTCTCGTAGGTCTTGGGCATTTGTTCCCATGTGGCGTATATGCGGTCGATGATCTCAATGAAGGCGTCGCCTTCCTCGCCAAGCATGGCGTCCGTGATGACCTCGTACTGTTCGGGGCTGGTGAGCATTTTGAGGATGTCGAGGGGAAGTTCATTAGTGCGTGAGTTCATTCGTGCATTAGTCCTTTCGTGTTCGTGCGTCCACCGAGCGGGCGCACGGGTGAGTGTAAAAGGGGCGGCAACGAGGGCCGCCCCCCTACCCTACCGGGTTTATTCCTGAACGGCGTTGTCGAGTTGGTCGCCGACTTTTCCAAGCAGGTGCTTGGCGATGCTGACCGCCTCCAGCGTCTCGGTGCGGCCGGGGTGGCGCTGGTGGGCGATGGAAAGCAGACACTCAAGCTGACGCATGAGGGCCTGCCATGTCTGGTGGAATTCGGCCTGCGTGCCGAGCGTGGTTAGCATGGTGTTCATGGTTTGGATCTCCTTTCGGGTTCGTGCGTCCACCGAGTGGGCGCACGGGTGAGAGTAAAAATGGCTGTTCATTCGAAGTGGAAAGAGGCGTCGCCGAAAACGAGGCCGGTCCCGAATCCGAGAGCCTCGGAACAGGCGCGCAAGGTGTTGCCGCTGGTGATGACGTTGTCCACGATGAAGGACGGGCGGCAGGGTACCGGCTTGCCTTCCTTGCGGGCGATGTGGTGCTCGGCCACGCTGACGGGTGCGCCTCGGGTGCGGTGGCGGTCGCAGGCGCTCGGGGCGGGCTCGGTGCGGGTGAGGATGTCGAGAACGTCGGCACCGCCTTTGACGTGGGCGGCGATGGCGTGGGCAAGGCGGCGGTTG
>JADHEF010001673.1_pt1 | contig 12421 bp, 10 predicted proteins | sample 8952391 | NCBI WGS metagenome assembly JADHEF01 (sample SAMN16124439, study PRJNA663245) | bioreactor sludge metagenome | isolation source: sludge (nitrite) | place: India:Bengaluru | collected 2019-02-28
CCTTCCTGTATGAGTGCCGTAATACATGACTTCATCAGCCATGAGTGGAGAGGGGAAGGAGATTACGAACTCACCCTTTCTTCTGATTGATTCTAGCGTATAACGTTTGAGCGAAAGGGCGAACGAGAACATTAGCGGTTCCTTTGACGCGACCATTACCCAGCTGCACGGTGCAGGGTTATATTTCCCCTTTCTGTCTTTTACGATAATCAGTACCACCGGTTCCGGGTATTTCCTTTTAATTGCTGCCGCATTTTCGCTTTGCTTCTGCACTGACTGTCCCCCTGTCGCTGTGATTATTTCGTGAACATCGAGTTTATCTCTTCAAACATTTTCCTTGCTTTTTCCCTGTCGGGTACAGCATTTTTTGTATAATTATTCAGAAGATTTGCCGGAAGCTCCTGCAGAAACCTTGAGGGCTTTGATTCAATTACATCCCTCATATGCCGTCTCTGGCTGCATGATGTTATGAAAAGTTTTTTACGCGCCCTTGTTATCGCCACATAAAAGAGCCTTCTCTCTTCCTCTATGTTTGTCTCGCTCTCTTCAATTGCCTTAGCGTGCGGAATTATGGTGTCTTCCACTCCCGCTAGAAACACAATGTCGAATTCAAGCCCTTTTGCCGCGTGTATGGTCATCAGGTTGACCTTGCCCTGTTCATTGTCTTCGATATCGTCTCTTGTGATGAGTGTTATCCTGTTAAGATACTGAAAAATATCAGGATCTATATTGTCCGGATCGCTTTCCCATTTTTCAAGCAGGCTTATGAATATCTGAACGTTCCTGAATTTCCATTTGGCAAACTTCTCGTTCTTCTGGTATTCATTAACAAGATAACCCCAGTAATCAATATTTTCAACAAATTCTTCCAGCGTCTTGGCCATTTTTTTCCCGGATAAAAACCTGGATTTGAAAAAGCTGATCAGGTTGATAAAGTCCTGGAGTATCCCCTTTATCTTCTCGCCTCCCGGTCCTGCCTGCGAACTGTGTTCTCCCGAAGCGCAGATGGCGCAAATGGCTGAATAGAGGGAGCATTTGCGGTTTTTGGCGACCGAGTTGATGAATTCAAGCGATTTTTTCCCAAGCCCGCGCCTGGGTGTGTTCAATATCCTGAGAAAGTTTATATCATCGTCCGGGTTTGTCATTATGCGCAGGTAGGCTATAAGGTCCTTGACTTCCTGCCTCTGGAAAAAACTGGTCCCGCCTGAAACCTTGTACGGAATCCCTGCTCCGAGAAGGGCCTCTTCAATTGAGGCGGTAAGGCTGTTGGTCCTCACAAGGATGCCGAAGTCGTGATAGCTGAGGTTATCCTGTTTTTTAAGGAATTTTATCATCTCCGAGATGAAATCACTTTCCTTTGACTCATTTTGCGGGTAGTAGATCTCGATGGGATTGCCGCTTTCTGTACCTGTCCAGAGTTCCTTTACCTTCCTGTTTTTATTGTTGGATATAAGGGTATTGGCTGCTTTCAGTATGTTCCCGGTTGACCTGTAGTTCTGTTCAAGCTTTATCTCTTTAACATTTGGGAAATCCTTTTCATACTGGAGGATGTTCGAGTAATCAGCCCCTCTCCATGAATAGATTGACTGGTCATCATCACCTACAGCGCAGATGTTTCCCGATTTTTCAGCCAGAAGTTGCACAAGGTTATACTGTATTCTTGAGGTGTCCTGAAACTCATCCACCATTATGTATTTGTATTTTTCCCTGTATGTTTCAAGTATGTCAGGGTTCTCCCTCAGCAGTTTCAGAGGGAGGGTGATAAGATCGTCAAAATCGACAGCGTTGTAGATGCGCAGATGGTCAAGGTATTCCTCATAGAGGGCCTTGTATTCCTGTGTGTTCTCTGTCCACTTCGCGAGCCCTGTCTTTATCGCGGAAAAAACAGATGCAAGAGAGTAAAGGTCAAGCGAGTTGGGATCGATTTTAAGCTCCCTCGCTGTACTTTTCATAAGCGATATCTTGTCGCCCTGGTCGTATATGCTGAAATTCGGCCTGTATCCGAGCCTTTCAATCTGTTCACGAAGTACCTTGACTCCGAACGCGTGAAAGGTTGAAACAGTAAGGTTTGTAAGCTTTTTTCCGGTGATCTTCTTGACCCTGTCAGACATCTCCCTTGCTGCCTTGTTGGTGAATGTGAGTGCCAGAATTGAGGACTGCGGTATCCCCTGGTGGAGCATGTAAGCCATCCTGTAGGTGATTGTCCTCGTTTTTCCCGAGCCTGCGCCCGCGATAATCAGGAGCGGGCCTTCTGTTGTTGTCACAGTTTTGTACTGCTGGGGGTTGAGTTGTTTTTTTATGTCGTCAATGCTGAACATCAGAGAGAAATCCTTTTTGTAAGGAAAGAGAATGCCTCTATACCGAAAAAAAGGACAAGTGAGACAATTATTCCTGCTATCGCGACTCCGGCTGAAACTGCCAGGAAGGTTTTTCTCTTTCCGAGGCCAAGAACCCATGCCCCCATTGTTCCTGTATACGCGCCTGTTACAGGCAGAGGGACCGCGACAAAGAGCATAATCCCTATATACCCGTATTTTTCAATGCTGTCTCTGACTTTGTTCCGTGTCCTGATGACAAGCTTTTCAAATACAGCGTTATACCACGCGAAACCTGTAAAAAGTCTGTGTATTGTGGATATAAACAGGTAAAAAAGCGGTGTAACAAGGATATTGAAAAAAACACAGTAGAAATAGGCAAACAGGGGATCAGCCTTTTTTGCCAGCGCATAGGGGATTGCGCCCCTGAGCTCTGAAATCGGCAGCAGTGAAAGCAATGCTGTAATGACAAGATCTGCCTGGTCTAACATCAATTCTCCTTCCAGTGCTGGATTCTAGCTCAATAGGGTATTTTTGGGAATAGGGAGCAGCGGAATATGGGTTTATTGCAGTGCCTGTTTTGATCAATTGAAACAGGCAGGGAAAGCGCCGGGGGGAAGTTATCCGGATTGTCTGGTAAAGAACATCCTTTTAACACTGATTGCCTTCGCGGGGCATATTTCATGGCAGCAGTAGCAGTTTATGCATCTGGAGTAATCGATATGGACCCTGCTATCCCTGCCTGCAGGCGGCAGGTGAAGGGCTCCTGCCGGGCATATCCGCACACAGTAGCCGCATTCAATGCATTTAGCGTGGTCAAAGACAGGGCGGGGGACAGCAGCTTTCTTTACAAGCTTGTAGATGAAGGATGGCATCCTGTCCCTGAACATTGCCATATCGCTTAAAATTTTTATCTTTTCAAAGCCTGGCAGCGCGGCATCGGCTATGTTTTCTCCTGCAGTCTCAAAGTCTTCAGCATTCTCAAGCCATATTTTTCTGTCCAGGGCCTCGGAAATCACAGGCAGGTCAAGAGGGTTGTAGCCCATTATCCTGGCCGCTGTTATGTCAAGGGCCAGGGTATTTGATGAGGCAAGGATAAGGCCCGCGTGGCGCGGTTTGCCGTTGCCCGGGCCAGGCCCTTCCATCGCGGTTACGGCATCCATGATTGTGAATGAGGGTTTTACCGCAATGTTAAGGTCTACAATCATCCGGGCGAAGAGTGCCCTTTCGGAGAAGCGGAGGTGGAATGCTGATTTTTGCAGGCCTGGCACAAGCCCGAAGAGGTTTTTCATCCCGCCTGTATAATAAAGGAGCTGATGGGTCTTCATTTTGGGCAGGGAAACAATCATGTCAGCTTTTTCAATCGCTGAAGCTATGTTAAAGCTTTTTACAAGCCTCCCGGCAGGGTTTTTTAATGTTATATAGTCGGAAAAATCTGCCCAGATACCTCCGGCCTCTGTTACTGCTTCCATTATGCCTGATTTCTTCCCTGCGAATTCTGTTGACTGATAGCCTGGTGAATCACCTGCATACACCTCGCTGGCCCCGAGTTCCAGGAAAAGCAGCACGCACTGTTTAACAAATTCCGGGTGGGTTGTTACAGCCTTTTCAGGAGCAGCTCCCGACAGTATGTTTGGTTTCATCAGTATCCGCTTTCCCCTGACATCCGGGAAGCCTTCTCCCGAGAGACTGATTGCCGACCTGAGCGATTCAGCAACCGCCTGAGGGGAGTAAGATGCGCATTTAACGACAGCCACAATCTTTTTCAATTTTATGCTCCATATATTCCACGCTTGAAAGTGCCTTTCCCTGTTGATGGACTATTCATGAACAGGGTTTCTTTCTTCTGTACCGGATTGAAACCTTTGTCACTTCCTAAAAATAGTATCCCATAAGCAGCCCATAAACAATGTCGCCTCCGTCATCGCCGCTGACAGGGCCGGCAATTATTGCTCCCACGGTAAACCTTTTTATGGATATACTGTACATGCCGGCCGCTATTGTTGCTCCGCCAATTGGCATTACAATGAAACCGCAGCTGTTTATAAACATTTCAGGGTCTTTTGTCCATGCAAATGTAACAAGGGGACCTCCTCCCTGCTGGAAACCGAACAAGGTGATTCCCAGATAGAAGCTGTCTGTAATGGCCAGGAGTGCTCCTCCCATTGCCATGGGATATGTTGAACCGGAATCTTCATTTTCATTTTCTTCTTCATTTTCATCTTCACCTTCATTAAAAAACATCAATCCAAAAGCGGCCGGGAAAAGCCACTTTTTTCTGTTGTCTCCTGTCGCAATCTCGCCGCTTCCGCCAAGGTTATACCCGTACCCAAGCAGGACCTCTACTGTACCTGAATCAAGCCTGTAATCGTTGTACCAGTCCTCTGCTGAATCATATGCTGTATAATCTGTAAGCCCTGTTGAGGATAACCTTATCCCCATGTTTAGTATGTGCCTGTTGATCTTGTAGCTGTATTCGAACCCGAATATTCCCGTGATTCCGCTTTCGTAGAGGGAGAAATTGCTTATATCTGACATATCCATGGCGTTGTCAAAAAAGCCTGAACCGCTTAACTGCCTGTATGCTGCTCCCATCAGCAGGCTGAACCTTCCCGCGTCTGTTTTCAGCATGTATTTCAGGAGAAACGGGAATTCATTGACATTGACCGAATGGGTTATCCCCTCATCCTTGAAGAAGACATATTCCTTGCTGTTGTATTCAGTCTGAAGGTAAATGTTGTCGAGGAGCTGTATTTCAAGGAAAAACCCGCCTGAAGGGGAAAGATTGTTCTGCGAGTTTATCTCATCAAGGTCAGCAGGGTTCTTTGATTCATCTTCGCCATATCTCTCTGACAGGCTGCTAAGGCTTGCCCCTGCATGAACGCCTGCTATAAACTCCCTCTTTTCTTTTTTGGGAGCATTGGCGGCAGCAGTTTCCCACTCCTGTCTCTCTTTCATGTACCTCTCCCTGAGCTTTGCGAGAGCTGTATTGTAGGGTGTGTCGGCAAGCAGTGAGTCAATCTTGTTATATGCGTCTATTACCTTTTCCCTTTTGCCTGTTTTGTCCCTGTTGTTTTTGATTATCTTATCATAATCCGAAAGGATCTCCTTTTCGCTTTCTATGAGGTAGGGGATTTCAAGCGCAATTTCCGATTTTACCCCTTCCCTGACCATGATTTTTTCAGTATGTATGGTAACTGTTTCTGTCATTCTTTTCTGCCTGATCTCTATTGTCCTTTCGCCTGTAAGCACCTGTGTGAACAGCGATGTGTTTTCCGGGTATTCTATCATGTCGATTACTGGTATGAATGAACCCTGATCTGCTGTAAGTGTTATTGCCACTGATCCGAAGGCAATGTGCCTTCCGCTGAATCCTTCTATGAGCGAAAATGTTATCCTGTCTGCTGTATCAAAGATATCAAGCGCTGTTTCAGCCTTTCCTGTTTTGGTAATTGTTGTTGATTCCTTTTCCCTGCTGAATACCGACATCTCGATCGTGAATGATTCATCCTTTTCCTGGATTGCCCTGCCGTAAACAAGATTATCGATTTTAACCCTGGCGCAATAATCAAGCAGGCTTGCGTTGTCAAATTCGGAAAGCGAAGGGGGATTTTTCACATACTCATATTCATTCATGAACCTGAGTATAAGCCCTGACGTTTCGGTGACCCTGTCTGATATTACGTTAAGCTGGATATTGTCCCTGTCCCTGATTTCAACAGGGATGACAGCTACCCTTGGTTTGGCTTCCTGCGCCAGGATCTGCGGTAAGGGAAATAACAGAAGCACTGCAAGAAAAGTAACAATCTTTTTTAAAATAAGGTTTTTCATATACGGAACTCCTTGATAAGCAATTCCAGCACTGAAGCACTCTATTAAGTATTATCCAGATTTTAGCATTATTTCAGTAATATTAAAATTTATTTATTACGGAAAAGTAGATAGGCCCGGCCCCGTTTTCTTTGTCAGGCATGATCTGGAACCCGAACTCTGTTTTTTCCAATCCCTTTATACCGGCAGTTATGTTTTCAATCCCCGCGACGGCGAACAAGCCTTTCCGTTTTTTTAAAAGCCTTTCCATGTTGCTGTCGTTCTCCGCCGGTGAAACAGAGCAGGTTGAGTATACTATCCTGCCCCCGGGTTTCGCCGCGTCAAGCGCTGCCGCGAGCATTGCGAACTGTCTTTCGGCAAGCTGCCTGGTTCTGGCAGGGCTCCAGATTTCAAGATGCGGCCCGGACAAAAACACATGCCGCTCCGAAGAGCAGGGGGCGTCAAGAAGTACCCTGTCGTAAGTGTTTTTTTCGTAAATGCCCCATCTGGATGCGTCATGCCCTGTAATCTTTACAGTTTCCCGCAGCTCTTCAGGCAGACACTCCCCGATAACCTTAAGCAGCCTGTTTCTCCTGTCCGGCGATCTGTCGTTGGATGTTATGCTCCCGCTGCTTCCGTTCGCAAGTGCCATCAGAAGTGTTTTCCCCCCCGGGGCCGCGCACATGTCAAGGATTTTGTTACCCGGAACTATCTCAAGGGCAAGTACAGGGTAGATTGATGCGCTGTCGATATAATAGGGCGAGATGAGTCCCTCTTTCAGCTCAAGGTAATCAGGCTCTTTCCGGAAAGATTCCCTGATGGATATCCATCTTTCCCCATATACAGAGCTGTAATAAGTGTTAAATGCCTCTTCGCCCCTGATTTTATTTTTTTTCAAAATTTTATCCCGCTGTTGTATGAATAATCTGCTTTTTACTGTTATATTATATCTGATTATACCCATGGCAGATTGTTTAAACTACTGTAAAAAAGATTTAAAACTGCACAGACAGGCGGTGTTGTTAGCCATTTTGCCTGCGAAAAAAACCTGAATGAGGAAATATGAAATACAAGGCTGTGATTTTTGATCTTGACGGAACACTTATTGATACAGCTCTGGATATTGGTTTCTATATCAATATGATACTGGGCCGCCACTCCTTCCCGCTTATTGCCATGGATAATATCTCATCCATTGTAGGCTGGGGACTGAAGGACGCGATGGTCAAGGCCCTTTCAGGCGCTGAACCTGACGATAAAAAGATTGATGTTTATACAAGTGAGCTTATTGAAGAGTATTCCCGGAACCCTGTCATAAAGACATACATCTATGAAGGGATAAATGAGCTTCTCGATTATATTAAAGGAAAAGGGCTTAAGGCTGCTGTTTTCTCAAATAAGGCCCACCCTGTAACTGAAAGGATTGTGGATATCCTTTTCGGCATGGGCTGTTTTGATATTGTAAGAGGAGCAGTTGACGGATTCCCTAAAAAGCCTGATCCTGCCGGCGCCAGTCTCATAGCAAAGAGCTTCGGTATTAACCCTGATGAGGTCCTTTATCTGGGAGATTCCGATGTTGACTGCATGACAGCCGGGAACGGAGGGTTTCCCTTTATTGCCGCGCTCTGGGGGTACAGGAGCAGGAAGCAGTTGGAGGCCTCAGGTGCGTCAGTTTTCATTGAAAAGCCTGGCGCACTGACTGATTTTTTAGGGTGATTCATTGGCTCTGATTCTGCGTATATGAGTGAAATATGTGCTATTATTAATATGGTTGCCTGTACGGTAAAGTTATCTGCATGGAATTTTACATGAAGGAGACATTATGGAAACGGAAAAAACAACAGAGCTTGCAAAGCAGTATATAAAACTTGAAAAAGACCCCGCATTCAGGGGAGAGGTTGAAAAACTCCTTGCGGAAGGGAATAACGCGGAGCTTGAAGACAGGTTTTACAGGGAGCTTGATTTCGGCACAGGCGGGATAAGAGGGGTAATTGGCGGGGGATACAACAGGCTTAATCCTTTTATCATCAGAAAGACAACACAGGGGCTCGCTAATTACATCAACAAGGCTGTGAAGCCTGGCACAGGTTCAGCTGCCATAGCATTTGACTCCAGAAGGTGTTCACCCCTGTTCGCGAAAGAGGCTGCCCTTGTACTCTGCGGAAACGGGATAAAGGTCTATCTTTTTACATCGCTCCGCCCCACTCCTGAGCTTTCTTTTGCCGTCAGACAGCTGGGATGTACGGCTGGCATAGTAATAACGGCAAGCCACAACCCTGCCGAGTATAACGGCTACAAGGTCTGCTGGTCTGACGGCGGACAGGTTGTCCATCCCCATGACAGGCTGATAATTGAAGAGGTGAGGATGAGCCAGGGGCCGGATATCAGGAGCATGGATGAGAAAACAGCTTTGGATAAAAAGCTGCTTGAATATATCGATACGGAAATTGACGCGCCGTATCTTGAAATGGTCAAAAACTGCCTTCTCCGGCCTGATCTTGTAAGGGAACAGGGAAAGACGCTTAAGATTGTCTATACGCCGCTTCACGGCGCGGGAAGGGTCCCTGTTGAAAAGGCACTTAAGGATTCAGGCATCAGCGTTATAACAGTACCCGAGCAGGCAGAGCCTGACGGGGATTTCCCGACAGTAAAGTTTCCCAATCCCGAAGAGGCATCCGCGATGGAACTTTCTTTGAAGCTTGCGGAAAAGGTCGGGGCTGATCTTGTAATGGGGACAGACCCGGATTCTGACAGGATAGGAATTGCAGTTCCTGACGGCAGGGGCTACACACTCATAACAGGCAACCAGCTTGGCTCAATGCTTGCTTTTTACATGCTTTCAACCCTGACTGAACAGGGAAGGATGCCTGAAAAGCCTGCGATAATAAAGACAATTGTGACAACAGAACTCCAGAGGCTTATCGGTGAGAGTTTCGGCGTTAAGGTTTATGACGTAATTACCGGTTTCAAGTGGATCGCGGACCTTATTGCGAGGTTTGAGAAAACAGGAGAAAACTACATCTTCGGGGGAGAGGAAAGCTACGGCTTTCTTGTGGGAACAAAGGTCAGGGACAAAGACGCGGTCTCTGCCGCTGCAGTAACTGCCGAAATGGCTTTGTACTGCAGGTCAAACAGGATGTCTGTCCTCGATTACCTTAACTTGATATATGAGAAATACGGCTATTTCAGGGAAACACTTGTTTCCGGTACATTCAGGGGACAGCAGGGACTTGAGACAATGAAAAAACTGATGGCTGATCTCCGGGCAAAGCCATTTGCGCAGCTTGGAGGTATTCCTGTAAAAGAGGTGAGGGATTATAACAGTAATGTGACAATCAGCGGCATTAAGCTTCCCAAATCCGATGTTCTCCAGTTTGTTCTTGGAGACGGAAGCATCGTTACTGCCCGCCCGTCAGGGACAGAGCCAAAGATAAAGTTTTATCTGTCCTGCAGGGAAGAGCCAGGCAAAAAGCCTGATGAGGCCAGGCCCGCGGTTGACAGAAAGGCTGCGTCAATTGAAAAAGATATCAGCGCAGTGCTTGACAGTTTAAAATAAAGGAAGGAATTCATGGAAAACGGCGAATGGTACAGGGAAAAGGCTTTCAATCCGCAGAACGGCAAGGATGAATGGAAGTATTACTATGTAAGGGAGGTTGTTCCCGAGACAGCGACTGCTGAAATGGATATTTACAGGGTATATTACACGGGAAAGGTATCAGCGCCGCGGAAAGGCTCTTCTCCTGTTGAACTGATAGAAAAGCTTACAAAAGTTTCGGGCGACTATGCATGCTCAGTCCTGAAAATCAAGGCACCCCAGTGATATTTTCAGAGAATTGACCCAAGCCATTTCGCGATATCGCCCGCGCACTGACTTGCGTTTATAGGGCAGTTATCTGCCGCTAAAAGCAGCGCTTCTGTTACGCTTTTCCTGTCAAAGGGAATGCCTTTAAGCGCCGGCTCGATAACATCAGGGAGATCAGCGATGAGCGAGTCTGTAAAAATCCTGGCCTCCGATATTTTCCCGTTTTCCGTATTGATATTGACCTCGACCGCGCCCCATTCAAACCTGTTCTCAAGTGTCATCCCGAAATCAGGCGCTGCACCGTAAAGCCATTCCCTGCTTTTCATTTTTTCATAATAGCGGTTCAGGCTTTCTATTGTTTTAAGGTTATCGGTATCAAGTACCCTGGTTTCTCCGCTGCCATATGTGCTGAAAAAGCTTTTTATTATCGCTGATGAAACAGCCTCATGGTCTGCGGATATTACAAACTCTGAGATATTGGCGACCCTTGAGCGGGCCGATTCTATTCCCTTTGATTTCAGTTTGAGTATCGAAGGAGAAAGGTACTGTGAAAGCCTGTCAAGGTTTGCGTTTATTAAAAGCGTGCCGTGATGGAACGCCCTGTCGGATGTTATCTTGAAAGCGCTTCCCGATATCTTTTTCCCGGATGAGGTGATATCGTTTCTGCCTGAGACCTCAGCCTCAATGCCGAGCGAGGAAAGCGCATCAGTTATTATCCTGAAATTCTTCTCAATCGAATAACTTTTAATCCCGGAGAGAAATGTGAAGTTTGTGTTTCCCCTGTCATGGAAAACAGCGCCGCCGCCGCTTTCCCTCCTGGCGAGAAATATGCTGTCCTTTTCCATTTCCGGGAGGTTGCACTCTTTCCACGGATTCTGGTTCCGTCCTATGACAACAGTATCGTTGTTCCTCCACAGGAAAAGCACCTGTGTGTCAGCATCCATGTCCGTGAATATCCATTCTTCGGTCGCCAGGTTGAACCATGGGTTGAAGCTTCCCGACAGGAGGACTTCAGGCTTCTTCATCTGTGCCATCCTCGCAGTCCTCTGTTATGGCACCTGTTTTGCTTCCGTTTTCATTTCCCAGCAGGTATGGGATTTTAAGGTTGTAGGATTTGTAGACCACAAATGTCTCTGATACTGTTATTCCCTTGATCTTTGAGAGCTCCTGATCAAGGAATTCCAGAAGCCCGACCTCCTTGTCAAGGTGAACAAGGATCATGAAATCATATCTGCCGGTAACAACGCAGACATGTATTACCCGCCTCAGCCTGCTTAGCTTTTCCCCGGTTTTTACATAGCTTAAATCCTTTACCTGAATTCCGATAAGGACAATCTGGTGGTCATCAAGCGCTTCCGGGTTAATGACAGTAGTAATATCTATGATTTTTTCCTCTTCCAGCTTTCTTACCCGTGATTTTACGGTATTCTCGGCGATTGAAAGCGAATCAGCAATTTCCTTGTAAGATTTTCTTCCTTTACGCAGGTGCGCAATAATCTGTTTGTTGAGATCATCAAGTTTGTTATTCATGTCAGATGCCGCCCTTTTTGTTATAATGGTGTCATTCTATCACAATATTTTCACTTGTGCAAACAATGGCGGCAAATGATGAAAACATATATGACTGCCTTCAATTATGATTAAATTATCAATAATATATTGACTTTTTGATATTATGGGATGAGTATTGAATAAGAGTATCCGGACGGGGAAGGTACGGGTAAGATGTCTCTTGAGGCATCTGCCATGCTGATTCCCGGGATTATCAATATTTATGAAACAGGAGGCCGGTCTGATGGGAAAGCGGACGCCGATATATGAAAGACACCTGCAGCTGGGCGGAAGGATTGTGGATTTCGCGGGATGGGATCTTCCTGTCCAGTATTCATCCGCAATAGACGAACACATGGCTGTAAGAACGAATGCGGGACTTTTTGATATTTCCCATATGGGTGAATTCAGTGTAAGGGGAAGGGGAAGCTCTGATTTTCTTGCCTCCCTTATACCGACATCGCTTGCGAAGCTGGAAGACGGAAAAGGGATGTACAGCTGTCTGTGCAATGAATCCGGAGGGATCATAGACGACCTGTTTATTTTCAGGATTGCATCTGATGATTACTATCTTGTGGTAAACGCGGGAACAAGGGAAAAGGATTTCAGCTGGCTTAAAAAAAACCTTGGAAAGGATGTAATACTGGAGGATCTTTCCGACGCAACCGCGAAGATCGATATTCAGGGGCCGAAATCAGCTGATGTGATGCAGAAGGTTTTTCCGAAAATGAACCTTTCTGCCCTTGAACGGTTTTACTTTACATATTCTGCTTTCAGGGAAAACCCTGTCATGGTTTCGAATACCGGCTATACCGGGGAGGCCGGGTATGAGCTTTTCATCAACGCGGAAGCTGCTGTCAGCCTGTGGGACGCCCTGCTTGAAGAGGGCAAATCCAGTTCCCTTATCCCCTGCGGCCTTGCCTCGCGCGACTCACTCCGGCTT
>JADHEF010001684.1_pt1 | contig 12408 bp, 11 predicted proteins | sample 8952391 | NCBI WGS metagenome assembly JADHEF01 (sample SAMN16124439, study PRJNA663245) | bioreactor sludge metagenome | isolation source: sludge (nitrite) | place: India:Bengaluru | collected 2019-02-28
GCTCTTGCGTAAAGAGGATCGCCAGCAGGTCACATAAAGTCGGGATATCCGAATGGGAGGCTTCATCGATGATCATGGTCTATTCCTTGTCTGCGGGGGCGTCGCTGTGTTTGCGGCCTCTGGGTGGCGTTTTTCGCTGTGAGAACGCGTGCGGGTCGATCTTCAGGTTTTTGAGCTTGTATCGCACCATCCGCGGTGTGATGCCGATCTCCTGGGCTACCGCGCTGACATTGCCGTTCATCTTTCTGAGCATGTCCAAAATGACCGTGGACTCCATTTGGCGGATGCGGCTCCTGAGTGTCGCGTCCGCAGGCAAACTGACGCTGACGGCGGATTCGGCCTGGACAGACTGCGGCAGGTGCTCCGGAAGCAGAAGTGTGCCAGAGCAAAGCAGGATGGCATACTCGATACAGTTTTCAAGCTCGCGCACATTGCCGGGCCACGTATAGCGGGTCAGTGTCTGCATGGTCTCGGATGCGATCTGCGGGGTTGCCTTGGTCATCAGTTTGGCGTATTTCACGGCGAAATGGTTAGCGAGCACGGGGACATCGCTGGGACGGTTCCGTAAAGGTGGTATGCTGACGGGAAAGACGTTGATGCGGTAATAGAGGTCGGTACGGAACGCGCCCGTACGCATCGCCTCCTCGAGGTCTCGGTTGGTCGCGGCGATCACCCGGACGTCAGCCGTGAGCGTTTCGTTACCGCCGACACGTTCGAACTCGCCCTCTTGAAGGACGCGGAGCAGTTTGGCCTGCATGGATGGTGATATCTCGCCGATCTCGTCAAGGAAGATCGTGCCGCCGTGAGCCTCTTCGATCCGCCCGATGCGGCGTGTGACGGCACCGGTGAACGCGCCGCGCTCGTGCCCGAACAGCTCGCTCTCAAAGAGATTCTCGTTCAACGCCGCACAGTTGACACGCACGAAAGGTTTGCACGCCCGCATGCTGGCATAGTGGATCGCCGAGGCGACCAGCTCCTTGCCTGTGCCGGATTCGCCGCGGATCAATACCGTCGCCTGCGTGGGGCCGACCTGTTGGATGCGCATCTGCACGTGGCGGATGGCTTCCGAGTTGCCGGCCATCTTGCGTTGCCGTGCCTGTGTGTCGACGACGGAGCGCAACCGCTCGTTCTCGCGTTCGAAGGTCTCGCGCGCCTGCTTGAGCTGGCGGCGGTACTGAACGTCGTGCGAGATGAGCTGTGCCACGATGCCGAGAAAAGCGCACAATTCCAGCAGGTCGGATTCAGCACGCACGCCGGGGTCATCGACCGAGAGCACCCCGATGGTTTCGGAAGCGAGGCGGATCGGCACGCAGACGAAGCCCGACGACTTGCGCCAAGCGGGCGAGCGCTGAAAAATGCGTGACTGGAACTCCGGCTCATCGGCAATGCGGTGGATGACGGTCGGCTTGCCAGTTTTGAGGACCCTGCCGACGATACCCTCGCCACGGCGATAGACGGCGGAAAGCTGCGCGGGTTCGCCGTCGCCGTACGTCTCGCCGACGATCAAATGTTCCTGATCACTGTCAACCAGCATAATGGTTCCCCGGACCACGCCAAGATTCGTCTCGATGATTCGTAAAGCGCGTTGCAACGGTTCATCCTGTCCGGTGAAGCGCGTCATCGTTTCACAGATCTTACGCAGGACCATCAGTTCGGTGGTCCGGTCGCAGCCGCTGTTCATGTGGTTGCAGTTCATAAAATGTCCTGCAAGCAAAAAAGCAGATCTTATGCCATAGGAAGGCGCATCTGCTTTTGAAGCGCAAAGGCCGGGAAACAAGGGGTTTTCTCACCTGAAAAGAGGAGCGTCTTGCCTGTTGGCTACAAATATGTCGGTAGCCGGAACGGTTCATGATGGGCTCACGACGGCTTGTCAGAAGACATTCCTTTCCGGTTCATCTGGCTACTGACAAAACTGCTGTTTAAAGCTGTAAAGTACATATAATAAACAGGTTACAATCTCTAATTAAAGACATATACGCAATAATATGACAATTATTTCCTGAATCGGAAAATCGCCGCCAACGAGCTGGACAAGGGAGTCCGGGCCTCTTGAATAAAAATATAACGTGCTGGGGATGCGGTCATTAGAACGTCCGGCTGGCCCTTGACGGACCTGCCGGTGAATCCTTGGCACGGTTCGTGTTAAGAGAATAGGAACGTGATGCTGAATCAGGCGACACGAGAGAACGAACAGAAAGAAGGGACACATGAGAAAGATCGCTATCTACGGCAAGGGCGGTATCGGCAAGTCCACGACCACGCAGAACACCGTGGCGGGCTTGGCGGAGATGGGCAAGAAGATCATGGTGGTCGGGTGCGACCCCAAGGCCGATTCGACCCGGCTGCTGCTGGGTGGACTGGCGCAGCGGACCGTGCTGGACACGCTGCGCGAAGAGGGCGAGGACGTGGACCTCGACACGATCCTGAAAGACGGCTACGGCGGCGTCAGTTGCGTGGAGTCCGGCGGGCCGGAGCCGGGGGTGGGGTGCGCGGGCCGCGGCATCATCACCTCGATCACGCTGCTCGAACAGCTCGGGGCGTACCACGAGTCGCGCAAGCTCGACTACGCCTTCTACGATGTGTTGGGCGATGTGGTATGCGGCGGGTTCGCGATGCCCATCCGCGACGGCAAGGCGCAGGAGATCTATATCGTCGTTTCGGGTGAGATGATGGCCATGTATGCGGCGAACAACATCTGCAAGGGTATCGTGAAATACGCCGATACGGGAGGGGTTCGCCTGGGAGGCCTGATCTGCAACAGCCGCAAGGTGGATAACGAGCGCGAGATGATCGAGGAGCTAGCCAAAGCGATCGGCACGCAGATGATCCACTTCGTGCCGCGCGACAACATGGTGCAGCGCGCCGAGATCAACCGCAAGACGGTGATCGAGTTCGAGCCCACGCATCCGCAGGCGGATGAGTACCGGGCGCTGGCGCGGAAGATCGACCAGAACAACATGTTCGTGATTCCCAAGCCACTGACGATGGAGGAGCTTGAGAAGCTGCTTGTCACGTTCGGAATCGCCAACTGAAACGAAATGCGGGAAACCCACGAAAGGAGCTGAACCATGATTATGATCAAAGCGATTGTCCGCCCCGAGAGAGCGGATGCGGTGCTGGAGACGCTGCTCGAGGCCGGCTATTCGGCCGTGACGAAGATCCCGGTCTTCGGCCGCGGCAAGCAGCGGGGACTGAAGGTCGGCGAAGTGCACTACGACGAGCTGCCGAAAGAGATGCTGCTCTTCGTCGTGCCGAACGCGGACAAGGACTTCGTGCTGAAAGCCGTGATGGAGGCGGCGCGCACGGGGCCGGGGCACTTCGGGGACGGCAAGGTCTTCGTGCTGCCGGTGGACGAGGTTTATACCGTCAGCTCAGGTATCAAAGAAGTCTGAGGGGAGGTTGTTCTATGAAGCAGGTTATGGCGGTTATCCGCATCAGCAAGATCAACGCCACCAAAAAGGCGCTGAATGACGCAGGGATCACCTCGTTCTCGGCCACCGGACGGGTGCTTGGCCGAGGCAAGGGCCTCGTGGACTACCGGTTGCTGGACGGCGCGAAGGCGGGGTACACCGAGGCCATCGCCCAGCTCGGGCAGGGGCCGCGCCTGGTGCCCAAGCGCCTGCTTACGGTGGTCGTCTCGGACGACTGGGCCGAGCGCACGGTCCAGGCGATCATCGGAGCGAACCAGACCGGGTGCCCCGGTGACGGGAAGATCTTTGTGATGCCGGTGAGCGAGGCGGTCCGCGTTCGCACGGGCGAGAAGGCCGAAGGCGCCTCCGGCGGAAACGTTCTCGATTCTTCAGGAGGTTTAGAATGAGCATGCCCACCAAACTGCCGGATGCCGCAGCGGTCAAGGCGGCGATCCTTGAGAAGTACCCTGTCAAGGTCGCAAAGAAACGCAGCAAGTCCATGGTCGTGAACGATCCCCAAACCGTGCCGGCCGTCCAGGCCAATGTGCGCACGGTTCCGGGCATCATCTCGCAGCGTGGCTGCTGTTACGCCGGCTGCAAGGGCGTGGTGCTCGGCCCCACACGCGACATCATCAACATTACCCACGGCCCCATCGGCTGCGGCTTCTACTCTTGGCTCACGCGCCGCAACCAGACCGACCCCGGCGAGGTCGGCCCGGACGGCGAGAACTTCATGATGTACTGCTTCTCCACCGACATGCAGGACGAGAACATCGTCTTCGGCGGCGAGAAGAAGCTGCGCGCGGCCATCCAGGAGGCGTACGACACCTTTCATCCCAAGGCGATCGCGGTCTTCGCGACCTGTCCGGTGGGTCTGATCGGCGACGACATCCATGCCATCTCCCGCGAGATGAAGGAGAAGTTCGGCGACTGCAACGTTTTCGCCTTCTCCTGTGAGGGATACAAGGGCGTCAGCCAGTCAGCCGGCCACCACATCGCCAACAACCAGATCTTCAAGCACGTGATCGGCCGCGGCAACACGCGGCCCGACGGCAAGTACGTGATGAACATGCTGGGCGAGTATAACATCGGCGGCGACGCCTTCGAGCTGGAGCGGCTGCTGGAGAGTTGCGGCATCACGCTGAACGCGACCTTCAGCGGCAACTCCACGATCGGTGCCTTCGAGAACGCCCACATGGCCGACCTGAACGTGGTGATGTGCCACCGCTCGATCAATTATGTCGCGGACATGATCGAAAAAAAGTACGGCATCCCCTGGTTCAAGGTGAACTTCATCGGAGCAGAGTCCACCGCGAAGTCGCTGCGCAAGATCGCGCAGTACTTCGAGGACCCGGTCTTGATCGAACGCGTCGAGAAGGTGATCGAGACGGAAATGGCGGCGGTAAAGGCGGCGTCGGACGAAATCCGTCCGCGCACCGAGGGCAAGCTCGCGATGCTCTTCGTCGGCGGCTCCCGCGCCCACCACTACCAGGATCTCTTCCGCGAGTTGGGCATGACGAGCGTGGCTGCCGGCTATGAGTTCGCCCATCGCGACGACTACGAGGGTCGCCGCGTGTTGCCCTCGATCCAGGTGGATGCGGACAGCCGCAACATCGAGGAGCTCCATGTGGAGCCTGACCCGGCACAGTATGCGCCGCGCAAGTCCACGGACGAGATGCAGACACTCGGTCAGCACGGCTACGAGTTCAACGACTACGACGGCATGATGACCGAGATGGAGAAGGGCTCGCTCGTGATCGATGACATCTCGCACTACGAGATGGAGCGGCTGATCGAGACCTATCATCCCGCCGTGTTCTGCGCGGGCATCAAGGAGAAGTACTGCGTGCAGAAGATGGGCGTGCCGATGAAACAGCTTCACAGCTATGACTACGGCGGCCCGTACGCAGGCTTCAAAGGCGCAATCAACTTCTACCGCGACATCGACCGTATGGTCAATGCCAAGGTCTGGAAGCTCGTTCGCCCGCCGTGGCAGGACACGCCGCGAATTGTGGCTGAGTACGCCACGGCATAAGGGGTCGAAACCAGTAAGGATTTCAAAAAGGAGAACACATCATGCTTCTCAGACACACACCGACAGAGATCAAAGAGCGCGAGGCGTTGACCGTCAACCCGGCCAAGACCTGTCAGCCGATCGGCGCGATGTACGCGGCCCTGGGCATCCACGGCTGCATGCCGCACAGCCACGGCTCACAGGGCTGCTGCTCATATCACCGCAGCGCGCTGACCCGCCATTATAAGGAGCCGGTCATGGCCGGAACCAGCTCCTTCACCGAAGGCGCGTCGGTGTTCGGCGGACAGGCGAACCTGCTCGCCGCCATCGATACGCTCTTTACGGTCTACAACCCCGACCTGATCGCGGTCCACACAACCTGCCTCTCCGAAACCATCGGCGACGACCTTAACCAAATCGTCGGTAAGGCGCAGGAGGACGGCCTGATCCCGCCGGGCCGCCGCGTGATCTACGCCAGTACGCCGAGCTATGTCGGCTCGCACGTCACCGGGTTCTCCAACATGGTCAAGGGCATCGTGCGCGGCCTCCCGGAGAAATCGGAGGCCAAGAGTGATAAGCTCAACATCATCCCGGGTTGGGTGGAACCCTCCGACATGCGCGAGATCAAGCGCTTGGCCAAGGAGATGGGCGTGCCGGTCACGGTCTTTCCGGATACTTCGGGCGTGCTCGACAGCGCGATGACGGGACGTCACGAGATGTACCCCAAAGGCGGTACGCCGGTCGCGGACGTCGTGGCGTCGGGCAGTAACAAGCACACGCTGGCGTTGGGCGCGTTCGCCTCCGAGGAGGGAGCCAAGGCGCTGGAGATCAAGTGCGGCGTGCCGTTCACCACGCTCGACCTGCCGATCGGCATTTCCGCCACGGACCGCTTCATCCAGAAGATGAGCGAAATCTCGGGCAGGCCGGTGCCGGAGAGCATCGCGGACGAGCGCGGCCGGCTGGTCGACCTCATCACTGACATGCAGCAGTACTTCTGGGGCAAACGCGTGGCGCTCTGGGGCGACCCGGATCAGCTCGTGGCGCTCGCGGAATTCCTGACCGATATCGACATGCGGCCGGTTTACGTCGTGAGCGGCACGCCGGGCAAAGCCTTCGCGGAACGGATGGGCCAGCTCCTCGCGGATATCCCCGAGGCGAAGTGCAAGAACGGCGCGAGCGCGGACATGTTCCTGCTGCACCAGTGGATCAAGAACGGCAAGGTGGACCTGCTGATGGGCAACACCTACGGCAAGTACATCGCCCGCGACGAGGCCACGCCGCTTGTGCGCGTCGGGTTCCCGATCCTGGACCGTGTGGGGCACACCTACTTCCCGCTGGTGGGATACGCGGGTGCCATCCGGCTGCTGGAGCGGATCCTCAACGCGCTGCTGGATCACAAGGACGCCACCTGTCCCGAGACCCAGGTCGAACTGACCATGTAAATTGAGCCGGATGTCTCGGACGGCTCATCGTGCGTCCGAGGCGTCCATACCGTGAGAGTTGGAAAACCATGGGTCACGCAGTCTTAGAAAAACGCCGCGCGCAGGTTGCCACCGTCAAGGACGGCAAGGCCGCCATCGCGTGCGCTAAACCGAGCCTCGCCGGTTCGGTGAGCCAGCGCGCGTGCGTTTTCTGCGGCTCCCGCGTGGTGCTTTATCCCATCGTCGACGCCGTACACCTCGTGCACGGCCCCGCCGGCTGCGCCGCCTACACCTGGGACATCCGCGGCACGGTTTCCTCCGGTCCCGAGCTGCACCGGCTCAGCTTCACCACCGACCTGCGCGAGCGGGACGTGATCTTCGGCGGCGCGGAGAAGCTCGAACGCGGCTTGCGCGCGCTGATCGCCCGCTATCATCCTAAGGCCGCCTTTGTCTACGCCACCTGCATCGTCGGCGTCATCGGCGACGATGTTGACGGCGTCTGCAACAAAATCGCGGCCGAGACCGGTATTCCCGTCCTGCCCGTGCGTTCGGAGGGCTTCCGCGGCTCAAAGAAGGATGGCTATGCCGCGGCCTGCGACGCGCTGGCGCGACTCATCGGCACGCTCGAACCCGATGCGCCCGTGCCGCCCTACAGCATCAACATCCTCGGCGATTTCAACCTCGCGGGCGAGCTCTGGCTTCTGGAGGAGTACTACCGCCGCATGGGCGTGCATATCCTCACCCGCATCACCGGCGACGGCCGCGTGGACGACATCCGCCGCGCCCACCACGCCAAACTCAACGTGGTGCAATGCTCCGGCTCCATGATCACCTTGGCGCACCACATGAAGGAGACCTACAATGTTCCCTTCAAACAGGTCTCGTATTTCGGCATCGAGGACATGTCCGCAGCGCTCTACGACGTGGCCGCATTCTTCGGCGATCCCGTTCTGCACGAGAAGGCCGCCGAACTGGTGCGCGACGAAGTCACCCGGCTGCTCCCGCTGATCGAGACCTACCGCACGCGGCTGGCCGGTCGCAAGGCCGTCATCTACGTCGGCGGAGCGTTCAAGACGATCTCGCTCATCAAGGCGCTGCGGCTGCTCGGCATCGAGACCGTGGTGGCGGGCTCACAGACCGGTCGCCCCGAAGACTATGACACCATCGCCGGGCTCTGCAATCCCGGCACGATCATCGTGGATGATTCCAATCCCGTCGAACTCAGCACCTTCGCCCGCGAACGCGGCGCGGACCTCTTCATCGGCGGCGTCAAGGAACGTCCGATCGCGTTCAAGATGGGTATGGCCTTCTGCGATCACAACCACGAGCGTAAGCTACCGCTCGCCGGCTACGAGGGCATGCTGAATTTCGCCGCGGAGGTCTATGCCAGCCTCATGACGCCCGTGTGGGGCTTCGTGCGGAAAAACGGGAAAGGGGGTGCGGCATGAACGACGCCGTCACAGTCAATCCCTGTAAGGTCTGCGCGCCGCTCGGGGCCTGCGTGGCCTTCCGCGGCGTAGCGGGTTGTATTCCGCTGATCCACGGGTCCCAAGGATGCGCGACGTATATCCGGCGTTACACCATCAGCCACTTCCGAGAGCCTATGGACATCGCCTCCAGCAGCTTCGTCGAGTCCGCCACGGTCTTCGGCGGCAGCGCGCTCTTCAGCACCGGCCTCGACAACCTCATCCGTCAATATAGCCCGGCCGCCATCGGCATCTGTACCTCCTGCCTGAGCGAGACCATCGGCGACGACGTGGCGCTCTTCCTTCGCGAGTATGAAGCCTCCCATAAGGACGCGAAGTTGCCCGCGCTGATCCGCGCCTCTACGCCGAGCTACAAGGGTACACACATGGACGGATTCCACGCCGCTGTGTGCGCGATCCTCTCCGGCATCGTCAAGGCGAAAGGCGCGACGATCGCGAAGCAAGTGAACCTCCTGCCGGGCTTTGTCTCGCCTGCCGACCTGCGCGCTTTCAAAGAGCTGCTCGCTGACTTCGGTATGGACGGCATCCTCGTGCCGGACTATTCCGAGACCTTAGACGGCCCGTCTTGGGATGAGTACCACAGATTGCCCGAGGGCGGCACGCCCGTTGAACGCATCGCCTCTTCTGCCAATTCCGTCGCCACGTTGCAGCTTGGACGCTCGCTGCACGCTGGCGGCGGCGATTGGTTGGAAGAGACCTTTGGGATTCCCTGCCGCCGTTTAGGCCTTCCGATTGGATTGCGTGAGACCGATGCCCTGTTCGACGCGCTCAGCGAACTGAGCGGATGCCCGCTGCCGCCCCGCCATGCGCTGGAGCGCGGCCGCCTGCTCGACAGCTATGTGGACGGGCACAAGTACCTCTTCGGTAAACGCGCGGTGGTCTACGGCGAGGAGGATCTGGTGGTCGGAATCGCCTCGCTGCTGAACGAGATCGGCATCAGCCCCGTTCTGTGCGCCTCCGGCGGCCTGAACGAGGCATTCAAGGAGCAGGTGCTGGCCGTGACGGGAGACGCGCAGCGGCTCTTCCCCGGTGAGATGGAGGTGCTGGCCGACACCGACTACGACACGATCTTCGCACGGGCCGAGGAACGCAAGCCGGACCTCATCATCGGCAACAGCAAGGGCTACAAGATGGCCCGCAAGCTGGGTGTGCCGCTCGTGCGGGTCGGCTTCCCCATTCACGACCGTATCGGCGGACAACGCCAGTTGCATGTCGGCTACCGCGGCACGCAGAATCTGTTCGACCTGATCTGCAACGCGCTGATGCAGGCCAAGCAGGATACGTCGCCCATCGGTTTCATGTATGTGTAGGAGAGATGAAAGGAGAACGCGCCATGAACGCAAATGCAGAACGCCATCCGTGTTTCAACCACGGCTCAGCCGGGAAGTACGCGCGCATCCACCTGCCGGTCGCGCCGGACTGCAACATCCAGTGCAACTACTGTAACCGCAAGTGCGATTGCGTCAACGAGAGCCGCCCGGGCGTGACCAGCGCGGTGCTTTCGCCCGAAGAGGCGCTGCGCTATCTGGGCCGCGTCAAAGAGAAGGCGCCGCATCTGGCGGTCGCGGGTATCGCGGGCCCCGGCGATCCCTTCGCCGATCCTGCACGCACCTTGCAGACGCTGGAGTTGATCCATGCGGCGCATCCTGACCTGCTCTTCTGCCTTTCCACCAACGGGCTCGGGCTTTACGACCCTATCGACCGCCTGGCCGAGCTGGGCGTGAGCCACGTCACCATCACGGTGAACGCGGTCGATCCCGAGATCGGCGCGCAGATCTATGCGTGGGTGCGCCACAAGAAGCGCGTGCTGCGCGGGGCCGAGGCGGCTCAGGCGCTGCTCGCCGAGCAGCTCCGCTGCATCCCCAAGCTGAAAGCCGCAGGCATGCTGGTCAAGATCAACAGCATCCTGCTGTCCGGCATCAACGAGGCCCACATCCCCGCGGTCGCCAAAAAGGTGAAAGAGTTGGGCGCGGACATCATGAATGTGATTCCGGTGCTGATCACGGAGGACACCGCCTTCGCCGACAGGATGCCGCCCAGTTCTAGCCTGACCGACAAGGTGCGGGCCGAAGTGGCGAAGGACATCACGCTCATATCGCACTGCCGCCGATGTCGCGCGGACGCGGTCGGGCTGTTGGGTAAGGACGATCCGACCCTGCATGCCGAGCTGGAGCGCGTGGTGGGCGAGCGCACCTGGATCAGGCCGGGCAAACCGTATGTGGCCGTGGCCACGCATGAGAATTTGTTGGTCAACGGGCACCTCGGCGATGCCAAAGAACTGCACATTTACGAAAAGCGGTCCGAAGGCCGGTATGGACGCATCGACGTGCGTAAGATGCCGGAACCCGGCATCGGCAACAATCGCTGGCACGCCATGGCGGCGATCTTGCGCGATTGCAGCGCGATTGTTGTCTCGGACGCGGGCGCTAAGCCGGAAGAAGTGTTGGCCGAGGAGGGCGTGTTGTTGGTGCGGGCGTCTGGCCTGATTGATACCTGCCTCAACGCCATCTACGGCGGCAAGGACCTGAAGCGGATCGAACCGGCCTGTACGCGTCAATGCGGGGCCGGCACCGGCTCGTGCGGCGGCAACGGCATGGGCTGCTGCGCGTGAGATAGGTGTTCGCTTCGCTCGACTCTGTCGACACAATCAACTCAAAGGAGAAACGCAATGAAGAAACCCACGTATCACATTCTCGTTTGTAACTCGTTCCGGATGGCGGGTGCGCCGCAGGGCGTCTGCCGCACGAAAGGTAGCGGCAACCTCATGCAGACGCTCGAAGAGGAAATCCTCGACCGAGGCCTCGACGCGATCGTGTCCGCAACGGGCTGCCTAAAAGTGTGCGATCGCGGCCCTGCCATGGTGGTCTATCCGCAGAACTTCTGGTACGGCAATGTCACAGAGGACGCGATCGCAGAGATTCTCGATGCCCTCGAAAACGGCGAAGCCTGCGCAAAATATCTCATCGCCTGAAACGGGTTGCCGGCTGCGGACGCGCGTCCAAAGTTAGCCGTTAGGGGGGGGCTGGATCGGGCCAATGTGTCTGACGTTTTTGTCTTGCAGTCGTGTCTGGGACAACGTTGTTCGTGTTCGGCGGCCAGGTGGTCAAGCCCTGGCGGCTGCTGTGAAACGTCCTAACCTGCTTTCCTCCTGTGTCTTAAGAAAACGTGGCGCAGCGGCTGTCCGGCTTGGTCCGGGAATTGCATGGGAATACTCGCCGTTCATCGGATTGCGCAACGGCCGTGTGAAAAGGGTCGATTGCCAATCGGGGCAAAGGAGGTTCGGATATGAGCGTCTTTCATAGAAAAGGAAACCACACGTATTTCGTTTACGGATCAAACTTGAATCCGGAGCTGTTCGTCGACCGTTGCGGCACGCCCGAGGCGCTGGGCGTCGCGCGGTTGGCGGACCACCGGCTGGGGTTCTTCGGACATTCGGCGACGTGGGATGGCGGAGAAGAAGCGGTTGTGCCTCACTCCGGCGAAGAGGTGTGGGGCGTGCTCTACCGCCTGTCGTTCGAGGAAGCGGATCGTCTTGATGAGCGGCAGGGTGTCCGTACGGACGGCTGTGGCCCGTATTTTCTTTTCCCTGTTTTCGTGCTGGATCTCAATGGCGTCAGCCATGCGGCGCTGTTGTATCGGAAGGACGTCTGCGGCGAGTCCGGTTTACCCAGTCATGAGCAGCGGGCTTATATCGTGGCTGGCGCGCGGGCGCACGGGTTGCCTGAAGCGTACGTGAACAAGTTAATGAGCCTGCCCGCCAAGAAGGCCGCCTACGCCGTTCCGCGGGCTGAGAGCCGCTGGCGCGGGCTGCTCTCCTCGGTCTGCCGCGCGTGCGTGTAAGCGGGATGCAAAGGCGCATGCCCGATTCGGTTGCTTGACCAGTGGGGAACTCGTCTCCGTCCGTAGTGCAGGCGCGACCCCGCGCCGCACCCTGTGAGCGAAGAGTGTCCGGCAAACACATCGCGCGTACGCGCAGGATGAAGAAGAACGGCATAAAACCAATGATATGTATGTGCATAACTAGGTCCTGTTGACACTAATCGTGCGATGTGCTAAAGTCAGGATATGACACTGAC
>JADHEF010001686.1_pt1 | contig 12383 bp, 10 predicted proteins | sample 8952391 | NCBI WGS metagenome assembly JADHEF01 (sample SAMN16124439, study PRJNA663245) | bioreactor sludge metagenome | isolation source: sludge (nitrite) | place: India:Bengaluru | collected 2019-02-28
GGCCTGGCGATGAGCTCGCGCAACCAGTACCTGTCGGCCGCGGAACGCACGGCCGCGCCGGCGATCCGCCAGACCCTGCTGGCCCTGCGCGATGCCTGTGTTGCCGGCATGCCGCACCAACAGGCAGAGGCCGAAGCCAGCCGGCGTCTGCAAGCGGCCGGCTTCGTCGTGGACTATGTCCTGGTGCGGCGCAGCGATCTGGGCGCCCCGGCCAGCGACGGGACCGGGCCGCGCGTGGCGCTGGCCGCCGCGCGCATCGGCAAGACCCGGCTGATCGACAATCTGGAATTCTGAGCCAACGCCCCCATTGCTCGGGCAGATGCCAAGCGGACATCGCCGGCAGCGACGATGTCCGCCACAGGACAACCCGGCGGTCATCGGCGGTTTATTCATTTCCTCATGCGCAATGCGCCATCGCGCATTGTTACCATCGAACCAAAGCGGTAAATCAACATGCAACTGACCCTCCTCAAAGGCAAGATCCATCGCGCGACCGTGACCCATTCCGAGCTGAACTACGAAGGCTCGGTGGCGATCGACGAAACCCTGTTGCGCGCGGCCGGCATCCGCGAATCCGAGCAGGTGCACGTGTGGGACGTCAACAACGGCGCCCGCTTCGTCACCTACGCGATCCGCGCAGACGCCGGCAGCGGCATCATCTCGCTCAACGGCGGTGCCGCGCGCCAGGTGGCCGTGGGCGATCTGGTCATCATCGCGGCCTTTGCCTCGATGACCGAAGCCGAGGCCGACGCGTTCGAGCCGAAGCTGGTCTACGTCGACGAGCGCAACGCCATCACCCGTACCAGCCATACCCTGCCAGAACAGCCAAAATGACATCAGACACGGGATTCGCATCGCTCCAAGCCCATGCCGCGCGCCTGCGCGGCCTCCGCACCGCCGACCTGCTCGCACGCGAGCCGGGGCGGGTCACCGATCTGGCCCTGCGATGCGGCCCGCTGTACGTGAATTTCGCCCGGCAGGGCTATGACCGCGAGGCGCTCGATGCGCTGTTCGCGCTGGCTCGGCAGGTGGATGTGACGGGTGGCTTCCGTGCCCTGTTCGATGGCGGGAAAGTCAACCCGACCGAAGGCCGCGCCGCGCTGCACACCGCCTTGCGCGGCGACCTGTCCGATGCCCCGGCCGCCCGCGAGGCGCATGCCGTGGCGCGGGAGGCGCGCGCGCGGATGGCCGCGTTGGTGGCCGCGCTTGAAAGCAGCGAAGTCACCGACATCGTCAGCATCGGCATCGGCGGCTCGGACCTGGGGCCGAAGTTCGTCGCCGATGCGTTGCGTGGTGCGGAGCCGGGACGCTTCCGCGTGCATTTCGTCTCCAACGTGGACGGCGCGGCGATCCAGCGCACGTTGGCCACGCTGGACCCGGCGCATACCGCCGGCATCCTGATTTCCAAGACCTTCGGCACGCAGGAAACCCTGCTCAACGGCCAGATTCTGCGCGACTGGCTCGGTGGCAGCGAGCGCCTGCATGCGGTCAGCGCCCATCCCGATCGTGCCGCCAGGACCTTCGACATCGCCGCCGAACGCGTCTTGCCGATGTGGGACTGGGTCGGCGGGCGCTATTCGCTGTGGTCGGCCGTGGGCTTTCCGATCGCGCTGGCCATCGGCATGGATCGTTACGAAGCCTTGCTGGCCGGTGCGGCCGAATTCGACCGCCACGTGCTGGAAGCGCCGCCGGAGGCCAACATCGCCGTGCTGCACGGCCTGACCGCAGTGTGGAACCGCAATGCGCTCGGTCTGGCATCGCATGCCGTGATGACTTATGACCAGCGTCTGGCCCTGCTGCCGGCCTATCTGCAGCAGCTGGTGATGGAAAGCCTGGGCAAGCGCGTGCGCCGCGACGGCACGCCGGTGGACGAGGACACCGTGCCTGTGTGGTGGGGCGGGGCGGGCACCGACGTGCAGCACAGCTTCTTCCAAGCGCTGCATCAGGGCACCGGCATCGTGCCGGCCGATTTCATCGGCAGCATCCGCAACGACGACCCGTACATCGAGAACCATCAGGCGCTGATGGCCAACCTGCTGGCCCAGACCGAGGCGCTGGCCAACGGCCAGACCAGCGGCGACCCGCACCGCCTCTATCCGGGCGGGCGGCCGAGCACGATGATCCTGCTTGATGCGCTGACCCCAGCCGCGCTGGGCATGCTGATCGCGCTGTACGAGCACAGCGTTTACGTGCAGTCGCTGGTATGGGGCATCAATGCCTTCGACCAGTTCGGTGTCGAACTGGGCAAGCAGGTGGCCAGCGCCTTGCTGCCGGCGCTGGCTGGCGAGCGCGAGGCCAATGATCCGGTCACGCGCGCCTTCATCGGGCAGATCCAGGCGCGTCGCTGAATCCCGCGGGCTGCTGGCGCAGCGGCGCCGGCGGTAAAATGTGCGGATGGACAACCACGACGCCGTCACCCGCCCCACGCCGCCGGCCATGCCCGGCCCGTGGCCTCGCCGCATCACCCGTGCCGTGCGCATCGGCGGGGTCGTCGTCGGTGGCGGCAAGCCGGTGGTCGTGCAGTCGATGACCAATACCGACACCGCCGATGTGGAGTCCACCGTCCGTCAGGTGGCCGAACTGTGGCGTGCCGGTTCGGAAATGGTGCGGATGACGGTGAACACGCCGGCCGCCGCTGCCGCCGTGCCCCGCATCGCCGACAAGCTGGCGATGATGGGCATCGAGGTGCCGCTGATCGGCGATTTCCACTACAACGGCCACCAGCTGCTGGCCGGCGAGCCGGCCTGTGCCGAAGCGCTGGCCAAGTACCGCATCAATCCGGGCAACGTCGGCTTCGGCAAGAAGAAGGACAGCCAGTTCGCGCAGTTGGTGGAGTTCGCCATCGGCTACGGCAAGCCGGTGCGGATCGGCGCCAACTGGGGTTCGCTGGACCAGTCGCTGGCCGCACAGCTGATGGACGAGAACAGTCGCCGCGAGCGGCCCTGGGATGCCGGCAAGGTGCTGCGCGAGGCGCTGATCCGCTCGGCGGTGGATTCGGCCGAGCGCGCGGTCGGGCTGGGCTTGCCACGCGAGCGGATCATCCTCTCGGCCAAGGTATCCGGTGTGCAGGAATTGATAGCGGTGTACCGCGACATGGCGGCGCGCTGCGATTTCGCCCTGCATCTGGGGCTGACCGAGGCCGGCATCGGCAGCAAGGGCATCGTCGCCTCGAGCGCGGCGCTGGGCGTGCTGCTGCAGGAAGGCATCGGCGACACCATCCGCATTTCGCTGACGCCCGAACCGGGGCAGTCGCGCACGCAGGAGGTCATCGTCGCCCAGGAGTTGCTGCAGACCACCGGCCAGCGCGCCTTCACGCCACTGGTGACGGCCTGCCCAGGTTGCGGGCGCACTACCTCGGAATTCTTCCAGGAGCTGGCGCGGGTGGTACAGGACCATGTGCGCGAGAGGATGCCGGAGTGGAAGCTCACCCATCCCGGTGCCGAGACGATGACGCTGGCGGTGATGGGTTGCGTGGTCAACGGCCCGGGTGAATCGCGCCATGCCGACATCGGCATTTCGCTGCCGGGTACCGGCGAGGCGCCGTCCGCGCCGGTGTTCATCGACGGCGAGAAGGCGATGACCTTGCGCGGCGAGCACATCGCGCAGGAGTTCGTCGCGGTGATCGACGAGTACGTGCAGCGCAAGTACGCCCGCGCCGGCTGATGGCAGTGCCGTCAGTACGGCGCAGGGGCTGATACGGGCGGGTCAGATCGCCCGCAGCGGGCTGGTTTCGATGAGCTTGACGAACACGCGCAGCAGCTTCGGGTCGAAGCGCGTGCCGTTGCCGCTTTCGAGGTAATCCATCACCCTGCGATGGGACTGGCGTTGCTTGTAGGGGCGCAGTGCGGTCAGGGCATCGTAGTTGTCGATGATGGCCACCATGCGGCCCAGCGTGGGGATCCGCTCGTTGTTCAGTCCATCCGGATAGCCGCTGCCGTCGAAGGCTTCGTGGTGATGGCGGATGGCTTCGGCGATGCTGGCCGCGCGTGCGTGCCCCGAGCGCGAAAACAGTGCTTGTCCGTGTGCGGGGTGTCTGCGGATAACGTCGCGTTCGGCGGTGCTGAGCGGGCCGGGCTTGCACAGGATGACATCGGGTATTTCGAGCTTGCCGATGTCGTGGAACAACGCCGACACCTGCAGTTGATGGCGTTCGTCGGGCGAGAGACCGGCCGCCTTGCCGAAGGCCATCGCCAGCCGCCCCACGCGCTGGCAGTGGTCGCGGGTATCGGGGTCGTGCCGGTTCAACGAGTCCCACAACGGTTGCAACGTCGCATCGATCGCGGGGTCGTGTTCTTGTGGGGGGGCGAACATCATGTGACAAGTATATGAAAACGCTTGCAGCGGTGTTGCCGCGCATTGTTGCCGACAGCGGGTTTCACTCATGCCCCGAACGGGAAGCGGCGATCTCGCCTTGTCGTGCCAGCACCGCCTCGCGGCGGGCGATGTAGGCATTGGCGCCGAAAATCACGGCGGCGCCACACAGCAAGCCAAGAGTGGGGGCTTCGCCGAACAGCAGCCAGCCGGCGGTGGCGACCAGCGGCAGCTGCATGAAGCTGATGGGCGTGAGCGCGGAGACTTCGCCCAGCCTCAGCGCGCGCGTCCACAGCAGTTGGCCGCCGGTGCCGAGGATGCCGGTCAATGCCAGCCACAGCCAAGTGATGCCCTGCGGCGCCTGCCAGACGAACAGCGCGGGGACCAGCGACAGCGGTACCCAGAAAGCGTAGGTGTAGAAGACCACCGTGTCGGCCTGATCGACACGCGAAAGCTGCTTGATCTGGATGGCGACGATGGCGCTGAGCACGGCGGCCAGCAGCGCCACCAGCGAGCCGGTACTGAAGTGCGCGGTGCCGGGCTGCACGACGATCAGCACGCCGAGGAAGCCGGCGATCACCGCGGCCCAGCGGCGCACGCGGACCTTCTCGCCCAGCCAGATCACCGCGCCAATGGTGACGAAGATCGGCGTGGAGTACGACAGCGAGATCGCCTGCGCCAGCGGCAGGTGTCCGATGGCCCAGAACCCTGACAGCATCGAGGCCAAGCCGATGGCGCTGCGCAGCAGGTAGCGTGGCAACTGGCGGGTGCGCGGCAGCGTGCGCGCATGGCCGAACAGCACCGGCAGCAAGGCGAGCAGGCCGAAGGCATTGCGGAAGAAGGCCACTTCCAGCGTCGGCATCGTGCGCGAGGCGTAGCGGATGGTGATGGCCATCAGCCCGAACGACATCGTGCTGGCCAGCATCAGCAGCGCGGCATGCAGGTTGGCTTTGGCCGTGGACGGTGACTGCCCGGCATCGGTGTTTGTGGCCGCGCTCACCAGCGTGCGCCGATCAGGTTCGGCTCCGGTTCGATGGAAACGCCGAAACGCTCCCGCACGGACGCGGAAATGCGGCGTGCCAGCGCCAGCACCTCGGCGCCGCTGGCATGGCCGTGGTTGACCAGCACCAATGCATGGCCGGGCGCAACGCCGGCATCGCCGTCGCGGTGGCCCTTCCAGCCGCATGCCTCGATCATCCAGCCGGCCGACAGCTTGCGCAGGCCATCGGTTTCGCCCGGATACTGCGGCAGGGCGGGGAAGCGTCGGTGCAGCGATTCGGCCTGCGCGGCCGGCAGCTGCGGGTTCTTGAAGAAACTGCCGGCATTGCCGAGCACCGCCGGGTCGGGCAGTTTGCGCGTGCGGATGGCGATGACCGCATCGGCCACGTCGCGCGCGGACGGCGTGGCCACGCCGCGTGCGGCCAACTCCTCGCCGATGCCGGCGTAGTCCAGGCGCAGCTCGTGCAGGTAGGGCAGGCGCAGTTCGACGGCCGTGATCAGCCAGCGGCCCGGCTGCCGCTTGAACACGCTGTCGCGGTAGCCGAAACGGCAGGCGGCGTTGTCGAACCGGGTCCATTCGCGGGCATGCGTGTCCCATGCGTCGATCGCGTGCACGAATTCGCCGACCTGCGCGCCGTAGGCGCCGATGTTCTGGATTGGCGCGGCTCCTGCGGTGCCGGGGATCAAGGCGAGGTTTTCCAGCCCGGACAGGCCTTGTCCCAGCGACCACATCACCAGCGCATGCCACGGTGCGCCGGCCCCGGCGCGAACGATGGCGTGATCCAGGTGGTGCCCGATGATGGCGGCGTCGCGGTTGCCGAAGCTCAGCACCACGCCTTCGGGATCGGCCGCGAACAGCATGTTGCTGCCGCCGCCCAGCACCAGCAATGGCCGGCCCGCCACCTGCGGCAGTGCCAGCGCGTCGGGCAGGGCGGACGGGTCGATGACTTCGAGCAGCAACGGCGCATGGACGGCGACGTGGAAGGTGTTGCGGTCGCTCAGGTCGGCGTGTTCGGCAAGGTGCCAGCGGGGCGCGTTCACAGGGGGGCGACCGGGCCGCGACTGGGGGCTTCGCGGCGGCGGCGGATGGCTTCGACGCATTCGCCGATCAGGTCCGGGCCGCGGTAGATCAGCCCGCTGTAGCACTGCACCAGCTGTGCCCCGGCCGCCGTCTTGGCGGCAGCGTCGGCACCGGACAGGATGCCGCCCACGCCGATCAGCGGGATGCGTTCGGGCAGGCGCGTGCGTAGCCGGCGCAGCACCAGCGTGGACTGGCCGATCAGCGGCGCGCCGGACAGGCCGCCGGTTTCGCCGGCCAGCGGGTCGTCCTGCACGCCGGCACGCGAAACCGTGGTGTTGGTGGCGATCACGCCGTCAACGCCGAGGTCGGACAGCACGCGCGCGGCGGCGTCGATGTCGGCATCGCTCAGGTCCGGGGCCACCTTGACCAGCATCGGCACGCGCCGACCGTGCACGCCGGCCAGCCGCTCCTGCGCCTCGCGCAGGCTGCCGACCAGTTGGCGCAGGGCTTGTTCCTCCTGCAGTTCGCGCAGGCCGGCGGTGTTGGGCGAGGAAATGTTGACGGTGATGTAGTCGGCCAGCGGGTACACCCTTTCGAGGCAGTGCAGGTAATCCTGCGCGGCCTGTTCGTTGGGCGTGTCCTTGTTCTTGCCGATGTTGATGCCGAGCACCCCGTCGCCCTTGCGGCGGGCACGGCCGACATTGCGCAGCAGCGCATCCACGCCGTGGTTGTTGAAGCCCATCCGGTTGATCAGTGCCCGGTGCCGGGGCAGGCGGAACAGCCGCGGAGCGGGATTGCCCGGCTGCGGGCGCGGGGTGACGGTACCGATCTCGACGAAGCCGAAACCCAGCCCGAACAGCGCGTCGATGTGCTCGCCGTTCTTGTCCAGCCCGGCGCCCAGCCCGACCGGGTTGGGGAAGCTCAGGCCCAGTGCCTTGGTAGGCAACGCGGCGACCGGGTTGACGAACAAGCGCCGCAGGCCGCTGCGTTCCAGACGGTCCAGCGCATCGAGCGTCAGCGCGTGCGCCCGCTCGGCGTCGAGCATGAAAAGAAGCCGCCGCGCCAGCGGATACAGGCTCATGCGCTTTGGCCCGCCAGCCACACCATGCCGCCGAAGAACAGCACGAACGCGGCCACGCCGACGACCCAGGCCGCCACGGCCAGCCAGCCGAGGAGCAGGCCGGCGATGGCAATGCCGTCGCCGTCGTAGCGTGCCGGTTCTCGGCGGATCCGGGCACGGGCGAGATGGCCGGTGACGACGGCGCCGATGCTGCCCAGGAAAGGCAGCAAGGTCCAGCCGAGGATGCCCGCCACGAGGCTGATGACGGCAAGACTGGAGGTTTGGCGGTATTGGGGAAGGGGCGTGCTCATGGGCGTGGCGGCGATGATCGGTGCGGGCAGCCTAGCGCCGCCGGTGCAGTCCTGTCCGGACGGGCGGCCGTCGCTGGCCGCCCGTCCGGGGGGTCTGGATCACAGGTCGAACTTGATGCCCTGCGCCAGCGGCAGCGAGTCGGAGTAATTGATGGTGTTGGTCTGCCGGCGCATGTAGGCCTTCCAGGCGTCCGAGCCGGATTCGCGGCCGCCGCCGGTTTCCTTCTCGCCGCCGAACGCACCGCCGATCTCGGCCCCCGACGTGCCGATGTTGACGTTGGCCAGGCCGCAGTCGCTGCCGGCCGCCGACAGGAATTTCTCGGCCGCCTTCAGGTTGTTGGTGAAGATCGACGAGGACAGACCTTGCGGCACGCCGTTCTGCATGTCGATGGCCTCGTCCAGCGTGGCGTACTTCATCACGTACAGGATCGGCGCGAAGGTTTCGTGCTGGACCACGGCATCGGAGTTCTTCAGCCCGGTGACGATGGTCGGCAGCACGAAGTTGCCGGGGCGGTCGAGTTTTGCGCCGCCGCTGGCGATGGTGCCGCCGGCCGCCTTGGCCTGCTCGATCGCGGACAGGTACTGGGCCACGGCTTCCGGGCTGTTGAGCGGGCCCATCAGGTTGGCCGCGTCCAGCGGATCGCCGATCTTGCCTTCGACCTGCTTGTAGGCCTTGACCAGCGTGTCCAGCACGGTGTCGTAGATGGATGCGTGCACGATCAGCCGGCGCGTGGTGGTGCAGCGCTGGCCGGCGGTGCCGACCGCGCCGAACACGATGCCGGGGATGGCCAGCTTCAGGTCGGCGGTTTCGTCGAGGATGATCGCGTTGTTGCCGCCCAGCTCGAGCAGGCTGCGGCCCATGCGGCGGGCGACCTTCTCGCCGACCAGGCGGCCCACGCGGGTGGAGCCGGTGAAGCTGATCAGCGGCACGCGGGTGTCGTCGACGAGTTTTTCGGACAGCGCGGTGCCGGCGTCGTTGATCAGGAAGAAGATGTCCGGGAAACCGCCGGCCTTCAGCGCGGCGTTGCAGATCTTCATCGCCGCGATCGCGGTCAGCGGGGTCTTGTTGGAAGGCTTCCACACGCACACGTCGCCGCACACGGCGGCGAGGAACGAGTTCCAGCTCCACACCGCGACCGGGAAGTTGAACGCCGAAATGATGCCGACGATGCCGAGCGGGTGGTACTGGTCGTACATGCGGTGGCCGGCGCGCTCGGAATGCATCGTGCTGCCGTACAACATGCGGCTCTGGCCGAGCGCGAAGTCGGCGATGTCGATCATCTCCTGCACCTCGCCGTCGCCCTCTGGCTTGGATTTGCCCATTTCCAGCGCGACCAGCGAGCCGAGCAGGTCCTTGTGCTCGCGCAGGGCCAGCCCGCACAGGCGCACCGCCTCGCCGCGGCGCGGCGCCGGCACCGTGCGCCATGTCTTGAACGCGGCCTGCGCGGCGGCGATCACCTTCTCGTAGTCGGCCTCGGTGGTGGCTTCGACGGTGGCGAGGGTCTCGCCGGTGGTCGGGTTCACCGAACTCAGCACGCCCGCGCCGGTGGCGGCTGACCACTCGCCGTTGCCGAGATAGGTGCCTGAGTTGGTGGCGGCAAGGCCAAGTGCCTTGAGCAGGTCGGCGGACATCGGAACTCCTTGGAAGCGGATGTGGCCGCGTGATGGCGGCGATGGATGGGATGACCGCTGATTTTACCAGAGCCGCACGGCGCGTCCGGTCGGCAGGGTTTGTCCTGATTCGGGCATGCCCGGGCCATGCGTGCGGAGGCCCGGACACGGGGTTCCTGCTAGACTTGCGCCCGCTTCCGGCCCCGTAGCTCAGCTGGATAGAGCATCCCCCTCCTAAGGGGAAGGTCGCCCGTTCGAATCGGGCCGGGGTCACCATGTCATCCTGCCGGTTCCGTTGCCGCGGGTTTGCCCTCGACCGGATCCGGAAAGCCCTGAAACCCAGGCATTGGCCCGGGGCGAATCGCTCGAATCGCGCCGCGGCATCGCCCATGCGCGGTGGCAACGAGTGGAGCACCTGGATCGAACCGCTCGCGTACCGGTTTCCCGATGCGTCGCGCGAAGGTTCTCGATGCAACTGTTGACAGTGTCGGGCGCATCGCGTTTCCTTGACGCCCATGCCCAGCGCCGCCGCCCTTGCCATGATCGCCTGCATCCCGATGTCCGGGACAGCCGTGGCTGCGTCGACCACCATCGCGATTACGACCGCCATTACCGGCACTCGCCCGGTGCGGCCCGTCGTCTTCGCCTGATTTCCGAAGCCCCGGCCCGCACCCGAATCAGGATGCGGGCGAGCCCCAGACTGATCCGGTGACGGTGCCTCCAACCCGAGGTTCCATCGATGTCGCCCGTTGCAGCTGAAGATCCGGAAGCACAGTCCCCCGCCCCCAAGGCACGCGTGGTCGCGCACAAGTTCGGCGGCACCTCGGTGGCCGATGCCGAGCGCTATCGCCATGTGGCCGCCCTGCTGCTGGCGCGCGACGATGAAGTGCAGGTCACCGTCGTTTCGGCGATGAAGGGCGTCACCGACGCCTTGATCGAATTGGCCGAGATGGCCGCGCAGAATCGCGCCGAATGGAGGGACTACTGGCACGATCTGCGTGCGCGCCACCGCGGCGCGGCGGTGTCGTTGCTCGGCGAACATGCCGGCCCGGTGGTGGAGTGGCTGGACGAACGCTTCGACCGGCTGGCCGACATCCTCGGCGCGCTGGCGGTGATCGGCGAGTTGCCGCGCGAAGTGCTCGACCGCGTGCAGGGCCTGGGCGAAGTGTATTCGGCGCAACTGCTCGGCACTTACCTGGCCTCGCTCGGCGAGGACTGCGCAGTGCTCGACGCCCGCGACGTGCTGGTGGTGGACCACGGCGATCTCGGCGTGGACGTGGACTGGGAGCGCAGCGCGGCCAAGCTGGCCGAATGGCGCAAGGCGCATCCGCAGCGGCGGGTAGTGGTCACCGGCTTCGTCGCGCGCGATCGCGCCGGCCGCATCACCACGCTGGGCCGCAACGGCAGTGACTACTCCGGGGCGATTTTCGCCGCCCTGTTCGACGCGGTGGAGCTGCACATCTGGACCGACGTGGACGGCGTACTGTCGGCCGATCCGCGGGTGGTGCCCGAAGCGGTGCAACTGGATGCGCTCAGCTACGACGAGGCCTGCGAGCTGGCCTATTTCGGCGCAAAGGTGGTGCACCCCAAGACGATGCAGCCTGCGATCGAACGGCGCCTGCCGATCATCATCCGCAACACCTTCAACCCGGAGCATCCGGGCACGCGCATCACCGCCGCCACCGACGCGCACGGACCGATCAAGGGCCTGACGCTGAGCCCGGGGCTGGCGGTGCTGAACCTGGAAGGCACCGGCCTGATCGGCGTGCCGGGCACGGCCGAGCGGGTGTTCGCGGCGCTGCGCAACGCGCACGTGTCGGTGGTGATGCTCTCGCAGGGCAGTTCGGAGCATTCGATCTGCTGCGTCGTGCACGAGGCCGACGGCGAGCGCGCCAGCGACGCGCTCAAGCATGCCTTCGCCTACGAGCTGGCCATCGGCCAGGTGCAACGCGTGCAGCTGACCGGCGGCATCAGCGTGCTGGCCGCCGTGGGCGACGGCATGGCCGGGCAGCCGGGCGTGGCCGCGCGCCTGTTCGAGTCGCTGGGTCGGGCGCAGGTCAACATCCTCGCCATCGCCCAGGGCTCGTCCGAACGCAACATCTCGGTGGCCATACGCAGCAGCGAGGCCACCCGTGCGCTGCGCGCCGCGCATGCCGGTTTCTGGCTGTCACCGCAGACCTTCTCGGTCGGCGTGATCGGCCCGGGCAACGTCGGCGCGGAGCTGCTCGACCAGCTGCTGGCCGCGCAGCCGCAGTTGCTGGGCAAGGCCAACCTCGACCTGCGCCTGCGCGCCATTGCCTCCAGCAAGCACATGCGGCTGGACGATCTGGGCATCCACGGCGATTGGCGCGAGGCGCTGGCCGCGCAGCATCAGCCGACCGATCTGGACGTGTTCACCCGGCACCTGCTGGATTCGCACCTGCCGCATGCGGTGATCGTCGATTGCAGCGCCAGCCCGGACGTGGCCGAGCGCTATGCCGCGTGGCTGGCGGCCGGCATCCACGTGGTGACGCCGAACAAGCAGGCCGGCTCGGGCAATCTGCAGCGCTTCAAGGCCATCCGCGCGGCGGCCGCGGCCAGCGGCGCGCGGTTCCGCTACGAGGCCACGGTAGGCGCGGGCCTGCCGATCATCACCACGCTGCGCGATCTGGTGGATACGGGCGACACGGTCACTTCGATCGAGGGCGTGTTCTCCGGCACGCTGGCGTGGCTGTTCAACAAATTCGACGGCAGCGTGCCGTTCTCGCAGCTGGTGATGCAGGCGCGCGAAGTGGGCTATACCGAACCGGATCCGCGCGACGACCTGTCCGGCACCGACGTGGCGCGGACGACGTGGACGTGGAAAGCCTGGTGCCCGAGTCGCTGCGGCAGGCCGGCGTGGACGAATTCATGACGCGCCTGCCGGAAGTGGATGCCGTCTTCGCGCGGCGTCTGCAGCATGCGCGCGAACACGGCGCCGTGCTGCGCTACGTGGCGCGCATCGCGTCCGGCGGCAAGGCCAGCGTGGGGCTGGTGGAACTGCCGGCCGAACACGCCTTCGGCAACCTGCGCCAGACCGACAACATCGTGC
>JADHEF010001687.1_pt1 | contig 12375 bp, 11 predicted proteins | sample 8952391 | NCBI WGS metagenome assembly JADHEF01 (sample SAMN16124439, study PRJNA663245) | bioreactor sludge metagenome | isolation source: sludge (nitrite) | place: India:Bengaluru | collected 2019-02-28
AGACCGTCAGCCTGCTGCTGGCACCGTTCACGCCCTTCATCTCCGAGGAGATCTTCCATACCCTTACAGGAGAAAGCGTCCACGTGCAGAGCTGGCCGGAGCCGGAGGGGATAAAGGTCGATCCCGCCGGCCTGGCCATCAAGGAGATTGCGGCAGCCATCCGCCGCTACAAAGCGGAGAAGGGCATGGCCTTGAATGCCCCCCTGCCGGGAATTGTGGTCTACTCCGAGCTGGGCCTGGAGACAATTGACCTGTCCGGCGTGGCCAACTCCAGCGTGGAGAGCCGGGCAGGAAAGCCGGATATAGAGATGAAGCCTGTGGCGGTCCGGCCCCAGATAAAGATAATCGGCCCCAGGTTCAAGGACAAAAGCGGCAAAATCATCAAGGCCCTGGGAGCCATGGACCCGGCCTGGGCAGCAGAGCAAAAAGCCTCCGGCTCGATAAGAGTTGATGTGGATGGGGTGAGCATAGATCTACCGGCTGAGGCGGTGGAGATCGAGATGGAGACCCTTTCCGCCGGGCTGGCGGTGGATGTACTGCGCCTGGAAGGCGCCAGCGTGCTGGTCCGCCGATGATCGAGGTCGAGGTCAAGGCCCGGGCTCCGGAAGGAATGGCGGAGAGGATAGCATCCCTGGGAGGAGAGTTGATAGCAGTGGAAAACCACCAGGACCTATATTTCAATTCGCCCCTTCGTGACTTCAAAAGAAGCGATGAGGCTCTTCGCATTCGGATCAAAGAGGAAGGGCCCCGCCTGACCTACAAGGGGCCCAAGATCGACAGGGCCACCAAGTCCCGCCTGGAGTTGACGGTAAGGATAGATGATGTCCAGCAAATGAAAGAGATCCTGGTCCGTCTGGGATTTGTCCTCTCCGCCACGGTTTTCAAGCGGCGCAGCAAGTATTCCTACAAGGGAGTGACTGTGGCTCTGGACGAGGTGGAGGGCCTGGGATGCTTTCTGGAGGTGGAGGCCCGGGCGGAAGAGGACATCGAGGAGCAGAGGCGGAAGGTCTTGGGGGTTATGGGTGAGCTGGGACTGCATGAGTCCATAACAAGCTCATACCTGGAGCTGCTGGAGGAGGAGAAACAGCATCCCGCCGCAGGTAAGAGTGAGCCGATCTGATGTCCGAGAGCCCCAGGATCCAATCGCTGTCGATGCTTTTTCTGGTGATGGCAGTTCAGATTCTGGCCCTGGCGGTCACCCCTGCCATGTCTGCCAGCCAGGAAAGGGTGTTTGAGGACCCGGCATCAGCCGCCAATCCAATCTATTATATGCTTCTCATCTTGGCATTCACTGCCGTTCTTCTTCTGGCCATAAAGAAGAATCTGAACTGGATGGTGAGCGGTTTTATCCAAATCGCCATAGCCAGCAGCATATACTATCTGGCGGTGGCCTTTTTATCCCCTTTCTATGCCCTGCTGGCAGCGGTAGCCGGGATGCTTCTCGTGCGCTACTATCCGGAGTGGTATGTCATAGATGGCCTGGGGATTGCCGTTTCCGCCGGAATAAGCTCGCTTTTCGGCCTGAGCATGACCGTCATCCCCGCGCTCATTCTCCTTGTAATCTTGGCGGCCTACGATGCCATATCCGTCTACAAAACCCGGCATATGGTCTCTTTGGCGGAGGGAGTGCTAAAGATGAAGGCCCCTCTGCTTTTCGTGGTGCCGAAGAGCCGGGGCTACAGCTTCCGTAAAGATCAGTCCATCCTTTCCAGCCAAAACCAAACAAGCCCGGGAGAGGAGCAGCCCGGGTCGAGAGCAAGCAGCGGCAAAAGGGGAGCCTATTTTCTGGGGCTGGGCGATGCCATCATCCCCACCATACTGGTCATATCCGCCAACACCACCCTTCCCCCAGGCGGCCTTCTGGGGGTGAATATCCCGGCGCTGGGAGCCATGCTGGGAACATACCTCGGCTTTTTCCTGCTCATGAGCACATCCAGGGATCGACCCCAGGCTGGATTGCCTTTCCTCAATTCAGGAGTGATACTGGGATTTTTGGCTGGCTGCGCCCTGGCCGGCGTCAGTCCGTTTTAGTAAAACAGCCCAACCCGATGCCTGCATCATGGCGTGACTTCGCTGCAAAATAGCTGATGGGGCAGTCTTATAGCCTTCCCCCTGCTACCTATCGCCCCTCAGCCCCATGATCTCCTCTACCCTGACCTCGGTCAGCTTCCAGACGGTGTTCTTTCCCCCCTGAAGCAGAGCCTCCACCGGCTCCTCCGGAGAGTGGCCGAGAGCAGACATGACATTGGGCGAGAGGCGCCTGCTTTTTATCAGGCTTACAAACCTCTCTCTAACTGCTCTCTTTTTCTCGTCGTCCTGGACCTCTACCAGCCGTCCGGGCAGAGATACAAAGCTGAAGTGAGAGAGGTCCGGAGAATAGTGCTCTATCTCCACAGTCACCAGGGGATTGTCCCGAAAATACTGGACCTTCCTGCCGTAGTTGCTGGATAGAAAATACATAAACCTGCCATCGAAGACATATAGAAACGGGGCTATGTGGGGATAGAGGCCACCCTTAAAAGCAATGCGGCAGATGTACTGATCCTTAACCAGGCGGTCGTACTCTGCCTTTGCCATGCGGGGCATCTTAAAGACATCTCTCTTGCTTATCGTCATTGCTATCATATCCCGGGCAAGCAGAAATAGAGTATGCAAAGATCCTTGAAAAGACTTTCGCAGAAAGAACAGAATACTTTCGCCCCGCAAGCATACTCTCTTTAAGCCACCATACCCTTTTCTAACTGAAATGGTCAGCCTGGAGAAGATGTCCCGTTTGGCGATGGAGTGCAGATTCGACTCGCTGGGCGGGGGTGGATCAGAAGATGCAGCGGGCCTGATGTCTGGCAGCAATGCAGCAGATTATGCTTCGGCAAAGATGGAGACAGTTAGCTGTGGGCCCAAAAGCAGCCCGGCAGATATGATCGCTGCCAGGGTGGACGAGAAAAAGCTTGCCGTTCTGGGGGAGGGAACCAGGCATGATGTCTGCGCCTCCACATTCTCTCCCCGCAGCAGCCCTCTTCCCGGAATATGCCATGCCTTTACCCAGGATGGCAGATGCGTCAGCCTCTTCAAGACCCTTTACACCAATCTCTGCTCCCATCAATGCGGCTACTGCAGCAACTCTGCCGGTTGCATGAGCAAGAGGCAGGCCTTCTCCTATACCCCGGAGGAGCTGGCAAGGATCACCCTCTCTCTTTATCGGGGCAACTACATTGAAGGCCTCTTTCTCAGCTCCGGGGTGGGGAGGGATGAGGAAAGGACCACTGAGAAGATGATCGACGCCATCCGGCGGCTTCGCCATGAGCACTGCTTTTCCGGATATATTCATATCAAGATCCTGCCCGGCTCGTCCAGGTCTCACATCCAGGAGGCAATGATGCTGGCGGACCGGGTGAGCATCAACCTTGAAGCCGCCTCCGCCTCGCACCTGAGCGAGATCTGCTCCACCAAGAGCTATGAGAGCGATATAATTCAGAGGCAGAGGTATATTCAAAGGCTCATGAAGGAGATGTGGTCGGAAGAAAGCCAGGCCATTCTCCCAGCTGGCCAGACCACCCAGATGGTGGTGGGAGCAGGTGGGGAGAGCGATGAGGAGATCTTTCAACGGATGATCTTTGAGTACGATGAGATCAATGTCAGGAGGACCTACTACAGCGCTTTCTCCCCCCAGCGGGGCACACTCCTGGAGGCTCGCCCGGCAGAGGCCCTCTGGAGAGAGAGACGCCTCTACCAGATGGACTGGCTCTACAGGGTCTATCGCTTTCGCCCCAGCGAGATCAGATATGCCTTTGATGAAAGCGGCTTTCTGCCCAACTTTGATCCCAAGATGGCCATAGCCAGAGAGTTTCTGGATCTGCCGATTGATCCCAACCGGGCATCTTATCAGCAGCTACTGAGGGTGCCGGGCATCGGCCCCAAGAGTGCCAGGAGGATAATGGCCCGGAGAAAGAGCCAGGCCATTCTTTCCCGGAGAGAGCTGGCTATATTGGGGGTTCGGATAAGGAAGGCTTCCCCCTTTCTCAAGATCAATGGCTGGACGGAAGCCACTCTGGAGAGGTGGCAGGCTTGAGGGCAGGCCGTAATTTCCTGTTTTATCTCCACTTTCACAGAAATTGCAGCGAGAGGCTGCTGGTTCGGGCCGGGCAGGTGGAGCCTGCGGATCTGGAGACGTCCATAGAGCGGGAGCATATTCGAATGAGAAAGATGGCGGATGAAGTGATGGGAGAGGTGCACAGGATGAAGGCCTTTGTCCGGCTCAACCCACTGGGCCCTTTTATCCTCTACGGCTTTCTCAAGCCCAGGCACAGGATCGGGGAGTATGTCTGCGAGCATTTCGCCCGCCGGAATGCCGGAATCATAGTGGTTTTGGGAAATGGCCGGGAGAGCTGGATTTGCCTATGCCGGGGCGGGGGAATCTGGCGGGAGCGGGGCAATGGTCTGGCTGAGAGCCTGGTGGGGCTCAAATCCGCTCTGCAGAGAGATAATGGCCCGCAGAATGAGATTGGCTGGAATGATTTGGATGTGGATCGCCTCTGGCAGACCTATTATGACAGCCAGAACTGCCCGGAGAGAGAGAACCTGACTGCATTTCACAGGCACATGCCCAGAAGGGACCAGGAGGCGGCAGGGCTGAGACTGGTGAATAAAAAGAAAGAGGCGAGTCTTGAGGACTTTTTTGGGGGCAATGAGGTTAGTCCGGAAGGCAGCGGAGAAAAGAGTCAGGGGATGGCAGGGCGGCGTAGCGGATGCTCTGCGGTTGTGCCGGAGGGCTTTTTCGATCATCCGGAGCACCAATGCGGCGGTGATAATCAAGAAGAGCGGCCAGCAGCAAAAAGGCAGATGCTTGATTGTGCATCATTTAATTTCAAATCCGATTAATTCGTATTTTTTATTAAATTTTTCTTTCATTTCAACCCATTGCTTTGACACTCTAAATTTGGCTATTAATGTCCTATCAAACTGCGCCTTAACATCAGGTTCCAGTTTTTGATCAAACGAGCCTTTAATTCTCTCTTCAGATTCTTCGACCAAAAACTCAAACCAATGTGATATGAGACTAATCCCCTTTAATGTTCCTCTTAGAAGAATTTCTTCGTCGGGGATGATTTCCACTTTTCCTAAAACATCATGTATATCTTTTGCTAATTCGCTAGTAATCTCTTTGGTATTAAATCCTTCAGGTATTATCTTATCGTAGAATTTTACATTCGATTCATTTCTATATAAAATTTCTAGAAACTGCTTATAGCGTATTATGGTTTTGTAACCTAATATATTCATCTGTTCTTTAAGTAAATCTTCATTGTCTTTGCAATCTAGCAGTTGATTAAAGTGGTCTAGAGCCAAATATGCTAATGAAGTCCCAATTGCAGGTTGCTGGCCAGACAAAATAATCCCAAATGAACCAGGTCTAGTTCCTACTAAATATAAACTTTCACTTTCTCCAATTATTTGACCGCGCTTTTTTAGCATTGCGGAGGATATGCTCTGAGTTTTTTGTGAGATCAGTCCTAGGATGTCTTGAAGAGATGATACGGCGCGCCCTAAAAAAGCCAACTGGACACCATTTTTACGAACAGCTTCACCTGAAAAAACAATATCAAAAGGATATATGCCGAACCATTTTAATGAATCTTCGAATTCTTGGAATAAATACCGTTCCCGTTCTAATGATGCATCATGCAAAATTAGTAATTCCGTGTGTTCCGGATATTTGGCTATTGCCGCTTCTTCTTCTCGCATTAATGCCTGTAAATCGGAAAGTTCTTCTTGGATTAATCGGGGATTACGTAAATCATTTCCCATGATTATTAACTCCCGTGTCTAAGCCATCCGATTTAAAATTTTCATTGTTTATATTAAATTCCAAGAGACCCTTTGCATTTCCCTTCCTGTCCTTTGAGAACCACTTTAACCAATGATTATATTCTCGAACATATAAATTATATAGATCAAGCATGTATTTCGGATAAACTAGAACAAATTGTGGATGACATTTATAATTTATTTTCATTTGGTCTTTATTGGTTAGTTTCCTAAATTCCTCTTGTAATATTTTATCGGAAAATAATTTTAATCCATCGAAATGGATAACTAAATCAATGTCCTTGGGATTCGGTTTTGCTGTGATATAGCTTCCATCCACCCATTGCGTTGATGCTATTCTTAATGAGATTAGATGGTTGCAATAAATTTTATATCCTTTATAAATCTCTTTCCGGACTTTCTCCGCGTTTGTATTAACAAAACGCCCCTCGAATTCTTGGATTGTTGGGCGTATGAGTCCAACGGGTGGCAAATTTCCATTTGCATCGAAATCCGGAATCATTAAATGGCTTATGTTGCCATAATTCAAATCATTTTCGATGGTTGGTTGTAGCCACCAGGTTATGACAGATGGAAACTTAGGCAAGAGCTGCGGGGGCCGAAGACAGACGTAATCTTGCCTTAGGTTTTTGGATCATCTGGAACGTTAATGCGGCTGCGATAATCAAGAAGGACGGCGGTTTTTGATGGGGAGATTTCAATAGGACGGAAGATATAGCGGCTCTTATGTCTTCCATAGTCCACTTCGAGATCTTCTGCGATGAGGAGGAGCGAGCCAGCAAATTCTACGCCGATCTCTTCGGCTGGAAGGTGGAGAGGATTCCCGGAGCCAAATACTGGAATATCACCACCCAGGAGGGGGCAGCGGGCGGCCTGACCCACCGCTTTAATCCCATTCAGAAGATCATCAACTACTTCGGCGTCCTTTCTGTTCAGCAGGCCTGCCTCAGGGTGGAGGGGCTGGGCGGCAGGGTCCTGGTGCCCAGGATGGCGGTGGCCAAGGCGGGATACTATGCCTTATGCATGGATACTGAGGGAAATATATTCGGGCTGTGGGAAGAGGATATAGAGGCGAAATACTGATGGTAGTGTTGACCTATCTGCCATGCCATAATCCATCACACTCTACTGACCCATTGGATTACCCGGAGTCAGAGGCTCGCAGATCAATCCCATACAATCCTGCAAACATCATGGCTTGTCTGTTCTTTAAGCCCTTGGCAAGCTTTCAATCCATTTCTTAATATTTACCGAGGACCCATATTCCGGCGAATAGCTTACGGTTCTGGAGCTGGGAGGTCTCTCACCCCACACTATGACCGTGCCCGGGCTCACCTTCTCTGGCCAGTAAACCACGCTAAGGGTCATCTTTTCCTGATAAGCAGGCGAGTTGCTGACTGAATAACGTCCTACCTCAATATCCTCTCTATCAACGATGCAAAACATAGTCACTATGCCATCACGAGAAGATGCCCTGAGATCATCCGGTAGCATTTCATAAGCGGGATCAACCTCGTTCTTGGTAAAATCCCATACCATAGCACGTCCGTACAGGACGGGTTCAAAATCATCGGATATGCTTGCATTGACTGGATCTGCCAAATATCTTACTTTGGAAGCCATAATGGCTTGGCTTTTACGGTTTGTTTCACGCTCTTGGTAAGTTATATTTGACAGCATGCCTGCAATCTGATCCACATTGGTCTCCTCTGGCAGGTTGACAGTTATCTCAGGCAGTATTTCCTCGGCACCTCTAAAATCCTGAACATTCAAACGATTTAAATATCTTGACGTAGCATTCAGGTTAATATCATCCTTTAGAGTTTCATGTAGAGCAGCATTTGCTTTATTCAGAGCATCATTGAACTGTCCACCTTTCAGGCTATTCATGATATCGTTTAAGATGTCTTGAATTAGAGCCAAACGCTCATCAAATCTATTTTGAATGATATGATGCTGGGTTAAAAGGTCCTCTTTCTGTTTTTTTATGAACGGCAATATAAAAAACCCATTTATGCCCTTCAAATCGATTTCGGATTGTATCAGAAGGCTGTTTGCAGCTTTTAATTTACCGGATTCTATATCTTGATTTGCTAGGGCAAGTCGCTCCCGAGATTGCTGAAGCATAATCTTCTGATCATTTACCACTCCGTTATACCATAATCCCGTTATAACTAGGACTAGGATTCCTGCTATAATTATTCCTTTCATCACTACCTCATTATATTCACCTATATCGATGATTCGTCCATCTTTTATTCGAAATATGCGATATCAGTTGCGCACACTTGCAAAGCTAAAACTAACTATATGTTTGCAGATGATAGTTTTGCAATCTTTCATTAGCTTATAGAAAAGGATCACGATCTTCAAGAAGTCACCTCCACCCACTTACTGCATAGGCAATTTTCATCAGGCCCGCTCCAGCCATCAGGACAAGGTCCACAGACATAGTATGCTCCCTGATCCTTAGTTGAGTTATCTCCGCCGTGGCCATTTACCTCCATAGAATCATATGATGTCAGATTGGATGGTGGCCTAGGACCTGATCCTGGAGAGGAGCTCGATCCTATGGCATCGTTTATCATATCCACAGGTATCTTGGCGCCGAAGAGAACATCTTTTCCTTCTTCGACATAGCCTTCGCTAATCGCTTTATCTACTCTTGTCTGGACATCTTGAGGTATCCCATTTATGAACGTTAGATTATCCTTTAAGTTGCTGAAGTCAACCCCACCTGATGCTATGAGCTGCGATTCAATAAAGGTTCCTGGGATCAGCTCGTTGTTTTGGGTGATAAATGTCGTGTTTATAGTCTTGTTCTGCCAGCACTTATACTCCTTGTTGCTGAACGAGTATGCATATCTCTCCCAGATCTCTTCAGGGCTCCAGAGTGTCATGGACTTCAGCGCAGATACATTCAAGGAATCAATGCTATCTCGAAGGGCATCCGTTTTAGGATCTATCTTCTCCTTGTATCCCTGCGCCAGGGCTAATGAGGTATAAACGCTTCTAAGATCGCTATATCTTTCCGCATGGTTCACATCATAAACGACGTAAGGGAGGATCATGCTTTCTTCCAGCTCTCTGGCGCATCTGCTGTATTCTATAGCAGATTTGTTGAGTTCCTCTCGGCAATCATTCGAGAGAGAGATCGAAGGATTGTCCAATATGTAAGTGGCATATTCGGCGATGGGATCCGAGCGAATGGTCAAACTCGAGTTGATGATGGAAATGCTTGTTCCATTATAATATGCATAAGCAGTCTTGGGGACAATCCAGAACCTGGTAACAGCCATGAAGCTGACGTTTCTCTCGTTCCTCAGCTCGCCAGGATATTTCTCCATGCACTCTCGGACAAGGCTCTTTTGCTTCTCTGCCAGGAGGGCCCAGAACTCCTCGCCGGTTTTATTAGCACAAGGATTCTCGTAATTGCTGAAGTCCTTCTTCATCTGCAGATCGGCTTCGAGCATAATCCTTCCGACATCGGTCTCTCCAAGCCTATCGTCCAAGAGTCTCTTTGGCTCCCAGGGATTCAGGTTGACCCAGAATCTATAGCCGGGCAGGGCAAGGCCTGTCATGAATGCAGTTGTCGATATCATTGTGCTGTTTACAGCGTCTATTTTTGGTTTTGTTCCATTACCTCTATGAGCAATTAAGGCAGAATCGAAGTTCACATGGCCCAAAGAGTCCGTAGATATTGATATATAGTTCAACTCTATCGAAGTGAAATTGATTCCACCAATGTCGCGATTGCTGCCTAGACCACCAATAGCTGGATTAGGATTATCGCGATTTAATAAAAACTTCGTCCCAGGAAGACCGGCGAAATATACATTAGGGATGTAGTTTTGGCTAAAAAGAGCAGATGGCAAATTCTTTACGCCATAGGCCTTCAATACATTGTGTGTGCCAGTTAGGCAGTCATTAAATGGAATAGAATAACCACTATGATAGAAACCTTGGATAGCCTCATTAGCCTTTATGTGATCTGGATTCTTGACGTTAATTACTTTAATTTCATCGTAAGATTGATGTCCAGGATAAAGAGTTGGATCTTCAGAAGGAGTCGTTGATGAAAACTCCTTTATTACATCATCACGAGTGTCGAAGATCCTTACCCAAGCACCATTTAAGTCTCCACGTTTTATAAATAATTTATCATCAAAACCCTCAATTGCCCCAGCGGTCCATGTACCATCTGGATTCTCAAAAGCTATCGCTGTATGCCCATATCTCCAAGCAGCCTCTGTCCTAGAGGCCACAATTATATTACCTTCTAATATGTTAGCTCCTTTCATCGCTGATTCTGACTTAGTAGGTGGATCATCCTCTGCAACACATATAATTGCTATTATCTGAGTTGTCAGTAACAAAATGAATAATAATATTCCAGGAAGAGTAATTTTCATCATTAATTGTTCTAAGAGTATGATCATAGACTTAAATCTTTTCCTATGTGGAGCGAATGATACAGAAAATGCTTCTAAATCGAATATTCCAAATAGCGCCTCCAGGCATTCCGTTACAGGATTCCTTCGATAAAAACAACGAGAAGCAGTAAAGGGGTCCTAGAAACTCTAACCTATATTAGGATCGCGACCCGATGCATGGATCGATGACAACAGGCATCAGTATTCAACACAGTTTCGGATTAAGCATGACCTGGTTCCACTTCATGCGGCGGCGCCTTGGATGCCCCGTTTGCTTTCGGCGGGGTGCTCCGCCGCCGTTTCAGATATAGACACTGTCTGCAAAAGCCATCGCCTGGAACAATCAAAGATCGTGCACCACTCTGCAAGAAGATTTGCATAAAAATTATCACATTAAGTAAAAAATTGGCAGTATAATGGATCATTGGATGAAATGAACCCCAGGATAAATACTGATGTATAGCGTGGACCTATCCCCTTATACCCTCATCCTCTCATAAGCCCTCTCCACCACCGCTATGGGCGATACAGAGTTCATGAACAGCCCCAGCTCCTCCGGCCCCAGACCCAGGGCGATCCCCACCAGCTGGGTCACATATAGCACCGGAATTCCTATCTTCTGGCCCTTCTTGTCCTCCAGAGCCCTCTGCTTGGCATCGAGCATCAGATGGCAAAGCGGGCAGACGGTGACGATAACCTCCGCCCCGGCTTCCTTGGCCTCGGCCAGGATGGCAAAGGCGATGTCATCCGCCGCATCCTCCCGGGGCATGAATATGGGCCCTCCGCAGCATGCTGTCTTGTGCCGCAGCTCTACCGGCTCCGCCTCCAGCCTGAGAGTCAGCTCCTCCAGGATGGTGGGAAACTGGGGGCTGTACTGCCCCGCCGGGCGGGTGAGCAGGCAGCCGTAGTAGGCAGCGACCTTCATCTCCCTGAGGGGCAGGACAATCCTCTCATCCTTCTTCTCCAGGCTCTCTAAAATCACATCCAGGGCATGCCGAACAGCGGCTCCGCTATACTTCTTCTCCAGCACAGCATTAACCCTCTCCCTGACCCCCGCATCCTCCAGCCGCCGGACGGCAGAGCGCAGGTTGCTGTAGCAGATGGAGCAGGGGGTCATTATGGGCAGCTCGGTCTGGGCCATATTTCGAGCCGAGAGGCCCGTCGCCACCTGCTCATTGGAGACATGGGTCGCCCCGCAGCAGTTCCAGTCGGAGAGCTCCTCGAGCTCAATCTCCAGAGCGGCGCAGACGGCCCGGGTGGAGATGTCCATCTCCTTTCCCGTGGACAGGGACACGCAGCCGGGATAATAAGCCAGCTTCATTCTCTCAGCTCCTCCACAATCCTCTTGACCTCATCCCGGCCCTCGATCCTTTCCAACTTGGCAGCGATCTTGCCCTTGGAGATCAGCTCCAGGCCCATCTGCATGGACTGGACTGCAGCCTGGGGATAGACCAGCAGGAACTCGGCTGTCAGCGGCAGCTCGGCGATGCGGCCGTAATTCTTGATCTGCTTTAAGAAGAACTCCTCGTAAGAGGCATCCCGGCCCGACACTCCCTCTCTCTCGGCAATGTCCTTGAGGGCGGAGACAATCGCCTTGGGCCGGATGCCCCGCGGACAGCGCACGGTGCAGAGCAGACAGGAGGTGCACAGCCACAGCGTCTCATTGTGCAGAGCCTCCTCCTTCCTGCCCTCCAGGCATAGCTTGACCAGCTTTCTGATGCTGGGGTTCATGAGATGCGCCGTGGGGCAGCTGGCGGAGCAGGTGCCGCACTGAATGCAGGTCTGCATCTCCAGCCCGGCCAGGCGCAGGACCTCCGACTTGAATTCCGTATCTTTCGCTGCAGTTACTGCCGACATCACTTCGCCTCCCCGGCTTTGATCTTTTCCAGCCGCTCCGATATCTTGCGGCTAGCCAGCTCCGCCGGCTCCTTCTCCAGAATCTGGCGGACCTTGGGCTTTTTGAGCAGCTCTTCCAGAGGCCTGACCGCCTCATCCACCAGCCTCAAGAGCTCCGGATCAACTTCCGGCTTCTCCGGAGGGGGCATGGGCTGCCTCTCTATATCCGGGGGAGTGAGAGCGCCGCTAACATCCGGCCTCTCCCTGCTGCCGGTCTTTA
>JADHEF010001688.1_pt1 | contig 12375 bp, 13 predicted proteins | sample 8952391 | NCBI WGS metagenome assembly JADHEF01 (sample SAMN16124439, study PRJNA663245) | bioreactor sludge metagenome | isolation source: sludge (nitrite) | place: India:Bengaluru | collected 2019-02-28
ACAAGCAACACGAGGTCGTGCGCGACTTCAACCTGGATCTGGATGCCGGAGAAGTGGTCGGCCTGCTCGGCCCCAACGGCGCCGGCAAGACCACCTGCTTCTACATGATCGTCGGGCTGGTGCGTGCCGACGCCGGCCGCATCGAACTGGACGGCGAGGACATCACCGCTCTGCCGATGTACAAGCGCGCCCGCCTCGGCGTGGGTTACCTGCCGCAGGACCCCTCGGTGTTCCGCAAGCTCAGCGTGGCCGACAACATCCGCCTGGTGCTGCAACTGCGCGAGGATCTCGACGCGACCGGCATCGAGCGCGAACTCGTCTCGCTGCTGGGCGAATTGCAGATCGACCACGTGGCCGAACAGATCGGCGCCAGCCTCTCCGGCGGCGAACGCCGGCGTTGCGAGATCGCCCGCGCGCTGGCCGCGCGCCCGCGCCTGATGCTGCTGGACGAACCCTTCGCCGGCGTCGACCCGATCTCGGTCGGCGAGATCCAGAAGATCATCACCCACCTCAAGGAACGCGGCATCGGCGTGCTGATCACCGACCACAACGTCCGCGAAACCTTGGGAATCTGCGACCGCGCGTATATCCTCAGCGACGGAGGCGTGCTGGCGCAGGGGGCACCGGACGCGCTGCTCGACAATCCGGACGTGCGCCGCGTCTATCTGGGGGATTCCTTCCGTCTCTGATCCCGGTGCTCTCGGCCACTTTCGCTTCACGCCGGTCATGACATGAAGCCACGGCTGCAGACATCGCTGGGACAGCAATTGGTGATGACGCCGCAGCTGCGTCAGGCCATCAAGCTGTTGCAGATGTCCTCCGTCGAACTGGACGCCGAAATCACCGAAGCGGTGGAAACCAACCCGCTGCTCGAGTGGACCGACCAGAACGACGATGGCGATGCCCCCGGGCCGGAACGGGATGAAACCCCGGCTCCGGCCGAAGATGTCGCCGGCGGCGACAGCGACGAACCGCGCACCCTGGACGAGCCGCAATGGAGCACCGGTGCGGCATCGTCCGAAGACGACAACCCGGCCGAACGCGTCGTCGAACCGGAATCGCTGGCCGACCATCTGCTCTGGCAGCTGCATCTGGAACCCCTGTCGGCCCGCGACCGCATGATCGGCGCGGCGCTGGTCGACGCGCTCGATGCCGACGGCTACCTGCGCGAACCGCTGTCCGCGATCGCCGAAACCCTGCAACCCGAAGTGACCGCCCGCGAGGACGAAATCCTCGCCGTGCTGTGCCGCATCCAGCAGCTGGAACCCACCGGCATCGGCGCGCGCTCGCTCGGCGAATGCCTGTCCCTGCAGCTGGCCGCGCTGGACGCCGACGCCGACGGCCGCGCCCTGGCGCTGGAAATCGTGCGCGGCCCCTTGCTCGAACGCCTGCCCAGAGCCGGCATCGCCGGGCTCGCCGCGGAACTGCGCAAGCCCCAGGGCGACGTCGAAGTAGCCGTGCACCTGCTGCGTTCGCTCGACCCTTCCCCGGGACGCGGCATCGGCGACATGGAAGCGGACACCTACGTCGTGCCCGATTGCGTGGTCTGGCGCAGCCACGGCGTCTGGCAGGTGGCCCTGTCCGGGCATTCGCGCCCGCGCATCGCCATCCACCGCGGCTATGAGCGGATGATCCGCCAATGCGGCGAACACGATGCCACATACCTGCGCAACCACCTGCAGGAAGCGCGCTGGCTGCTGAAAGGGCTGGAAGCCCGCGGCGAAACGCTCGTCAAGGTGATGCGCTGCCTGATGCGCGAGCAGGCCGGGTTCCTCGAATTCGGCCCGCAAGCCTTGCGCCCGCTCACCCTGCGCGAGGTCGCCGGCATGGTGGGGTTGCACGAATCGACGATTTCCCGCGCCATCGCGCGCAAGTTCGTGCGCACCCCGCGCGGCACCTTGCCGATGCGTGCGTTCTTCGCCTCGGGCATAGACACCGAGGGCGGCGGCGAGGCGTCCAGCACCGCCATCCAGTCCATGATCAAACGCTTGATCGACGACGAAAACCCGCGCAAACCGCTATCGGACGCCAAACTGGCCGACTTGCTGAAGGCCACCGGCGTGCCGGTGGCGCGACGCACGGTGGCGAAGTATCGTGAAGCCATGAACATCGCCGCATCGCACGAGCGAGTCCGCATCGGCTGATCGCTCCCGGCGCGGGGAGGTTCATGTACCCCTTCGACAAAACAGGAGGAACACGATGGGCATCGAAACCTACGGTCAGCAGATCGAAGTGACCCCCGCCCTGCGCGACTATGTCGAAACCAAACTCAAGCGGGTGGTGCGCCACGCAGAAGGCGAGGACGTGAAGATCCGCACCCAGCTCAGCGTGCGCAAGCCCGACCATGTGGTGGAAGCCACCCTCAACATGCCCGGCTGCACCCTGCACGCCGACGCCAGCGGGCAGACGATGTATGCCGCCATCGACCTGCTGGCCGACAAGCTCGACCGGCTGGTGCTCAAGCACAAGGGCAAGAAGCAGGAGTTCGACCCCCTCAGCGTGCGCGACGGATTGCAGTAAACCCGGCCGTGCAGCTGGACGAACTGCTGGACGATGCCAAAGCCGGCATCTTCCATGCCGGCGACCGCGACACCGTCCTGCGCCATGCCGCCGACCTGCCGGCAAGCCGGCAGGTCGCGCCGAAAGCCTCCACGTCAGCCTGCTGCGCCGCGAGAGGCCGGGCAGTACCGGCATCGGCATGGCCATCCCGCACGGCCCGCTCGCGACAGCTCCGGTCCCCGCGCGCCGCGCTGCTGCGTCTGGCCACTCCGGTCGATTCCGGTGCGATCGACGGGCGCGCGATCGACCTCCTGTTCGTCCCCGCCGTGCCCGCGCATTGCACCCGACAGCACGGGATGCTGCTGGCAGAACTGGCAGAGCGCTTCTCCGAATCTGACTCCCGCACCGGGCTGCACGCGGCGGCCGATGCCGACGTGCTGCTGGCCCGGATGCGCGCGTGGCGTACCGCCCCGGTCACCGGAACGGGCGACAATGCGCTCCCGTCCCCGTCCCTCCCCGTCGACCCCGCATGAATACCCACATCAGCGCGTGCGAACTGTTCGACCAGCAGCAGGAGAAACTGGCCCTGCGCTGGGTGGCCGGCGAGCAAGGCGGCAACCGCGAGATCGAGGCCGAGGCGACCAACGCGCGCAGGCCCTCGCTGGCTGGCTACCTCAACACCATCTACCCGAACAAGGTACAGATCCTCGGCACCGAGGAACTGGCCTGGCTGGACGCGCAGGAACCGTCCCGGCGCGGCGACATCATCCGCAAGATCGTGCAGTCGCAACCGATGGCGCTGGTGATCAGCAAGAACCAACCGGTGCCGGAGGATCTGCGCGCGGCCGCCGGCGAAACGCAGACGCCGCTGTGGGTTTCGCCCAAGCGCGGCCACGAGTTGCTCAACCACCTGTCCTACCACCTGGCGCGCACACTGGCCCCGCGCATCACCCTGCACGGCGTGTTCATGGAGATCTACTCGATCGGTGTGCTGATCACCGGCGAGGCCGGCTCGGGCAAGAGCGAACTGGCCCTGGAGCTGCTCACCCGCGGCCACCGGCTGGTGGCCGACGATGCGCCCGAGTTCACCCAGATCGCCCCGGACGTGCTAGACGGCACCTGCCCGGACCTGCTGCAGGACCTGTTGGAAGTGCGCGGGCTGGGCGTGCTCAACGTGCGCAGCATGTTCGGCGACACCGCCATCAAGAAGAACAAGTACCTGCGTCTGATCGTGCACCTGACCAAACCGATGACCGAACCCAACACCAGCGGCTATGCGCGACTGACCGGCGACTCCGGTACCCGCCACGTGCTGGACCTGGACGTGCCGCTGATCACCCTGCCGGTGATGCCCGGGCGCAACCTCGCGGTACTGACCGAGGCCGCCACCCGCCTGCACATCCTACGCACCAAGGGCATCGACCCGGCGGCGATGTTCATCGCCCGGCACAGCAACCTGCTCGAGCGCAGCAGCTCGTGAGCACCGACTCCCCCCTGCTGGTGATCGTCAGCGGCCTGTCCGGATCGGGCAAATCGGTGGCGCTGAAAACCTTCGAGGACCTGGATTTCTACTGCGCCGACAACCTGCCGGTGGAGCTGCTTCCGGCCTTCGTCGGCAGCCTGCTGCGCGACGGCGACGCGCCGCCGCGCGTGGCCATCGGCATCGACGTGCGCAGCCGCCACAGCGACCTCACGCGGCTGCCGCAATGGCGCGAGGCGGTCACCGAACTCGGCTTCGAAGCGCGCCTGCTGTTCTTCGATGCCGACGATGCCACCCTGCTGCGCCGCTATGCCGACACGCGCCGCCGGCACCCGCTCAGCCACCTCGGCCTGTCACTGCCGGAAGCCATCGCCCGCGAGCGCGCCATCACCGCACCGCTGCGCGAAGGTGCCGATGCGGTGGTGGATACCAGCGCGCTCAACGTCCACCAGTTGCGGCAACGCATCATCAGCGCCTATGCCCCGGACCAGCACGCCAGCCTGACGCTGCTGTTCGAATCCTTCGCCTACAAGCGCGGCGTGCCGGCCGATGCGGATTTCGTGTTCGACGCACGGGTATTGCCCAACCCGCACTGGAACCCCGAGCTGCGCCCGTTTTCCGGACGCGACGCGCCGGTGCAGCACTGGCTGGAAGCGCAGCCGGAAGTGACCCGCTACTACGACCAGATCAGCGGCTTGCTCGACACCTGGCTGCCGCGCCTGCGCGGGGAAACGCGCAGCTACGTCACCGTCGCCTTCGGCTGCACCGGCGGCAAGCATCGTTCGGTGTATCTGGCCGAACGGCTGGCCCGGCATGCCCGCGAGCAGGGCTGGGAAGACGTGAAAACCTTCCACCGCGAACTGGAATGAAGTTTCGCGCCGGCGGCGCTATCGAAAACCGCCGGCGCCCTGTTAATGTTCCGCGATGGCTTGCGGCATCCTCCTCATCACCCATCCCGGCATCGGCAGTGCCATCCTCGACGTGGCCGGGCAATTGCTGCGGCCGTTGCCGCTGAAGGCGGAAGCCTTCGAGGTGCCGGTCGGCGCATCGCCCGACGCGTTGCTGCCGCAGGCTTCGGCCGCGTTGCGGCGGGTGGACGATGGCGACGGCGTGCTGGTGCTGACCGACCTGTACGGCGCCACGCCGAGCAACCTCGCCGCACAGCTGGCGCGGCTGGGCACGCCGGTGCGGCGCGTGGCATCACTGAGCCTGCCGATGCTGCTGCGGGTCATGAACTACCCGGAACAGGGGCTGGGCGCATTGCCGGCCACCGCGGCGGCCGGCACGCGCAATGGAGCGATCATCGACGATGCTTGAACGTCACCTCACCGTAGCCAACCGACTCGGTCTGCACGCACGCGCCACCGCGAAGCTGGTGCAGCTGCTGTCCGGTTTCCGGTGCAACGCCACGCTGGCCGCCAAGGGCCGCGAGGTCAACGCCAAGAGCATCATGGGCGTGATGCTGCTTGCCGCCGGCCAGGGCACCACGGTGACGGTGCGCACGGACGGCGCGGACGAAGCCGCTGCAATGGACGCGGTGGCCGATCTGTTCGAACGCCGTTTCGACGAGGAAGGCTGAGCACGATGGCCGCCGTCGCCCGCCCGCGCCGGAACCGGATGCCGCGATGACCCGGCGCCTGTCCGGCCATGGGGCGTCGCGCGGCAGCGCACTCGGCCATGCCCGACTGCGCCAGTCCAGCACGCCGGACATCCGCGAACGACGCATCGAAGCCGGCGCGGTCGAAGCCGAGCTCGGGCGCCTGCACGCCGCGGTGGAAGCCGCGCGCGGCGAAATGCACCACCTGCGCCAGCGCCTGCAGGGCGCCCTGACCGACGAGATCGGCGAATTCCTCGACCTGCACGCGCTGCTGCTGGACGACCCCGAACTGCTGTACGGCCTGGACGAACTGATCCGCACCGGCCGCTATGCCGCCGAATACGCCTTGCGCCTGCAACGCGACCGGCTTGCCGCCGTGTTCGAGAACATGGAGGACGCCTACCTGCGCAGCCGGCTGGACGATCTGGACCACGTGATCGGCCGCATCCATGCCCACCTGCAGCAACGCGGCCAGCCACGGCACGAAGGCGTCGCCGGCGAGATCCTGGTCTGCGACACCGTCGCCCCATCCGAACTGGCCGAACTGCAGGCCAGCGGCGTGGCCGGCGTGGTCTGCACGGCCGGCAGCACGCTTTCGCACAGTGCCATCCTCGCGCGCAGCCTGCACCTGCCGATGGTGGTCGCCGCCGCCGACGCGCTGAAGAAGATCGGCAACGGCGACGTGGTGATCGTCGACGGCCTGTCCGGCGAAGTGACCATCGACCCCGACGCCGACGCACTGCGCGCCCACCGCAACCGCGTGCGCGAGCTGGCGCGCGGGCAGCGTGGCCTCGGCCGCCTGCGCAGCAAACCCACGCGCAGCCGCGACGGCGTGGATATCTCCCTGCTCGCCAACGCCGAATCGCCGGCCGACATCGCCCGCGCGCATGCGCTCGGCGCCGCCGGCCTGGGGCTGTACCGCACCGAATTCCTGTTCCTGCAACGCGACACGCTGCCCACCGAGGACGAGCAGTTCCACGCCTACCGCGATGCGGTGCTGGGCATGGCCGGCCGACCGGTGACCTTCCGCACGCTCGACCTCGGGGCCGACAAGGCCGACCGCGCCGGGCTGGCCGCCACCGGCGAGGACAACCCCGCACTCGGCCTGCGCGGCATCCGCCTGTCGCTGGCCCACCCCAGGGTTTTCGACGCGCAACTGCGCGCCTTGTTGCGCGCCTCCGGCTACGGCCCCGTGCGCATTCTCGTGCCGATGGTGACCAGCCGCGAGGAAATCCTCGGCGTCCGCCGGCGCATCGCGCGGCTGGCCGGCAAGCTGCGCGAGGAGGGCCACGAGATCGCCGACTCGGTGCCGCTGGGCGCCATGATCGAAGTGCCGGCCGCCGCCATTGCCGTGCACGGGTTGGCCGATGCGGTGGACTTCATGTCCATCGGCACCAACGATCTGGTGCAGTACCTGCTGGCCGCCGACCGCAACCACGAAGGACTGGGCGAGCTGCATTCGCCGCTGCATCCAGGCGTGCTGCGCCTGCTGCGCCACATCATCGCCGCCGGCGACGAGCACGGCGTGCCGGTGGCGATGTGCGGCGAGATGGCCGGCGACGCCACCCTGGCACCGCTGCTGCTGGCGCTGGGCCTGAAGGAATTCAGCCTGCACCCGGCCAACCTGCTGGAACTGCGACAAGCCATCCGCGATACCGACCTGGCCGCCCTGCAGGCGCGCACGCCCGAGCTGATGAAGGCCCGCGACCGCAAGGGCATCGAGCGCTGGCTCGACGAAGCACGCAGCGCCGCCGCACACTGACCGGGCTCGGCAAAACGCACGGCTGTCATTTCCCCTGCACCTGCTTCCGGCGATAATCGCCGGCTGATCCAGCCTTGCTGCATCCTCGCGGACATCCCCGTGGATTTGCGGCCGTTTCGTTTCCGGGGAACCGCATGGCCGAAGCCGTCCGCCACGACAAGACCGCGCGTCAGCTGCGCATGCTGTCCGATGCGCTGGACAGCGGCCGGCTCGGCCCGGTGCGACGGCTGGTCAACACGCTTTCCCCGGCCGAGATCGGCAACCTGCTCGAATCGTTGCCGCCCGGCAAGCGCGAGATCGTCTGGGGACTGGTCGATCAGGAAGACGACGGCGAAGTGCTGGTCCACGTCGGCGACGAGGTGCGCGAAAGCCTGCTGGCCGACATGGACCCGGACGAGATCATCGCCGCGGTCGAAGACCTGGACATCGACGACCTGGCCGACCTGGTCGAAGACCTGCCCGACACCGTCATCGACGAAGTGCTCAAGTCGATGGATCGCGAAAACCGCGAGCGGCTCGAGCAGGTGCTTTCCTACCCGGAGGACACCGCCGGCCGCCTGATGAACCCGGACGTGGTCACCGTGCGCGCCGACGTCAACGTCGACGTGGTGCTGCGCTACCTGCGCCTGCGCGGCGAGCTGCCCGACCACACCGACCACCTGTTCGTGGTCAGCCGCCGCCACCAGTACCTCGGGCGGATATCGCTGGCCGCGCTGCTCACCCACGAGGACACCACGCCGATCAACCGGCTGATCGACGACGAGCAGCCGGCCATCGACGTGGAGGAACAGGCGCAGGAAGTGGCGCGCAAGTTCTCCGACCACGACTGGATCTCCGCGCCGGTGGTGGACGAGAACAACATCCTGCTCGGCCGCATCACCATCGACGACGTGGTGGACATCATCCGCGACCAGGCCGAGCACCAGGCCATGAGCGCGGCCGGCCTGGACGAGGACGAAGACCTGTTCAGCCCGGCCCGGCGCGCGTTCCGGCGGCGCCTGATCTGGCTGGGCATCAACCTCGGCACCGCCTTCATCGCCTCCAGCGTGGTGGGCCAGTTCGAAGGCACCATCCAGAAGCTGGTGGCGCTGGCGGCGCTGATGCCGATCGTCGCCGGCATGGGCGGCAACGCCGGCACCCAGGTGCTGGCGCTGATGGTGCGCGGCCTCGCGCTGGGGCAGATCGGCGCCTCCAACGTGTGGACGCTGCTGCGCAAGGAGCTCACCGTCGCCCTGATCAACGGCCTGTGCCTGGGCATCGGGCTGGGCATCATCGTGTTCCTGTGGTTCCGCCAGCCCGGGCTGTCCTTCGTGATCGGCACCGCGTTGACGATCAACCTGCTCACCGCCGCGTTCGGCGGCGTGATGGTGCCGTTGTCGCTCAAGCGTTTCGGCTTCGACCCGGCGCTGGCCGGCGGCGTGATCCTGACCACGCTGACCGACGTGATGGGTTTCCTCAGCTTCCTCGGTCTGGCCACGCTCATCCTGCTGCACTGAAGGCCGCCGCCCATGAGCTCCATCGGCAAGCTGGCCGAGTGGAACGACGCACGCGGCCACGGGTTCATCGAGCCGATGGGCGAAGACGCCAGCCGCGGGCGCGTGTTCGTGCACGTCCGCGATTACCGGCAGATGGGGAGACGGCCCGAAATCGGCGAACTGCTGCGCTGCACGCCGCGACGCCAGCCCGATGGCCGCTGGCGCGCGCAGGACGTGGCGCGGGTGGCCACCGCAGCGCATCGGCGCATCCGTTCCGAACGCGACCATACGCGGCACCTCGCCTCGCCCGCCACGCGGATGCCGCCCTGGCTGGTCTGCATCTTCGTCGTCCTGCTCGGCTGGGGTGGGCATGCCGGCCACCTGCCCGCTCCGCTGCTGCCGGCGCTGGCCGCGATCGACCTTGCCACGCTCGCGGCGTACTGCCGCGACAAACGTGCCGCACGCTTGGGCCGATGGCGGACACCGGAAACCACCTTGCACCTGCTCGAACTGCTCGGTGGCTGGCCCGCAGCATGGCTGGCCCAGCACATGCTGCGCCACAAATCGCGCAAGCCAAGCTTCAGGCGCCTTTGCCTGTTGATGAGCTTGCTGAATCTTGCCGCGCTGGCGGCATGGCTGGCGGCCTCGTGGCGGCCATGAACCCGTCCACGGCAGGTATGCTGCCAGCGCCCCCGCTGCCGTTGTTCCGATGATGCCCCATGTTCCGCGCCGTATCGGCCAGTTGCTCCTGCCGTGCACCCTCTGCCTGCTGATGACCGCCTGCGCCTCGATCCCCGAACCAACCGACACCGGCCACTTCGAGCCGCGCACGCTCGTCTATGACAACTGGACCTACAAGTACGAAATATTCGTGCCCGCGCACCTGCAACCGGCCGGCATGACGCCGATCGTGCTGTTCCTGCACGGCTCGGGCGAACGCGGCAACGACGGCCATGACCCGACCACCTCCGGCTTGGGCCCGTACCTGCGCGACCATCGCGACGATTTCCCCGCGCTGGTGGTGTTTCCGCAGGCCCCGCGGCATGCCTCCTGGGCCGGCGAACCGGGCGACATGGCCATGGCCGCGCTCGATGCCGTCGCCACCGAATACCAGACAGACCCGTCGCGCACCTACCTGACCGGCATGTCGATGGGCGGCTACGGCACCTACGAGCTGGCCCTGCTCCACCCCAAGCGCTTTGCCGCGCTGGTGCCGGTGTGCGGCGGCATCACCCAGCCCAACGAACGCGAACCGCTGAACGTCAGCGTGGTGGCCCGCGAGAAGGACCCGTTCGCCGCCGCGGCCAAGGGCATCGCCGGCACACCCATCTGGATCTTCCACGGCGGCGACGACGACGTGGTGCCCACCCGTCAGGCGCGCCACATGGCCAAGGCCATCAAGGCTGCCGGCGGGTCGGTGCGCTACACCGAGTTCCCCGACGACAACCACAATTCGTGGGATTCCACCTACAACTACGAACCCATGTGGACGTGGATGTTCGAACAGAAGCAGGGCTGACATGGCACAGGTGATCGACAACGCCTATGCGCCCGGCTGGCGCGACGCGGATACCGCCTGCGAGGCCTGTGGCTGGCATGGCGGCGTGGCCGCGATGCGGATGGAGCCGGACCGCGATGCCACCGACTATGCCTGCCCCGGCTGCGGCAACCTGCTGCTGATCGTGGCGCACCCCACGCTGGAACAGGTGCGCGCCGCCGCCGCAGCCGGCGATGCCGATGCGGCCGGACAACTGGCCCTGCTCGCACAATTCGCGGACTGGCAAGCCACGCGGGGAGACGGCGACAACTGACGGTTGCACGCTTGGCTGCCGGCGCAACCATCGCCGGCGAACAGCCCCCGACCTCAGGCCTCCACCGGACCGCGCAACTTGCGCGAAGCGGCATTCACCGCCGCGATCACCAGCGTCAGCGCGACCATGGACACCAACTGCATGCGGGTGTCGGCAGACAGCACGATCAGCACGTAGATCACCGCCAGCACCGCCAGGCCCAGCAGCGTCAGCCACGGGTAGCCCGCCATGCGGAACGGCAGCGGCGTGCCGGCACGGTCGGCCCGCGCACGCAGCACCAGCTGGGACAGCAGCGAGATCGTCCACACCATCAGGCAGGTCGCGCCGACGATGTTCAGCAGCGCCGGCAGCACCTTGTTCGGGAACACCAGTTCCAGCACGGCGGCGACAAAACCGAACAGCACGCTGGCCAGCACCGCCAGCCACGGCACCTTGCGCCTGCTCATGCCGGCCAGCCGCTTGGGCGCCTCGTCGCGTTGGGCCAGCGACAACAGCATGCGCGAAGCGCCGTACAGGTTGGCGTTGAGCGCCGACAGCAGCGCCACCACGGCGATCAGCGTGATCGCGGTGGCCGCGCCGGGGATGTGCGCCACCTTCAGCACGGCCGCGAACGGCGAGGACAGCTCCTCGCTGGTCCACGGCACCACCGCGATGATCACCGCCAGCGAGCCGAAGTAGAAGATCAGCACGCGCCACGCCACGGTGCGGATGGTGCGCGCCAAGCTGCGCGCCGGGTCCGCGGTTTCGGCCGATGCCAGCGCAACGATTTCGGTACCGCCGAACGCGAAGATCACCACCAGCAAGGCCGCGCCGATGCCGGCCAGCCCCTTCGGCGCGAAACCGCCGTTGCCGGTGAAGTTGGACAAGCCCGGCGACGGTGCGTGCGGCAGGCCGCCGGCCAACAGCACGATGCCGGTGACGATGAAGGCCAGGATCGCCACCACCTTGAGGATTGCGAACCAGAATTCGAACTCGCCGAAATTGCGCACGCCCATCAGGTTGACGACGGTGAAGCTGCCCATGAACAGCACCGCCAGCAGCGGCACCGGCAGTTGCGGCCACAGCGACGCCAGCAGACCGGCCGCGCCCACCGCTTCGGCGGCCACCACGACGATCATCTGCACCCACCACAACCAGCCGAGCGTGGCGCCGGCGGTCGGCCCGAACGCATCGGCCGCATACACCGAGAACGCGCCGCTGGACGGCTTGGCCGCGGCCATCTCGCCCAACGCATTCATCACGATGATCACCAGCGCGCCGGCCACCAGATACGACACCAGCACCGCCGGACCGGCCAGCTTGACGCCCACTCCGGAGCCGAGGAACAGGCCGGCACCGATGGCGCTGCCCAGCCCCATCATGATCAGTTGGCGAGGTTTGAGGCTGTGCGAAACGGACGGCGCCGACGAGGGCACCGCATCGGAAGAAACATCGAAGGACATGGGCGGCTCTGCGTGGGGGTGGCGAAGCAGGCCTGAACGATAGTCCAGCATGGCCGGGCTGTCTCCTACCCGTCGTTGCATCGCGTTCTACCCGCGCGGCAACCCGAAGCGGACTTGGGCGGCCATCGCCACTCCCCTGCGGTGCGCCACGCATGCGGCTCCCGTCCTCGGTCGCCATGCGCCGTGATGGCGCCGGCACCGCCCGCAGACACCGGCATCCACGCTTCATGCATGAGCCGGTACCGTGTGCACATGCCCTCTTTCATTCCGCCCCACCCATGATGTCTGACCCGTCGAGACAGGCCCTTC
>JADHEF010001689.1_pt1 | contig 12361 bp, 6 predicted proteins | sample 8952391 | NCBI WGS metagenome assembly JADHEF01 (sample SAMN16124439, study PRJNA663245) | bioreactor sludge metagenome | isolation source: sludge (nitrite) | place: India:Bengaluru | collected 2019-02-28
TTATCTCCCGCAGCTGCCTGGCTGTAAAAATCATGAAGTTTACAAGGTGCTCCGGTTTTCCCGCGAACCTCTTTCTGAGCTCCTCATCCTGTGTCGCGACTCCTACAGGACAGCAGTTGCTGTGGCACTTGCGCATCATTATGCAGCCGAGGCATACAAGCGACACAGTACCGAAACCGAACTCATCAGCACCGAGAAGGGAAGCTACCGCGACATCCCTGCCGGTCCTGAGCTGCCCGTCTGTCTGTATCCTGATACCGCGCCTCAGGCTGTTTCTGACAAGCGTCTGGTGAGTCTCGGCAACCCCGAGTTCCCACGGAAGTCCCGCGTATTTCACCGACGAAACCGGGGCTGCTCCGGTTCCACCGTCATGCCCGCTGATCAGGACCATGTCAGCGCCTGCCTTGGCCACGCCGGATGCCACAGTACCTACCCCGGCTTCGGAGACAAGCTTTACTGAAACCCTTGCCTCGGGGTTCGCGTTTTTAAGATCAAATATGAGCTGTGAAAGGTCTTCGATCGAATAAATATCATGATGCGGCGGCGGGGAGATCAGGGTAACGCCTGGAGTTGAGTACCTTACCCCGGCAATCAGGGCGTTTACCTTATGGCCCGGAAGCTGTCCCCCCTCACCCGGTTTTGCCCCCTGGGCTATCTTTATCTGAAGCTCCCTGGCATTTGCTATATAATGGCTGTTTACCCCGAACCGCGCGGAAGCGATCTGCCTTACCTTTCCTGCGTCGCAATCGCCGCACTCCCCGTTTACGGAAGGAACACGCGCCTCTTCCTCTCCCCCCTCTCCTGAGTTGCTTGAAGCCCCCAGCCTGTTCATCGCGACCGCGATTGCGTGATGCGCTTCGGCGCTCAGTGAACCCAGTGACATGGCTGATGAGACAAATCTTTTTACAATCACATCTTCTGTTTCAACCTCGTCAAGGGAAACAGGGGTACCTTTCCTGAAGCGCAGGAGAGACCTCAATGTTGTGTTCATGCTGCTTTTTGTTTCTATCTCTTCCGCGTACTTTCTGTAAAGATCATAATCTCCTCCCCTTACGGCGCGCTGAAGATAGACTACAGCTTCGGGCGACATGAGGTGCTTCTCCCCTTCCTTTCTGAAATGGAGCGTCCCGGCGCTTGTAAAGTATTTTTCCGCACCGCTCCTGATGGTATGCGACAAGGCATACCTTTTTGCCGAGGCAGAGGCGATTTCCTCAAGACCGATCCCGCCTATCCTTGAGACAATTCCCGGGAAATACCTCTCCATGAAACTCTTCGAGAGCCCTATAGCCTCAAGGGTTTTTGATCCACGGTAGCTTCTTATTGTCGATATCCCCATCTTCGAGATGATTTTAAGAAGGCCCTGCTTGATTGCCTCGATATAATTCTCAAAAGCGCTGTCAAGCCTTGTTTCGGATGATATCTGCCCTTTCTCTTTCATATAACTAATCAACTCAAATGCAAGATACGGATTCACCGCGCTTGCACCAGCGTTGATCAGCGCGGCGAAGTGCATTACCTCTCTTGCCTCGCCTGTTTCCACGATAAGCCCGGCCAGATGCCTCTTTTTCTTTCCGGCTAGGTAGTTATGCACCGCAGAGACAGCAAGGAGCGCCGGAATGGGGATTTGCCCCTTTTCAAGGTTCTTGTCGCTCAAGACCACAAATGTGGCGCCCATATCTATCTTTTCCTCAGTCCGGCGGCACAGGCTTGCAAGCGACTGCTCAAGCTGCTGCGCTGCCTCTCCGGTATTGTTTTCATCATTGATGTAGAAAAACATTTTCAGGACCTCGGTCCTCTGTCCTTCAATATCAATATCGATAAGTTTTGCTACATCGTCGCTGGTAAGCACCGGATGGCTGAGTTTCAGCTGCCTGCAGTGATGCGGCGTCTCTTCCAGAAGGTTTCTCTCCCTGCCTATGAAACTCATCAGCGACATGACGATTTTTTCCCTTAACGGGTCTATCGGCGGATTCGTAACCTGGGCAAAAAACTGTTTGAAGAACGGATAAAGAAGCTGCGGCTTTTCAGAGAGAACTGCCAGCGGGGTATCATTGCCCATTGAGATTACAGGCTCATGCCCTGTTTCGGCCATTGTCTTAAGCGTTACATAAGCATCCTCGCCTGAATAGCCGAAAACCGATGCCAGAAAAAAAACATCAGGCTTTTCAATAATGCTCTCACCCGGGAGCTGAAGAAGGTTTTTAAGATCGATAAGGTTTTCGCCAAGCCACTTCCTGTAGGGTTTCTGCCTGGTAACGGCTGCCTTTATCTCATTGTCGTTGAGCACCCTCTTTTTTTCAAAGTCAACCGCAACCATCCTGCCGGGGGAAAGCCTCCCGTTGCTTCTGATGTTGTCCCCTTCAAGCGGGATAACCCCTGCTTCCGACGCGAGAATAAACCTGTTGTCATTCGTTATTGTCCACCTCGCCGGCCTGAGCCCGTTCCTGTCAAGGGAGGCCCCCACCATCATGCCGTCAGTGAAAACAAGCGCCGCGGGGCCGTCCCACGGCTCCATAAGGGCCGCGTGGTATTGATAGAACGCCCTCCTGTCCTGGCTTATATGATACTCAGCGCTGAACGGCTCGGGAATCATCATCATCACAGTATGCGGCGCGCTTCTGCCGTTTCTTAAAAGCAGCTCATAAACATTGTCAAAACAGCCTGAATCGCTCAGCTTCTCATTGACTACAGGCATTACCATTTCATGGAAGGGATCGCTGCTTTCGGCGATTATTGTCTTTTCCCTCGCCTTTATCCTGCTTACATTGCCGCGTATGGTATTTATTTCACCGTTATGGGCTATATACCTGAAAGGCTGGGCAAGTGGCCACGAGGGAAAGGTGTTGGTGCTGTACCGCTGGTGCACAATGGCAAAACAGCTTGCATAAGAACTGCCTACGAGGTCCGGGTAGAATTTCTCAAGCTGCGGCGCAATGAAAAGCCCCTTGTAAACTATTGTGTATGCAGAAAACGAGGGGATGTAAAAATCCAGTATCCCGAATTCAGCCTCTTCCCTTTTTTCAATAAGGCGCCGCATCACATAAAGCCTCTTTTCAAGAGCCATCCCGGAAAGCGTTCCAGCCCTTAAAACAACCTGCCTGATTACCGGCATGGAAAGCCTCGCAGACTCCCCGAGACAGGATGGGTCAACAGGCACGCTGCGCCATAACAGGATTTCACCGCCGTTTCCAGTTACAATCTCTGATATATCATTCTCTATCCGCTTTGCTGCTGAATTGTCACGGGGAAGAAACAGCATCCCGACCCCATAACAGTTTCTCTCAGGCAGCGTTATCCCGGATTTTGCGGCAATCTTTTTAAAAAACTCATGAGGGATCTCTGTAAGAATACCTGCCCCATCGCCTGAATTGAAATCACCACCCTTCGCGCCCCTGTGCTCAAGGTTTTTAAGTATGGAAAGCCCTTTTTCAATAATATCGTTTGAACGCTTTCCGCCTATGTCGGCGATAAACCCCACACCGCAGTTATCATGCTCGAATGAAGGATCGTATAGTGTATTTACAGGCATTTTACCCCCTGACGGCAATTCATTGCCGTTTGATTTTTGAGAAGCTAGCATCAGCCATTTTTTTTGTCAATATTTATTATTCAGCGGGTGGTTAAAAGTCTTTTCATGTTGGACTTAATGGACTTATTATAGTTATTAACTATTATTTCTAAAAGTGATGGGACAAGTTACGGCAATATTGCCGGACATCCGCCATTTTGTGCCTTATTGCGACAACCTGGTCTTAAGTTCCCTGTAGCTGAACATTTTTCCTATATCCATAAGGCATGAAAGGGCCTGCGACTTTACATCTATTCCGCTTTCCTCAAGATAAGCCACAGCGTTAAGCCCTCCGGGGACAATGCCGCCAGCCCTTCCCTCGTTTACCGGTATGCCCAGCAGTTCCCTGCCAGGCCACCCGGTCGCTATAATCCCGCCGAGTCCGGCTGACTTTATTCCGTTATTCAGTTCCATGACTTCCTTTCTTCCGACGCCGGGGAATTCAATAAAACTGGCGCCTGCCTTTCCGCTGCCTGTTTCCGTGATTGTCCTGATGTCTGTCATCTTTCCCTTGATGAATATCTCGAGAGGATCAATCGTGGTTCCCTCATACTTGATAACCTCGAGAAACCTCTCAGGCTTCATGTCTGATATCTCAAGAATGCCGCCGAAGAGAGAGACGGCAGGTATTCCGCTTTTCAGCAGCACCGCATTCACGTTTATGGAACTCACAGTTCCTATGCCTGTGCAGTCCCAGGGTATCCTGACTGCCCCGGCTGTCTCACCCGGCCTTATCACTGTCACAAGCTCACCCATTGTAAAGCCTGATTCAAAGCTTTTCGCGAGAAGCGGCAGTGCGTCAGGTATGTCCCGGTTCCTGACAAGTGTAACATTGATTATTATCCTGCCTGTCCCTGTCCTGATGCTGTAGTCCATCCTCAGCGTCATCTCGTCAATCCGCGATGTCAGGAACCCCACCTTTTCATGGATCCGCGCTATTGCAAGCTCATCAGTTCCTCTGGGAGTTATCAGCCTGCCAAGTTTTCCCGCCCTCTCGGTTAGCCCTTCCCTGTCCATGTCAAGCAGATGAAACCTCACAGTCCTTTCGCTGATGCTGCTGCCCATCCTGTTGAGCTCTTCGGTAATGGCAGTGCTGGAAAGAGGCTCGGAAGAGTCCTTTAGTATCTTCAGTATTGAAAGTCTTTTTTTCTCTATTCCGCTGTTCACTTCCTGCCCTTTTTCCGCTTTTAAAGCTGAATTCTACATATACTCTTCACAAAATAATCATTTATTATTTTTATTGGTTAACATATATTGTATATATGGCAAGAATATATATCGTTGAAGATAACGATGCAATAAGCGAAGCTGTAAAAGGGTATCTGGAATTAAACGAGCATGAAGTAATCAGGTTCGGAAAGCTTGATGGAGTTCTTGAGTCAATCAACATAAAAAAGCCTGATCTTGCAATAATAGATGTAATGCTCCCAGATGGCAGCGGTTTCAACCTTGCGAAGCAGATAAGGAAAAAACACGAGCTCCCGTTTATCTTCCTTACCGCGAGGGACCAGGAATCAGACAGGATAACAGGCTTTGAGATCGGGGCAGATGATTATGTGGTAAAGCCGTTTTCCCCCAGGGAACTGGTGCTCAGGGTTGAGGCTGTTTTAAAACGGACCTCATCGTCAGTCAAAATAAGCAACTCAAAATGGGTTCTTGAAGGAGTGCTTCTTGAAATTGATGAAAACAGCCATACAATAAGCGAGGACGGAAAAGTCATGGACATGACTGCGGCAGAATGGAAGATTGTCGATTACCTCGCTGGAAACGCCGGGATACTGCTTTCGCGGGAAAAGATACTGGGCGAGTGCCTGGATTATTTCTATGAAGGCTCAGAAAGAACAATTGATACACATATCAAGAATATAAGATCAAAAATGAAGAACCAGAACTGGATAACAACAGTCAGGGGGTTCGGCTACAGGTTTGACGGCAAACCGGCAGGAGAGTGATGGCATCCCTTAAAAAAAGAATAATACTTTCATTTTCCGCAAGCCTTGGAATATTTCTTTTTTTTGTTTCAATCATTATTTTTTCAGGGCTTAACCTGGCGCTGAAAGGCTGGTATAAAGCATCTGAAGCGAGATACGCGTTTTCCGTAATAAAAACACTGGAAAAGCAGTATTCAAAAAACACAAACCCTTCGGATGAGGATATAATAAAAGCGGTTGAACAGCATCTCGACGACAAGTTTTCACTCCTTGTAATTTCAGAGAATGGCAGGATAATTGTAGCCCACAACATGAAAAAGCCGCCGCTTCCGCCCCCTCCCTTTCTTGAGACTGGCCGCCTGAAAAGGGAGGAAAATCAGCAGTCAGGGATGGGAATGGGCAGGCGGGGAATGGAAAACATGATGAGTTCCGGAATGCGGCCAGAGATGATGCCGGAGTTTTTCCGCAGCATGACTCCTGTAGTTGTAAACGGAAAAAATGTATCATTCGTATGGGTAAAGGCGGCCCTTTTCGAGACTGCGGACAGCCTTAACAGGCAGCTTATCCGCTCAGTTCTTTTTACGCTGCTGCTTGGGATAACAGCCTCTGTTGCAGCGGCAATATTCTCGACATCCCTGATATCGGGAAAGATAACAAAAGAGGCATCATCTGTTTCAAAAGGGCTTGAGAAAATGGCATCAGGCAGCAGGAATGTTGTTTTTCAGGAAAGCAGGCTGACAGAGATCTCATCAATAAGCACAAGCGCTCTAATACTGCAGGAGAAACTCGCGAAGGAAGAGGAAGCGAGAAAACAGTGGACACAGGATATCGCGCACGACCTGAGGACACCTACTACAGCAATAAAGGCGCAGCTTGAGGCAATGATAGACGGAGTTCTGAAGCCTGAAAAAGAGCGGCTTGAAAAGCTTCTCGCTGAAACTAACCGGCTTGAGAATCTGGTTGAAGACATAAACCGGCTTACAAAGATTGAGTCTCCCGAAGCGCAGCTCTCATACAGTGAAATATCATCGCAGGAGCTTGCTGACATTATCCGGGAAAGGTTCACGATGCAGGCTGAAGAAAAGAAGATTAAACTGGAAATCGAGTCAGAAAGCTTTAACCTGAGCTGCGACATTAACCTCATAATACGGGCAGTCAGCAATCTTGTGCAGAACAGCATACAGTACAGCAAGCCGGGATCGCCTGTAAATGTAAAATTTTTCAGGGAAAACGGCTGTTCTGTAATTTCTGTAGAGAATCCTGGCAGTATCCCTGAAAATGAAATTGAAAGAATTTTTGACCGCCTCTTCCGCGGGGAATACAGCAGGTCATCGAAAGGTTCAGGGCTGGGCCTTACAATAGCGAAAGCAGCAGTTGAAAAGCACAATGGAAGGATAATTGCTGAAAACCGTATCCGTGGCAAAGAAGAGACTGTCTGTTTTACAGTGACCATTCCGTCGGGAAAGGGGAACTGAAATCAATTTTACCTTTAAAAAGATTTCAGCTCATCAGGCGGTATGATTCTCAAAAACTTCTTCAAGCTTTTCAACACTGCCGCAAAAGTAATCCGGGTTGCCTGAAAGAAGCCTTTCCCTTGAATGCCAGCCGTAGCCGGCAGCAACTGTTATTACTCCCGCCCTGCTGCCCTCGGTTATGTCGCCGAGAGAATCACCGATCATGAATGTATCAGCAGGGCTGAATGAGAATTTCTTCATAAAGGCAATGATCTTTTCCGATTTGCTGCCTTTGACATCACCGCCCGCGATGTCCCTGATATAAGGGAGCACTCCTTCAGCCTCAAGCTTGTTTTTGACAATCAGGGTATTGTTCGCCGTGTTGACGCAGACAAGATTCCCGGCCCCCGCGATCTTTTTGATCAGGGAGTCTATCCCGGTGAAAAACCGGACATCAAATGAGCCGCTGTTAAAAACCTTAATCACATCATCAACATATTTTGGTGCTATTTCAGCATCGCTGAGTCCTGCCTGCGCAAGTATTCCGCCGAATGTAATATGCTCAAGATTCCTGATTGATTCATCATCAAGCCGGTAAGATATATTGTTTATCCTGCCGGCAATATCAAAAGCCCTCGACCATAAAACAAGTGAATCAGCAATCACTCCGTCATAATCAAAAATCACAAGTTTGTCAGTAATCATAATCTTCCCGGTTTATATGAAAGTTAAATATTTGCAACATGGATTAAATTGTATTGATATTTATCCTACAAATTTGTAGCATATATCATATGCCAGAATCAATTCCGTCAAGACACTACAGAAGAAAAATCCAGGAATTATCACTTCTTTTTGATATAAGCCAGATACTGCAGAAAGGGGAAAACATGCAGGCTGCCCTTTCGCCCATCATAAAACACACTGTCCAGTCGATGGAAATGCTTCAGGGCGCGATAACACTTCTCAACAGGCATTCAAAGGAAATCTCGATTGAGGCTTCCTACGGTCTTTCAGAGGCTTCCGCCGAAAAGATAAAGTACAAGGTAGGCGAAGGTATAACAGGCAGGGTTATTGAAACAGGCGAAACAATCACAATCGAGAACGTCTCTGACAATCCCCTGTTCCTTGACAAGACACAGTCCAGAAAAAAGTGGAAAAACCAGTCTTTCATCTGCGTCCCGATAAAAATAGGAACAGAAACAATAGGCACGATAAGCTGCCAGAGGCAGTCAGCTGCAGGTCTAAGCATTGAAGAGGACGCGAAGCTGCTTTCGATAATAGGGTCCATGATAGCGCTCGCGGCCGAACTCAGGCGAACATCCCAGGAAGAAAAGGAAAAGCTCCGCTATGAAAATGAAAGGCTGCAGAATGAGCTTAAAAGCAGGTTTAAACCAAAAAACATAATAGGAAGTTCCACCGCGATGCAGGAGGTGTTTGACCTCATAGCACAGGTATCAGGAAGCGAGGCCACAGTGCTTATCCGCGGCGAAAGCGGCACAGGAAAGGAGCTTATAGCAAACGCGATACACTACAACAGCAAACGGGCCGATATGCCTTTTATCAAGGTAAACTGCGCCGCCCTTCCCGAGACAATTATTGAAAGTGAGCTTTTCGGGCACGAGAAAGGGGCTTTTACAGGTGCTGTGACAACAAGAAAAGGGCGTTTTGAGCTGGCAAACGGCGGAACAATATTCCTTGACGAGATCGGGGACCTTTCTCCCACTACACAGGTCAAGCTGCTCAGGGTGCTTCAGGAAAAGGAATTCGAAAGGGTCGGCGGAAATGAGACAATCAAATCAAGCGTAAGGGTTATAGCTGCCACAAACAGGGACCTTGAAAAGCTCATGGCAGAGGGAAGGTTCAGGGAAGATCTTTACTACAGGCTTAATGTTTTCCCCATACATGTCCCGCCGCTAAGGTCACGTAAAAGTGATATCATGCTGCTTGCAGACTTTTTTACAGAAAAATACAGCAGCAAAAACAATAAAAACATAAAAAGAATATCCACACCCGCGATCCAGCTCCTTACAAGTTACCACTGGCCAGGCAATGTAAGGGAGCTTGAAAACTGCGTTGAAAGGGCTGTGCTTATCAGCACTGACGATGTGATACACGGCAACCACCTTCCGCCAAGCCTTCAGAGCGCTGAATCCACCGGGACAGAGATCCACAACACGCTCCAGCAGGCAGTTGACGAGCTTGAAAAGGAAATGATCCTTGACGCTCTCAAGTCTAGCAGGGGCAATATGACAAAAGCGGCTGAGATGCTTGGCATAAGCGAGAGGATAATGGGGCTCCGGAAACAGAAATACATGATAAACCCCAAGCTATACATACAGGGAAAATAATACATTCCTGTATTTTACGGGGTTTTTGCTACATTTATGTATTTACCCCTGCTCCGTCCAAAACGGGAACGTATTTAAAAATTGTGTAAGCATATTTATATCTTGTTATAATATATATATTTATTATTATCTTAATGATATTGGATCATGATGGCACATTATTTGCATTTCATAATTGAATAATAAGGCAGGAGGTCTAGCATACAACCTTATGGAAGAGAAAATTATTGATTTTGTAAAAACCCCGTTGAATGATTTATACGGCGAGAACTGTTTCAATGACTCGGTAATGAGGGCAAGGCTGCCCAAAAGTGTTTACAGGGAGCTCAAGGAAGTACAGAAGGGGAACAAGCAGCTGTCACTTGAAGTAGCTGAAGTTGTAGCCAGCACAATGAAAGACTGGGCGATTGAAAAAGGCGCCACTCATTTTACCCACTGGTTTCAGCCAATGACAGGCCTCACCGCAGAAAAACATGACTCATTTATATCACCTACACCAGATGGCAAGGTAATACTGGAATTCTCCGGCAAAGAGCTTATCAAGGGAGAGCCTGACGCATCTTCCTTCCCAAGCGGAGGACTGCGGGCAACATTTGAAGCGCGCGGATATACAGCATGGGACACCACATCTCCCGCGTTCCTGATGAATGACAACACAGGTGTAACTCTCAAGATACCGACAGCCTTCTTCGCATACACTGGTGAAGCGCTTGATAAAAAGGTTCCGCTCCTCAAGTCAATGGAAGTAATCAATAAGGAAGCGCTGCGGGTAATCCGCGCCCTCGGCAATACTACTTCACAAAAGGTCATTCCCACAGCAGGGCCTGAACAGGAATATTTTCTTGTAGATAAATCCTTTTTTGACAAGAGAATGGATCTTTACCTGACAGGAAGGACACTTTTCGGCGCTATGCCGGCAAAAGGGCAGGAGATGGAGGATCACTACTTCGGCCCGATAAAGCTCAGGGTAGCTGATTTCATGAGGGAACTCAACTATGAGCTCTGGAAAATAGGTATCTCGGCAAAAACGCAGCACAATGAGGTTGCGCCGAACCAGTTTGAAATCGCGCCCATATACTCAAGCGTAAACGTCGCGACCGACCACAACCAGCTTACAATGGAAGTAATACAGAAAGTCGCAAACAGGCATAACCTTGTAGCACTTCTGCATGAAAAACCATTTGCGGGGGGCAACGGTTCGGGCAAGCACAACAACTGGTCGCTGAGTACTGATGACGGGCTAAACCTGCTTGAACCTGGCGACAGCCCACATCTCAATATGCAGTTTCTTCTTTTCCTTTCAGCAATCATAAGAGCGGTAGATAAATACGCGCCCCTTTTGAGATGGTCTGCGAGCAATACGGGAAATGACCACAGGCTTGGGGCAAATGAGGCGCCGCCTGCTATAATTTCCATTTTCCTGGGATCAGAGCTTAACGAAATACTTGAAAAACTGTCCGAAAAAAAGCCTGTAAAGTCGACAAACGGAAACTATCTTGAGCTTGGAGTAAATTCCCTTCCCAAGCTCCCGAAGGACTCGACAGACAGAAACAGGACTTCACCGTTTGCCTTTACCGGGAACAAGTTTGAATTCAGGATGGTTCCTTCATCAGGATCTGTCGCCATGCCGAATACCGTACTCAACACTGTAGTAGCTGACATTCTGTCAGAGTTCGCCGCAGAGCTTGAAAAATCAGGCGATATCGCTGAGACAGTAAAGGAAATTGTTGCGAAAACATACAAGAACCACAAAAGGATTATATTCAACGGCAACGGCTACGCAGAGGAATGGATAAAGGAAGCTGAAAAAAGAGGCCTTCCGAATATCAAATCCAACGTAGAGGCCATTCCGGAACTCATAAAGGATTATTCTGTAAGCCTTTTCACAAAATACAATGTAATGACAAAAAACGAGCTTGAATCAAGATATACAATCTATCTTGAAAAATACAGCAAGCAGATCAACATCGAAGCAGGCGTAATGGTTGAAATGGCTGCCCTGGAGATAATCCCGGCAGTGCTTGATTACGCAAAAAAATGCGCTGATACGATAAACTCGCTTACGCTGGCAGGCATAAAGGCAGGCATTTCAGAACAGAAAGCAATGCTTGAGAATATAATGAAAAACTTTGAAGCGCTCAAGGAAAGCACTGATAAGCTGAAAGCTGAGATTAAAAAGGCAAAAGGGATAGAAGACCACCTTGCACAGGCAAATTACTACCATGAAAAGGTGTTCCCCATGATGACTAAAGTGAGATCTTACGCTGATGATCTTGAGAAAATGACAGGAAAGGAGAACTGGCCTTTTCCGACCTATCTTGATCTTCTTTTCAAAATCTAGTCTTGCCAAATAAAAAGCTGTCTTCCCTGTGAAGACAGCTTTTCTTTTTCAAAAAAGCAGTTTTATACTATTTTTCTTTTATATCAGTAAGGGCTTTTACGGCCGAAATCAGATCCGAACCCTTGAACGGCTTTCTGAGAACCTTTGCTTTTTTCTCCATGTTGACAATACCATCCGAAAACCCGCTTATATAAAGGGCAGGAAGAGATGGATTAATACCATGCATCTTTTCGACAAGATCAGTCCCTGAAATATCAGGCATAACAAGATCGGCAATAACAAGCCCTATCCTGTCTCCGAACTCTTCCAGTCTGCAAAGAGCCTCATTTCCGCTTGAAGCCTCAATCACATTATAGCCCTCTTTCTCAAGGATAATCTTGCCGAGGGATGAAATCATTTTTTCATCATCAACAAAAAGGATCATTATCCTGTTCCTCTCCTGTGTAGGGAGAAGGTATCCCTCATTCTGTACTCCATTCTGCCTGGCACCATCCGGAGACAATGCGGGAAGATTAATTGTAAAGGCAGAGCCTTTGTTCTTCTCTGAACTCACACTGATAAAGCCCCTGTGCTCCATTACAATGGCATAACTTGTGGCAAGGCCCAGACCGTTGTTTGTATTTTTCGGTTTTGTTGTAAAAAATGGCTCAAAGATGGTTTCCATATCATCTTCATCTATCCCGCAGCCTGTGTCACTTATACGGCAGAACACATAA
>JADHEF010001690.1_pt1 | contig 12357 bp, 5 predicted proteins | sample 8952391 | NCBI WGS metagenome assembly JADHEF01 (sample SAMN16124439, study PRJNA663245) | bioreactor sludge metagenome | isolation source: sludge (nitrite) | place: India:Bengaluru | collected 2019-02-28
CATCCGTTCCACTGACTTGCACGAACAAACGACAGCACTTCGGCAGAATCTGCGGGTGACCAGCTCGCGGCTGACGGCAGGGACCGGTGGGATGGGAGGAAGATCGAGGACGGAGGACAGAGAACGGACTGGGCACCGGCGGACGGCATGGACCGGCGGACGGCAGGGATCGGCTGGGCGGTTTGTCGGGTACGCCGCGACATCGCATCCCGGCGGGCTGGATCCGCGCCCGGACGCGGGATCGGCAGATGAATATCTGGCCGACCCCGCGCGGTCTCGAATCCGTCTCCGCCGGGGATGCGACGGCCGCTTGGGTACCCCCGACAAAACGCCCGGGGACCTGTTCTCGTCTTCGACGCCTCGCCGTCCGCGCCTGTCACGCGCCCGCTCCGGTGGCGGACTCCCGTCCGGACTTTGGCGCCGCCATTTTAGGGCGACGGGCGGGGACCGGTGGATGGAAGGAAGATCGAGGACGGAGGAACCTTTGGCCGGAACGCGTGCCACTCAAACGACGCGGGAAAGGCTGTCCGGGACGGCGCGAACGAGGGCCGGGGCGGGCTGCAGGGACGAGAGCATGGAGACGCAGGCTATAGCAAATGCGCCGGGTGCGGGATGAAACAAAATGATACAAAATGATACACTTTTTTGCGATCATGCAGGCAGAAGAACGCGTGAACCGTTGATACTACAATATATATAAATATTTTACAGACAACTACTTATGACATATAGAGCTTGCCCCGATGTTGATGCCTGTCTTTTTGGCGACCGCAAAACTGTCTCACCGAGCACCTGTCCACCATGGACAGGTGGTTGAAGGCGACGAGCATGTACACGTAACTTGCTGACTGGCAAATTTTTACATGTGCAGAACTCGACCTGTTCACCCACTGTCACCTGCTCTTGCATTGGACCGTGCATAGAACGCGATTCTTCACTCGCCCGATCTTCCCGCAGCCATTGAATACGTGAAAAATTCCGTTCTCGTTTGATCATTCACGATAACTTCGCTATCCTATCACCATGGTAAACCGCACGACACAATCCCGCATCGAATCCCTGGCCGGCCGCTATCGGGAACTCGCCCGAGGTCGCGCACACATCCTTCACGACATCGCCGTCGCCGAACTCCCCGAGATGGTCTACAACTCGAATGCCATCGAGAACTCAACGCTCACCCTCAAAGATACCGAAGACATCCTGCTGCGTGATATCGTCCGCAAAGACCGCGACATCCGCGAGATCTACGAGGCGAAAAACCTCTCGCGGATCATGGAGTCGCTCTTGGCCGACCCGTCCCGCCCCTTGAGCATTCCCCTCATCTTAGAATGGCACAAGACCCTGCTTTCCGGCATCAACGACGCTTGGGCGGGGCGCTTCCGCTCCGGCAAGGAATGGGTGCGCGTCGGCACCCACATTGGCGCCAATCCCGACTTCGTCCAGTCACTCATGGATGAGGCGGTCGCCCGCTACAACGCCGACTCCGACGAGTGGTTCCTGAGCCGGATCGCCTGGCTCCACGCCGAGTTCGAGACCCTCCACCCCTTCTGCGACGGCAACGGACGCCTGGGCCGCGTCCTGATCAACCAGCAACTGCTGCGCTTGGGCTATCCGCCGGTCATCGTCAAGAACAAGGGCAAGAAGACCGATTACTACCCGCTCTTCGACCGCTACCGCGCGACAGGCAAGGCGGACGGGTTCACCGGTCTCCTCGCGCTTCTCCTGATCGAATCGCTCCACAAGCGCATCGCCTACCTGACAAGCCGACGGATCGTGCCGCTCTCCGGTTGGGCCAAGACCGCCAAACAGAACGCCTCCACCGTGCTCAACAAAGCCAAACGCCAGACCATCCCCGCTTTCCGCGTCCGCGAGAAATGGATGATCGACGCCGACTTCGAGCTACCCGCCGATCAAAAGGACCCGTCCCATGTCTGACCCGCTCTACGTCCGCCATGCGAAGCCATTGTTGCGCTTCGCGGCCATTGTTGCGCTGTCGTTCCGGCCTTGTCCTAATCCAAATGCTCAGGTATTATAGCAACAGAAGAATATGTTGATTGACCTCAATCGACGGCATCCATGTTTCCATTGCGTGCCCCAACGGGCAAAGACAAGATCGTTCAGAAAACACCCATGTCCACCGTATCCTCAAACATCCGCGATAATTGCAAGCGCGAGAAGGCCGCGAGGTTTCTTTCCGAAAATCTTTGTCCGGATGCCGTTCTTTCCGTCGCCTCAGCCTATTTCACGGTTCAAGCGTACGACCAGCTTAGAGAGAAATTGGACGCCATCGCCAGCATGCGTTTCCTCTTCGGCGACCCTGATTACGTCAACAAGATCGACCCCGAGAAGACCGCCAGCAAACGTTTTGCCATCGTCAACAACGGCCTTGACCTGAAAGACGCCTTGCGGCAGAAAGCCGCAGTCAAAGGCTGCGCCGAATGGATCCGCGCGAAAGTCGAGATCAAGTCCGTCATCAACCGCGCCCTGCTCCACGGCAAGCTTTACCACATCGCACCGCCCGGACGCGACAGCCGCGCCATGTTTGGCAGTTCCAATTTCACCACGCGCGGGCTGGGCCTGGCCGACAGCCAGAACAACATTGAGCTGAACATGGAGATCACCGATCAGCGTGACCGGGACGATCTGCTCGCATGGTTTGATGAGATCTGGTCCGACGACAAACTGGTGTGCGACGTGAAGGCGGACGTGCTCGACTTCCTGCAAAAGCTCTACACGAACCAATCCCCTGAGTTCATCTACTTCAAAACCCTGTTCCACATTTTCGAAAAGGAACTGGCCGAAACCGATAAAACCGATGAGCTTCTTCAGCAGACGGCCCTGGACCAGTCGGAAATCTGGCACAAACTCTTTGAGTTTCAACGGGACGGTGTGAAGGGCGTCATCAACAAGATCCGTGATTACAACGGCTGCATCCTGGCCGACAGCGTAGGCCTCGGCAAAACCTACACGGCGCTTGCCGTCATCCGCTACTTCGAGCTGCGCAACGAGCGCGTTCTCGTCCTCTGCCCCAAGAAGCTGCGCGAGAACTGGGCCGTCTACACGCGTCCCGACACCTTGAACCCGTTCCAGAAGGACCGCTTCAACTATCTGGTCCTCAACCATACCGACCTCTCCCGCACCGGAGGAATCGTCGGCAACATCAATTTCGACACCTTCAACTGGGGCGCTTACGACCTCGTCGTCATCGACGAGTCGCACAACTTCCGCAATGACGCCCCCGGACGCCCCAAAGACAAAGATAAAGACACCGTCCGCAAGAGCCGCTATCAGAAGCTCATGGAGGACATCATCCAGTCGGGCGTCAAGACCAAGGTCTTGCTCCTTTCTGCCACCCCGGTCAACAACACCTTACGCGACCTCCGGAACCAGATTGCGCTCATCACGGCTGGCAACGATGAAAAATATGCCGCTCCCACTTCGCTCGGCATACCGGATCTTTCCTTTCTCCTCAAGAACGCCCAAGGCCAGTTCACCAACTGGGCCAAACTCGCGCCCGAGCAGCGCAAGACCGACGACCTGCTAGAAAAACTCGGCCCCGATTTCTTCCGCCTGCTCGACGGCCTGACCATCGCCCGCGCCCGTAAGCACGTCACGCGATACTATGCCGCCGAAATGTCCCGCTTGGGCGGATTTCCGGAACGGCTGAAGCCTGTCACCGTCTTTTCGGAAATCGACTCCGAGGGGCTGTTTCTGTCCTATGACGAAATCAGCAACAAGATCGAGGGATACACCCTCTCGCTCTTCAGGCCCACGTCTTTCGTCAAACAAGAGCACCTTGCGCTTTACGATGTCGCCGTCGGCCCCTTTACCCAGGCGGGGCGCGAAGAAAAGCTGACCGGCATGATGAAGGTCAACTTCCTCAAGCGCCTCGAAAGCTCCGTGCGCGCTTTTGAGCTCACGCTCAAACGCACCATCGACCGCATCGACGCCCTAGAAAAGAGCCTGAAGGCCTACAAAGAACTCAAAGGCGACAGCCTCGTGCTCGAAGACGAGGTCACCGACAGCGACGAGACGGAGAATCCCGAGCTGTTCGACTTCGCCCAGGAGTTCACGCTCGGCAAAAAGAAGACCTTCAAATTCGCCCACCTGCGCGTGGACGCCTTTCTTGAGGCTCTGCACAAAGACAGGCGCCAGCTGAACGAGCTTTACGTCCAGGCCCGCGATGTCAAACCCGAGCGCGACCAGAAGCTTGTCGAACTCAAGCGCCTCCTCGCCGCCAAATTCACAAGCCCCAGCACCGACCGGGACGGCCGGCCCAACCGCAAGGTGATCGTCTTTACCGCCTTTGCCGACACGGCCGCCTACCTGTATGAAAACCTCCATGCCTGGGCGCGCGATCAACACGGCGTCCACAGTGCGTTGGTTAGCGGCACCGTCGAGAACCAGACCACCTATCGGCCCCAAGGCTTCGGCAGCCAGACCGATTTCAATAACATCCTGATCCACTTCTCGCCGCGCTCCAAGCAGCGCGATGTGATGTCCCAGGTCCCGCAGGAAGGCGAAATCGACCTCCTGATCGCTACCGACTGCATTTCCGAAGGCCAGAACCTGCAGGATTGCGACTACCTGATCAACTACGACATCCACTGGAACCCGGTCCGAATCATCCAGCGCTTCGGCCGTATCGACCGCATCGGCTCCCGCAATCCCGCCATCCAGCTCGTCAACTTCTGGCCCACCCCCAATCTCGACCATTACATCAAGCTGAAGCACCGCGTCGAGGCCCGCATGGCCCTGGTGGACATCGCCGCCACCCAGGAGGACAACCCGCTCGCCACCAAGAAGCTGGAGGATCTCGTTGACGAGGAGGAACTCCGCTACCGCGACCGTCAGCTCCTGCGCCTCAAAGACGAAGTTCTCGACCTTGAGGATACGGATGAGGGGCTCTCCCTGACCGACTTCTCCCTGGAGGACTTCCGGGCCGACCTGCTCAAGTATCTTAACGACAACAAGCAACTTCTCGAAAGCGCCCCGCTCGGCCTCTATTCCGTGGTTCCCCCGCTGAGCGACCTTTTCGCCACCGTCACGCCCGGTGTCATCTTCTGCTTCCGTCAGAAAGCTGCCGCCGCCGCGGATGCCGAAACGCCCCGGCAGATCAATCCCCTGCACCCGTGCTATCTGGTCTATATCCAAGACAACGGCAATGTCCGCCTCACCTTCGGCAAAGCCAAACAGATCCTCACGCTCTATCGCGAACTCTGTTCCGGCAAGACCGCAGCCTATGCCGAACTCTGCGACCTTTTCGACCGCCAGACGAACGACGGGCAGGATATGTCCCGATACGACGCGCTGCTCGCCAAAGCCTTGACCGACGTGGCCCAGAATTATCGCCGCCGAATCGCCCGCGGCCTCACATCATCCCGCGACTTCGTCATCCCGACCCAGTCAGCCACGCCCGCCGCGTTCGAGTTGCTCACCTGGCTGGTCATTCAGGAGACGCCATGAACATCGACCCGCGCAACACCATCGCACAGGCTCTTGCCGCACTTTGCGCGACGCCGACATCCGACGCCGCCCGAGCCTTCTTCGCGGCCCTCGGCTACTCCGGCACGCGCACGTTCCCGCTCTCCGGCTTGGACGACTTTCTTGAAACGTTTGATCCCGACGGTGAACTCCGCGCCCGCCGCAAGGCGTTTCTGGACGAGTGGCGTTCCATCGACCTGCTCTTTCAGCTCACCGACGACGACCTCACTGGCGAGGGCACCCTCTTCACCGAGACCAGTGTCGACAAAGGGCTGATGCGCTCTTACCTTTTCTTCCATGTCGTTCTTACGGGCGACTCTTACCCGCGCTCCAAGCTCGCCCAGATCACCCGTCAGATCAACCGCCTCTTCACCATGCCCATCATGGTGCTCTTCTCCTACGGCAGCACCCTTTCCATCGCCGTGATCAACCGCCGACGCAATAAGATCGACGCCTCCAAGGACGTGCTCGGCAAGGTCACCCTCATCCACGGTATCCGCTGTGCAGACCCGCACCGCGGCCACCTCGACATTCTCGCCTCCTTCTCCATCCCGGAACTCGCCCGGCGCGGCACCGTCTCGAATTTCGACACGCTCCACGCCGCTCTCGAAGAGGTTTTCAACGTCGACCTTCTCAACCGCACCTTCTACCACAAGATTCAGACATGGTTCTTCTGGGCCGTTCAGGAGATCACCTTCCCCCATGGCGGCATCGCCGATCCCGATCAGCGCAACCGTATCGCCGCCATCCGCTTGCTCACCCGCGTCATCTTCTGCTGGTTCGCCCGCGAGAAAGGCCTTGTCCCCCCCGGTCTCTTCACCGCCGCCACCGCCCGAAAGGTTCTCAAGGATTTCGACCCGCTCTCGCGCAAGGACGGCACCTATTACACCGCCATCCTCCAGAACCTCTTCTTCCCGACCCTTTCCGTGCCCCTCGATCAGCGTGAGTTCCGCAACGGACGCCGCTACAAAGGCGTGAATAAGCACTATATGGACCACGCCTTTTTCCGCCACGAGACCGCTTTCAATGAACCCGGCGACATTCCCCGCCTTTTCGAGAAAATCCCCTTCCTCAACGGCGGTCTCTTTGCCTGCCTCGACTATCGGGATAAGAACAGCAAAGAAGAGGTCCGCATCGACGGTTTCTCTGATGAGACTCCCAAGCAACCCTGCGTCCCCAACGTCCTGTTCTTCGGCAAGGAAGTGCCGGTCGACATCAGCGCCGCCACCGGCAGCCCCACCGACACCGCCGTCAAGATCGACGGCCTCTTCACCATTCTCGACGCTTTTAAGTTCACCGTGGTCGAAAACACGCCCGTCGAAGAGGAAATTGCACTCGATCCCGAACTCCTAGGCCGCATCTTCGAAAACCTCCTTGCCGAATACAATCCGGAGACCGAAAACACCGCCCGCAAGCAGACTGGTTCGTTCTATACGCCCCGCGTCGTTGTCGATTACATGGTCAACGAGTCGCTCAAGGCCCACCTTGAATCGGCACTCTGCCGCAAGATACCGGCCGTCACCCCCGCCGACGCCCGCACAGGTCTCGACATCCTCTTTGCCTATACCGAGCGCGAGCACGCCTTTTCAGACGTGGAGAAACGCGTGCTCGTCGACGCCATCTACGACGCCGCCATCCTCGACCCCGCCTGCGGCTCGGGTGCCTTCCCCATGGGCATGCTCCAGAAGCTCGTCTATGTCCTCGACAAGCTGGACCATGACCACGACCATTGGAAACAACGCATCCTGTCCGACACTCCGGCTGAAATGAAGGACAATACCCGTCGCTGGCTCGATACCGCCAACGCCGATTTCACCTGGAAGCTCGGCATTATCCAGCACTCGATTTACGGTGTGGACATCCAACCCTTCGCCGTGCAGATCGCCAAGCTCCGCTGTTTCGTTTCCCTGCTCGTAGACTTCAACGTCGACCCCACGGCTGACAACAGCGGCGTACCCCCGCTGCCTAACCTCGATTTCAAATTCGTTGCCGCCAACACGCTCATCAAGCCGCCGAGCGATATCGAAAACGACGACGACACCCTCAAATTGGAAGACCCTTTCTACGCTCAATTCGCGAAACTCGCCAAAGACTATTTCTTCGTGCGCGACCCCGCCGAAAAAAAGCAGCTGCAGGACAAGATCGAATCGCTGATCGAAAATCAGATCGCGACCCACACCAACACCCATGTCAACGTCTCCAAGGCCTATCGAGAGGAAAACAAACGGCGCATCGCGCTATGGGAGAGCTACCGCAACATCTTTGTTTTCCGTAACGGCCACGTTGGCTTTTTCGATCCCCGCTACTTCTTTCCTGAGATCAAAGACGGCTTCGATATCGTCATCGGCAACCCGCCGTACGTGCGCCACGAGTCAATCACGGATCAGAAAACTGTTCTTAAAGCCCAAAGCTTCACATCGTTCAATGGAATGGCAGACCTATTTGTCTACTTCTACGAGCGAGGCATTCAGCTTCTCGCGCCGAACGGACATCTCTGTTTCATCACGTCGAACAAATATCTCCGTGCAGGATATGGCAAGAAAATACGCGAATATCTGGCTGCGAAAACCCGTATTAGCAATCTCATCGACTTCGGCGACTCGCCAGTCTTCGAAGCCATCGCGTATCCGAGCATCATTTTGACGCAAAGGGTGAAACCAGAAGGGTCTCACAAACTGAACGCGTTCACATGGACACCAGGCCCGGATATCGCTGAGTTCCCGGCGATATTTCTACAAAACCAGTTTAAGGTCCTGCAATCATCGTTGCGTCCCGAGGGGTGGCAGCTAGAACGTAAGGATGTCCTCGCTCTAATAAATAAACTCCGTGCAGCAGGCAAACCACTTGGCGAATACGTTAATGGACGAGTTTACTACGGCATTAAGACCGGCTTAAATGAGGCATTCGTCGTCGATCGCGCCACAAGAGACCGACTAATTTTCGAGCACAAGTCATCCGAAGAGATACTTAAACCCTTCCTCCGGGGCCGTGACTTAAGACGCTGGCACGTCGATTCGAGAGACAAATGGCTTTGTTACATTGGCTGGAAAACCGACATAACAAAATACCCTGCTATCAATGCGCATATCACCCGATTTGAAAAACTATTGAAAGCCAGACCGGAAGTAAAAGGCGGACGGGTTCCTTGGTATGCCTTAAGTAGATATGCGTCAGATTATTCGCACGAGTATGCGGAGATAAAAATATTCTGGCCTGGAATCAGTTTAGAAATATCCGCTTTCTGCTTAGATGAAAAAGGTTATTGGGGGAACGACAACACTCAAATGATTATTACAAAAGACAGGAGTGTTCTCGGCATTTTAAACAGTAGCATTTCTCGGTTCTTTCTGAAAAATATCTGTGATGCTGTTCAGAACGATTATCTCAGATTAAAAGTCAACTACGTTACGCAGATTCCGATTCCACAAGCAACACCTGCACAGCAAACAGCCATCGTCGCTATTGTTGACCGCATTTCCGCCGCCAAGGCCGCTGAACCCGCCGCCGATGTCTCCACCCTCGAAGCCGAGATCGACCGCCTCGTTTATGACCTCTACGGCCTCACTGCTTCCGAAATTGCGATCATTGAGGGGAAACCGACAAACGGAGATGCGTCATGAAAGACATTGAGCAAGAAATCAGCGCGGTTTTCGATCACCTCAAAGAGCTGCCGTATCTCTTCATCGGCTCGGGCATGTCGATGCGCTATTACAATCTGCCGACTTGGGAGAATCTTCTTCGCGCTCTCGTGCGCCGCGTGCAACCGGACAACCCGCTTGCTTATGAGGCCTATCGTGCCTCCGTGCAGGTCGAGCGCGCCATGGGTCCCGTGCCGCTACCCGCAATCGCGTCGAAAATCGAGGCGGATTATATTTCCCTGTGGTCATCCAATACGCAGTTCGCCCGCGAGCTCGAGCCCTTTTCGTCTCTGCTGAAAGCGGGCGTGTCACCGTTCAAAATCGCGGCCGCCAATTACGTCGTCGAAAACTCGAAACGAACGAACGATCAGAAAATGGCGGATGAATTTTCATGTCTGAAGTTGCTCGGCAAACGAAGTATCGCTGGCGTGATCACAACGAATTATGACCAGATGGCCGAGGACTTGTTTGGCGGATTCCAAGTGTTCATCGGGCAAGAAACTTTGCTGTTTTCGGCAACACAAGGCATTGCCGAAATTTACAAAATCCATGGTTGCTGCCAGCATCCGGCGAGCATCGTTATCAACCAGTTTGATTACGATTCGTTCGATGAAAAGAAAGCCTATCTGGCGGCAAAGTTGTTGACCATCTTTGTCGAGCACCCGATTATCTTCTTGGGCTATTCGATATCGGATTCGAATATTGAATCGATCTTGAAAGCCATCACGGGATGCCTGTCACCCGAGAACCTGAACAAATTGCAGAAGCGCTTGATTTTCATTGAATATTCCCCCGACCCCAACGTGCGGACTGAAGTGCGCGGTCACAGTCTTTCCTTTGAGGCGGGCCGCACCGTCGAAATGACCAAAATCGTCCTGAACGACTATATGCCCTTGTACCGGGTGCTCGCCAACAAGAAATACGCCTACAACCCGAAGCTGCTGCGGCAGCTCAAGCGCGACATCTACCAGCTTGTCGCCACGAATCAACCTTCCTCCGCGTTCAGGGTCGCGGATATCGAGGATGATGCGGCGCTTGATCATCTGGATGTGGTTGTTGGCGTGGGAGTAGGAAACGGTGCGGGACAAGCAAACAACCGCAGTCATCATATTCCCGACGCAATGCAACTGTTCAGGGACATCCTATTTGATGACGGGAACTTCGACCTTCAGTCCCTAGTTGAAAGTGCATTAACTCCGTTGCTCAAGTCGCATGCAAACAGCCTGCCGATCTACAAGTACATCTCAGGATACCGCTCGAATCTTGGCAAAGAACCGCCCCTCGGCGTTTTAGATTGTTGCAAGACCAAGTATGACGAGTTCTTAAGCCCGACGCTTTTGAAATATCGAAAACGCGACGAGGGTGTCAGGTTGAAGTCGCTCGACGCCATAGAAAGCGCATATCCGAACGACGACCGACATTGCGTTGAAGCGCTCAGACTTCTGACAGAGCAGGAGATGGATGCGCAAAAATTGAAAAGCTATTTGATTAAAGCGCTAGAGCGGGTTCCGACTATTTTCGAGATACCGGGATTGGCAACGGACTTCAAGCGTCTCATCAGAATCTACGATTGGCTGACCTACGGTAAAAAGGAAGGGCCGTCTCGCGACGGCCCTTCGAAAACTGTTGACGCCCCAACCGCCTAGCAAGAAAGTAACTTTATGGGCTACCATCCGGCATCAGCTTGGGCGCACTCCCTTTACGGTACCTATCCAGAAAGCACGCCGCCACGCCACGCCCACCATCCGGACTCAGTACGTCAATATGATACCGCATTGGGCGTGCGACTTTCAAGCCGATTCAGGGCCTTTTTCCATAGCGATGTTTCATAGGTAGGGCAGACATGAAAACCACACCGCTGAAAGTGATCTTACGCGAACAGTGCCTTCCCGAGCTGAAGGCGCGGTGCGCGTACTTCGATGTTGGTGCCTTGCGCGCATGGCTGAAGAGCAAGCGGGTCCCGTACAAGTCCGCCACGCTAAACCGCTACATGACCGTGCTTGTGAAGGGTGGTGTCGTCTGGAGCGCCGGACGCGGCTGGTACAGCTTCGTCCCGTCCGCGATCCAACTCGACACCGAACCGTTGGCGGGGATCAAGAAAGACCTACAAGAACGCTTCCCGCTTCTCGACTTCGCCTGCTGGTCCACGCAGCAGATCAACCCCTACATGCACCACATGCTGGGCAAAACGGTGACTTTCGTTCTCGCCCCGGCGGATGCGTTGACATCGGTCTTTGACCACCTGCGGGAGCGCGGTTACACGGTCTACTTGAACCCGAACGACAAGGAGGTGGGCAAGACCTTCAAGGTGGATGCTAAAACTGTTATGCTGCGCAAGCTCAACACCCTCCACACCCCGGTTCAGGACCACCTGCTGAGCGTCGAGGCCGTGCTGGTCGACCTGAGCCAGGAGTCCGAGCGGCTCTTCCTGATGGACAAGGCCGAGTTCCGGCAGATGGCGGCGCGCCTGGTCACATCCGGCCGCGTCGACCTCGCCACCCTGGCCTCCTATGCGAAGCTGCGGGGCGTCGCCCCGCAAGACCTGTTCCAGGACGCGGAATCAATTATCTCCTCTTTTTCACAAAACAAGTAGATAGTTGATCGCAACTACGCTATTTATTGGCCTGCAACATGATACAACAACACTGTTTTGACAGTACATGGATAGACGCCCGGCAATCCGAACTTGGACTGCGCGATCCGGGGTTATTGGAAAAGTGCATCCACGCCCTCCAACTGCTCGGCCTTTTGGCCGAATCGGGCCTGCCCTTCGTCTTCAAGGGCGGCACCTCGATGGTGCTCCTGCTGGACCGACTGCGCCGGCTGTCGATCGATATCGACATCGCGACCGAGGCTGCCGAAGCCGCCGATCTCGCGTATCTGCAACGCCTCGCCCAAGATTCGCGTTTCGTGCGCGTGGAGGAGGACGACCGGGGCAACCACCGCCTGCCGCACCGGCGGCACTTCAAGTTCTTCTACAACTCCGTCTGCTCGAGTATCGACAACTACGTCATGCTTGACGTCCTCCAAGAGCAAAACCTCTACCCCGTCACCCGGCGCATCCCGATCCGCGCCTCCTTCATCGAGACGGAACGCGCGGTTGACGTCACGCTGCCCACCGTGGACGCGCTTCTGGCCGACAAACTCACCGCGTTCGCGCCCAACACGGTCGGCGTCAGGCTGACCCCCGACAGCAACATGCAGGTGATCAAACAGGTGGTGGATGTCGGCGAAC
>JADHEF010001693.1_pt1 | contig 12346 bp, 10 predicted proteins | sample 8952391 | NCBI WGS metagenome assembly JADHEF01 (sample SAMN16124439, study PRJNA663245) | bioreactor sludge metagenome | isolation source: sludge (nitrite) | place: India:Bengaluru | collected 2019-02-28
GGCGAAGAAAGCGTCTTCGGGAATCAGGCCGGGCACCGGCGCCAATTCCCAGCCGGTGGCGCGGCGCAGGCGTTCGCTGACCGCCTCGAAGCGCGGGATCGCCTCGGCCGCGTCGAGCTGGCCGAGCGCGTGCAGCACCTCGGGCGCGGCTTCGTCGCCGATGTGACGGCTGCGCGCGGCGTACAAGCGCCGGTAGCGCTCATGCTCGGCGCCGGTGTAACGCGCCCAGTCCTGGTCGCAGGTCCAGTCGGCGCGCCGGCCGGTGTAATCGCCGCGCGGGCTCAGCGTGTGTTCGCCGTAGGTGATGGGGCCCGCGGTTGCTGTGCTCATGTCCATCCTCCTCGCGCTCAGGCCGCCGCCGCATCGGGCTTGAGCACGCCGCGGCGGATCTGGTCGAGTTCGATCGATTCGAACAGCGCGCGGAAATTGCCCTCGCCGAAGCCCTGATCGCCCTTGCGCTGGATGATCTCGAAAAAGATCGGGCCGATCACTTCCTTGGTGAAGATCTGCAGCAGCAATTCGTTGGGCGCGCCTTGATGCGTGGCGCCATCGATCAGGATGCGTAGGCGGCGCAATTCATCGAGCCGTTCGCCATGGCCGGGCAGACGCTTGTCGACCAGGTCGTAATAAGTCGCGATGGTGTCCTGGAATTGCACGCCGCCGCCTTGCAAACCTTCGACCGTGGTGTAGATGTCGTCGGTCGCGAGCGCAATGTGCTGGATGCCTTCGCCGTGATACAGGTCCAGGTATTCGGCGATCTGGCTTTTGTCGTCGCTGCTTTCGTTGATCGGAATACGGATCTTGCCGCAGGGGCTCGTCATCGCCTTGCTCTTCAGGCCGGTGAGCTTGCCTTCGATGTCGAAGTAGCGCACTTCCTTGAAGTTGAACAAGCGCTCGTAAAACTCGGCCCATTCCTTCATGCGGCCGCGATGCACGTTGTGGGTCAGATGGTCGATGACGGTCAGGCCTTGTCCGCGCGGATGGGCCTGCGCGCCCGCGATCGGCACGAAGTCCACGTCATAGATGCTGATGTTGCCGATCGCATGTTCGTCGGCGCCGTCCTTGCCGCGCCAGCGATCGACGAAATAAATGAGGCTGTCGCCGATGCCCTTGATCGCCGGGATGTTGAGTTCCATCGGCCCGGCATGGTTGGCGAAGGCCCAGGCGCCGAGTTCCTGCGCGCGCCGGTAGGCATAGGCGGCGTCCTGGACCCGGAAGGCGATCGCACAGATCGACGGCCCATGCAGACGCGCGAAGCGTTGCGCGAACGAATCGGGCTCGGCATTGATGATGAAGTTGACCTCGCCTTGCGCGTAAAGCGTGACGCGCTTGTGGCGATGGCGCGCGACGGCGGTGAAGCCGAGCCGTTCAAACAATTGGCCGAGTGCGACGGGATCGGGCGCGGCGTATTCGATGAATTCGAAGCCGTCCGTTCCCATGGGATTGTCCCAGGGCGTGAATTGCATGCGTGTCTCCAGAGAAATCGCGGGCGGGCTCGGTACGCGCGCCTCATGCGGCGAGTCTAGGCAGCGTGGGCGGCCCATGGATTGCGTTTGCGCCGTTGTCTGCCGACGGTTGCGCAATCAGAATGCGCGAAACACCACGACGGAGACGAAACATGGCGCCGATCATGCTGGACCGCACCGATCGCAAGATCCTGGACGCATTGCAGCGCAATGCCCATCTCACGAACCAGGAGATCGCCGAGCAGGTGAACCTTTCGCCTTCGCCTTGCCTGCGCCGCATCCGCAAGCTCGAAGAACTGGGCGTGATCCGGCAATACGTGGCCTTGCTCGATCCGGCGCGCATCGGGCTCGGACTGCTCGCCTATGTGAATGTGCGGCTCGAAAAACACGGCGCCGCGCCCAAGGGCAAGGCGCCGATCGACACCTTCCGCGCCGCGGTCAACACCTGGCCCGAAGTGGTGGCTTGTTATGCGATGACGGGCGAAATGGATTACCTGCTACGCGTGCATGTCGAAGACCTCGACCATTTTTCACGCTTCGTGATGGACAGCCTGCTCAAGCATCCGAGCGTGCTCGATGTGAAATCGAGTTTCGCGCTCGAGCGCATCAAGGACACCACCGCGCTGCCGCTCGGGCATCTGGCCTGAAGCACCGTGCGCCCTAAGGAATCGCGATCGTGACGCCGAGCACGCTGCTTTCAGCGCTTTGGCCGGCGGTGTCGGTGGCGCGCGCGTAGTAGTACCACTGGCCGTTGTCGTTGCGCGTGACCGCGATCGGCCATTGGTAGGGAGCGATCGCATCGGTGCCGAGCAGCACGCTGGTGCCGCCCGCATCGAGCCGATAAAAGGCCACTTGCACGACGCCGCGATCGTCGCTCGTCGCCGCGTTGAGCGTGAGCGTGCCGGCCTGGGTGACCGGATCGGCACTGGCGACCAACGAAACCGCCGGACGCGCATCGTCATGGTCTGAGTAATCGAAGCCGATCTCGACCCCGCCGTAACAACCGGCCAGCACGAGCGGATGACCGGCGAGCAAGACGCGAATGAAGTGGCGCATGCCCCGATGCTAACGCGCCGCGATCCGCGACCACAGCGACAGATTGCAAGCAAACGCCCGGCCTTGCGCCAGCACGCCTCAGGCCACGGCCAGACCGCGCTGGGCGCCCTGCCCGAACCAGTCCAACGCTTCAGTGTCGAGGCGCAAGGTCAGGCATTTGGCGGCGCCGCCGGACTTCATGAACTCCGACAACGGCGTCGCCACGACGCGCAAGCCCGCGGCCTCGAGCGCCTGTTGCAGCGCGGGTGTGGCGCGGTTGAGAACCACGACCTCATCGAAGCCGACCGCGTTGCAGGCGAAGTTCGCGGCATCCTCGGCGCCCACCGCGATGCGCTTGGGTGCCGGCACGCGCGCCTCGACCGCGGCGCGGCTCGCTTCATCGAACGCGCCCGGATTCCAGAGCAGCACGCCGTCGGCGAGCGGACAAAAGCAGGTGTCGAGATGATAGAAGCGCGGATCGGTCAGACGCAGGCCGACGACTTCGATATCGAGCCGTTGCGTAAGCCATGCCGGCGCGCGCGCGTCGGTGCGAAAACCGTGGCCGACCCAGAGCACCGGTGCGTCGGTGCTGTACAAGGCATCGCCCGCGCCTTCGAAGGCCAGGTAATCGGTCGGCGCATGCGGCATGTCGAGCACTTCGAAACCGGCGGCGCCGAACCAGCGCGCGAAATACGCGCGTTCGCCCTGGCGCTCGGGATGCGCGAAATTGCTCGGCACGAAGCGCCGGCCATGCACCAGGCCCGCGTTCGCGGTGAAGACCATATCGGGCAGACCGGTGCGCGGCGCAATGAGTTCGATGCGCGCTTCACGCGCCAGCACTTCGCGCAATTGCTCCCATTGGCGCAAGGCCAATGCATGGCTGACCGCGCCGAGATTGCCGCGCATCCACGGATTGATCTCGTAATCGACATTGAAATGCACGGGCGGGCACATCAACACACGGGCCTTGGTCATCGCGTCGTCCTCCGCAGGGTGGGCGCGATCGGCACTTGGAATGCACCGATCGATGGCCGGCATTTTGGGCGCACGCTTGCGCAGATTGTTTGCGTTTCTTGCCACCAACAGGTTCGGTGGCGCAAAATTCTCTCATCATGAGCGCTGATGATGAGAAATTCGACCGCATCGACCGCCGCTTGCTACGCGCTTTGCAAGACGACGCCAAGGCGTCGCTCGCGACGCTGGCCGAACGTGTGCATCTATCGCAAGCCCAGGTGCATCGGCGCGTGCGGCGGCTCGAAGAAGCCGGGCTGATCCGCGGTTATGCCGCACTTGTCGATCGGGAACGACTCGGCCTTGGCGTCGTGGCCTTCGTGGGGTTTTCGCTCGCGGCGGAACAGAACAAACGCCTGCGCGAAGTGGAACGGCAGATCAATGCCTATGCCGAGATCGTCGAGGTCTACGCGGTCTCGGGCGAACACGATTACCTCGTGAAGATCGTCGCCGACGACCTGAAGGCCTTGTCGGCGTTCTTGTCCGATCAGCTCATGCAGATTCCGGGCGTGATGAATGTGAAGTCGACGATCTGCCTCGAAGAACTCAAGAACACCACTGCGCTGCCCATCGACGCCTAGCGCCGCGGCGGCTCAACGCGTCACGGAATGCACGATGGCGCCGAAGAACACGAGCGGCACGACCCAACTGTCGTCGTACTCGGTGCGCGGGGCGCTTTGCGGCGGCACGCGCGCGGCATTGACGGCATTGCTCAGTAAGCCCGGCAGATCGCCGCAGGCGCGGCGTACCGCCCATGCGGCCTGCGAACGCTCGAGCTGGCCGAGCGTGATCGCTTCCTTGTACCGCAGCGCGTAATCGAACAATTCGCTGGTGCGCGCGCTGCATTCGGGCGAAGGCGCAGCGCCCGCCGGGTGCGCCGCGGCCGGCGCGGTCGCGACTGGCGCGCTTGCGGGCGCCGGGTTCGGCGCCACCGGGGTGGGCGTCGCGCACGCGGCGAGCAGACCGCAAGCCAGGACGGCACAGGAATACCAGCAACGCATCGTCTGCCCCTTTGGTGGAGAGCGCCGCACAAAACCGCGGCCGCGAAGATTCGGAGCGCGCCGCGCGACAACGCGGCCGCAAGGACCCAGGGTGCCGCGTGCGCCGAATACGCGCAAGCGCGCGGCGCGTTGCCGCTCAGGCCAAGTACCGGGACAGCAGATGATTGAGCATCGCCCCACCCGCGATCAGCCAGACGAACAGCAGCAAGGCTAGCGCCAGCGGCCGGGCTCCTGCCGCCCGCACGGTGCGCACATGCGTCGCCACCCCTAGACCCGCCATCGCCGCGCACAGCATGAAGGTATCGAGCCGATCGACCCAGGCCCGCGCGGGCCCCGGCAACCCGCCGGTGGAGTTGATGAGCACCACCGCGATGAAGCCGAAGGCGAACCACGGAACCCGCACCCGGGCGCCGGCGCGCCCGCGCTGCAACAGCCAGGCCAGCGCCAACAAGACCGGCGCCAGCATCATCACGCGCAACATCTTGGCGATGACCGCGGTCTGTACCGCGCCGGGATCGATCGCGCTCGCGGCCGCCACGACCTGGGCGACTTCATGGACCGTCGAACCGATGTAGATGCCGAAGCCTCGTGTCCCACCCGGTATCCAACCGCCTGGCGCGTCGAGCTGCGCCAACACAGGGTATAGAAAGATCGCGGCGGTTCCGAAGACCACGACGGTGGCCACGGCGACCGCCACTTGTTCGGCGCGCGCGCGCAATACCGGCTCGGCCGCCAGCACCGCGGCCGCACCGCAGATCGCGCTGCCGGCGCCGATCAGCAAGGCCGATTCGCGGCTGAGGCCGAGCCAGCGCGTGCCGACGAACCACGCGATCAGCAAAGTGCTGACGATCACCGCGGCGTCGATGGCGAAGCCGGCCGGGCCGACCAACGCGACCTCTTGCACCGACAAGCGCAGACCGAACAACACGATGCCCAGGCGCAACAAGCGCTGGCGCGCCAGCTCGATGCCGGGCCCGGTGGCGGCGCCGGTGCGCGCATGCCAGGACGTATGGCCGACGGCCATGCCGAGCAACAGCGCCAGCGTCAGCGCCGATACCGAATGCGCGGCGGCCCATGGCTGCGCCGCCAGGGTCGACGCCACTGCGGCGATCGCGGTGCACAGGCCCAGACCCGGCGCCAGGCGGCGCAAGGGCGAAGAAGGTTCGTTCAGGAAGGCGATCGGCTTCGACATGAGAGCAGCCTAGCGCGCGCTATTTGAACGATCCAACGGATAATCAAGCTAAGATCAATCGATATTCCAGGTAAACAGATGGACCTTCATCGCCTGACCCTGCAGCAATTGCAGGTCTTCGTCGCCGTTGCGCAAACCGGTACCACCGGGGCCGCGGCCGACGCGATCGCGCGCTCGCAATCGGCGACCAGCGCGGCGCTCAACGAACTCGAACTCGCGCTCGATCTGCGCTTGTTCGATCGGATCGGCAAGCGGCTCGCACTCAACGAAAACGGCCGCGCCTTGCTGCCGCAGGCGCGCATGGTGCTCGACGGCGCGGCGCGCATCGAATCGCTGGGCGCGGACCGCGCCGAACCGCGCCTGTCGTTGCGGGTCGGGGCCAGCACGACCCTGGGCAATTACGTGCTGCCCGCCATGCTGGCGCGCTATCTCTCGGGCGTGGCCGAAGACGGCCCGGCGAGTTGGCAATGCACGGTGCGCATCGCGAATACCACCGACATCTGCCGCGCGGTCGCGGCGCTCGACATCGACCTCGGCCTGGTCGAAGGACCGAGCCATGTGCCGGGTGTGGATCTGCAACCCTGGCGCACCGATGAGTTGGTCATCGTCGGCGCGCCGACGAGCGCGCTTGCCGCGGCCGCCGCGCGGGCGCCGCTCGGACTGCCCGCGCTGCGCGCGGCGACCTGGCTATTGCGTGAACCGAGCTCCGGCACCCGCGAAACGACCGATCAATGGTTGTTGCCGCGGCTGGGGCGATACGCGCGCAGCATCGAACTGGGCAGTTCGGAAGCGATCAAGCACGCGGCGGCGGCCGGGCTCGGGATCGCCTGCCTGTCGCGCTGGGTGGTGGACGATCTGCTCGCGCGCGGCGAATTGCGCGCCTTGCCCACCCGTTTGGGCAGGCTGACCCGCCAATGCTATTGGGTGCGCCACCCGGCGCGGGTGCCAACGGCGGCCAGCACCGCTTTCATGCAGTTGCTGGCGGCGGCGCCCTGAACCACGCTAAGAACGCTGCGCCACCAGATGCATGGCGAGCTGGGTCTGCTGCTTGAGCGCGCGCAACGCCTGGATCACATCGGCGGTGGGCATTTCGGCCTCGGCATCGCCGAAATCGACATAGATGAGGGCGCGCTGCTGGCGCTCGGCGCTCAGCGGCATCAGCGAAAAGCTCCTGACCTCGCCGAAATGTTCGAGGTACCAGGGCGGCAGCTTGGCGCGCACCTTCGCATCGCCCGCGTCGTTGATGAAGACATCGTTGCCCGAGGCCATCGCGACATGGAACAAGGTGGTCGCGCGCAAGGCATCGAGCCGGAAATGATGGCGCACCTCGGCCGAGGCGCCATGGGCGTACCGCGCTTCGTAGGTCGCGAAGGCGCGGTTGGGCATCAGGAACAAGGCGCGCCGCGCCGCCAGTCCGCGCACGATCGCTTCGAGGACGATCGGCACGATCTTGTCGAGATCGGGCGCCTTGCTCATCACGGTCGCCATTTCGCCGACCGCTCGGGTCAGGCAGATCGCGCGGGCGGCGGCGTCGAGCGGCGGACCTTGCATGGGCGCGGGCGCCGCGCGCAAGGCGGCCGGCGGCAAGGTGGCGATGCCGGATTCGAGTTCGGGTTCGATCACGGCGAGGATGCGTTGCACTTCGTGCAAGGCGCCGTTGAGCAAGTCGGTGCTGGCCGCGACCGAATCGCCGGCCAGCGCGCCGTATTCGGCCTGCAAGCGCAGCAGCCGCTGGTCGCGCTGGTCGGCGGTGTAATTGGCGGTCTCGGCCATCGCATAGGCAAGCGAAGACATGCCGGCGATCCAGTCGTCGCTGCCGCCGGGCGCGTTGCGCGGGCCGGGATCGAGCGGCACGGCGCGTTGTTGCAGCAGGCTCGGCAGATTCCAGGCCTGCAAGGCCTTGCGGGTCAGGGTCGCGTAGGGCAGCCCGAAGCGCGCGCGCGACGCCAGTTCGAGCGCCTGGCCTTGTTGCGCGCCCTGGGCCTGCACCGCCTCGACGTCCTCGGGTGCGACCGCGGCGGCGAGGATGCGTCCGACACCGCGGAACAAGGCCGCGGTCGCGCAATCTTCGGCCACGCTGAACCCGGCGCTGGCCGCCATCTGGCGCGCGACCTGGGCCGCGAGCAAGGCGACCTTGAACTCCGGCAGCCAGCGGCTGCGATGACCGTAGCGCTCGAAGCCTTGCAGCGCGAGCAAGGCGGTGCTGATCGCGCGGACGGTGTCGAAGCCGGTGACGAGCACCGCGCCATTGACCGTGCCGACCGGCGGCCCACCGCGCGAGACCGAGACCGAATTGGCGATCTTGAGCAAACGCTCGGTCAGCGCGATGTGATCGAGCACCGCGTCGACCAGTTCGTGCGTGCTGGTGGCGTCGCTGCCGGTCAGGGACAGGATCTTTTGCAGCGAACTCGCGACGAACGGAAAGCCGGTCTCATCGGCGATGAGTTTGAGGATCTTCTGGGTGGCTTCCATCTGGGCGGCCTTGATTATTGTGGCGTCGCCGGCCGCGATCGGCCCGACGCTGTCTCCTTGCGCACGATTCTCGTCCGGTTCAGCGTGGGCGCGCTAGTGCCAAATCCACGGTTTGCCTCAGCCGAAGTGCGCCATGAGCGCGCCGGCGTAGCGTTCGAGCGCCAAGGCCAGCCCGACCAAGGCGAGCCCCACGACGAAAGTGCCGACGATGTAATGGACGCGGTAGCTGTAATACCCGATCCATTCGAGCGCCAGCAGCACCGCGAATCCGCCCACGAGGCTACCGATGACTTTGAGATCGAACAAAAAGTAGCCGGCCAGCGCCGCGAACACGACTGGCACGAACAGCGCCGCATACGCCCAGACCCGGCGGCGCCGGCGCCAGAACGGCGACGCGCCGGCCAGGAAACCCACACCCATCGCGATCGTGCAGTAATACTCGATCCCGGCCGCGAACAGACCGGCGGCGGCCGGCAAGGCGCCGCCGAGCTTGAGCCCGACATAGCCGAGCACGACCGCCAGATGCCCGAGGACGACCGCGACGATCGCGTTTTCGTCGAAATACAGGCTCAAGACGCCGGGCCGGTAATACACGCCGAAACTCAGCACACCCGACAGACACACCACCGCCGCGAACCCGAACAAGGCGGATTGATGGCCCAGGGCCAGCGCGCCGAAATACCCGATGCCGAGTACGCAAAGCAAGGACGCCTCGGGCAGCCGCAGCCAGGAAGCGACCCGCTCGATCGAGCGGCGCCATAAGGATTGGCTGTCGTAGATCCAGCCCGACACCAGCACGGTCGCGAAGACGCCGAACACCGCCACGTAATACGCCTGGGCCGGCCAGAGCAGCGCCGGACGCCAGGCGCACAGCAAGGTGAAGACGAGCAGCACGGACTGGTAGACCGCCGTGGGCACGCGCAGGATCCAGACCCGCAACCATGTCGCCAGCTTGCGCAACGCGCCCGAGAACGCGACCAACAAAAACGCGACGCCGACCAGTTTGAGGAGACCGGTCCACGAGAAATAGCGCTCCCAAAGACCGGCGGGCGCGGAATACGCATCGGCCCCCGTGCCCACGGCGGGCTCGGCGCCCGGGCTTGCCAGATAACGCGCGCGTGCCGCCGCCGCGGCTTGCGCATCGAGATAGCCGTCGCGCTGCAAATCGTCGATCAGGGCGCGCTGAATGTCGGCAGCGTGCCGGGCATCGGCGTCTTGGTTGTCGGCGCGCAGGGCGACGGCCGGGTCATGCGCCGCCGGAACTGCCGTCGCGGCCAAGCCCAGACACAGCGCAAGACAAATCAACAGCGCGGACCGGAGTCCGTCATGGCGAGCTTTCATGGAGGGGGCGCCAACACAAGGGGATTCAAAGCGCGGACACCGAGACGAAAAAGCCGGGACTCGCCCGGCTTTTTCATGCCGCTGTCCGCGGGCTCATCCGCAAGACCCGATGTGACCGCAGGCCGTGCAGTACTCGCAACCGTCCTTCTTGATGAGCGCCGGGTTGCCGCATTCGGGGCAGACCTTGCCGCGCAGCGTCGGCGATTCCGATTGCTTGACCTTCGACACATCGAGCACGCCCATCGAATTGAGCGGTGCGCCCTTGTCGTCGAGGATGCCGAGCACCTGGTAGCGATGCAGGATCAGCGCGGCCACATAGGCGACCGTGCTCGGATAGGTCTGCATCTTTTCATTGCCGGGCACGCGCGCCATGAAGTCGCCGAGCGGCTCGCCGAAGCTCAAGAGCTTGCGCAGCTTGAGGCCGATCCAGGCCGGGTCGATGACTTGCATGTCGATCGACAGCACCTTGCACACCCCGTCGAGCACGCGCGGGTATTCGCCCGACAGCCACATCGAATAGGGCCGGCGCAGGCTCATGCCGGCGCCGTTGTCGGTCTCGATCTCGCCCATGTCGAGTTCCTTGAGGCCGAGCACGAAATCATCGCCGGTCGCTTCGTTGCGCACGTCCACCGTCCACGACAGCGTGCCGTCGGTGCCGGTCTTGGGCTCGCGCTTGAACATCAGCGCATCGGTCAGCGGCGCAGGACTGCCGTCGTCTTCCCAGGCGCCCAGTTGTTCGACCCGCCATTTGATGAGGTTGGCGAAGCCCGCGACGAGGCTGGGCATGCGGCGCAGCTCGCCGGTCGGCGGCATCGGCATGTCGAAGTAATCATCGCCGCGCAGCTTCATCAGCGCTTCGACCTTGCGACGCAGCCAGGCGCGGTCTTGCGAGCGCATGTCGACCGACAAGGTCTTGGCCAGGGCGCCGAGCGCGCGCGGTTGTTCGCTGCCATTGACCCAGACTTCGAACGGGGTCACATGCCCGTTGCGGATGTGCGAGACGAAGACCGCGAACGAGCCCATGGTCGGGTGCTCGATGTATTCGCTGACCCAGCCTTCGGCGCCCTTGCCGAGGATGGGGCGGTCGGGCCATTTCAGGCTGCCGACCACGGGCTTCATCGAAACATCGACGCGCAGACGGCGGTCGGCTTCGCGGATGGTCGGCACTTCGGCCGGCGCTTCGGGCTTGGCGCCGTCCTTCTTCGTGCCTTCGGCCACCAGCACCGCGCCGATGACATTGTTGGGGCGGTAGGTGGTGATGCCCTTGAGGCCGCGCTTCCAGGCATCGAAATACAGATGCTTGAATTCGTCGAACGGATAGTCCTCGGGCACATTCACCGTCTTGGAGATCGCGGTGTCGATGTAAGGCGCGACCGCGGCCACCATTTCCAGGTGGTCGGCGGCGGCCATGTCGAGCGCGGTCACGAAGTACGGCGGCAGCGCGGCATCGGCGCCGTTGATCGCATGGAACAGCCGGTAGGCATGGTCTTCGACGCGGTATTCGCGGATCGAATTGTCTTGCTCGCGCTTGCGGCGCGTATACCACCACGAGAACGGCGGTTCGATGCCGTTGGACGCGTTGTCGGCGAAAGCCAGGCTGATGGTGCCGGTCGGCGCGATCGACAGCAGATGCGAATTGCGGATGCCGTGCTTGCGGATGAGCGCCTTGATATCTTCGGGCAGGCGCGAAGCGAAGCTCTTGCCGTCGAGGTATTTGGCGGCATCGAACAAGGGGAAGGCGCCCTTCTCCTTGGCCAGTTCGACGCTCGAACGATAAGCGGCGTCGCGCATCGCGGCGGCGATCTTGCTCGCCATCGCACGGCCTTCGACCGAACTGTAGGGCAGGCAAAGCATGGGCAGCGCATCGCCCAGGCCGGTGAAGCCCAGGCCCACGCGGCGCTTGGACATCGCCTCCTTCTTTTGTTCTTCGAGCGGCCAGACCGTCACGTCGAGCACATTGTCGAGCATGCGGATCGAATGCGCGACGGTGGTCGCGAAGCGCTCGAAATTGAACAGCGCGAATTCGGTGAACGGGTTCTCGACGAAGCCGCACAGATTGATCGAGCCGAGATCGCAGCAGCCGTAATCGGGCAGCGGTTGTTCGCCGCAGTTGTGCACATACAGCCCATTGGCGTCGAAGGCGTGCACATGCTCGACTTGCACGTCGTACACGGGCTCGGTGCCCGCCGCTTCGACCGCTTCGACAGTGGCGACGAAACGCTCGCGATTGGGCGCACGGCGCAAGGCACCGATCGCGTCTTGCAGACGCGCTGCCTTGTCGGTGTCGGCAAAGCCGATCAGATCGCGGAAACGCACCAGGTTGTCATTGGCAATGACGAGTTCGTGCTGCGCGAGGCAGGCGTAATCGCGCAGGCCGCCATGGCCGTCGGGCAGCGCGCGCACCTGTGCCGGGCGGCGTTCGCCGTACAGCGTGGCGACGATGCCCATGCGCGCCAGCATGCGCTGCACCGCTTCGAGCGTGGCGCGATTCGATTGCGCGAGCCGCACCGACACGCCTTTTTCGTGCGTGCCTTGCACACTGCCGTCGGCATCGAACAAGCCGCGCAGGAAACCGCGGTAGAAGGCCGACGAGGCGGCCTCGACTTCGGCGCCGACGCATTTGCCTTCGGCCATGCCATAGCGATGCGCAAGATCACGCAGCGCGGTGCTGGCCAGGCGCCATTCGCCGCAGCCGGCCACTTTTTGCCAGCCGGCAAAATCGGCGCGCAAAGGCACACTCGCGCGAGCCGCGGTTTCGAGCGCGTCCATCAAAGCGCGGCTGCCGGTGCTCGGCAAGGCTTCGGCGCCAACCACCGCGGCGCGCGGCG
>JADHEF010001695.1_pt1 | contig 12326 bp, 12 predicted proteins | sample 8952391 | NCBI WGS metagenome assembly JADHEF01 (sample SAMN16124439, study PRJNA663245) | bioreactor sludge metagenome | isolation source: sludge (nitrite) | place: India:Bengaluru | collected 2019-02-28
AACCTAAAGAAACAAAACCGACTTTGGGGGATTTCATGAATCTGCGCTCCACTAGAATGCGCGTATTGTATGTCTTTTCTGTTTATAAAAACAGATCGATTCCACACTCTTTGTTTAATGCACCAAAATAAAACCAACACTGTAGTAGAATTAATATAACGCACCATTTTAAGTCACTTTCAGTTTACTTGATTTTTAGAATCCGCTATATCTTTAGCTAATCGTTCATTTACAGCGCATTCCGCAAAAAAAGTGTGCTCATTTCACTATACAAAATCAAAGTTGGCGTGCATTTTGCTTTATTTGCATCAATTCAGTCCGCTATTTGGAACGGTTAATGCTTTATCAAGATGCCATTGCGCTATTTTAATACAGGATACATTCGCTAATGGATCACCCTATTTCTATCGACTATCGCCTTTTAGTGGACAATTTGACCACTGCGATTTTATTGGTCGACAGTAAATTAAATATTTTTTACTTAAATTCCTCTTGCGAAGCATTATTTGATATCAGTCTTTTACGTGCCTCTGGTCAACCTGCGCTTAATTTACTCCATGCACCCAATGATGAGTTCAATACAGAAGAAGCTCTTCTCAATACTTTAAACTCGGGACAACACTACACCCGCCGTGAAGCCATCATTAAGGTCAACTTTAAAGATATTCATGTTGACTATACCGTGTCACAGTTGAATTCAAATAAGCCCTATCATCCTTTGCTTTTAATTGAGATCAATCCGATTGATCGGATGCTCAAAATTTCCAAGGAAGAAAACTTCTTACAACAACATCAGGTTGCACGCCAACTGATTCGCGGTGTTGCACATGAAATTAAAAATCCGCTAGGCGGAATTCGCGGTGCTACACAACTTTTAGCACGTAGCCTCAATGATCCTCAATATAGCGAGTTCACCGACATTATTATTAGTGAAGTCGATCGCTTACGTAATTTAGCAGACACCATGCTTGGTTCACGTCAGCTCCCAAGTTATGAGTTGGTCAATGTACATGAGCCTTTAGAGCGTGTTCGCTCACTCATTACCAACCAAACCAAAAAGAAAATTAAGATTACCCGTGATTATGATTTGTCATTACCTGAAGTGATGGCCGATCGTGATCAACTAATACAAGTCATGCTGAACATTAGCGTTAATGCAGTGCAAGCCATGACTGAAAATAAAGAGTTCTTTGTCGACCACCAACCTGAGCTGATGTTACGTACCCGTATTCAACGTTTAGTGACCATTAATGGTGTACTGCAACGCTCCGTAGTGCGGATTGATATCGAAGACAATGGTCCGGGCGTTCCAGAAGAAATTTTAGAATCCGTGTTTTACCCACTGGTCACGGGTCGTGCTAAAGGCACAGGACTGGGTTTAAGTATTGCGCAAAATATTATGCATCAACATAACGGAATGATTGAATGCCAATCTGTTCCCGGAAAAACAACTTTTAGCTTATATATACCTTGGGAGTTAAACCATGTCGCGAAATAAAATATGGGTAATTGATGACGATCGCGCCATGCGCTGGGTGCTGGAAAAAACATTCAAAGAAGAAGGTTTCGACGTCACAAGTTTTGAAGAAGCTCAATCCGCTTTAGACCAGCTCAGTTTAGATGCACCCGATGTAATTTTGACCGACATTCGAATGCCCGGAATTGATGGCTTAACTTTTTTAGCGAAAGTTAAAGCCAACTATCCTGATCTACCTGTCATTATTATGACGGCTCACTCTGACCTAGAGTCTGCCGTTTCAAGTTATCAAACAGGCGCATTTGAGTATTTACCCAAGCCTTTTGACATTGATGAAGCATTAGCCTTGGTGAATCGTGCGATTTTGCACATCACCAAAATGCAGCAGCAAGAGTCGGCAAAAACGATACCACCGATTCAATCAACCGAAATCATTGGCGAGTCTCCTGCTATGCAGGAAGTCTTCCGCGCAATTGGTCGTTTGTCTCAATCGCACATTACAGTGTTAATTAATGGTGAATCTGGTACAGGTAAAGAGTTGGTTGCGCATGCTTTACACCGCCACTCACCACGGAGCAGCAAACCTTTTATTGCGCTCAACATGGCCGCGATTCCAAAAGACCTGATTGAAACAGAGCTTTTTGGTCATGAGAAAGGTGCATTTACTGGCGCCAATACCCAGCGCCAAGGTCGCTTTGAACAAGCCAATGGCGGAACACTGTTTTTAGATGAAATTGGCGATATGCCTTTTGAAACACAAACGCGTTTACTGCGTGTCTTGGCTGATGGCGAGTTTTACCGTGTTGGTGGGCATATCCCAGTAAAAGTAGATGTACGTATTGTCGCGGCAACGCACCAAGACTTAGAAAAATTGGTACATGATGGTCGCTTCCGTGAAGACTTATATCACCGTCTGAACGTGATTCGCATTCACATTCCAAAACTGGCGCATCGTAGCGAAGACATCCCTATGTTAGCGCAGCACTTCTTGGCACGCGCAGGCAAAGAATTAGGTGTAAGCCCTAAAATCCTTCGCCCTGAAACGCAAGAATATATGCAACAGCTGCCTTGGCAAGGAAACGTACGTCAACTTGAGAACACCTGCCGCTGGTTAACGGTCATGATTACAGGGCGTGAAGTTTATCCTGAAGACTTACCGTCAGAGCTGAAGCAAATTCCAATTACCCGCTCAGGTGAAGATGCACAAGTTGCGCAGAACTTAGATCGGATTGCAGTCCACCATTGGGATGAGTTGTTGGGTCAATGGGCTGTGCAGAAACTAAAAAATGGCGAGATGAAAATCCTCGATATCGCAACCCCAATGTTCGAACGTACATTGATCATTGCTGCGCTGCAACAAACCCGTGGTCGTAAACGGCATGCGGCTGAGTTACTCGGTTGGGGGCGTAACACCCTTACGCGTAAACTTAAAGAGCTAGGTATGGATACCGCAGATGATGAAAGTGAAGAAGAAGCTTTAGAAAACTAAGGCAGATTCAAATAAAAGCGCCGCAATGGCGCTTTTATTTATTAAGCCGTAAAGCCTAAATAGCGTGAATAGCCTTCAACACCAAGTGGTGCTTTTAACATGATAAATTTGGGGTAACTGGCTTGAGTTAACTCTTCAAACATAATGACTTGATCATCATGTGCGTGGAGATCATCAACATTGCGCTGCATAGTCGCTTCAAATTCATCTGTGATATATTCAAATCCAATATCCATTGCAATAAATAAGGTATGTTCACAGGGCTGAACATACTGTTCTTGTGACCAATCAATCACCTGTTGTTGGCAGTGTGGACACGCTACAGGATCTGTCGCTTCACAGTCTAATGAGATCAATTGATAAGTCATAATTTAGTTTTTAAACAAAGATGCTACGAAGTTTAGCATAGGATAAAGTGCCTAGAACAATCATGTCGACTTTAGAAAAATCCATTGCACTGGCTGCAACCCAACATGCAGGGCAACTCGATAAGGGCGGACAAGCTTACATCTTGCATCCATTACGCCTCATGTTGCAATTTTCCAATCCCACCCTACAAATCATTGCGGTGTTGCATGACATTTTGGAAGACACCGCAACGACTGCTGAAGACTTAAAAGCGCTTGGCTTTAGTGCCGAGATCATTCAAGCCATACAAGCACTGACCAAACAAACAGGTGAATCACGTTTGAAAACGGTCAAGCGCACTGTATTAAACCCTCTTGCAACCCAAGTAAAATATGTCGATGTACTCGATAATATGAACGTTTCGCGCATAAACAATCCAACAGCACGCGACTTTGCACGGCTTGAAGAATATAAAGAGGTACTTGAAATACTTAAACAAGCAAAAACACTGTTAAACCCTTTGAATAACTGAGCATTTCCCACTAAATTTCAACAATTTCAAAATTGACAAACTGCAACGATCACTTTTTAATTAAGCTTATCGTTGCACAAATGGACATGGTGAATGTTAAGCGATTTAGATGATTTTTATTGTTTTGCTCAAGTGGTTGAACATGGTGGTTTTAGCGCAGCCGAACGCGCAACAGATATTCCCAAATCCAAGCTCAGTCGACGCGTGTATAACCTCGAAGAGCGCTTGGGTGTCCGCCTGATTCAACGCAGCTCTCGCCATTTCGCAGTGACCGATATTGGTATGAATATTTACCGTCATGCGCAAGTGATGATGAATGCAGCACAAGCCGCACACGATTTGGTCGATCATCTCAGTTTACAACCGCGTGGGGTAATTAAACTCAGCTTGCCTGTATCGATTGCACAAAATGAAATTGCACGTATTTTACCGAACTTCTTGAAAACCTATCCCGAAATTAAAGTGCAAATGATGGTGACCAATCGCCGTGTGGATATAATTAACGAAGGTTTTGATATCGCGCTGCGTGTTCGCTCCAATCTAGACGATGATCCAAGTTTGGTAATTCGTAAATTTGAAAATATCGAGCAGCATTTATTTGCCAGCCAAGCCTACTTGAATGAATTTGGCGAACTGAAACAACCTGAAGATTTAAGCCAACATCATATACTGAGTATGGTTGATGAGCATTTAGATCAACATATCATCGTGCATAATGATGCACAGCAACAAAAAAAAATACGCGTCAACCCTGTGGTGATGGGCTCTGATTTGAGTATGTTGGCTCAACTGGTCCGTAAGAACTGCGGCATTGCCTTACTTCCAGACAGCATCGTACAAGATATGGTGAAAAGTGGTGAGCTGGTTCGTGTCCTACCCGACTGGAAAGCACCACACGGTATTTTTCATGCGGTGTATCCTTCACGTCGTGGTTTATTGCCTGCTGTCCGCGTGTTTATTGACTATTTAATTGAACACCTTAGCTCAAATAAATCACTTTAAACTCTACACATGCTCAATGACATTGAGCCAATCCATGAGGCAAAAAAAAGAGCTTAACCGAGGTGGATAAGCTCATAAACTTTCAAAATAAGAAACTACAGCGAGTATCTTGGAAACAATTTTAGTGACAAAATGAAGTCTAGACCAATAGCTTGCATGTATAAGTTTTAATCATATAAAATCAAAAACCCGATAAATAAAGGGGTTCAGAAATATCAGTGATTGCTTTTAAGACTTAATTTAGCTTTTAGACCACAAAGCCAGACCAAAGTCTAAAATTTAACCACCTACAAAACATCAACTTAAATTTCTGGATAAGTGCCCGTACCTTCAGGCCAAGGTGATAGTAACTCAAAACCTGTTTCAGTCACGAGTACCATATGCTCCCACTGCGCAGTTAAAGACTTATCTGCAGTCACGACTGTCCAACCATCCTTAAGTTCTTTGACATGCGCTTTGCCCATATTAATCATCGGTTCAATCGTGAACACCATGCCCGCTTTAAGCTGCATCCCCTTACCTGGTTGACCATAGTGCAATACGCTTGGCTGTTCGTGATAAACCTTGCCAATACCATGACCACAATACTCGCGTACCACACTATAACCTTCACGGTGCGCAACAGTTTGAATGGCATAACCAATATCACCAAGCGTCGCACCTTGCTTCACAGCATGAATACCTGCAACCATCGCCTCATAAGTGGTATCGACTAATTTTTTGGCTTCCGGCTTCACTGTACCCACGTAGTACATACGACTGGTATCACCAAAGTAGCCATCTTTAATAATCGCCACATCAATATTAATAATATCGCCATCTTTGAGTACAACATTCGGCGATGGAATACCGTGACAGACCACTTCATTTGGAGAAATACAAGTGGTTTTGGTATAGCCATGATAACCAATATTGGCAGGTGTCACTTTTAAGGTATTTACAATGAAGTCATGACAAATATCATCCAGATATTCAGTTGTGACTCCTGGCTTTACATGTTCACCAATCATCGCTAAAACTTCGGCAGCCAAACGACCAGATATACGAAGTTTTTCTACATCTTGTTCAGTTTTTATGCTCACATTTAAGCCACGCATTGAAATATCCTCAATTATGAAGTCGCAAGTATAGACCTTTTCTCAATATTTTTGTTCAAACTTAAATCTTAGGGTAACCAACAACAACTGACTACTAAATAATTTGTGTAATTTTAAAGCATTTACACTACAACTTTTAATTTAGGAAAAATAGCGCCTCAAGCTTTTAATATTTATAATTTTTCTATTTTAAAATGGATAATCAATCACATATATCAACCTATTTTTTACAAGTTGATATATTCACTTTTCATCTTATAAAAAAATTTAATACTACCCATGAAATAAATTAGCCAAAAAAACACTTATGCACTAAAATCGTCCCCTTTGTTCAACTCGATCTCCCTTTTATGACAAGTCTGCGTACTCGGGATATTGTTGCTTTGGGTTTTATGACTTTCGCACTCTTCATTGGTGCGGGCAACATTATCTTTCCACCGATTGTGGCTCAACAAGCGGGTGAGCATGTATGGCTAGCAGCTTTTGGTTTCTTAATCACTGCTGTAGGCTTACCTGTAATCACCATTATTGCGCTGTCACGTGTCGAAGGTTCGATTCAAATTTTAAGTTCACCTTTGGGTAAAATAGCCAGCCTCATTTTAACCATTACGTGTTACCTAACTGTCGGACCACTCTTTGCGACACCACGTACTGCAACCGTTTCTTATGAAATTGGTTTTTCATCTTATCTTGGAACATCAAGCAGCAGCTTGCTGATCTACAGTGCAATCTACTTTAGTGTAGTCACCCTCATTTCACTGTATCCAAACAAGATTTTAGACACGGTTGGTTATGTACTCTCGCCACTGAAGATTTTATCTTTGACCATCCTTGGCATTGCGGCGATGATGATTCCAACGGGTTTCGTTCCGCCAGCCATCAATAATTATATCGACAGCCCTGTTTCTGAAGGTTTTGTAAATGGTTACTTGACCATGGACACTTTAGGTGCTTTGGTTTTTGGTATTGTAATTATTCAAGCAATTCGTTCACGCGGTGTCAGCAACCCTAAACTGATTACACGTTATGCGGTTATTGCAAGTATTATTTCTGGTATTGGTTTAACTGTAGTTTACCTCAGCTTATTTAAACTTGGCCTTGGAAGCCATGAAGTCGCAGCAAATGCGAGCAATGGTGCAGTGATCCTGCATGCATATGTTCAACATGCATTTGGTGACTTAGGTTCTATCTTCCTTTCTGCCATGATTTTTATTGCGTGTATGGTTACTGCGATTGGCCTGACCTGTGCGTGTGCTGAATATTTCAGTTCAATCACTAAAATTGGCTATAAAGTTTGGGTCTTCATTCTGATTGGTTTCTCTTTCATTATTTCCAACTTAGGTTTAACCAAACTTATCGCCTTTTCTGTGCCTGTTTTAAGTGCAATTTATCCACCTGCAATTGTAGTGATTATGCTGAGCTTTGGCTGGAAATTCTTTAATCATCCTCGCCGAGTGATCGCACCTGTTACCGCAGTGTCTTTGGTCTTTGGTATTGTAGATGGTTTAAAAGTTGCGAACTTTGAACTGCCTTATGCGCTGACTCACTTACCTCTTGCAGAACAAAACCTTGCATGGCTTATCCCATCATTGGTGGTTTTTGTAATTGCTTTTGTAATCGACAAAGTGAAAAAGTAAGCAAAAACTGATGTTGTTAAAGTCTGGTTTTACCCAAACCTGATTTTAAGCATGATCAATATTTGTTACATTTTATCCAAATGGACACATATTGTTTCATTTCTTTTTACATCAGTTTTTATACATACTGACACATTTCATATACACCGCTAAAGTCGTATATCAACACCTTCATATCTCTTATAAATTTAATATTAGAAAATAAAAAACTCTTTAAAGCCTGTCCTATCAAGCTATTCATGGCATCAATATTGCTTTATACAATCTATGTATAAGCTTACATACATTATTTAGTAGTCATCTTATACCGTAACGAAATACTATTTATTCACTAAAAAAATGCTACATACATATTTTCTGATTGGTATAGCATAATTTCTCTGAAAAATAGTTGTTTTTGCTCTTGATCAACACAAGTTTTAGCAGTACAACATTAAGAACTAATCCGACTAAATACATTGGTTTTTAGTCAAAAACTCAAGGAGGGATGGAGATGTTATCATTACATTTCAACAAGCAAGTCTTCATTAACGCTCTGAAGGCAAACAAGAATATGGTGACGTATTTAAGTACCACCATTGCCCTGATGGTCATTATGATCATGCATGGTTTAATTCAAGGTAACCTTAAAGCTGAATATTTTGCTTACGCTATCGTCGTATCATTTGCCTTTTATTTATGGGCAGTCGTCGATCAAAAATTCCGAAAGGCCACACAGTCAATTGACTAGCAAACAGGTGGATGATTAGTCATCCACCTTTGTAAAAGTATAAAAATTTTAAAAAATATAAGAACAACTTAAAATAAACCGAAAAACATTCCCCACAACAAGCCCAACGTCGCCACAATTTCCCCCACAACCAATGCCATCATTGCCATCAGCATGATTGATTTGGGTAAAGTCCATTTGCCTAAAACATGTGGACTACGGAATTGGTTATTGGTGTCTTGCAATAGCCCATGCACAACATAGCTCAGTATCGAAAAGCTAAAAAAGAATAAATTAATTCCCACAAACAGCATGTTCAAAGGCTCGGGCCAGACTGAAATTGCGGCCATTACCGCAATAATTAAACTTGCAGGTGCATATAACAAACTACTGCGGTGCGCGATATCAACATAATAGTGTGCGCGAAACTGCGGTGAATGGCGTATTTGTGCATATTTCCATACCCCTGTCAGCATCCCTACAAACAGAAAAATCCCACTAAACAAAAGTGCAAATTTTACCGACATATCTACTTCAACAAACTGCATGTGTTTTCCTTTTTATTTACACTCTATTCTATACATATCTACTTGACTTCAAAGTCATAGATTAGACCAGTTTCTTTTTGGAACTTAGGTAGAGTAGAAAAAATTCTATGCTTAACCGATTATGCAAAATTACGAAACTTTAGCTATTACCTGCTCTGACCATTATTCACTCAGTGGACGCTTTTATGCAGCCCAAGGTACACAAGAAGCCCTACCTGTTTTAATCTGCCCTGCCACAGGTATTACTCAACAGTTTTACCACCATTTTGCATCATGGCTTGCAGAACAAGGCTATGCCGTTTTGGTTTTTGATTTTCGCGGCATTGGTGAGTCTCTGCATGAACCACTTAAAAAGTCGAAAGCCAGCATCGTGCAATGGGGGCAATTGGATATCCCTGCGGCGATGGAGGTGTTATTGAATAAAACCCAAGCGACACAAGTCATTTTGCTCGGTCATAGTGCAGGCGGGCAACTTTTAGGCATTAACCCAAACTATGAAAAAGTCGCAAAAGTCGTTGCTGTTGCAGGCTCAACAGGACACGTAAAAGATTTGAAAGGTCGTACTAAACTCCTGGCTCCTGTGATGTTTAAACTAATCTTCCCTATTGCACGTTATACCTTAGGCTATGGACCGACCAATGCCATTGGCATGGGCGAAAACCTACCCAAAGATGTGGCGCGTGATTGGGCACAGTTTTGCAGTAAACCGGGTTATGTAATTAATGCCTTAGGCAAAACAGTACAAGATGACTTCCACCGTGATATTCGCTGTCCAATCACAGCCATTTGGGCCTCGGATGATGAAATTGCCACGCAAGTGAATGTTAAAGGCCTACTCAGCCTTTACCCAAATGCCCAAACAGATCAAATTGAACTCAAACCACAGGCATATGGCCACAAAGCCATTGGTCATATGGCCACAAAGCCATTGGTCATATGGCAATGTTTAAGCGTTCCCATCAAAACTTATGGCCTGAAATTGCAGCACAGCTTTCATCTTAAGGTGGCACATATCAAGCCAAGCCTGTCGCCAGTTCAAGCAGCACTTGCTTGACTGGCTTTATTTTCACCGCAAAATTGCAGCTTTCAGATAAAAACCAACGCTATTGATAAATTTAATTTCATTAATCGATAAATAAATATTATATTTCCACCACGAATTTTTATTAAGTCATAGTTCATGTGATGTCTATCGCATGTGCTAGAGATGGATGAATCATGTCTGCACAACAGCAACCCCAGCTTAAGCATGGGCTGAGCAACCGCCATATTCAGCTGATTGCTTTAGGCGGCTCTATTGGTACAGGCCTATTTTTAGGCATTTCGCAAACCATTAAACTGGCTGGCCCTTCCGTTATTTTAGGCTACGCACTGGCAGGCTTAATTGCATTTTTCATGATGCGCCAGTTGGGTGAAATGGTGGTTGAAGAACCAGTGAGTGGCTCTTTTAGTTATTTTGCCTATAAATTTTGGAGCCCTTTTGCCGGCTTTATGTCGGGCTGGAACTATTGGGTGCTCAATGTCTTGGTCTGCATGGCGGAACTCAGTGCCATCGGCCTCTATGTCCAGTATTGGTGGCCTGAAATTCCCACATGGATTTCAGCGCTTGGTTTCTTTGTACTGATCAATGCCATCAACCTGCTGCATGTCAAAGTCTTTGGTGAAACAGAATTTTTATTCTCCATGATTAAAATTCTCGCGATCATTGGCATGATTGGATATGGCGCTTGGTTACTGGCAAGTGGTCACGGTGGTGCACATGCCTTTATTTCTAACCTATGGGCTCTAGGCGGTTTCTTTCCCAATGGTATTTCTGGCCTAATCATGGCGATGGCCATCATTATGTTTTCCTTTGGCGGGATTGAACTCGTTGGTATTGCTGCTGCGGAAACCAAAAATCCGACTACAACTATTCCTAAAGCAGTCAATCAAATTGTCTATCGTGTGTTGCTGTTTTACGTGCTTACGATCATCGTTCTGCTCTCATTGTTTCCATGGAATCAAATCGCAGAAGGCGGTAGTCCTTTTGTTTTGATTTTTGACTCCTTAGGTAGTCAAGGCGTTGCAACTGTACTGAATTTTGTGGTCTTAACCGCAGCCATATCGGTGTATAACGGTACCAACTATGGCACGAGTCGTATGCTGCTAGGTCTGGCAGAACAAGGTAATGCCCCACAGTTTTTAAAGAAGATTAACCAACGCGGCATCCCTTATGCAGCCATTTTATGCTCTGCATTGGTGACCTTACTGTGTGTCGTCTTGAATTATATCTTTCCAGAAAAAGCCTTTAAACTGCTAATGAGTCTTGTGGTTTCAGCCATTGTGATTAACTGGATGATGTTGGCGTTGACCCATTTAAAATTCAAGCAACGTATGCTGGCATTGCAAAAATCAACCTTGTTTCCAACTTTGATTTACCCCATCAGCAACTATATCTGTATTGTATTTATGCTTGGTATTTTAGTGGTGATGTGGCTTACACCTGATATGCGAATTGCAGTGATGCTGATTCCACTTTGGATTGGCTGCCTAACTCTAACTTACTGGTTTAAACAAAGATCAAAAACACAAAAAGTACAATAAATAAGTCAGCAAACAGCATCGTTAAAAGGCACCCTTCCCTTTAAGGGCGCTGTTTGCAAATCAAAGCCAATTTCCCAAATGACTTTGATTGAATCACTTTATTGTAGTCATGACCGATACAGAGTGTTTCTCTTTTATTTGCTTATTTTGAGTATTTATTGAGAAATATTTTCACATAAAATAGTTTATAAAGAAAATTATACGCAGGAATACGTTATGAATGACGCTCACTACGTTTTAGATAAAATTGACCGCCGTATTTTGTCTGAACTTCGCCAAGATGGCCGCCTCACCGTTACCCAGTTGGCTGAGAAAGTTGGGCTGTCCTCTTCTCCTTGCTGGACACGTGTAAAACGCCTAGAAAATCTCAATATCATTGAAGGCTATACAGCAAAGATTAATTCAAAAGCCATTGGGATTAATGAGCTGTTTTTTATTGAAATTACGCTTGAACGCCATGATGATGAAATCTTAGAGCAATTTAGTGAAGCACTGGCTTACATGCCTGAAGTGGTTGAAGCACATTTAGTAACTGGCGACTACGACTACTTACTTAAAGTCGCAGTAAAAAATGCAGAACACTATGAGCGCTTTTTGCGTAAAAATTTATACTCAATGAAAGGTGTGCGTCATACACGCTCCATTTTTGCCTTACGTCCTTTGAAACTCGAAAATAAATCCGACCTCATTATGATTGAGTGATTGCTGCGAATATTGTGTAAATGTGGTTTAATACTCTCAGTATGAGATGAGCCTCTTACAGTATGTGCCTTAGATGTGCATACGACTAGCCCCTAACCATGGGGCTTTTTAATGTCTATAGATTTTATATTTCTGATATTTTAGATAGGCTTTGTTGCACAAACATTCAAAAGCTAAACTTCTTCCAAGTTATCTAAATTTA
>JADHEF010001699.1_pt1 | contig 12289 bp, 13 predicted proteins | sample 8952391 | NCBI WGS metagenome assembly JADHEF01 (sample SAMN16124439, study PRJNA663245) | bioreactor sludge metagenome | isolation source: sludge (nitrite) | place: India:Bengaluru | collected 2019-02-28
GGTCTGGCGCAGCATCGTCGGGCCGGCCATCGATCCGGCGAATTACCAGAACTGATGCATGCCGTCGCACTCGGGCGGCGTACCTAGGCGACCCATGACACCGCGATTTCAGGCGATGCGTTGGCCTTCCCGCCAGACTTGCGACACGACCGGCGCCGCGCCCACCTGCGGCGCCGCGCGCGCGACGCGGATCAGGTCGGCGCGTTTGTCCAGCGCGATCTCGCCGCGATCGGCCAGGCCGATCATCGCGGCCGGCGTTGCGCTCACGCTTGCGATCGCGCGCGGCAGCGACCAGCCCGCGTCATCGGCCAGCACGAAGGCCGCGTGCAACAAACTGGCCGGCACATAGTCGGACGACAAGGCGTCGAGCAGGTCATGGCGCGCGAGTTCGATCGCCGCGACATTGCCCGAATGCGAACCGCCGCGCACCACATTCGGCCCGCCCATCACGATGCCCATGCCATGGGCGCGCGCGGCCTGCGCGGCGTCGAGCGTGGTCGGGAATTCGCTGATCGACACGCCTTCGTCGCGCGCCTGATGGATGTGCGCAAGCGTGGTGTCGTCGTGCGTGGCGACCGGCACGCCATGGCTTTGACACAGCGCCAGAATCTGCGCGCGATGTTCGTCGGCGTATTGCGCTTGCGCGTCGGACAGGCGCGCGAGCATGGTCTGCACCTTGTCTTCGCTCCAGCCTTTCTTGCCCGTCACGTAGGTGCGGTAATGGCTGATGTCGGTCCATTGGCGCTGGCCCGGCGTATGGTCCATGACCGAGACCAGACGCACGCGCGGATCGGACACGAAAGGCGTGAACAGCTCGACCACCTCGGCCACCGCGATCTCGCAGCGCAGATGCAGCAGATGCTCGGCGCGCAACAAGCGCTCTTCCACCGCATGGCGCAGCACATCGACCGATTCGCTCAAGGCTTCGGTGCGCATGCTTTCATGATCGATGTCGCCGATCGCGATCGCGTCGAGCACCGTGGTGATGCCGGCCGCGGCGATCTGCGCATCGTGCGCGAGGATGGCTGGCAGCATCGGCCAGCGCACCTTGGGGCGCGGCATCATGTGCTTTTCGAGGTTGTCGGTATGCAGCTCGACCAGGCCCGGCATCAGCCAGTCGCCGTTGAGGTCGATGGCTTCGGGCACCTGGCTGCGGCCCGGGTCGATGGCCGCGATGCGGCCGTGTTCGACGACCACCGTGCCGTCGAGGATTTCATCGCGCAACACCACGCGCGCATTGGTGAGGATCATGCTGCCTCCGGTTCGGTCTCGGGGCGCGCGAGCGCGGCCAGATCGAGCACGCGCGTGGCGACCGCCTCGCGCACTTCCTGGTCGTGGAAGATGCCGACCATGGCCGCGCCGCGTTCGCGCGCCTCGCGGATGAGTTCGATGACGACCGCGCGGTTCGCCGCGTCGAGCGATGCGGTCGGTTCGTCGAGCAAGAGCACGGGCAATTGCGCGACCATGCTGCGCGCGATGTTCACGCGTTGTTGTTCGCCACCCGAAAACGTTGCGGGCGGCAAAGGCCACAAACGCTCGGGCAGGTTCAGGCGCGCGAGCCAGGCGCGCGCGGTGTCGAGCGCGGTCTCGCGCGCCATGCCGTTGGCGATCAAGGGCTCGGCCACCAGATCGAGGGTGCCGATGCGCGGGATCACGCGCAGGAACTGGCTGACGAAGCCGATCGTGCGCCGGCGCAGGTCGAGCAATTGCTGGGCGCTCGCGTGGGCGAAATCGACCCACGCGCCGTCCTGGCGCACGCGCACGCTGCCTTGTTGCAGCCGGTAGTTGGCATACAAGGTGCGCAGCAGCGTGCTCTTGCCGGCGCCCGAGGGCGCGTGCAGCACCAGGCAGTCGCCGGCGCTCACATCGAAACTCACGCCGCGAAACACCGGCAGGCGCGCGCCGCCCTGGCAATGCAGCACGAAAGTCTTGGCGACATCGCGTACTTCGATCATGGGAAGGGAAGACATGGTCAGGCCTGCAAGACGGAAGACACGAGCAATTGGGTATACGGATGCTGCGGATCGTCGAGCACCTGATCGGTCAGGCCTTCTTCGACGCAACGGCCGTCCTTCATCACCATGAGCCGATGCGCAAGCAGCCGCGCCACAGCCAGGTCGTGGGTCACGATGACCGCGGCCAGATGCAACTCGGCCACCAGCCGGCGCAGCAAGTCGAGCAGGCGCGCCTGGACTGAGACATCGAGGCTCGCGGTCGGCTCGTCCATGAACACCACGCGCGGATGCGTGACGAGGTTGCGCGCGATCTGCAGCCGTTGCTGCATGCCGCCCGAAAACTGCATCGGCGCATCGTCGATGCGCGCGCCGTCGATTTCGACGCGCTGCATCCAGTCGAGCGCCGCCGCGCGGATCTGGCCGTAATGGCGCGCGCCCTGGGCCATCAGACGCTCGCCGATGTTCGCGCCCGCGCTCACTTCGAGGCGCAGACCGTCGCGCGGTTGTTGATGCACATAGCCCCAGTCGGTGCGCATCAACAAGCGCCGGCGCGGATCGGGCAGGGCATACAGATCGACCACGCCCGCGTCGCGGGTGGCGAATTCGATGCGGCCCGCATCGGGCGCCAATTGGCCCGACAACATGCGCAACAAGGTGGTCTTGCCCGAGCCCGATTCGCCGACGATGCCGAGCACTTCGCCCGCATGCAGATCGAGATCGAGGTCGGCAACCGCGGCGCGCGCGCCATAGCGTTTGCCGACCGCGCGCGCGGCGAGCAAGGGGGCGTCGGCCAGGGCGGCCGCCATGTTCGCGGCCGCTGACGAAGCTGCCAGCGGGTTGGAGGGCGTGGCCGGGTGCGCGCCACCGGCGCCGCGAAGATCGAGTCAGGCGCTCATTGGGCCACCTCGGCATTGGGCGTGCCCGGATCGATGATGAAGCTCACGCCATGGCGCGCGAAGCCCAGGCGGTCGTAGAAGGCGTGTGCGCGTTCGCGGCGCCGGTTCGAACTCAGCGCCATCTTGTAGCAGCCCTTGGCTTTGCAGACTTCGCGTGCGAATTCCATCATCTGCTGGCCGATGCCCTGGCCTTGGCAGTCCGGATCGACGACCACGTCTTCGACGATGGCCGAGGGCGAGCCCAGATGGCCGAGGTTGTCCATGACGAGCAGCGCGAAACTGCCGACCACACGGGCGTCGGCGAGCGCGACATACAAGGTGTAATCGGGATAGCGCGCGAAGCGCGCGAAGATCGCTTGCGCTTCGGGCAAGGGCAGCACACGGCCGTTGTCGAGATCGGGCTGGGCGTACAGACGCAGCACCGCGGGCAGATCGTCCTCGGTCGCGGCGCGTAATTGCAAGGGCGTGGTCATGCGGCTTCCTTGTGCAGATAGTCGGGGTCGGCGTCGGCCGCGGTGCGCCGTTGCTCGCAATATTCGCTATCGCTGCATACGAACATGCGGCCGCCCGCGTCGTCGGTCACGATTTCGTCGAGGAAGGAATCGCTCGCGCCGCAGAGCGCGCAATGCGCATCCCAGCGCTGCACCTCGAACGGATGATCTTCGAAGTCGAGACTCTTGACCGGCGTGTAAGGCGGCACCGCGTAAATGCGCTTTTCGCGCCCGGCGCCGAACAATTGCAGCGCCGGGTTCATGTGCATCTTGGGGTTGTCGAACTTGGGGATGGGCGACGGCCGCATGATGTAGCGCCCGTTCACCTCGACCGGATAGTCATAGGTCATCGAGATATGGCCGAAGCGCGCGATGTCTTCGTACAGCTTGACGCTCATCGAACCGTATTCGGCCAGCGCATGCATGCGCCGGGTCTCGGTCTCGCGCGGCTCCAGCCAGCGCAAGGGTTCGGGAATTGGCACCTGGTACACGAGGATCTGCCCTTCGGCGAGCGGCGTTTCTGGAATGCGATGGCGCGTTTGCACGATGCTCGCCGCGCGCGTGCGCGTGGTCGTCGCGACGCCCGTGGTACGCGCGAAGAAGCGTCGGATGTTGATCGCGTTGGTGGTGTCGTCCGCGCCTTGATCGATGACCTTGAGCGTGTCGTCGGTGCCGATGATGGACGCGGTGACCTGGATGCCGCCGGTGCCCCAGCCGTAAGGCAGCGGCATTTCGCGCGAGCCGAACGGCACCTGGTAGCCGGGGATCGCCACCGCCTTCAAGATGGCGCGGCGGATCATGCGTTTGGTTTGTTCGTCGAGATAGGCGAAGTTGTAGCCGGTGCTGTTCATGGGTGTTGGCTCGCGATGGGTGTTGCGCGGTCGTGTTCTTTTCTGTGCGCGTGCTGGCGCTGGGCGCCTGGGCGCCGGGCGGTGGCATGCGCCGGCTCGTTCCCGCGTCTACCTCGCGCTCGCGTACCCGCTGGCGAGGACGCTGCGCGTCCCGCGCCTGCGGGGCCCACGCGATCGCTTTCGGTAGCCCGCGGCGCCGGCGAATGCCACCGCCCGGCCCCCAGGCGCCCAGCGCCAGCAAATCGAGCGGCGCCAACCGGTGTGCAGCTCGGCGCCACTCGGCAGCCGAACGGGGTGGGCAGCTGGCGCGCGATTTCCGCCGCGCCGAGATGCACGAGGAAGAGGCGGTTGCCCGCGTGCGGGACGCGCGCGGGTCGCACCGGGGTAGTGAGCGTGAGCGAACGGCCACCCCGGTGCGCCGCCTGCTTCCGAAGGGAGTCGAGGGCAGCCCGCGCGCAGCGCGGGTCGCGGCGGCATGAGCGCGCCGGCTGCCTACCCCGTTCGGTTGCAAAGCCCGCTCCAAGCGCCAGCATCGCCAGCGCGCGCCGCACCCAAGCACGCTCGGTGCGAAAGGCCACAGCACTCACCGTCCCGACTCCGATGCCGACGCCAACCCGGACGCTGACCCGGACGCTGACCCGGACGCCGAGGCTGGTGCCGTATCCCCCTGCCGCGCGAAAAACTCCGCGCGCAACTTACGCACCAGTTCCAGCTCCGATTGGAAGTCGACGTAATGCGGCAGCTTCAAGTGCTGCACGAACCCCGAGGCTTCGAGGTTGTCGCTATGCGAAAGCACGAATTCCGCATCCTGGGCCGGCGCCACGACCGGCTCGCCAAGTTCGGGCGCGCGCAGCGCGCGATCGACGAGGGCCATCGCCAGCGCCTTGCGCTCGGCATGCCCGAAGGCGAGGCCATACCCGCGCGTGAATTGCGGCGGCGTGTGCTGCGAGCCCAGGAATTGGTTGAAGGTTTCGCATTCGGTCAACTCGATGTCACCGAGCGTGATCGCGAAGCCGAGTTCCTCGGGCACGAATTCGATCTCGACGTCACCGTGACGGATTTCGCCCGCGAACGGATGGTTGCGGCCGTAGCCGCGCTGGGTCGAATAACCGAGTGAAAGCAAAAAGCCTTCGTCGCCGCGCGCGAGGTTTTGCAGCCGCATCGCGCGATCGGCCGGAAACGACAAGGGCTCGCGGGTGAGGTCGGACGGCGCGGCCTCGTCGGCGGGCGCGCTTTCCGGTTCGATCATGCCGGCCTGGCCGAGGTAATCGGCGACCCGGCCCGGCGTTGCGACCACGGTCGCGGCGGGGCCCGCTTCATCCGATGGCGCGGCGGTGGGGGCAGGGGCCGCCGCGGGCGCGCCGGTGCCGGACCCCGCGCCAAGGTCGGCGCCGGGCGTGTCGAGCAAGGAAAAATCGAGCAGGCGCTGGGTGTAGTCGTAGGTTGCGCCGAGCACTTGTCCGCCCGGCACCTCCTTGAACGCGGCCGAGATGCGCCGGTGCACCAGCATGCGCGCGGTGTCGATCGCAACGCTCGCGCCGAAGCGCGGCAGCGTGGTCCGATAGGCGCGCAACAGGAAGATGGCCTCGATGAGATCGCCCGCGGCCTGCTTGATCGCGAGCGCCGCGAGGTCGGGGTCGTACAGCGAGCCTTCGCTCATCACGCGCGCGACCGCGAGCCGCAATTGCTCGCGGATCTGCGCGATGCTCAGTTCGGGCCAGGTGGTGTCGCCGCGCCGCGCTTGGTCGAGCAAGGCATAGGAACCGAGGATGGCGGACTCGCCGCCTTTGACCGCGACATACATCTCAATGCTCCTCCAGCCGGGCCTGCGTGGTGCGTGCCAGGGCGAGCAGGCGGTTGCCCGCACACAAGATCAGATCGACGCCGAGCGGGAAGTCGATTTGCAGCGCGGCGCGTTCGCGCCAGAACGCGGCCGGCAAACCTTGCGGCGCGATGCGCACGGTCTCGGCGATGCCGGGGCCGCGCAATTGCACGGCCGGACCGCCTTCGAGCGCGGGCAGGACGACGAGGACCGTGGTGCTGCGGTCCGGGTAATCGGGCGTGCCGCGATCGAATTGGTCGAGCGGCAGCGCGAACTCGGGATCGAGCACGGCGGCGAAGGCCGCGCCTTCGGGCTGGGCCAAGATCGGCGTGCCGGCATGAAAGCGCAACAAGGCCGCGAGCGCGGGCGCGTCGGCGGGCAAGAGACAGACCGGCGCATCGGCGTCGGTCAGCGCCAGGAGCACCGCGGCCAGGCTGCGCGGCACGCTGTCGGGCAAGCCGGCCAGGCCGCCGTAGGCCGGACCATCGGGGCCGTGGGCAAGATCGACGATGCGGCCCGGATAGGCCAAGGCATCGAGCACGCAGCGGAAGACGCGCTGCGCGTCATGCACCGGGTCGTCGAACCCGGGGACCAGCAATTCGGCGGCGATGCTGCTCATTCGTTTTCTCCGCGGACGACGGTGAAGAATTCAACCTTGGTGGTCTGGGCGCGGGCCTGGGCCGCGGCGCGGCGCGCGGCACGCGCGGCTTCGAGCGGTGCGATCCAGCGCGCCCAGGCGGTGTCGAGCTGGTCCGCCGCCTCGGCCTGTTGCAGATGGGCGTCTAGCAAGGCGGCGGTCTGGGCATGGGCGGCATCGCGGCCGCGCACATAGGCCAGGCCCACGGTGCCGTCGGCCAACTTGAGGGCGCAGCGCGTGACCGCGACTTCACCGAGATGGAATTGCGCGCCGGTGCCGCCGGTGCGCGCGCGCACCATGACCAGACCGGTCTGAGGGCGGCGCAGCCAATGCGCGTCGGCAGGCCAGGCCACCGCCGCGAGTTCCTGCGGCAACGCGGCCGCCAGACTGCTCATCCAGCGCGAACGCGCGACAGACGCGCACGCACGCGTTGCGGTAGGATCGGTGGGCGACGTGGAAGACTTCATATTGTCTAGACAAAGTGAGGCAATGCCCGGAGCATACACAGCGGCCTGGCGTCCTGTGTGAATTTCTCGTGAAGATTTCCGCCTTGAAGACTGCCGACTCCACGCCCCGCAATCATCTGGCCCGTTGGCGCCAGATCGCCGCCGAACTCGAAGAACGCATCGCGCAAGCGCGCTACCCCGAAGGGCGGCTGCCGACCGAGCATGCGCTCGCCGAGGAATTCGGTGTCAATCGCCATACCGTGCGTCAGGCCTTGCAAGGGCTCAAAGACCGCGGTGTGCTCGAAACCCGGCAAGGCCGCGGGTCGGCGGTGCGCGGCGGCGTCTATGAATACGCGCTCGGATTGCGCACGCGCTTCTCGCAAAACCTCGCGCGTCAACAGGCCAGCGGGGCGCTCGATGTGATCGGGCTCGATGTGGTGCCAGCCGACGCCGAAGTCGCGAAGGCATTGGGTCTGCGCACCGGCACACGCGTCGAGCGCGTCGAAACCATCGGCACCGCCGACGGTTTGCCCTTGAGCCATGGCGTGCATTGTTTCGCCGCGCGCCGGTTCGCCGGGATCGGCGAGCGCATCGCCGGGCATCGTTCGATCACGCGCGCGCTGGCCGAATTCGGCGTGGACGATTACACGCGCGCTTCAACACGCATCGTGGCCGAACTGCCCGACCCGATGCGCGCCCAGCGTCTGCACATCGGCGCGGGCCAGCCGATCCTGTTGCTGGTCGGCGTGAATGTCGATCGCGACGGTCAGCCGATCCAGTTCAGTGCGACGGCGTTCGCGGCCGATCGGGTGCAATTGCTGGTCGATCACGCCCACCCCGGCGATTGAGTTCACCCAGGATCGCGAGCAGGCGCCGGCCGGCGTCGTCGAGCGCGCCATCGTTGTCGAGCCGATGCACGCGCGCGGGATCGATCGCGAGTGGCGCATCGAGCGCGGCATGGCGCGCGAGCCGGTCCTCGATCTGCGCCATGGTCTCGCGCCCGCGCGCGCGCAAACGCGCGGCCAACACCTCGGGCCGCACGCGCACCAGCACCACCTGCGCTTGCGGGTAGCGCGCAAGCGCGGCGGCCAGATGCGCGCGTGAGCCGTTGATGACCACGGTGTCGCCTTGCGCGAGTTGGCGATCGATTTCGCGTCCGATGCCGTAACCGGTGCCGTGCGCGGTCCAGTGCAAGGCGAAATCGCCAGCCGCGCGCATGGCCTCGAAGCGCGCCGCGTCGAGCGCCAGATGGTCTTCGCTCGCATGCGCGGCGCGGGTGATCCAGCGTTGGGCGATGCGCACCGGCACCGCGCCATCGAGATGTTGGGCGAGCCAGCGCAACAAGCTATCTTTGCCGGCGCCCGACGCGCCGACCATCACGACCAGGCAACCGTTCATGCGCCGAGCGAAAAGCGTTCGACGAGGCGCAAGTCTTCGCCCGGCCCCGGTTCTTCGAACAGACTCAAAGCGTCGATGACCGCCGGCTTGGCGAGCACCGCCGCGAAATGGCGTTGCAGCCAGGGCTGCAACAGCGCGCTTTGCTCGGTCGTGAGGCGCTCGGTCAAGGTCATGTGGAAGCGGTATTCATCGTCCACATACGGATAGCCCCAGCCGTCGAGCAGCGCGAGCTGGCGCGGCGTCAGGCCGGTCGCGACGCGGCGGGCGACTTCGGCCGGCGCGGGCGGCGCGCGCAGCGCGTCGAGGCCGCGCACGCAGGCGAACGCGAAACTTCGCAGCGCGGGCGTGAGCGCCGGCGGTTGCAAGGCCAGGAAGTCGCCCAGGGGCGCGACCTCGAGCAAACCGATCTCGACCGGCCGCTGGCTGCGCGCGAACGCGGCGCAAGCGCGCAGCAGGTCGGCCGTCTCGGTCTCGGGCTTCAGGCTGAACGGCGCTTTGAGCGTCGCATGGAAACCATACCGGCGCGGCGCGGCGGTCAGCGTTTGCAAGCGGTTGCGGTCCAGGCCGGGCACGGCCGGCTGGGGCAGCGCGACGCCGGTCATCGCATCGCGGCCCAGCCAGGCGCTGCCCAGGCGCCACCAGCCCGAATCGGGGGCCGGCGAAAAATACAGCGCCCAGCGCGAACGCCGGCCGGGGCGCGTGGCGGCGAACAGCGAGTCGGCGGTCGAGGCGGTCGGCATGGCAAGGCGCGCGGCGGGGAAGTCGGAAGTCATCGCAAGGCTTGTGCAAGATACACGGCGCGGCCGGCGACGAACGCCGCGACCACGCGCGGCGCGGTCGGCCGCACCGCATCGACGAGCAGGACATCGGCGCGCATGCCGCGCGCGAGCGCGCCGCGATCGTGCAGGCGCGCCGCCTGGGCCGGATGGGTCGAGACCAGGCGCCACGCCGCCGCGAGTTCGACCCCATGGACTTGCGCGAGGACGAAGGGCGCGGCCAGCAAGGCCGGGTAGTAATAGTCGGAAGTCAGCACATCGCATTGGCCGGCCAGCACGCTGCGCGCCGCATCGACCGCGCCGCAATGGCTGCCGCCGCGCACCACGTTCGGCGCGCCGAGCACGATGCGGCTGCCGAGGGCGCGCGCGGCTTCGATCGCTTCGAGGCTGCGCGGAAACTCGGCGACCTCGACCCCCAGGCGGTGGTAATACGCGCGCTCGGCGCTGCGCAGATCGTCGTGCGAGGCCATCGCGATGCCGTGTTCGCGGGCCAGCCCGGCGAGGGTTTCGATCGTCGCGCCAACCTCGTCGCGCCGTTCGCGCGCGGCATCGAGCCGGCGCATGAATTCGTCGTCGCTGGTGTCGGCGCGTTCGGCATAACTCGCGCGCTTGGCAGGCTGGCGTTCGCATTTGCGGGCGATGTCGTCGAGATGATCGTTGAAGGCCAGGAAATCGATCCGGCCCGCTTTGATCGCGGCCGCGACCGCCGCGCCGTCGGCGACGGTATGGGTTTCAAAGCGCAGGTGCACGCGATGATCGACCGCGAACCGCGCCGGGCCGCAGCGGCCGTGCGCGCCCGGGTCGGTGCCGTCGGCGGGGACGCCGTCTTGGGCCCGCTGCGGATCGCCGCGCAAGGCGTCGATGATCGCGCGCGCGCTCGCGCCGCCGCGCAGCCCGCCTTCCCACGACCAGGTGATGCCATGAAAGGCGGTGGTGATGCCGTTGGCCGCGAGTTGGCGATCGGTATCGGCCAGGGCGAGGTCGAGCGGAAACCGCACTTGCGGCCGGGGCATCCATTGGCGCTCGAAGGCATCGCCATGCAGATCGACGATGCCGGGCAGGGCGAGCAGGCCGTCGGCGCGCACCGGGGTGGTGTGCCGGACCGGGCCATCGGTCACGGCCGCGATTCGCGCGCCGTCGATGTGCAGGCAGGCGTCGGCGAAGCCGTCGGGCGTGAGCACGCGCGCGCCGACGATCGTGAACGCCGGCAGCGCGGCGCGGCCCAGCCCGTCGGCACCGGTGAGCGGCGCGGTCGGCAGGTCGAGCGCGTCCAGGCTCAAGTGAAGATCCGCCGCAAATGCGCCGACAGCAAGTCGATGCAACTGACGGTGAGCACGATCAGGATCAGGACCGCGCAAGTCTGCTGGTACTGGAAGCCGCGAATGATCTCCCAGAGGATGACGCCGATGCCGCCGGCGCCGACCATGCCGACCACGGTCGCCGAACGCACATTCGATTCGAAGCGGTACAGCGAATACGAAATCCACAAGGGCATGACCTGCGGGATCACGCCGAACACGATTTCTTCGAGCGCATGCGCGCCGGTCGCGCGGATGCCTTCGACCGGGCGCGGGTCGATGGCCTCGACCGCCTCCGAGAACAGCTTGGCGAGGATGCCCGTGGTATGCACCCACAAGGCCAGCACGCCCGCGAACGGCCCCAGGCCCACCGCGACCACGAACAACATCGCGAACACCATTTCATTGATGGCGCGCGCGGCGTCCATCAGCCGGCGCACCGGCTGGCGCACCCACCAGGGGGCGATGTTGGTCGAGGCGAGCAGTCCGAGCGGCACCGCGCACACCACCGCGAGCGCCGTGCCCCAGACCGCGATCTGGAGCGTGATCAACATTTCGCCGACATAGATCTTCCAGTCGGCGAAATCGGGCGGGAAGAAGCCTTCGGCGAAGACCGCCATGTTGCCGGAGTCGCGCAACAGGTCGAGCGGGCGCATGTCGGCCCCGCGCCAGGACGCGGCCAGGATGGCCAGCAGCACGCCCCACGCGAGCAATTGGGCCCAGTTGTGCCGGGGGCCGGCCGCGCGGCCGTCGAGGGCCGGCAGGGCACGAGGATTGGCGCTCATGACGGTCTCGCCTGGGTCGCCGGATCAACCGCCGATCGCGGCGAGTTGCTTGTCGATCGCTTCGATCTGCTTGGCCTTGTCGGCCGCGTCGAGCGTGGTGTCGGCTTCGAGCTTGTTCTTCTTCTTGAACAATTCGAGTTTGCGCACCGGGTGCAACTGGGCGTTGTTCGATTCGCGAAAGCCGGCGAAGGTCAGCTTCACGAGGTTCTTCTTCTCTTCGGCGGCGTTCGGGCCGGTCTGGCCGTAGGTCAGGAAGAAGCTGCGGACCTTGGCTTTGAGTTCGGGGCTCAGATCGGCGCGCCAGACCAGCGGGTCGGACGGGATCAAGGGCGATTCCCAGATCTTGCGCAGATTCTTCGCGATCTCGGGCTGGCGCGCTTCGATGCGATCGAAGACGTCGGAGGCGAACACCGCCGCATCGACCTGCTTGTTGGCCACCGCGAGCACGTTCGCTTCATGGTTGGCGCCGCGGATGGTCTTGAAGGCGGTCTTCGGGTCGAGCTTGTGCTGGGCGAAGATGTAATACGACGGGACCAGGAAGCCCGAGGTCGAATTCGGATCGCCGATGCCGAAGTTCACGCTCTTCGCGTTCTTGAGCAGATCGTCGAGCGACTTGTACGGGCTGTCCTTGTGGACCGCGAGATACGAGTGGTAGCCGAGCGTGCCGTCGGCCTGGATGACCTGGGCGAAGATTTCGCCGTTGGCGCGGTCGACCGCTTCCATCGCCGATTTGTTGCCGTACCAGGCGACCTGGACCTTGTTGAAGCGCATGCCTTCGATGACGCCCGCGTAATCGGACGCGAAGAAGGCGTTCACCTTCACGCCGGTGGCCTTTTGCAAGGCTTCGAGCACCGGGGCCCAGTCGCTCTTGAGGTTCTGCGAGGCTTCGGTCGAGATGATCCCGAAGTTGATTTCCTTCGGGGCGTCCTGGGCG
>JADHEF010001700.1_pt1 | contig 12288 bp, 11 predicted proteins | sample 8952391 | NCBI WGS metagenome assembly JADHEF01 (sample SAMN16124439, study PRJNA663245) | bioreactor sludge metagenome | isolation source: sludge (nitrite) | place: India:Bengaluru | collected 2019-02-28
GGTCACCACCAACCTCTTCGGAGACATCCTCAGCGATGAGGCGGCCGGCATTCTGGGAAGCCTGGGCCTGTGCGCCAGCGCCAACCTGGGCCGGAGCATGGCTCTCTTCGAGCCCATTCACGGCAGCGCCCCGGACATCGCCGGCCAGGGCATAGCCAATCCTATAGGGGCCATAAGAAGCGCGGCGATGATGATGGAATGGCTGGGGGAGAGGGAGACGGCCCGTCGCATGGAAGAGGCGGTTCAAAAGTGTCTGGAGGCAGCCGTGCTCACTCCCGACCTGGGCGGAAGCTTCCGAACTGAGGATGTGACCCGGGCGGTGAAGAAATATTTAAGCCAGTCTGAATAGAAGCGGCCAACCATAGCCGCTCTTTTTGCCTGGCCGGAGCCGGACAAAAAGCCCTTGCTCCTCCTCCTCCGAAAAATTCCAAAGATTTATATTCTTAATCACACTTAATATATTTGGTGTGTTAGAATGATGCCGGGAAAGCTATCTCTGCTCATCATCTTGCAGATATTGATTATATCATTTTCTTCCGCCTCGCCCTCAGATGATCTCTCGCCCTCCGCCAGGGACGCCCTTCTCTCTCTGGGCGGCACTGCATACCTGGATGGCGATGGTGACAGATTTTTCTCCGCCAATGAGACAGGCTTCGCTAATGTGACCGTCCGGCTGATGCAGGGCGGCCTGCTCCAGGCAACAGTCCTAACCGACCAGTCCGGCCATTATTTGTTTCCCAACCTCTCTCCGGGCGTCTACAGCCTGGAGGCCGGGCCGGTGGCAGAAAGCAGCCGGACCGCTCCGGGCAGAGGTTACTATGAGGTCAACCTGACCGACAGGCTCGGGTCCGGCCTTGACTTCGGATTTCTCCCCCCCAGTCGCCTTCCGGCTGCCCAAACCCTTGTAGCGCATCCCCTCATGCGCCCTGCTCCGGAGGAGGTGGCCTTATGGGCCAGCCAGTACAGTGCCTCGCCTAAGGCGGTCATCGCTCCGGAGACTGCCGCCATGATGGCCGCCGCGATTCCCGCCTCCGTGAGCCTCCTGGACCGGCTCAAGTACAATGCCTCCGAGAGGGATCAGGGAGTCTGCGGCAACTGCTGGGCCTGGGCCGGCACCGGGGTTATGGAGATAGATTATGCCCGGCAGATGAAACAGTCCGATCGCTTCTCCGTGCAGTTCCTGGACTCGAATTACAACGGCGGCTGCGGGAGCAATGCCGCCTGCTGTGGCGGCTGGCTGGATAATCTGGCCGGCTTTTACAGAGTCAAGAAGATGATCGTCCCCTGGTCCAATGCCAATGCCCATTACCAGGATGGATCAAGGAGCTGCGGAGGCTGCTCGGCTGTGCCGGCTTATAGAATATCGGTGAGCCCCAATTACAGGGTGTCATCCATATCCACCAGCCGGATAGCCACGCAGGGCCTGCCTTCTGAGCAGGCCATAGCCAACATCAAGGGCGTGCTCTTGCAGGGCAAAGCCATATGGTTCGGCTTCTTCCTGCCCGATGCCGCTTCCTGGAGCAATTTCCAAGATTTCTGGGGCGGCAAGCCGGAGGCTGCCCTCTGGCAGCCGGACTATGCCTGCGGCAGGACCTACAGCTATCAGAGCGGAGGAGGTCATGCCGTTCTCTGCCTGGGCTACAATGACACCGATCCCAAAAACCGCTACTGGATCATGCTCAACAGCTGGGGCACTACGGCGGGCCGACCTTTCGGCCTCTTCCGGGTGGCCATGGACATGAACTACAATTGCAGCTACACTGGCCTGGGATATGCCTTCTACTGGATGACCCTGGATTTGAGCTATGATGCAGGCCAGAACAGCGCTCCCCAGACCCCTGCCCCGGTTCAGGGTCTGGCTCAGGGCTATGCGGGCAAGATCCTTAGCTACGCTGCCAGCTCAAAAGATCCAGAGGGCGATCAGCTCTTCTTTACCTTTGACTGGGGAGACAGCACCACCACCAAGACAGAGCTTTCCGCCTCTTCCACGGGCAGAGCAAATCACATCTGGAAGGACAAGGGAGTCTATAAGGTGAAGGCCATGGCCACGGACAGCCAGGGCGCTTCCTCGGGCTGGTCGGAGCCATTCGCCGTCAGCATCCTCGGCTCCAGCACAGTCAACAGCCCGCCCAATAGACCATCCACTCCGGCTGGAATCTACAGCGGCCAGGCGGGGATAAGCTATACTTTCACCGGATATGCCGCCGATGCCAATCGCGACCCCCTCTCTTATGCTTTTGACTGGGGAGACGGCCAGAGCAGCAGCACCGATTTGATGAGATCGGGTCTTTCCGCCCGGGCCTCACATGACTGGTCCGGGGCGGGATCATACAGCGTCCGGGTCCAGGCCACGGACAGCAGCGGAGCGGAGTCAGCCTGGTCAGCGGCAAAGACAGTAATAATCAAGAAACCTGCCAGCCAGAGGGTCTCCGGGATCCTGGAGAAGGCCGCTCTAAAGATATCCGCCAGTAAGGCCGATCTGGCCCAAGCCAAAAAGAGGATCGACTGAGGCTTAGCAGACCTCTTTGGGAAGAGACCGAACCATGGCCTCGGCTCTCCGGCCCACCTCAGAAGGATCCAGGATCAGCCGGGCTACGCCGCTCTCTATGGCTGCTCTGGCCACAGCCTCGGCCACGGCAGGCACCACTCTACGGTCCAGTGGTGAGGGAATGATATTTTCCTCCGATACCGGCTCCACCAGAGCGGCTATGGCCTGTGATGCAGCTACCTTCATGGGCTCGTTTATGTCCGAGGCCCTCACATTCAGGGCTCCCCGGAATATGCCCGGGAAGCCCAGGACATTGTTGACCTGATTGGGGAAGTCCGATCTTCCCGTGGCCACCACCCTGGCTCCGGCCTGCAAGGCCAGATGGGGCATGATCTCAGGGTCGGGGTTGGCCATGGCAAAGACTATGGCATCCTCGGCCATGCTCTCCACCATCGGCGGCGAGACTATTCCGGCCACGGAAAGCCCCAGGAATACATCCGCACCCCTCAGGGCATCGGCCAGGCTGCCTTTTATCTGACGCGGATTGGTCTCCCGGGCGATCCTCTGTTTTGCTTCATTGAGGTCAGTCCGCCCGGGATGGATCACCCCCCGGCTGTCGCAGAGGACGACATCTCTGGCCCCGAAGCTATAGAGAAAGCGGGTAACAGCAATGCCTGCTGCTCCCGCGCCGCTGACGGCCACGGAAATCTCCGAAAAGCTCTTTTTCACCAGCTTGAGGGCATTGATCAAAGCGGCCAGGGCCACCACTGCCGTGCCGTGCTGATCGTCGTGAAAGACGGGGATGTTGAGGGATTTCTTGAGCCGCTCCTCAACCTCGAAGCAGCGGGGAGCGCTGATGTCCTCCAGGTTGACCCCCCCGAAGACGGGCTCAATAGCGGCTACGGTGTCGACAATGACCGACGGGTCCTTGGAGTTGACCGCAATGGGAAAGGCATCGATTCCGGCAAAGTTCTTGAAGAGTATTGCTTTTCCCTCCATCACCGGTAGGGAAGCCAGGGGCCCTATGTCTCCCAGGCCCAATACTGCGGTTCCATCAGTCACCACAGCCACCAAATTGCCCTTGGCCGTGTATTGATAGACCTCATCGGGGCTCTTCTCAATCTCCCGGCAGGGCTCGGCCACGCCGGGGGTGTAGGCCAGAGATAGATCTTTTACCGTGGCGCAGGGGACCTTGCTGTGCACTGCAATCTTGCCCCCGGACGCCCTATGAAAATTTAATGCTTCATCTCTTAAAGACATAACAACACCTGAATGTCCGGCTAAACTGAGGAGCAACAGATATAAAGCATGGGTTAGACGGACTGTGAGGTAAGCCGGGGTGGCAGAGCGGACAATTTCCGCGGAAAGGATGCCGCGGGAGTTCAAACGCGGCAGGCTCGAGACCTGTTGTCCCTTCCAGGGACGCTTGGGTTCAAAATGGCAGGGCGCTATAGCTCGGCCAGGAAAATCCCAACCCCGGCGCTAATCAAATTCAGAAAAAGGCGATAGAATTATGGCTAGATTTCCAGAAGCAGAAAAGAGAATCTTGAATCTCAAGATATGCATGCGCTGCAACGCCAGAAATCCCGTGAGAGCTACCCGCTGCCGTAAGTGCGGGTACGAAGGATTGAGAATGAAATCCAAGGAAAACAAGACCGCTTAAATGACATTTGAGAGGGGCAGAGTCGAGCTGCTCCTGGCCCGGGCGGCAGAGCGGGGAGCCGGGCACCTTACCCTGATCGATCCCGACTCCCAGAGCCCAGACCAGGCAGCTGCTATTGCCCGAGCGGCAGCAGATGGAGGCACCGATGCCATCATGGTGGGCGGCTCGGTGGGCGCGGCGGGAGTTCTCCTTCACCAAACCGTGGCCAGGATCAAGGAGCAGACCGATCTGCCGGTGATCCTCTTTCCCAGCAGCGTGGCCGGGCTGTGCGAGAACGCCGATGCCGTCTTCTTCATGAGCCTGTTAAACTCCCGCTCCCCGTCCTATTTAATCGAAAACCAGGCCCTTGGAGCACCTCTGGTTTTGCGCTATGGCCTGGAGCCGATTCCCATGGCATATATCATCATCGAGCCGGGGGGCACGGTGGGGTATGTGGGAGACGCCCGGCTGATACCGCGAAAGAAGCCGGAGCTGGCTGCAGCCTATGCCCTGGCGGCCAAGTTCATGGGCATGAGGCTGGTCTACCTGGAAGCCGGCTCGGGGGCAGACGCACCTGTGCCGCTGGCCATGGTCTCTCTGGTCAAGAGGCTCCTGGGAGATGTTCTTCTCATAGCCGGCGGGGGCATCAGGGACGCGGCAGCCGCTGCAGAGCTGGCGGCAGCCGGTGCGGACCTGATTGTGACCGGCACAGCGGTGGAGAAAAGCCAGGACGTGAAAGGCTTCGTCTCCCAGATCACCTCCGCCATTGGCAGGTAGCTTTTTGTGTCCGGCCATCTGTCCGCTTTTCTGGATCAAAACGGCCTGGACGGCTTTCTTTATGTAGGGGAGAGCTACGGCGACGCGGATATGTATTATCTCTCCCGCTTTCTGGCCGGGGACAGGTTCGCCCTGCTGGCGGGGGAGAAGACCAGTCTCCTGGTCTCATCCATGGAGCTGGGCAGGGCCAAAAAGGAGTCCGCTGCCGACCGGGTCCTGAGCACCTCTGAGTTTCATATCACAGACAAGCTCAAGAGCAGCAAAAGGCCCGACGAGGCTTATGCCCTGGTTTTGGCCGAGTTTCTGGGCCGCTGCTCGGTCAAGAGGCTGGGGGTGCCCTACAATTTTCCCGCCGGAATCTACCGCAGCCTTGCGCAGGATTTCAGTGTCCAGATTCTGAGCAGCCCCATAGCAAGGCAAAGAGAGATCAAGAGACCTGAGGAGCTGCAGGCCATCGCCCTCACCCAGAGGGCAGGCGAGAGGGCCATGAAAAGGGCCATTCGTCTCATAGCCAGCTCTGAGGCCAGGGGGGAGATGCTTTTCCGGGGAGGCGAGCCTCTTACATCGGAGAGGGTTCGCCGGGCCATTGAGCTCTCCCTGCTGGAAGACGGCTGCGAGGCGGTGGACACCATTGTGTCAGGTGGGAGGCAGGCAGCCGATCCCCATTCTCGAGGAGCGGGACCCCTCCCGGCCCATGCGCCGATAGTCATCGACATATTCCCCAGATCGAAGAGCAGCAGGTACTTTGCCGATATGACCCGAACTGTTCTCAAGGGCGAGGCATCTTCCGAGGTTGTAGATCTCTATAAGGCGGTGGAGGCAGCTCAGAAGGCGGGCCTTGAGGCAGTGCGAGAGGGAGCCACGGGATCTGAGGTGCACCAGCGGGTATCCGATGTATTCCAGGAGCAGGGATATCCGGAGAGAGAAGGATGCGGCTTCACCCACTCCACCGGCCACGGGGTAGGCCTGGCTGTCCATGAGAGGCCGTCTCTGGGCGAAGCGGGAGAGGCTCTCAAGAGCGGTCAGGTAGTCACAGTTGAGCCGGGCCTCTATTACCCGGATCTGGGTGGCGTCCGGCTGGAGGATCTGGTGGTGGTGGAAAAAGACGGCTGCAGAAACCTGACCCGTTTCCAGAGAAAGCTGGTGGTCTGAGGTGTTCACGATGGAAGACAATATGATGGAAGCTGATATTCTTGAGAAGTACAGGAAGGCGGGACAAATTTTGTCCCAGGTCATGGCCCAGGCCGGGCCCAGGATAAAGACGGGAGCATCACTGCTGGAGGTGGCCGAATTTGTGGAGGAGGCCATCAAGAGCAGAGGCGGCCAGCCCGCCTTTCCCTGCAATATATCCCTGGACAGAATTGCGGCTCACTATACCCCTGCGCCCAATGATCCCAGCACCTTTAAGGAGAATATGGTCAAGCTGGATATTGGGGTGCATGTGGACGGCTACATCGCTGATGCGGCCATGACCGTTGACCTCAGCGGCCATGATAAGCTGGCGGAGGCTTCCCGGGCGGCATTGGATGCCGCTTTGGAGATAATCCGGCCGGGAATAGATACGGCCGAGATCGGCAAAGCCATAGAGGAGACAATAACCGGTTATGGCTACAGGCCGGTTTATAACCTGACCGGGCACGGCCTCTCCAGGTATCAGGCCCATGATCATCCTGCCATACCCAACCGGGCTATGGAAAAGGGAACCGTGCTAAAGCCGGGCGATGCGATAGCTATCGAGCCCTTTGCCACCGACGGCTCGGGCCGGATCAGCGAGGGGCCGGTCAATGAGATCTACGGGCTCTCCGGCTCCCGACCGGTAAGGCTGGCTGCGGCGCGCTTACTGCTAAAAGAGATCATGGACAGCTACAGGACCCTGCCCTTCGCCCGAAGATGGCTGAAGGGAGATAGAGCCGAATATGCCTTGATGCAGCTCTTGAGAAGCGGAGCGGTGCATAGATATCCTGTGCTCTGGGAGGTAGAGGGGGCTCTGGTCTCTCAGGCCGAGCACACAGTCCTGATACTGGAAGATGGATGCGAGGTAATAACCAGATAGTTAGATAGGTATATTGTAAAAGGAATATTGTAAAAGGATAAGCGGGGGGGGACAATAATCCCGAGCCGGATTATGACAAATCTTTTCGGTTCTTAAGAGCTATTCGCCCTCGCCTGAATCCTCAGATCCATCATCATCCTTGTAGCTGTCGTCTCCCAGCATAGCTGCAGATATGGCATCGATTCCGTCCATGAGCTCAGCGGTCATGCAGTAGGGAATGTCGCCAGTCTCCGGCAGGCTTTCTCCTCCAATCACCCTGGCTCCCACCTGGCTGAGCAGATCAAAAGCTAGATCCAGGTTCTCCTTTTTCTCTGCCTCAATGGCGGCGGTGACCAGCTCATCCATGCTGCTATCCCGATCGAAGCTTCCGGTGATGTAGCGCTGGCTGGAGACAAATACGGCAGCAAGAGATGTCTTTAGCGACTCGATCATCAGATCGGCATCCTCCCCCAGCGACTCATGCTCGGCAAAGACTATGGATCTAATGGTAGCGATCTCGGCCATGGCCTCTTCGGGAGTTAAGATCTCTCTCTCCACCCTGGCTATCACCTTAAGACAGGCTAAAACCACGTCATCCATGATATATATGAAGACGGCACCGGAGTTCTTGTCCTCCGCCTCGGAGAGACGGAAGTTGCTGTCTTTCACCTTGTTCATCCAGTTAAGCCAACGCTTCTCTGTGTAGAATTCTTCTTTCATGATCCAACTCATCCTTACTTGCCGATTATCGGTATGTCTCCACCAATGCCACCCTTTCTATAACCAGATCTTCCATCCTCTCCTCACCCACGGCCTGTAGTTCCTGGGAGGAGATATTAAAGACATCTTTAACTGCACCGGGATCAAACAAGCTGCTCTCTCCATCCTGCTCAATGATCTGGCATAGCTCTCTATCATCAGGCCATATTCTCTGACCATCCACTTTTATCATTACGAGAGCTATTCTACTGGTCTGATCTGAGACTCCCATAGCCAGAGCTCTCTCTATCTGCCTCTCCCCTGAGGCATAACGCATGATCTCCATTCCCGGATCATTGGCAATATTCCGGCCATCGGAGAAGGCAGAGAGGGCCTTCTCTACCGCAAATTGAATATGCTTCTCGCTTACGACCAGTCTGGCATCGAGAGCCTGGGCTATTAATCCGTGTCGGGATTGCAGGTCCTTTATCGCCTGGATCAGATGGCCTCTCTCCTTCGTTGTTGGCCTTCCGAATAGCAGGCGAATCTCATTCATCATTTTCTGATCTGATGAGCATGTTTAAAAGCTTGCGGTCTTGAGGCGAGCCTGAATTGGATCGTTGGACCATGTACAATTGATGCGGGATTTAAAATTAATTAAAATCTGAGAAGGGGCAGGCTTGCTGCCCTCAATTGGGAATTTTAAAGCAAATCAAACCAGGCCGGCGCGCTGCAGCCTCAGTAGATCGGCGGTATTCAGCTTCTCGCCCTGCCGGAAGTGGGTTAGGATCTCTTCGGCCTCGCGCTTGGCAACCTCTTTGGCGCGATCCTCTTTGATATCCCGATTCTTCTTCTTCATTCCCACAATGACCTTCTCGAAGTCGCGAACCTCTCGCTGGGTGCGGATGAACTCCTTGTGCTGCTCATCGGCTGCCTCCTGGGCCTTGACGAATTCCTTATGGGCAGCATCAGCCTCGGCGCGGGTCTGATCGGCTTCCTTGAAGGTGGCGATCATCTGATCGTGATAGTCCTGAGCCAGCTCGGCATACTTGGTGACCTCGTCGTGGTAATTGGATGCCTGATCTCGGAGAGCCTGAGCCTCATCCAGGAGCTTGCGCAGCTCTTCATTCTTCTCCAGCTGCTCCTTTCTCCCCTTGAACTCCGCATGCAGGGATGCGATCTTGTCCACCAGTTGCTTTTCTTTATCCGGGGTCAAAACCTCGGTCTGCTGCCGAAACTCCAGATGATCTATCTCCCGACGCAGATCCCTGATGGAGCGCTCGCCTGTGAGGTTGTACTTCTTCCGGATATCGTCTATCCTTGCGTAAAGCTGGTTGGTCTTCTCGTTGTACTCATCCCTGAACTTCTTGGACTCGGCTACATTCTTATTGTTATCATCCCGCAGCTTCTTAAGCTCCTGGGCCTTGTCAATCAGCTCTTTGGTGGCCTTATTGAGCTCATTGCGCTTGGCGGCCCATTTGCTCGCCTCGGCATTCAATTGGCTGCGCCTGTCCTTAAAGGCAAGGGACTCCTGTCTGAGTTTGCCTCTCTTATCTTCCAGTTCTGCCAGCATCCCCCGTTTGTCCTCCTGTTCCAGCCCTCGGCTGGGGTTTGGCCCCCCATCGGGGCCAAAAAACCCGGGAACACTTCGCCTTTGTAGCGAAATCTTCTCTTTTGCACTATACCTGTGGGGTTTTTTGCATGCTCTTAGGGCTTCCTGGATCAATGTCTGTCGCGATATAATTATTAAGAGGGTTCTATTCTCTGCTCCAACGGCGGCAATATTGCACAGTGGTTGTAATCAAAAGACGACCTATCCATTTGATCTAAAGAAGCAGGCATGCCAGTGTGTATCGAGAAATCCCTTACGTATTAAGCTTTTGGTTAGAATGACATTCTCTGCGATTAGCCTTAGAGGACTATGGGATGAGCGAGATACAATAGTCCGGCTCTGGATGATAAAAGCCGCACCCCTTCCTTGTTACGAAGGCAATCAACAGGTTAAAATAGGTGAGTTGACCAAGTTAAACCAGAGTCACCAAGCAAAAAAAGGTTATTCGCTTTAAACGGAGGGATTGATCTGAAAAAAGCTATACTAGCAGCATCTATAGCAATGGTTTTAGTTGCTCTTATTGGAAATTCAATGGCTGTGGAGAAAGTGCCGTTCTATAACATAATGGTGCCAAATAATGGGCCCACTTCGCCGGGAACAAGCACCTATCCTAATGGCTACTCCATATACAATGCCACATTTAATTTTGAGCAGAGCGTACAGGGTAACGGCTATCATATGAGCTATATCTATGCCAAGGCCGGGGGAACGGCAATGAAGAACTACGCTCACGGCTCCGGATCTCTGGACAGCGAGGCTACCCTGACCTGGCAGCATGTGACAGAGAAGACTCATAATGTCTACTCCGACTACTTCGACCACTATCAGGACTGCATCCAGTTTAAGGAGGATGTGGCCATGGTGTATGCCCCTATGAGAATAGCTGTCGGGACAGGCTACTATGCCGCTAATCCCCTGGACTACAGCTCCCTACTCAAGGAGAGGACTGAGGCCACGAATTACTTCGCCGGCACCCAGATGATTCATGAGATCGAGTATGCTCATGCCATAGACAAGGAACTGGACCTGGTGGTCAAGGACAAGATCAACTACACCTACGATCCAGAACTCCTCGCTGTGGGCTACACTCAGATGAAGGTCACTGAGGATGTCACCGACGGCAAGGTCCATATCGGGGTCCTGCAGGCAAATGACAATATTCTTGGCCTACTCTCCCCCTGTCGGGCAAATTGCTCACCCGATTATGGCAATGTCTTAAGCTCCACCTATGGTGAATGGTCAACTGGCAAAAAGCCTTTCAATTGGAAGGGTAAAATCTGGCATGATCCAGCCATTGAGATAGACGAGGACTACTGGGGAACCTACCACATCGAGAAGAACATGACCCTCGAGGTGCCCTCCAAGGTAAGCTGCACGAAGGATGACTGGCTGCCCTGCTGCTTCGCAGGCTTCGACGACATGAACACACTGGACAAGAAGGCTTTCAAGTCGGCAACCGGCGTCTTTGACTGCACCTGCTTCAAGGCACCGACAGTAGCCCAGTTCCCAAGAGTATACTAAGAGAGGGGATATTCCCCTTTCTTCACCTTTTTCTTTGCATTTCTGAATTAATATTCTTAAACGAAATTCATTATTCCCTGGGAAAAGCCCTTTAAAGTTGGCAAAGCGATTTCTTTGCATGCGATTGGAAAGCTGGGAGCCCCTATACCTGGCCATACTGGAGGACTTTGGCTTCTCTCGCCGCAGGGATGAAGAGGCGGCAGAGCTTCTAAGAGAGCTGCTGCAAGGAAGAGAAAACTCTCTACTGGCCGCAGAGGCTTTGCTGTCTGGAAGAAGAGCAGTAGTATGCGGCAATGCCCCCTGTCTGTCTAGGGAGCTGGAGGATATGCGAGACGGAGAGGTTGATGATGCTGTTTTTCTGGCAGCGGACGGTGCGACGGTCTCTCTTCTGGAGCATGGCATCCTGCCTGCGATAGTTGTTACCGACCTGGATGGTCCTTTTCCGGCCATCTTAGAGGCCAATAAATTGGGTTCTATTGTGGTGGTGCATGCCCACGGAGACAACCTGGAGGCTCTAAAGAGATATGTGCCGCTTTTGGATAGGGTCATAGGCACAGTGCAGTGCCAGCCCCCAGAGGGCCTCTACAACTTCGGAGGCTTCACCGATGGAGACAGGGCGGTATTTCTGGCCAGGGAGATGGGTGCGGCGTCTATTGAGCTGGTCGGCTTCGACTTTGATGACCAGACGGTCACGCCCCGCAAAAAAAAGAAGCTGGCCTGGGCCAGGAAGCTGATCGGTCTCGCCCTCTCTTAGATCATCTGGACAGAAGGTCTAAGACTGCCCCGGCTGCATCCTGGGCCACTGCCTCCTCATCCTGGGCAGCGTCGATCAGAACAAAACGCTCCGGCTCAGCTGAGGCCATTCTCTGAAAATTTTTTTCCACAGATCTCAGAAACTCCAGACGCTCGAACTTCTCTTTTCCCGGGCGTGATCCCAGCCTCTTCAATGCCCGTTCAGGGTCCAGAAGAAACAGCAGGGTCATATCGGGAACGGCATTCCAGGGGCGGAAGACCTCCTGGATCCAGAAAACTGGATGGGGCAGGATTCCCTCCAGGGTTACGCCCTGATAAGCGGCGGTGGAGTCGGCATATCTATCGGATAAAACCACCGCCCCAACTTTTAAAGATGGCAGAACCATCTGGTCCAGATGCTCTGCATGGTCAGCCATAAAAAGGAACAGCTCATTCATGCGCATTGCTGGGGAGGCTTGCTCATCCCCAGAGGCTTCTTTAAGCCCCGCCCTCAAAATTCGGCCCACCTCTCCGGATGTGGGTTCCGCCGTCAGGACGATCTTTCTTTTCGGCTGCATCTCAGCGATCCTGCGGGCGATATGCGGCAAAGCTGTGCTCTTTCCAGAGCCATCTATTCCCTCCAGGGTAATGAGCCGACCTTTCACAAGCCTCTTTTAGGGCAAAGAAAGAGATTAAGCTGTCGATCTCTGATCCTCGATGAAAATGTATGTTGTCGCCCGATACTAACTCTGGCACATCATCCGATGGGTATCCGCAGTCAGTCC
>JADHEF010001677.1_pt1 | contig 12285 bp, 12 predicted proteins | sample 8952391 | NCBI WGS metagenome assembly JADHEF01 (sample SAMN16124439, study PRJNA663245) | bioreactor sludge metagenome | isolation source: sludge (nitrite) | place: India:Bengaluru | collected 2019-02-28
CCCCGGCTCAGCGGCCGGCGGCGGCCAGGGCGCCGAGGCTGGCCTGCTGCGCCTCGAGCTTGGCGATGAGCGCGGCTCGGCGGGCGGCGTCGAGGTTCTCCGAGCCGGCCCGCAGGATGGCCGGGTTCCCGTCGATCGAGCGCCGGAACAGGAAGTCCTGGACGGCTTTCGCGTCGATCTTCGTCGTCGTCCGGAGGAGGCTCGCGACCTCCCGGACCAGGACCGGGTGATCCTCGTTCAGGAGGATCTCGCAGAGATCGAGCGCCAGAGCCGCGTCGCGCCGCCCCTCGGAGACGAGGCCCGCGGCGGCGAGGAGCGCGAGGCGCTTCCGTCCGACGCTCCGGAGCCGCGCCCACTTTCGGATCGTCGTGATCTTCGAAGGGTCGAGCGCGAGGACGAACGCGGCCACTTTCTCGCCCAGGGCCTCGGCGACGTCCAGGTCGTCGGCGACGGAGCTCCACTTGTCCATCCGGACGAGGAGCGCCGGCTCGAACTCCTTGCGGAACCGGTCCAGGAGCTCGACGGCGACGAGGATCTCCTCGCGCACCTTCCGGGCGGCGGCCGCCTCGAGCAGCTCGGCAGCCAGGGGATAGTCGAGCGCCGCCTTGTGCCGTACCGCGATCTCGCGGGCGACGGCCTTGACGCTGCCGGCGCGGACGCCGATCACCTTCAGCGCTCCCCTGGCGGCGGGCACCGGGCGCGCCTTCTCGTCCACCCTCTCGTCGAGAGCGGTCCGAATGTCCTTGAGGAGGGAGGCGACTTGCGGGGAAGCGATCTTGGCCATACGCGGACGACGCGAGAGTTTATCACGTCGGCGGGCGTTCGGACACCTCACGCACGGGCCCGCGCGCCCGGCGGCCTCCACCGTCCCCGGCCGATGCTACACCGTACCCCCCTCCTTGCAACCCCAAACGCCGCGCCCGGCGCGAGGGTCCGCGCCCCCCCCGGGGCGGTCGATCCGGCCACCGCCGAGCAGGAGCTCGGGCCGGTCCGGGGCGTAGAAGACCGCCGACTGCCCCGGCGCGGCCGCGCGGACCGGCTCCTCGAAGACCAGGCGGGCCCGGCCCCCGCGTCGGGTCTCCCCGTCGAGAAGCTCGAGCCGCGCCGGCACGTCCGGATGCCGGGACCGGATCCGCGCGAGGACGGGATACGAATTCCCGGCAGGCGGGACCTGGAGGTTCACGTCCCGCAGCGGGACCACTCGCGAGAGGAGCTCCTCGCTCCTTCCGAGGACGAGCCGCCGCTCCCCGGCGCGGATCCCGACGACGTAGAGCGGCTCGCCCGCGGCCACCCCCAGCCCCCGGCGCTGCCCCACCGTGTACGCGCGTAGTGCCCCGTGGCTACGGCCTCGCACCCGAGCGCCCGAGCCCTCCGGAAGAGGGCGTCGAACTTCACCTCCGTGTTGCAGGTGAGGCACGGCACGGGCGTCTCGCCCTCCAGGTACGACGCGACGAACGGGCGGACGACCGCCTCGAGGAACCGCTCCCTGAGGTCGAGCGTGTAGTGCGGCACGCCGACCGCCTCCGCGGCCCGGCGCGCGGTGCGGAGGTCGTCGAGGGTGCAGCAGCGGCCTTCGCCCGCCCCGCCGCCCTCGCGGTCGTGATCCCAGAGGTGCATCGAGACCCCGACCACCTCCGCACCTTCCCTCGCGAGAAGGAGCGCCGCGACCGAGGAGTCGACCCCGCCCGACATGGCGACGGCGATCCGCATACACTCCGCAGTTTACGTGCCGGGGCCACCCGCCCCGCGGAGGAGCCGATGCCACGTCCCGCCCCGCTCTCCCCCGGCGAGATCGCCGACCGCCTCGCCTCGCTTCCCGGCTGGACCTTCGCGGACGGCGCGCTCCGCCGGGAGTTCGTCTTCGCCGATTTCCCGGAGGCGTTCGCGTTCATGACGCGGGTCGCGCTGGCCGCCGAGAAGCTGGACCATCACCCCGAGTGGACGAACGTCTGGTCGCGCGTCTCCGTCGTGCTCACGACGCACGACGCGGGCGGCGTCACCGAGCTCGACTTCCGGCTGGCCGAAGTGATGCATCGCCTGATGAGAAATGGGGATTGAACCTGGTGCGTTCGCATCAGGTCCGAGGGTAGAATCCGCCCCCGGAATGGAAGCTCCCGACAGCCACGAGGATCTCCTCGAGCTCCTCTCCAAGAGCGGCAAGGCCGTCTTCGCGATCGACTCCTCGGACCGGATCGTTCTCTGGAACACCGGCGCGGAGAGGCTCCTCGGCTACCCCGCCGCCGACGTCCTCGGGCGGAGCTGTCACCAGGCGATGGCGGGCCGGGACGTCTACGGCAACCGCTACTGCTTCGGGGAGTGCCCGATCCTCCGGATGCGCGACCGGGGCGAGACGATCCAGCCCTTCGAGATCGTCCTCGAGTCGCGCGACGCCGGGCCGAAGCGGCTCCGCTGCTCGATCCTCTCGATCCCCGGCCAGCGTCCGGAGCTGACGACGCTCGTCCACATCCTCGCCGAGACGAACGGAGCCCATCCGGACCCGGGGGGCTTCTTCCAGCGCTTCTCCGGCCCCGTCCAGCACCCGAGCCTCGCGCCGCTCGTCCCGCCGCGCCCGTCGACCTCGCCGCTGACGAAGCGCGAGCAGGAGGTCCTCCGCCTTCTCTCCGAGGGGAAGAAGACCGACGAGATGGGCGAGCAGCTCTTCATCAGCGACGTCACCGTGAGGAACCACATCCAGAACATCCTCCGGAAGCTGAACGTCCAGCGACGTCACCGTGAGGAACCACATCCAGAACATCCTCCGGAAGCTGAACGTCCATTCGAAGCTCGAAGCGGTCGTCTACGCGTACCAGAACCAGCTGATCTGAGGCGGCGGACAGCCCGGGAACGCGAAAGCGGCGGCCGAGGCCGCCGCTTTCCTCACCCGCGGGCGCGCTCCGGCGCCCCGGGGCTCACTTCCCCTTCTCGAGCGACTTGACGACGTCCTCGAGGCCGTTCTCGATGGCGTCCTTCACCGTGGAGCCGCGGGACTTGTGGCGGATCTGGAAGACGATCTTCCCGGAGGAGTCCTTCCCGATCAGCTCCTGAACGGCGCCGGGGTTCGCGTACCAGCCCCCCCAGAAGCGGGCCGCGCCGCTCGGCTCCCAGGCGTGGGCGACGTTCCCCTCGATCGTCAGGTCGGCCTTCCCGCCGCTCACGACCTCCCAGCCGAGCTTCTTCGACTCCTGGATCCACTGCTCGGCGTACTCCTTGCCGTACTCGGCGGCGTGGCGCGCCTCCTTGTCCTTCTCCGTCGCGGAGAACTCCTTCACGGCGACGCTCTTGTAGCTGCCGGCGGAGTAGCCGTCGAAGAAGACCCAGTCGGCCTCCTTCCCCTCGACGAGCTTGTCGTAGTCCTTGAGCCAGGTCGTGGGCTCGTCCTTCTCGCGGGAGGCGTCGTCGTCCTGGAAACGCTTCCCGGCGGCGAAGGCCGGCAGCGCGACGAGCGCGGCGAGGGCGAGGATGCTGGTCATCCGAAACGGTTGCACGTGCGTTCTCATGGCGCGAATGCTCCTTCAGGCTGTCCGTGAATTTCGGTGATCTTAGCAACACGTTCGGCGCTTTCGGGAGGGGACGCCCCGGCGGGCCACGGCCCCGGGTCCGGTCCGCACGCGCGCTTAGAATCGTCCCGGCGACCCCCTCCCCGGGGCCGTCCCAGCAGAATGAAGAAGCTCCGCGCCTCCACGCTCGCTCTCGGGCTCTCGCTCGTCGTCTCGTTCCTCGCGCTGGCCCAGGCCGCGCGCCGCGAAGCCTCCGCGCCCCCGGTGCGGTCGCCGCGGCTCGCCGTCCTCGTCTCGGTGGACGGCGTCCAGATGAGGCGCCTGCTCGACTACCGGCCCTATTTCGTCGCCGGGCTGAAGCAGCTCCTCGACGAAGGGCACGTCGAGAGGAACGCGCACTACGGCCACCTGAACACCGAGACGGGCCCGGGGCACGCGTCGCTCGGGACGGGGGCCCCGCCCCGCGTCACCGGGATCGTCGCGAACCGCTGGTTCCAGCCGCGCGCCGACGGCTCCCTCCGCCCCGTCTACTGCACCGATCAGCCGTACGTCGACCCGGAGACCGGGGCCGAGAGCTTCGGCCCCGGGCCGGCGAACCTGCGGGTGCCGACGCTCGGGGACCGTCTCCTCGAGAAGTACCCCGGAGCACGCGTCGTCTCGCTCTCGGGGAAGGACCGCGGCGCGATCTTCATGGCCGGGAAGCGCCGGGAGCACGCCGTCTACTGGTGGGACCAGAAGACCGGACGCTTCGTCAGCTCTGCCGCCTACGACGTCCGCTCGCCGGGAGGCGCCGTCGTCTCCGGGATCGTCGAACGCTACAACCGGACGCGGGCCGGAGGGCACCTCCCGCGGCGGATCGGGCTCGCCTGGCGGAAGATGGCGGACCCCGCCTGCCTCCCGCCGCCGTCGCCGGCGACGGCCCGGCCGGTCCCCGAGTTCGAGATGCGTCCGTTCCAGATCCCCGTGAACGGCCTCGGATGGGACAAGGACATGTCCCTCGCCACGAACGGCTACTTCCACGGCCTCTACTACAGCCCGTTCATCGACGAGCTGACGATCGACCTCGCGCTCGAGGTCCTCGCCTCGAAGGAGCTCGAGCTCGGACACGAAGAGCAGCCCGACCTCCTCTGCCTCTCGCTCTCGGGCCAGGACACCGTGTCCCACGCGTACGGGGCCGAGTCCGAGGAGAACCTCGACGCGCTCCGGCGGCTGGACGTCCAGCTCGGGCGCCTGCTCGAGACGCTCGGGAGGACGTTCCCGGACGGCAAGGTCGTCCTCGCGCTCTCCGCCGACCACGGCTTCCAGACGATTCCCGAACGGGAAGCGCGGGCCGACAAGACGTTCACGGGCGGCCGCGTCCTGACCGGGAGCGGCGCCGTGACGAACTTCGAGGAGCGCCTCAACCGCTACGTCTGCGAGGAGCTCTGCCTCCCGCCCGGCTCGCGCCCGATCTTCGGGAACGAGGGCTTCTACGTGAAGTACAACCTCCCGGCCCTGCCGGCGATGCGGACCGTCGCCGGTCCGTGCGGCGAGGCGGGGCGCGCCGTGACGAGGGAGGACGTCGACCGGGTCCTCCCCGGGGCCGTCGCCCGCCTCTGGCACGAGGAGTTCCGGACGGTCCTCCTCGCCTCGCAGAAGTCGGCCTGGGATCGGAGCGACCGCGACGTCCGGTTCGCCCTGAACGACTACGACCCGGAGCGCTCCGGCGAGGCGATCCTGGTCCCGCGGCGCGGCGTGATCCTCTACCCCGACGCGCGCGGGGGAACTCACGGCTCCCAGTACGCCTACGACACGCACGTCCCGCTCGTCTTCTGGGGCGGCGGCGTCGCGGCGGGGGTCTCCGACGCCGAGCGGACGCCGTACGACTTCGCCCCGACCGTGGGGAAGCTCCTCGGCGTGGCGCTCCCCGACGCCGTCGGGACGGCGATCGAGCTCCCCAGGTAGCCCGGGTGGCCGCGGGCGTCCGGTCCCACCCGGACGTTCGCGGTGGACCGGACTGCGGCCGTCGCACAATCGGCGGGTGGAAGACGCTCCCCACCGCCGACGCCCGCGGTATCCCGGACGCAATCCGCGCCGGTTCGGCGAGAAGTACAAGGAACGCGACCCGGCCCGCTTTCCCGAGACCGTCGCGAAGGTCGTCTCCTCGGGGAAGACGCCGGCCGGGACGCACCGCCCCGTCCTCGTCGCGGAGGTCCTCGACGCGCTCCGACCCGCGCCCGGCCTCGTCGCCGTCGACGCGACGCTCGGCTGGGGCGGCCACGCCGAAGCGCTCCTGCCGCGGCTCCTCCCGGGCGGCCGGCTCGTCGGACTCGACGCGGACCCCGTCGAGCTCCCGAGGACGGAGGCGCGTCTGCGCGGCCTCGGATTCGGCGAGGACGTCCTCACCGTCCGGCGATCGAGCTTCGCGGGGCTTCCGAAGGCCCTCGCGGCCGTCGGGCTCGGAGCCGTCGACCTCCTCCTCGCCGACCTCGGCGTCTCCTCGATGCAGCTCGACGACCCCGCGCGCGGCTTCACGTTCCGCGAGGACGGGCCGCTCGACATGCGGATGAACCCGACCCGGGGCCTCTCCGCGGCGCAGCTCCTCGCGCGCCTCACCGAAGAGCGGCTCGCCGCGCTCCTCGCGGAGAACTCCGACGAGCCGCACGCGACGGAGATCGCCCGGGAGGTCGTCGCCGCGCGCGGGATCGGACCGGTCGACACGACCGCGGCCCTCGCGGACGCCGTCCGCCGGGCGCTCGCCACGTTGCCGGAGCGCGTGCGCGAGGAGGAGGGGGACGACCCGGTGAGACGGACGTTCCAGGCCCTCCGGATCGAGGTGAACGACGAGCTCGGCGCCCTCCGAGCCCTGCTGGCCGCGCTCCCTTCGTGCCTCGCTCCCGGCGGGCGCGTCGCGATCCTGACGTTCCACTCCGGGGAGGACCGGCTCGTGAAGAAGGCGTTCCAGGCCGGAGCGAGGGCCGGCGTCTGGGCCGACTGGTCGCGCGAGCCGGTGCGCCCCGGTCCGGAGGAGGTCCGGGCGAACCCGCGCGCCCGTCCCGCGAAGCTGCGATGGGCTCTCCGCGCGGAGACGGACGATCGCCCCGCGTTCTAAGATCGCGCCATGCTGACTGCAGAGTGCACGACCTCCAGGCCCCTTCTCGGATCGGCTCGCTGGGAGTGGTGGGACTGGTGGCTCGACCGGAAGACCCGCTGGGTCCGCGACGAGGAGAAGCAGCTCGACGAGGGGGTCTTCCGGACCCTCGCCGCCGGCACCGGCCTCCCCGTCATCCACCAGCGCTCCACGTTCCCGTTCAAGGACGTCCGCGACGGCGCCGACCGCTTCCTCGGGATGGCCAAGGGGGGCGAGCGCCCCTACGCGCGGATTTACACCCGCCTCGGCAACCCGACGACCGAGTACCTCGAGCGGGTCCTCTTCCAGCTCGAGGCGCACCACGTCATCGAGAAGGCGCTCGCGGTGGACGAGAAGGAGCCGACGATCGGCGCCCTGATCTTCGGCTCGGGGATGGGGGCGATCTCGACGCTCGCCCTCGCGGTCTGCCGGGCCGGCGACGCCGTCCTCGCGGGGAACGTCTACGGCTGCACCGACAGCCTCTTCCGCGGCCTCGGGAAGTTCGGCGTCGAGGCTGTCTTCTGCGACATGGGGAACGTCGCGGCCGTCGAGGCCGCGCTCGACGCCCACCCGAACGTCGCGATGGTCTTCCTGGAATCGCCCGAGAACCCGACGCTCCGGATCGCCGACATCGAGGCGATCTCCCGCCTCACCGAGCCGCGCGGCGTCCTCCTCGTCGTCGACAACACGTTCTGCTCGCCCTACCTGCAGCAGCCGTTCCGGCTCGGCGCCGACCTCGTCATGCACTCCCTGACGAAGTTCGTCAACGGCCACTCGACCTCGATCGGCGGCGCGCTCCTCGGGCCCTTCCGGTTCATGAAGACCGACTTCTTCCCCTGGTACAAGGACGTCGGCGCCACGCCCTCCCCGTTCGACTCGTGGCTGAACGGCATGACGGTCCAGAGCCTCGCCCCGAGGGAGGCCCAGCAGAGCGCGACCGCGCTCGAGCTCGCCCGCTTCCTCTCGACGCATCCGAAGGTCGCGTCCGTCGGCTATCCCGGACTCCCGGACTTCCCGCAGGCGGACCTCGTCCGCCGCCAGATGCGCTCCGGCGGGGCGATCCTGACCTTCGAGGTGAAAGGGGGCGTCGCCGCCGGAGAGACGGTGATGAACTACTTCGGCCGCAAGGACACGCCGATGGAGCTCGCCGTGTCGCTCGGCTCCTGCATCACCTACATCCAGCACCCGGCCTCGATGACGCACGCCGTCGTCCCCGAGGCGGACCGGCTCGCCCGCGGGATCACGCCCGGGCTGATCCGGCTCTCCGTCGGGCTCGAGGGGGCGGAGGTCCTCATCGAGCACCTCGGGAGGGCGCTCGACCTGACCTGACCTGTCCTGACCTCGCGAATCGTCCGCCTTGGGGGCGGGAAGGGGGACGCACGATGGCCCGAGTCCGGAACGTCGCGATCAACACCGGGGGAGGCGACGCCCCCGGCCTGAACGCCGTCATCTGCGGGGTGGTCAGCGCGGCGGTGAACCGCGGCTGGCGCTGCTTCGGCATCCGCGACGGCTACAACGGGCTCCTCTTCCCCGAGCAGTTCCCCGACGGCGGCCTCGTCCCGCTCACGCGGGCGCGGGTGGAAGGGATCACCTCGCTCGGCGGGACGATTCTCGGGACGACGAACCGCGGGAACCCTCTGCACTTCCCGGTCCACCAGCCCGACGGGACGACGATCGAGGTCGACCGGACCGACGAGCTCGTCCGCGCGTTCGCCCTGCACGAGATCGACGCGCTCGTCTCGATCGGGGGGGACGGCTCGCTCGCGATCGCGAACGTCCTCGCGAAGAAGGGCCTCCGCGTCGTCGGCGTCCCGAAGACGATCGACAACGACCTCGACCGGACCGTCATCACGTTCGGCTTCGACACGGCGCGTTCCTTCGCGACGGAGGCGATCGACCGGCTCCACTCCACCGCCGAGGCGCACCGACGGATCATGGTCGTCGAGGTGATGGGGCGCTACGCCGGGTGGATCGCGCTCGACTCGGGCGTCGCCGGGAACGCCGACGCCATCCTGATCCCGGAGATCCCCTACGACCTCGAGAAGGTCGCGGCGCACCTCCGGCTCGGCGAGGAAGCCGGGCAGCGGCACGCGATCGTCGTCGTGGCGGAGGGGGCGAAGCCGAAGGGGGGGACGGTCTCGACGCTCGGCCCGCGCGAGGCGGGCGCGATGGAGCGGCTCTCGGGCGCCGGAGAACGGGTGATGAAGGGGCTCGAGGAGCTGACGGGACGCGAGGTGCGGACCGTCGTCCTCGGCCACCTCCTGCGCGGCGGGACGCCCTCTTCCTTCGACCGCCTCCTCGCGCTCCGGTTCGGCGCGGCCGCCGTCCGGGCGCTCGAGGAGGGCCAGAGCGGCATCATGGTCGCCCTCGCCCCGCCGACGGTGAACTACGTCCCGCTCGAGGAGGCGACGAGCCGGATGAAGTCCGTGCCGCTCGACTGCGACACGATCAAGACCGCCCGGGACCTCGCGATCAGCTTCGGAGACTAGGCGAGCCGGCCGATCTCCATCGTCTCCTCGGGCGCGGACCAGCGGGCCCGGTGGAGGAGGAGCGGCTCCGTCTTCCCCTTGACCGCGACGGGCGGGAGCGCCTCCAGCGCGAACCTCGACGTCGTCAGCCGCAGCCGGGTCGCCTCCGAGATCAGCACCTCCCCGGGCTGCGCGGCCGTGCAGACGCGCGCCGAGACGTTCGTCGTGTCCCCGATCGCCGCGAACTGGACGTACTGCGGCGAGCCGATGTTCCCGAACGCGACGGGGCCGGAGTTGAGGCCGACGTGGATCTCGAGCCGCCGCCCCTCGCCCCAGGCCGCGTTCAGCCTCGCGAGGGCGCGGCGCATCTCGAGCGCGGCCGACAGGGCCCGGTCGGCGTCGTCCGGGTGCGGCGTCGGCACGCCCCAGATCGCCATCAGCGCGTCGCCGATGTACTTCTCGAGCGTCCCCTCGTGGCGGAAGACGATGTCGGCCATGACGGGGAAATAGCGGTTCAGGAGGTCGACGACCTCCCGGGGCGCCAGCTCCGAGGACATCGCCGTGAAGCCGCTGATGTCCGAGAAGAGGACCGTCACGTCGGCGTCGCGCACGCGCGCGCCGAAGTCGGCCGAGCCCATCAGGGGCCCGACGACGGAGGGCGGGAAGAAACGCAGGAGGCTCGAGCGCCGCACGGCCTCCTCCTGGAGCTTCGCGGTCAGCCGCGCGTTCTCGATCGCCTGGGCGGCCTGGCTGCCGAACGCGCCGAGGAACTCGAGGTCCTCGCGGGAGTAGCGGTTCGGGATCGAGCGGTGGTCGACGTAGAGGACGCCGATCACCCGCTCCCCCGCCTTCAGGGGCGCGGCCATCGAGGAACGGATCGAGTCTCCGGCGACCGTCGCCGAGCCGGCGAAGCGCGGGTCGACGAGCGCGTCGTCGCTGACGAGCCCCTCCCCCCGCTCGAAGACGTGCCGGACGATGCTCCGGCTGAAGAACGAGTCGTTCTCCGTCATCGTCTTCCGAGACCGCACGACCTTCGCGACCGGCTCCTCCGAGCCCTCCTCCACGAGGAGGAGAGCGACGCGGTGGACGTCGAGGATCTGGAGGAGGAGCTCCACGATCCGCGGCAGGACCGCGTCGACCGGCTCGGGCGACGAGAGGATCTGCGAGACCGTGAGGAGGATCTTCAGCTTCGCCTCGGAGCGCTGCATCGGCAGCGCTCCGCGGAGCTGGATCGCCGACGTCTTGTCGATCTCGGCGCCCGCCCCGATCAGGCCGTGGAGCGTCATCTCCGGGGAGGAGTAGCCCGACCGGGCCGGGGACGACTCCTCCTCGAACCGGAGCGGGAGCTCGCCGAGCTGGAGCGTGTCGCCGTGCTTGAGCCGGCACTGGAGGACGCGGAGCCCGCCGACGAACGTCCCGTTACGGCTCCCGAGGTCGAGGACGCTCGTCCCGTCCGGCTCGACGTCGATCCGGGCGTGGACCCGCGACAGGCTCGCGTCGAGCAGGACGACGTCGTTCTCGCGCGAGCGCCCGATCGTGTTGCCTCCCGCCTTCAGCGGGAAACGCTCGTCGGGAGCGCCGGCGCCCGGGGTGCGCACGAGGTAGGGCATCTAACGCCGCGATTCTAGCGGCTGCCCGACGGCGCTCCGAAGAGGGCCTTCACGGCCGTTTTCGTGACCTTTCCCATCGCGTTCCGCGGGAGGTCTTCGAGGACGAGCAGGCGCGTCGGGAGCTTGTAGGGAGCGAGCCGCTCGCGCGCGAACGCCCGGAGGGAGTCGAGGGAGAGCGGAGCGCCTCCCGTCACGACCGCGGCCGCGACGCGCTCGCCCCACTCCTCGTCGGGGAGGCCCACGACCGCGGCGTCCCTCACCGAGGGGTGGAGGCGCAGGACGTCCTCGATCTCGAGCGCCGAGACCTTGTAGCCCCCCGTCTTCAGGATGTCGCTCGACGCGCGGCCGAGGACCCGGAACCGCCCCGCCTCGCGGACCGCGACGTCGCCCGTGAGGAACCAGCCGTCCGCGATCGCGCGCGCCGTCTCCTCCGGCCGCCCGTGGTACTCCCGGAAGAGCGTCGGACCCTTCACCCGCAGCTCGCCGGGCGCGCCGTCGGCGCACCCCGCTCCCGCCTCGTCGACGAGGGCGACCTCGACGGACGGCAGCGGCGCCCCGACCGTCCCCGGGACCCTCTCGCCGCGGAGCGGGTTGCCGAGCGCCATCCCGATCTCGGTCATCCCGTAGCGCTCGAGGAGGCGATGGCCCGAGAGCTCCTCCCAGCGGCCGAACAGCGGGACGGGGAGGGCCGCCGAGCCGGAGACCATCAGCCGGAGACGCCGGCAGGCCTCGCCCCGCCGTGCGCGCGCCGCGGCGTCGGCCGCCTCGAAGGCGGCGGCGAGCTTCGCGTAGACGGTCGGGACGGCCATGAAGAGGGAGAGGTCCCCCTCCTCGAGGCGCCGCCAGGTCGCCTCCGCGTCGAAGCCGGCGAGCATCTCGACTCGGGCGCCGTTCGCGAGAGCGCTGAGCGTCACGTTCACGAGACCGTGCGTGTGGTGGAGCGGGAGGACGTTCGGAAGGGCGTCGTCCTCCTTCCACTCCCACGCCTCGGAGAGCGAGGCGACCTGCGCCGCGAGGCTCCCGTGCGTGTGGACGGCCCCCTTCGGCTTCCCCGTCGTCCCGCTCGTGTGGAGGATCAGGGCAGCGTCTCCCGGGCTCGCGGAGCGCCCCGGCCGCCGAACCGCGGCGGGCCGTCCCGCCTCCTCGAGCGAGAGGAGACGGACTCCCCGCTCCGCCGCGAGGGGCGCGAGGCGTCCCGCGTTCTCGGCGTCGGCGAGCGCGAGCGTGGCCCCCACGTCGTCGAGGACGTGCGCGTGCTCGGCGGGGGGGTGGGGAAGCGCGAGCGGAACCGCGACGCCTCCGGCGCGCCAGGCGCCGAGGAGCGCCGCGACGAACGGAGCGCCCGGCGAGGCGAGGATCGCGACGCGCTCCCCGTCGAGGCCCGTGCGCCCCGCGAGGAGCGTCGAAGCGACCGCCTCCGCCGACGCGAGGAGGCCGCCGTACGTCGTCCGCCCGCGCGCGTCGACGACGGCGACCCGCTCCCCGTGCGCGCCGATCCGATCGAGGAGGCTCAGCGCTCGAACGTCTCCTTGGCGATGATGAGCCTCTGGATCTGGCTCGTCCCCTCGTAGATCTGGTAGATCTTCGCGTCGCGCATCAGC
>JADHEF010001701.1_pt1 | contig 12278 bp, 8 predicted proteins | sample 8952391 | NCBI WGS metagenome assembly JADHEF01 (sample SAMN16124439, study PRJNA663245) | bioreactor sludge metagenome | isolation source: sludge (nitrite) | place: India:Bengaluru | collected 2019-02-28
CTTCGGCTGGGTCTCCTTGCACATGTCCATGCGCTTGGGGCACCGGTCGTAGAAGTAGCAGCAGTGGCGCTCCTTGTCCGGTGACGGGACGTCGCCGGTGAGGATGATGCGCTTCCGCTTGCGCTCGATCGCCGGGTCGGGGATCGGTGCGGCGGACAGCAGCGCCTGGGTATAGGGGTGCAGGGGCGAGGAGAAGAGGTCGGCGCTCTTGGAGACCTCCACGATCACGCCCAGGTACATGACCGCCACGCGGGTGGAGATGTACTGGATGACCGCCAGGTCGTGGGCGATGAAGAGGTAGGTGAGGCCGAACTCCTGCTGGAGGTCCTTGAAGAGGTTGAGGATCTGGGCCTGGATCGATACGTCCAGGGCCGAGACCGGCTCGTCGGCGAGGATGAGCTTGGGCTGCAGGGCCAGCGCCCGGGCGATGCCGATGCGCTGCCGCTGTCCGCCGGAGAATTCGTGGGGGTAGCGGTTGCGGAAGAACCGCGACAGGCCGACGCGCTCCATCAGATGGTCCACGCGGTTGTTCATCTCCGCCTTGGTGACGCTCATGAGGCCGCGGTTCTTGTAGATGTTGAGGGGCTCGGCGATGATCTCACCGGCGGTCATGCGCGGATTCAAGGACGCGTAGGGATCCTGGAACACCATCTGCATGTCCTTGCGCGTGGCCAGGAGCTCCCGCTTGGAAAGCTTCGTCAGGTCCTTGCCGTTGAAGACGACCTCTCCCGCGGTGGGCTTGTAGAGCTGGGCCACCGCCCGGGCGGCGGTGGACTTTCCGCAGCCGGATTCGCCGACGAGGCCCAGGGTCTCGCCCTTGCGGATCTTGAAGTCGATGCCGTCAACTGCGCGGATCAGGCCGCGCTTGCCGACCGGGAAATGCTGCTTGAGGCCGGAGACCTCCAGAAGGGTTTCTTGTTCGCTCATGCTCCGAGCTCCTGTGAATATTTCCAGCATCCGACGATGCATCCGTTGTCGAGCTTCGTCGCGGTCGGGTACTTGCGCTTGCAGACGTCCATGGCGAACGAGCAGCGGGGGTAGAAGGGGCAGCAGTCGGGCAGATCGATGACGTTCGGCGGCTGGCCCGGGATGGAGGTGAGCCGCGTGCCGACCGCGCGGTCCAGCCGCGGCACGGAATTGATGAGCCCCTGGGTGTAGGGGTGGCTGGGGTGGGCGAAGATCTCGTCCACCGGGCCGCGCTCCACGATGCGTCCGGCGTACATCACGCAGATGGTGTCGCACATGCCCGCCACCACGCCCAGGGAGTGGGTGATCATGATCACCGCGGTCCCGAGCCGGTCGGAGAGCTCCTTGATGAGGTCCAGGATCTGGGCCTGGATCGTCACGTCCAGGGCGCTGGTCGGCTCGTCGGCGATCAGGATGTCCGGGTCGCAGGAGAGGCCCATCGCGATCATGACTCGCTGGCGCATGCCGCCGGAGAACTGGTGGGGGTACGAATCGATGCGCTTCTCGGCGGAGGGGATGCCCGCCAGCTTGAGCAGCTCGATGGCGCGGTCCCGGGCGTCCTTCTTGGACAGGCCCTGGTGCAGCCGGATGGTCTCCACGAGCTGGGTCGAGATGCGCAGGAAAGGATTGAGGCTCGTCATCGGATCCTGGAAGATCATGGAGATCTTGTTTCCCCGGATCTTCCGCAACTCGTTCAGGGGAAGCTTGAGGAGATCCTGTCCCCGGTAGAGGACTTCGCCCCCGGCGATGCGGCCGGGCGGGTTGGGGATCATGTTGATCACCGAGAGGTTCGTGACGCTCTTGCCCGAGCCGGATTCGCCGACTATGCCGAGGGTCTCGCCCGCCCGGAGGTCGAAGCTGACGCCGTCGACGGCCTTCACGATGCCCTCGTCGACGTGGAAATAGGTTTTCAGGTCCTTGACCTGCAGTATCACTTCATCGGTCATTGCGCTCTCTCCTATTGACCTAGGTGCGGTTCTTGCTCTGCGGGTCGAGCGCGTCGCGCAGGCCGTCGCCGAGGAAGTTCATAGCGAACAGGAATATCGTCATGGCGAGAGCCGGGAAGAACAGGCGCCACGGGTAGAGCTCCATGCCCTTTACTCCGTCCGCGACCAGGGTGCCCCAGGAAGCGGCCGGCGCGGAGACGCCGAGGCCGAGGAACGACAGGAACGACTCGTTCATGATGAAGCTCGGCATCTGGAGGGTCGCGAAGATGATGATGACGCCCAGGGTATTGGGAAGGAGGTGCCGGGAGACGACCCGCCCGGGGCTCGCGCCCATGGAGCGCGCGGCTTCCACGAACTCCGCGTTCTTCAGGCTGATGACCTGGCCGCGGACCACCCGGGCTATCGTGAGCCACGACACGAGGGCTATCGCGATGAACAGGATGAAGATCGAGTTGGTTCCCGCCGGCACCATGGACATCATGATGATGACCACGAGCATGTAGGGAAGACCGTACATGATGTCGACGAAGCGCATCAGGTAGTTGTCCACCCGGCCGCCGGCGTACCCGGCGATGGCGCCGATGAAGATGCCGATGAACACCGCGGCGAGGGTGCCGATGACGCCGATGCCGATGGAGATGCGGCCGCCGTACACGATGCGGGCCAGGATGTCCCGGCCGAGGTAGTCGGTGCCGAGGACGTACCGGTTGTTGTGTTCGGGATTCACGGGAAGCTCGGAGATCAGCTTCTGCAGCTCGCCCTCTTGGTAGACGAGCTCGGACCTGAGGTCGTCGCGGTTCTGGGATTCGGCCTTCTCTTTGAGGCTGACGATGCGCTGCTCGATCTTGGTCTTGGCCAGCCCGCCGGCGGTGGTGAACGACGGCGGAAGGTTGATGTGCATGAGGTTCTGGTGGCTCGGATCGTGCAGCGGCAGCACTGGAGCTATCAGCGAGATCACGAAATAGAAGCCGACGACGTACAGGCCGATGAGGGCCATCCGGTTCTTGCGCAGACGCTTCCACGCGTCGGCCCAAAGGGATACCGGCTTCACGTTCTGGTTGAATTCGTTCAGCACCTGATTGGTTTCGTTGGACATGAACCGGCTCCTACTTGTACGCGATCCGCGGATCCATGAATCCGTACACGATATCGACCACGAAATTCATGGCCACGAGAATGAGGGAATACACGATGATGTCGCCCATGATGAGGGTATAATCCCGGTTCAACGCGGACTGGACGAAGATGTTGCCGACGCCGGGGACGACGAAGACCGTCTCCACAACGACGGAGCCGGTGATGATGCCGGAGAACGCGGGGCCCAGGTAGGAGACGATGGGGAGCATGGAGCCCTTGAGCACGTGCTTCAGCACGACCACCGATTCCTTCAGGCCCTTGGCCCGGGCGGTGCGGATGTAGTCGGACCGCAGGACTTCAAGGATCGAGCCGCGCGAGAGGCGGGCGATATAGGCGAAGTAGGGGAAGGCCAGGGTCATCATCGGCAGGATCAGAGTCACCAGACCCGCCCGACTGTTGATCCATCCGGAGGTCGGCAGCATGTTGAGCCGCATGGCGAAGACGTACTGCAGGATCGGTCCGATGACGAACAGGGGGATGGAGATGCCCACGACCGCCACCGACATGGCCAGATAGTCGGGCCACTTGTTCTGCCTGAGGGCGGAAATGATTCCGGCGCTCACGCCGAGGAAGAGGGCGAGGGCGAGGGCCGCCGTCCCGAGGACGATGGAAACCGGCATGGTGTGGGCGATGAGCTCGTTCACCGTCTGGTCGGAATACCGGAAGGACGGGCCCAGGTCTCCGCGCAGGGTATCCCCCAAGTAACGGAAATACTGCTTCACGAGCGGTTCGTCCATATGGTACTTCGCCAAAATGTTTTGAAGGACCTGTTCGGGCAGCTTCTTTTCACCGGAGAACGGACCGCCCGGAGCCAGGCGGATCATGAAGAAGCTCAGGGTCACGATGATGAACATCGTGGGTATGATGCTTAGGAAGCGGCGAATGATGAACTTGGCCATCATATCCTCCAGGGGAAAAATACGCGACGCGAACCAAATCGAAGCGCGCGGATGCCGAACGCTCCGGCCCCGGGGAGCCGGAACGCGCGCCATGCGCGATCCTCTGTTCTGGATGGAAAACCAAGAAACCACGGGGACCCGCGCGCATCGGCGCGGGCCGTTCCGTGGCTCTCCGGTCGACTCCCGGGGTCGCGGAGCGACCCCGGGAAGGCGAACTTACTTCTTGGAGAGGAACTTGAGGTTGTGGGAACCGAGGGGATTGCCGTACCAGCCGTCCCACTTCTTGAGGTCGATCAGGTCCTGGTCGACGTACCAGTAGAGGGGCAGCATGCCCTGATCCTCGGCGAAGGTCTTCTCCGCCTCCATGAGGGCGTTGAAGCGCTCGGGGCCGTTCGGCAGGGTGGAGGCCTTCTTCACGAGCTCATCGAACTTGGCATTGCTGTAGAGGCCGTCGTTGTTGCCGGTGCCGGTGAGGAAGAGCTCGAGGAAGTTGGAGGGATCGGCGTAGTCGCCGACCCAGCCGTGCCGGGCGATGTCGAAGTCGTGGGAATTGGAGCGGGTGTCCATGAAGGTCTTCCACTCTTCGTTCTTGAGCTCGACGTTGAGGCCCAGGTTGGTCTTCCACTGCTCCTGGATGAACTCGGCGATCTTCTTGTGGCCTTCGTTCGTATTGTACTTCACCGTGATGGTGGGGAAGCCCTTGCCGTTCGGATAGCCGGCCTGGGCCAGGAGTTCCTTGGCCTTGGCGACGTCGAACCCGATGCCGTTCTGGGGGGTGAAGCCGGCCATGGCGGGGGTGAAGGCGTCGGTCGGGATCTGGCCGCCCTTGGTCACCTTCTCCACGAGCGCCTTCTTGTCCACCGCGGCGGAGAGCGCCTTGCGGACCAGGGGATCGCTGTAGGGCTTGCGCTGGTTGTTGAAGCAGTAGTAGTAGGTGGCGATCTGGGGATTGACCTGATAGTCGGGGCGGAGCTTCACCTCGTCGATGATGTCCGTGGGGATCTGGGTGTCCCAGTCGATCTCGCCCTTGGTGAACATGTTGTAGGAGGTCTTCTCGTCGGTGACGGCCAGGACCTTGACGGAGTTCACCTTGACCTTCTTGGCGTCCCAGTACTTGGCGTTCTTCACGCCGAAGATGTAGTCCTGGGGCTTCCACTCCTTGAGGACGTAGGGACCGTTGCCGACGAAATTCTCCGGCTTGATCCACTGGTCCCCGAACTTCTCGATCGCGTGCTTGGGCAGCGCGGTGAAGGAGTAGTGGGAGGTCATGTCGATGAAGTAGGCGGCGGGGCCGACGAGGGTGACCTCCAGGGTCTGGTCGTCGATGGCCTTGATGCCGACGCTGTTCGGATCGGTGTTCGCGCCGGAGTTGTAGTCGTTGGCGCCCTTGACGACCATGCCGATCATGTACGCGTACTCGGCGGCGGTCTTGGGATCCAGGGTCCGCTGCCAGCCGTAGACGAAGTCGTGGGCGGTGAGCGGGGTGCCGTCGGACCAGGTGGTCTTGCGGAGCTTGAAGGTCACGACCGTGCCGTCGGGGCTGACGGTCCAGGACTCGGCGACGCCGGGGATGGCGGTGGAGGTCTTGGGATCGTAGGTGGTCAGACCCTCGAAGAACATCATGTACAGCCGGTGCTCGGGCACGCCCTGGATGTGGGACGGGTCGAGGGACTGGGGTTCGGCGGCGTTGTTGAAGATGAACTCGGCCTTATCGGCGGTGAGCTCCTTCTTGGCGCAGGACGCGACGAACAGACTGCTCAGGGCCAGCAGCGCGGCAAGCGCGACTACGCTCTTCTTCGTAAATAGACTCACGAAATGCCTCCTCGAATAGAGATTGTTGGAACTGACAATTTATACATCATTCCGTGAGCGTAGTGCAACTTTGGATGCCGGGTAATCGGATAATTTCATCCGATTGCCCGGTTTTTCTTGCCGGGATGCGATAATTGACAGCGATTTCGACCCGCGTCTATACTCGGGCCCAAGAGGCAAGGGCATATACATGGACAGAATCAGCGCCGTTTACCGCGACCGCATCATGCAGATGATGGGGAAAGCGCGACTTGATATGGTCATCACCGACCAGAACGTCAGGCAGGAAGCCAATCCCGCCATCCTTCCGTACATCGACGGCATGCTCGACGACCTCGTGCAACCGGGGTCTCGGATCGAGGGCGCGGAGCACCTGGCCGAGCTCCTGGACAAGGCGAAGGCGGGCGCCTCCTGCCTGCTCCTCCTTGAACACTACAGCAACTTCGACCTTCCCGCCTTCAGCTACCTGCTGCGGAAGGGGGCGCCCCGGGGCCAGGAGATCGCCGACGCGGTGGTCGCGATCGCCGGCATGAAGCTGAACGAGGACAATCCCGTCGTTTCGGCCTTCACGGAGGCCTATTCCCGGATCGTCATCTACCCCAGCCGGGCCCTCATGAACCTGGACGCCAAGACCTCCCGGGACGAGTTCATCCGCAGCAACGCGATCAACCGCGCCGCGATGAAGGCCCTCAACGACGTCAAAAAGGAAGGGAAGCTCGTGCTCGTGTTCCCCGCAGGCACGCGGTTCCGGCCCTGGGATCCCGAATCCAAGAAGGGCGTCAGGGAGATCGACTCGTACATCAAGTCCTTCGACTATATGTGTTTGGTGTCGATCAACGGGGAGTGCCTCAAGATCCAGAAGGGCGAGATGGCGGAGGACCTGCTCAATAAGGACGTATTGCTCCTGGAAGCCGGCCCGGTGCTGAGCTGCTCCGAATTCCGGGACGCGGCCCGGCGGTCCGTCGTCGAGGACGAGGACAAGAAGCAGGCCGTCGTGGACGCGATCATGGCGGAGCTGCAGAAAATGCACGACAGGAACGAACCCCGCCGGCTCAAGTAGGCCCGCCGCACGCAAGAAACAAAAAAGGCGGGATCCGGTCCCGCCTTTTTTTTCGCTTCCGCCCTATCTCCGCTTCTTCCACCGGATGTAGACCTGCCGTCCCGGACCGCTCTCCAGGGCGCGCTCGTCCACCTCGAACTGGGGAATCGCCCGGAACATGTCGCCGAGCTTCTTGAACCCGTAGTTGCGGGGGTCGAACTCGCTGGACCGGTTGGTGACGCTCTGTCCCACCGAGCCGAGGTAGGCCCAGCCGGACTCGTCGGCCACGTCGTCCACGGCGTTGCGCAGGAGGCCCAGAAGCCGCCGGTCCACCTTGAACTCCTTCTGCGGCTTGGGGGCGTGGCGGACGTCGTCCTCCTCCGCCTCTTCCTGGGCTTCCTTCAGGATCTCGGTGTAGATGAATTTGTCGCAGGCCGCGACGAAGGCCTTGGGGGTCTTCTTTTCCCCGAAGCCGTAGACCGTGAGCCCGCCCTCCCGGAGCCGGGCGGCCAGGCGCGTGAAGTCCGAGTCGCTGGAGACGATGCAGAAGCCGTCGAAGCGGTCGGTGTACAGGAGATCCATCGCGTCGATGATCATCGCGCTGTCGGTGGCGTTCTTGCCGCTGGTGTACGCGAACTGCTGGATGGGCTGGATGGCGTACTCCAGGAGACGCTCCTTCCACTGGCGCAGGTTCGTGCTGGTCCAGTCGCCGTAGATGCGCTTCACGCTGGCTACGCCGTATTTGGCGACCTCGTTGAGAAGGCCGTCCACGATGGCGGGCTGGGTGTTGTCCGCGTCGATGAGGACCGCGAGCTTGGATTGGGCGGGGGCCGGAAGCACCGGCGACGCCGAAAAGGGCAGTAGGGGCATAGATACCTCTTGCTTCAATAATAACCGATCATTTCCGGATTTCTCCGGGTGTTTCCCGAAACTTGTTGGTTTCGCGGGCGCGCCGGGAATGCGGCGCAGCATGTTTTGCAGGAAGCCTACCGCGGAGGCTCCGGGATCGATCTTCGGGGCCACGGCCTACTCCCCGAAGATCGAGCGCTTGATCCGGCGGATCAGGCTGATCTTCCCTACGGCGATCTTGAGGCGCTCGCCCCGGGGAGCCGGATCCAGGCTCAGCTCCACCTCGCCGCCGGACTTGTCCAAGGAGACCGGGGCGCCGAGGGCGCGGTTGGGCTCCCCCTTGGGACCCCGCCAGAAGAGCTCGACCAGGGAGCCCGAGGAGAGGGCCTGCTCGGCGACCCGGACCTTTCCCACGTAGTCCAAGCCCTTGGCCTCCAGCTTCTCGTAGCGGACCGCGGCGCCGACCAGCTGGGACTCCGTCAGGACGACCCGTCGGTCCACCCGGGCGGCCAGCTCGTCGAGCTGGTCCTTCGGCAGCCCCTTCCGGCCCAGGGCGGCGCGCAGCGCGGCCTGCCGGTCGGCGGCCGGCCCCGGGATGCCGAGATCCGCCGCAGCGCGATCCGCGGGATTCCCGAGGGGCGCCTCGGCTGAACGAGCGGCAGGGCGGCCGTGGTCGCCTCTCAGATCGCGACTTAAGTCGGCGAAAAACGCGAACCGCGCGCGGTCGGGATCGAGCCCCGACTCGTCGGTGCGCGGAGCGGCGGGCCGGGACGGGAGCGCGACGATGTCGCACCCGGCGCTCTCCAGGGCGCGCACGGCCTCGCTCTCCTCGTCCGCATTGAGGAGGTAAACCCCCGGCGCCAGGGTCCGCGCCACGAGCCGCGACAGCTGGGCGGTCTCCAGGATGAAGCGGCGGTCCTCCGAGACGGTGAGGACCACGCCACGGTACACGGCGACCGCCGAGTAGCGGTCGTGCCACTCCTTGACCGACCACGCCACGTTCTGCGGCGCCGGCCGCCCCGAATTGCGCTCCAGGAAGCCCAGGATGTCCGCCGGGGAGAGGCCGCGGTCGAAGCCCCGGACCGCCGAATCGCGGGTGAGCTCGTAGCGGGCGACGCGGCCCGCTTCCCGGATGTCCAAGAACCGGGAGAGGGCGACGGCGTCGGAGAAGGCGATTTCCGGGGACACGAGGACCGAGAACGCGGCGTCCACGGTCACCCGGGATACGCCGGGGGCAGCGGCGTCCGCCGAAGCCGCGCCGTCCGGCGCCGCGCCGATCGCCCGGTAGGAGCCGTCCTCCCCGACGGCGAGGATCCCCGCGGTCTCCAGGGCCCGGAGCGCTGCGGACCGGAAGGCTGGAACGTCGGCGCCGCCCCGGAGTTCGGCGCCGGGGTCGGCGGCCCGGGCCTCCCAGCGCCGGCGGCGGGGCGCGGCCGCTTCGCGGACGGCGAGCTCCAAGAACCGGTGGACCGTGGCCGCGGGGTAGGCGCGGGACGGGTCGAGCTTGCCGGAAAGGGCGGCGAAGAGCCGCGCCCACTGGGCCAGCCGGTCCCGGGCCACCCGCCCGACGCCGCGCTTGTCGGCGCGCTCCAGGAAGGCCCCGCACAGTCCCGCGGCGAAGTAGAGCCGGCGTTCCCGCCGGCCGAGGGCCGCGAGGGCTTCCAGCCGCGCCTCGTCGATCCTGACTCCTTCCTCCTCTCCGAGGACCACCCCCAGGGCGTGGAAGGCGTCCACCACCGCGGCGAAGGCGTCGAAGTCGAAGACCAGGGCGGCCTCCTCGGCGGCCCGCTTGCGGTATTCGCCGTCGGCGCGGAAGAGATCCGGGAGGCGCCGGAGGTAGGCGACCACCGCCGCGAGGAACAGATCGTCCGGAACCGCCGCGCGTCCCGCTCCGGCTGAGGCTTCCGCGGGGTACGAGGGGAACAGGGGAGAGGGGTCGGCGGCGATGGGAGCGAGCACCGGAGCGAGGGCGGGGTTGAGGGCGAGCCGCCGGAGCCCGCCGCCGTCTATCCGGTAGATGATCAGCCGCTCCTCCAGGTTGAGCAGGATGGCGTGGAGCTCGGCGAAGGGAAGCTCGCCCTCGAAGAAAGCAGCCAGCTCTTCCGCCGTGGGCTCGCCCAGCTCGGCCAGGGCCGCGACGAGCAGCTTGTCCGAGGCGTCCAGGTAGGACGCGATCGTCTCCTGTATCTCCTTCCGGCCGAGGAAGCCTTCCAGCTCGTCCACGAGGCGCTGCTTGTTGAAGGGTGTGCGGATGTCCCCGAGGTAGGTCCGCATCAGATCGAAGAAGGGCCCGTCGCTCAGGGTGAGTAGGGCCGCCTTCCAATCCGCGATCGTCGTCAAGACAGCTCCTCCGCGGTCCAGTGCTGGATCGAGTACTTGTACCCCTGCTCGGCCAGGAATTTCTGCCGGTTGGCGGCGAACTCCTCCTCCACGGTGTACCGGGAAACTATGGAATAGAAGTACGAGTTCCGCTCCTTGGGCCGGAGGATGCGGCCGAGCCGCTGGGCCTCTTCCTGGCGCGACCCGAAGGAGCCGGAGACCTGGACCGCCATGGACGCGTCGGGCAGGTCGATGGCGAAGTTGGCCACCTTGGACACGACGATGACCCGGAGCTCGCCGTGCCGGAAGGCGCCGTAGATCGCCTCCCGCTCGGGGTTGGGGGTCTTTCCCGTGATGATCGGCGCGTCCAGGTCCTTGGCCAGCTCCTCCAGCTGCTTGATGTACTGGCCGATGACCAGGATGCGGTCGTCCGGGTGGTTCTCCACGAGCTGGCGCACGATGGTCCGCTTCAGGGGATTCTCGCTGGCCACCCGGTACTTGTTGCGCTGGTCCGCCACGGCGTAGGGGATCTGCAGGTCCTCGGGAAGATCGACCCGGATCTCGGCGCAAAGCGCCTCGGCGATCCAGCCCTTGGCCTCCAGGACCTTCCAAGGCACGTCGTAGCGCTTGGGCCCCACCAGGCTGAACACCGCGTCCTCGGCGCCGTCCTCCCGGACCAGGGTCGCGGTGAGGCCGAGGCGGCGCACGGCCTGGAGCTCGGCGGTCACGCGGAAGACCGGCGCGGGCAGCAGATGGACCTCGTCGTAGACGATGAGGCCCCAGGGCCGGGCCCGGAACAGGTTGAAGTGGGGGAACTCGGCGTCCTTGTCGGGCCGCCAAGTGAGGATCTGGTAGGTCGCGACGGTCACAGGCGCCACCGCCTTGTTGTCCCCGGTGTACTCGGCGATCTGGTCCTCTCCGAGGGAGGTCTTGTCCAGGAGCTCGTCGATCCACTGGTGCACCGCGGCGACGTTCGTCGTGAGCACCAGCGTGTTGGTCTTGAGGAGGGACATGACCGTCATGCCGACCACGGTCTTCCCCGCCCCGCAGGGGAGCACCACCACGCCGTACCCCGTTCCCGGCGAGCCGTCGGCGACGACCGAGCGGGCCGCCTCCACCTGGTAGTCCCGGGGCGCGAAGGCCTTGCCGTTGCCCATCTCTGCCCGGAGCGCGAGGTCCAGGGGCTCGCCCTGGGCCAGGGGGGCCAGGTCCTTGACCGGCCAGCCGAGCCGGATCAGCTCCCGTTTGACCGTGCCCCGGTTGACCAGGGACACGAGGAAGCCGTCCCCGTGGGGCGTCAGGTACTTGGCCAGCGCCTTGCTCGCCGCGATCTCCGACCGGATGGCCTTCTCGGGGCTCGTCAGGAAGAGGACGTCGGCCGGACCGCCCCGGCCGGAGTCTGCCTGCTCGGCGCCGGAGCCCGCGGCTTCCGAAGGCACGGAAGTGAGGAGGATCTTCCCGTACCGGGACATGACGTCCGAGAAGCCGTCCAGCACGCCCCGGGGAACGTCGTAGCGGGAGAAGCGGGAGAGGGCGGCGGAGACGTCCTCCGGCGACAGGCCCGCGCTCGCGGCGTTCCAGAGGGACAGCGGCGTGATCCGGTAGGTGTGGATGTGCTCGGGAGACTTCTCCAGCTCCGCGAAAGGCATGATCGCCGCGCGGGCGTCCTCCGCCCCCGCGGCGTGCACGTCGAGGAGGAGCGTCCTGTCGCTCTGGACGATGAGCGGATTCGCCGGATCGTTCGCCATATCCGTTCAATTTTAGCCGACCAGCCCCATCCCTTCAATAGCGAATCGCACCAAAACGCAACGCATGTCGGCGGAGCGCTTGATACGCAGGGAACGGCGGACGTATACTTTTTTCTATTATGGCTGACACAAAATTCGTCTCCCTCCGCGATTTCATACCGCGGACCTTCGAGCTCTTCACGACCGCAGGACGGCAAGCTATAGATTACCGCCCCCGGAGCCTCGGCAGGGACCTCGCCGCGGGCGTCACCGTCGGCGTCGTCGCCCTCCCCCTGGCCATGGCCTTCAGCATCGCCGCCGGCGGCACCCCCGAGCAGGGCCTCTACACGGCGATCCTCGCCGGCTTCGCGATCAGCGCCCTCGGCGGCAGCCGCTTCCAGATCGGCGGCCCGACCGGCGCCTTCGTCGTCATCATCGCCGGAGTCATCGCCCGCCACGGCATGGGAGGCCTCGTCGCGGCCACCCTCATGGCGGGGCTCATGCTGGTGCTCATGGGCGTCTCCGGCCTCGGGAAGCTCATCAAGTTCATCCCCTACCCGGTGACCACGGGCTTCACCGCCGG
>JADHEF010001702.1_pt1 | contig 12276 bp, 10 predicted proteins | sample 8952391 | NCBI WGS metagenome assembly JADHEF01 (sample SAMN16124439, study PRJNA663245) | bioreactor sludge metagenome | isolation source: sludge (nitrite) | place: India:Bengaluru | collected 2019-02-28
GGATCTTGTTGTCCGTGAAGGACGGGTTGAGGAGGTGCCCCTCCTTGTCGTAGATGTAGCCCTCGCAGACCGCGGTCCCGAGCCCCTGGACCATGCCGCCGATGCACTGGCCCCGGACGCTCTGGGGGTTGATCGCCTTGCCGACGTCGAAGACCGAGGAGATCTTCAGGACCGAGTACTCGCCGGTCTCGGGATCGACTTCCGCCACGATGCCGTGGGCGCCGTAGGTCCAGTCCAGGGCCGGGTTGCCCTGTCCCGTCTCCTTGTCCAGGTTGGACAGGCCCTGGGCCACGTAGCGCCCGACGCCGATGAGCGGCCCGCCGATGGCGTTGCCGTCCGGGAACCCGTAGCCGACCGCCAGGCTCGCGAAGGTGACGAAGTGGGACGGGTGGTGCTTGAGGAAGATCCTGGTGTCGTCGTGGTCCAGGTCGCAGGCCTGGGCCCGGAGCGCCTGGGCGGCGGTCTCGTAGGCGTGGGCGAGGAGGTCGTCGCAGGCCAGGATCGCCGCGTTGCCCGTGAGCATGAGGCCCTTGGACGCGACGGTCTGCCAGTCGTAGGGGTCCGAGTCGGTGTCCTTCTCCACCTTCACGTGGACTTGGTCCATCCGGAAGCGCAGGCGCTCGGCGACGATCTGGGCGAAGGCCGTGGTCGAGCCCTGGCCGATCTCGGTGAGGCCCACGTTGACGACCACGCTGCCGTCGGAGTTCATCTTGACTACCACCGCGGTGGCTGTGAAGGGCGGCATGGCAGGCGCCTTGTGGAGGGCCGCGATGCCCTTCCCGATCCTGCGCCCCGTCGCCTTCTCCCGGGCCTTCTCCTCGGCCGTGAGCTTCCCGTAGCCGATCTCCGCCGCCGCGGCGTCGATGCACTTGAGGACGTCGCCGGTGTTCGCCGTGATCTCCTCCCCCGTCAGGGTGACGCAGCCGGGCCGAAGGGCGTTCTTCCGGCGGAATTCCAGGGGGTCCATCCCGATGGCCCGGGCGACGAGCTCCATGTGGCGCTCCAGGCCCCAGAAGAACTCGACGTGGCCGAAGCCGCGGTAGGCTGTGCCGTAGGGCTTGTTCGTGTAGATCGTGTACGCGTCCAGCCACGCGTTCGGAATCTCGTAGGGGCCGGCGGCGGAGTAGCCGGAGGCGCGGGTCACGTTTACCGCGTAGTCGGCGTAGGCGCCCGCGTCCCAGTACATCGTCATCTTCTGGGCGACGATCTTCCCGTCCGAGCGGACGCCGGTCTTGATCCGGTAGGTCAGGGCCGACCGGCAGGGCAGGAGGCTGAACTCCTCCTCCCGGGTCGCCTGGAACTTGACCGGCGCGCCGCCGGCCTTCCGGGAGAGGCAGGCGACCAGGGGCTCGATGTGGATGCCCGCCTTGCCGCCGAAGCCGCCGCCCACGTGGGGGACGATGACCCGCACCTTGTTGAGGGGCAACTTGAAGGCGTAGCAGAAAAGGTTGCGTACCGTGAAGGGCGACTGGGCGCTCGTCCAGATGGTGATCTCGTCGCCGACGCGCCACTGGACGATGGCGACGTGGGTCTCCATCGGCACGTGCTGGACCGAGGGGTTGGTGTATTCCCGCTCGACGATCCACTCCGCTTCGGAAAAGCCCTTCTCCACGTCGCCCTTGCGGAGCTTGGTGAGGTTGGCGATGTTGGTGCCCGGCATGGGGGTGAAGGCCGCCTTCACGAAGTCGTACTTGCCCAGGTCAGGGTGGACCAGGGGAGCGTCCTCCTTGAGGGCGTCCATGTGGTTGAGCACCGGCGGCAGGACCTCGTAGTCCACCTCGATGAGGTCGACCGCCCGCTTGGCGATCTCCAGGGTCTCGGCGGCGACGGCCGCGACGGCCTCGCCGTAGTGCCGGACCTCGCCCTTGGCCAGGATGTCCTTGTCCACCACGTAGAGGCCGAGCCGATAGTCGAGCTCGGAGCCGACCAGGACCGCCCGGACTCCGGGAAGGGCTTCGGCCTTGGAGACGTCGATCCTGCGGATCTTCGCCCGGGCGTGGGGGCTCTTCTTGACCTGGGCGTAGAGCATGCCCGGCATTATCATGTCGCTGGCGTACACGGCCTGGCCGGTCACCTTCTGGATTCCCTCCGACCGGGGCTCCACCGAGCCGACGTGCTTGAGGGTCTTGGGATCAGCGTTCTCATACATGGCGCAGCCCTCCCGGTCCGGACTTCTGGCCCGAGGCGTCCAGGACGGCCTCTATGATCTGCTGGTACCCCGTGCACCGGCAGAAGTTGCCTTCGATCCCTTCCTTGATCTCCTCCACCGTCGGCTTGGGCTTGCGGTACAGGAGCTCCCGGGCGGACATGATCATACCCGCCGTGCAGAAGCCGCACTGGACCGCGTGGTGCCGGTGGAAGGCGTCCTGGAGGGCGGACATCTTTCCGTCCTTCGCTTCGCCCTCGATGGTGTCGATGGTCCGGCCGTCGGCCTCGGCGGCGAGGACCATGCAGGAATTGACGGTCTTGCCGTCCATGAAGACCGTGCAGGCGCCGCACTCGCCGGCGCCGCAGCCTTCCTTCGTGCCCGTGAAGCCCAGGTCCTCCCGGAGGAAGCGCAGGAGGGTGCGGTTCTCCTCCACGTCCCGCTCGAAGGTCCTTCCGTTGACGGTTACGCGTATCCTGATCATTTGAGCTCCTCCAAGATTCGGCGGACGAAGGTTTCGATCATGAAGAGCCGGTATTCCCGGGTGCAGCGGACGTCGCTGATCGGGTTCACCGCCGCGAGCGTCGCCTTCACCGCCTCGTCGGCCGCGGCGGTCGCGGCTAGGCCCTTCACGAGCACCGGGGTCGGCGCCGCGGAGCTGACCGCGACGCGGAGCTCCCCGGCGGTCCGCGCGACGGCGACGCCGACGATGCCCAGGTCGTGGCCGTTGATGCGCTTGAGTTTCCGGTATTCGCCCTTGACTCCCGCCGAGGCGGCGGGGACGACGATGCGCTCCAGGATCTCGTCCTTGGCCAGGACGGTCTTCTTGACGCCGGTGAAGAATTCGGCGAAGGGCACGGACCGGGTACCCCGGACCGAGGCTATCTCCGCCCGGGCGCCCAGGCACAGGAGGGCCGGGGCCATGTCGGAGCAGGGGGAGGCGTTCACCACGTTGCCGATCACCGTCGCCCGGTTGCGGATCTGGTAGGAAGCCAGATCGTGGGCGCAGACCGCCAGGAGGGGAAAGTCCCGGCGGACCCGCTCGTCCTTGAGGACGTCGTTGATGGTGGTCGCCGGCCGCAGGACGAGGCCCGCCGCCGGGTCCCACTCGACCCCGCCGAACCCTTCCACTCGCTTGGCGTCCACCACGATCAGCGGCTTCGCGATTCCCGCGCGGATATTGACCAGGAGGTCCGTGCCGCCCGCGAGCACCTTCGCGCGCTCTCCGTGCTCGGCCAAGAGGTCGAGCAATTCCGATCGGCTCCGGGGAGCCGCGTACCTGAACTCGTGAAGCATACCGCCTCCTTATGCGCTGAAGCGCGTGCCGGTCTCTCCGCGGAGGGCCCGCGCCATATTGTCCGGATTCGTGATGATCGCTTGCTTACCGCCCCGCTCCAGGTAGCCCAGGACGGCGCGGACCTTAGGCTCCATGCTCCCCTTCCCGAACTGTCCCTCGGCCAGGTAGCGCTCCGCCTCGGCGGCGGAGAGGGAGTCCAGCCAGCGGACCGTCGGCTTGTTGAAGTCCAGGGCGACCTTCTCCACCTCGGTGGAGATGAGGAGCAGCTCGGCCCCGATCGCCGTGGCCAGGAGGCTGGACGCCAGGTCCTTGTCGATCACCGCCTCAACTCCCGACAGGGTGCCGTCGGCCTCCTCCACCACGGGGATGCCGCCGCCGCCGGCGCCGATGACCGTCTCCCCCCGGGAGCACAGCTCCCGGATGATGCCTTCCTGCACGATCCGCTTCGGCGCGGGGGAGGGGACGACCCGCCGCCAGCCCCGGCCCGAGTCCTCCACCACCGACCAGCCGTCCTTGTCCCGGCGCTGGGCCGCGAGCTCGGCGTCCATGAAGGAGCCGACGGGCTTGGTGGGATGCTTGAAGGCCGGGTCCCTGCGGTCCACCACGGTCTGGCAGACCAGGGCCACCGCCCGCCTGTCCATGCCGCGCCGGCGGAACTCGTTGTAGAGGGCGACCTCGAACATGTACCCGATGGAGCCCTGGGTGTTCGATCCGCAGTAGTCCAACGGAGCCGGCGGCAGCTCGGAGGCGCTCATCTCCGACTTCCGGAGGAGGAACCCGACCTGGGGCCCGTTCCCGTGGGTCACCACCACGTTCCAGCCCGCGGCGATCAGGTCCACGATGTGCGGCGCCGTCGCGCGCACCGAATCGTACTGATCGTAGAGCGAGGTCTTCTTGGCGTCCCGGATGAGGGCGTTCCCCCCGACGGCGACGACTGCTATCTTCTTGTCCTGCGGCATTTCCACCATCCTTTAGAAACCGAAAGCGCTGAAACCGAACAGGAAACCGGAAGCTCCGTCCAGGCCCGAGCTGTGGCCGAACGAGCCGAGGCGCCGGAGCGAGGCGGCGACGTCGGACTCGGGCCGCGCCGGGTCGGCGACGGAAGCCGCGAAAGCGACCAGGGCCGCGGAAAAGAGCCCCGCCGCGGCGCTCGCCAGGAACGCCGCCGAGATATCGTTGGTCGACGCGGGCGCGGCCGCGACGGCGCGCAGAACCGCGCCGTCAAGCGCGTCGAGGGCCGGCGAGCCGCATCCCGAGGCGGCCCGGGCGCGGAGGGCGCCGAGGAAGCCGACGACGAAGTCGTCCCCCGTCGGCGTGAGGCCCTCCCCGAAGCCGATCAAAGGCCGAAGCAGCCCGTCGGCGGCATCGGAGTCCAGAGCGCCTTCCGCCCCGGCGGCGAACGCACGGGCCGCCAGGGTCCGTGCCGCCGCGGCGAAGCGGCGGCCGAAGGCGCCGCGCGGCGCTTCTCGGCCCACGAGATCCCCGTACCGGAGCGCGGCGCCCGCCTCCCGCTGGAGGGACGCCAGCGCGGCCTCGGCGGCGGCCAGTCGGCGGCGGACCGCCGGAGACCCGGCGTCCGCCGGCGGCATCCGCTCGCCGCCCGACGGCGCCGGGACGGTCGGGAAACGCACCGCAGGAGCGGCGGTCCCCGCGAACGATAGGATCGAGCCGAAACACGAGCCTTGGCTTCCGGGCGCCAAGCCCCAGTCCGAAAACACGGTATTTCCGGCGTCGAGCGCCGCGGCCAGGGGATGGGCTTTTTCCGGGGAGGAGACGAGGGTGCAGAGGTAGGGGAAGCCGCACACCCGGAGGTTGAGGGCGGAACTGAAGACGCTGTGGACGACGCAGTCGAAGGGCGGAGCGGGGAACGCGGACCCCGTCCCGCAGACACCAACGGTGGGATCTTTCCTCCCCGTCAGGTCAGACCGATAGGTGCGCACGGACAAGGGCGTCCTTTATCGCCGCTTCTACGTTGGTCCGGCCCCACTCGATGTTGCGGGCCAGGGCTTCCGAGGCCGCCGCCTTGTCGCGCCTGCGGAGGGCGGAGAGGATCTCCAGATGGTCGGCGCAGGTTTCGCGGAGGCGGTCGGGGTTGACGATGTCGGCTGAGCGGACGAAGTGGATCTTCTTGTCCACCTCGCCGAGCATGCGGGAGAGCACGCCGTTGTCCGCTTCCCGGGCCAGGATCTCGTGGAATTCCTCGTCGGCGATCGCCGCGGTCGCGGACATCGCCGGGAGGTTGTCCCGGTACTCGGTCCACTGCCGCTCCAGGCCGGCTATGGTCTCCTCGTCCAGGCCCTTGCGGCACAGCCGCTCGATCACCGAAAGCTCCAGCACCAGGCGGACGTCGTAGAGCTCGTTGATCTCCCGGAGGTCCAGGCGGCGGACGCTGTAGCCCTGCCGCGCCTTCTTGTCCACCAGGCCCCGCTCCACCAGCATCCCGAGGGCTTCCCTGACGGGGCTGCGGGAAACGCTGAACTGGGCGCAGAGCTCCTCTTCGGTGAGGCGATAGCCCGGCGGATACTCCCATTTGAGGATGCGCTCGCTGAGGCGCGTGCAGACATCGCTGGAGAGATTCGCTTCGGCCATCGCCCCCCCTTCAACCGATCACTTGAACACGAAGATCTTCACGGGCTTGCCCGGCCGCTCGTCGGATTCCTCAACGCTCGCGGTCAGCTTCATGCCCGTCTTGGGATTCTCCACCTCCACCCTGCCGGAGGCGCGCAGCCCGTTCTCGAACTGCACGATCCCGAACTGGAGGAATTTCTTGGTGTAGCCCTCCGGGAGGTTCCAGACCCGCGTCCAGGTGAGGAGCGTGCAGGGGCCTTCCAGTTCGAAGGTGGACCAGCCCTTGCCCGTCACCGGGTCGCGGCGGCAGCCGCACTTCCCGCAGACCATCGGCGCGGGGTAGTAGATCGCCCCGCAGCCCTCGCACTTCCAGGCGTTGATCTTCGGCGCCTTGACCTCGTACATGCTGAAATCGATCACGGCGACCTCCTCAATCCTTGGCGCAGATGACCGCTGCGACGTTGTTCCCGAAACCGCCGAAGTTGACCGACATGCCGTACTTCGGATCCTTGACCTGGCGTCCGGGCTCGGCCTCGCCGCGGAGCTGCCGCACGAGCTCCACCACCTGGGAGACGCCCGTGGCGCCCACCGGGTGCCCCTTGGACTTGAGCCCGCCGGAGGTGTTGATCGGGAGCCGGCCGTCCAGCCGGGTCTCGCCCTTCCGCACCGCGAGGAAGCTCTTTCCCCGCTCGAAGAATCCGAGCTCCTCGCTGATCGCCAGCTCCAGGATCACGAAGGCGTCGTGGAGTTCGGCGAAGGAGATGTCCTGAGGCTTGAGACCCGCCATCTTGAAGGCCTTCTCGCCGGCGATGCGCACGGCGTTGAGCTGGAGGGGATCCTTCCGGTTGTGCACGCAGTGGGTGTCCGTGGCGCTCGCGACGCCGGCGATGCGGATCGGCTTCTTGGGGAACTGCTTCGCGACGGGCGCGTCCATGTTCACCAGGAGCAGGGCCGCGGCGCCGTCGGTGACCGGGCAGGTGGAGTACATGCGCAGGGGCTCGGCGATGTAGTTGTTGACCACGTCGGCCTCGGGGCCGTCGGCGATCGCCTCTATCGTGACCGGAGCCTGGACGTGGGCGTACTTGTTCTTCGCGCCGTTGTCGTGGTCCTTGACCGCGATGAGCGCCAGGTCGCGCTCGGTGAGGCCGTACTTCTCCATGTACATCCGGGTGAACATGCCGCCGAACCCGGGAAGGGTCAGGCCCATGTTGTACTCGGTCTCTGTGTCCAGCATGGTGGCCACCACGTCGGTGGCGTTCCAGCCCGTGACCTTGCGCATGAGCTCGCCGCCGACCACCAGGCATACGTCGGCCATTCCCGACGCGATCGCCATGTAGCCGACCTTCACCGCGCTCGCCCCGGAGGCCGGGCCGTTCTCGATGAGTTCCGCGGGCACCGGCTCCATGTCCATCCGGCTGACGAGGGCGGAGGCGACGGCGGTCTGGTGGCACAGGAGCCCGGAGGCCATGTTCGCCACGAAGACCTGGTCTATCTCCTTCCGTCGTTCGAGGAATCCCGCATCCCGGAGGGCGTCGGTGGCCGCGTAGGCCATGACGTCCGCCAGGTCGTATTCGGAGGAATTCCCGAACCTCGTGTGTCCGATTCCGACTATTCCGACTCTGGCGGCCATGTCTTACCTCTTGAAGCCGGGGAGCTGGGAGTACTCGCTCGGCATGATGAGCTTCTCGGCGGACTTGAGGTCCGCTTCCGACACCGGCCGGCTGCCGGTGCACTTGACGGCCTTGACCGCGTCCCAGAGCTTGCGGGTCAGCACGAAGGTGGGCACGCCGCCCAACTCGTGGCGGACCGCCGGGAACTGGGCGGACCGGTCCTCCAGCTGGTACTCGATCATCCAGCGCTTAAAGCCGTTCGGGCTCTCGGCGACGATGAAGACCTCGTCCTCGCCGAGGATGTCGATGTGGTGCTCCATCTTCGCCGCGAAGAGCTGGGCGCCGACGCGCAGTCCGCGCTTGATCGTCAGGGTGTGGAGGCTCATGCCCAGCTTGTCGTCCACGTGGCGGCTGGTGACGATGCCCGCGATGACCCCGTCGATCGCGCCGACCAGGACGAACTCGTTCGCCACCCGGTGGCGGTACCAGCCGAGGATCTCGGAGTACATCCGCGCCGCGACGATGTCGTAGAAATCCGTCGGCACGCCGATCAGGGGGTACACGGTCCCGAGCAGGGCGCCGACTTCCTCGCGCTTGGCTTCCCGGACGACCATCTTCTCGCCGGAGGCCAGGGTGATGACCTTGGGGGGATAGGGCTTGAGATCCACGGCCGGCGGCCTGAGCTTCATCTCCATCGCATCGATCGCCATAATTGACTCCTTATAACTCAGTTGACTCTTTCAGACAGATCAAAACCAAGATTTTTTAACCACAGATGAACACGGATCCCCACAGATACTCACAGATTGAAAAACGAATTATCTAGTTACTTATCTGTGTCGCACGACAGTGCGTTATCAGTGTTCATCTGTGTTCAATTCTTCTTCCTCAGACCTTCCGGGCTTCCTTGTGGAGCCACTCGTTCTTGGCGCCGGCGACGTCGCCGAACTTGGTGAGCTCCGCCTTGGCCTTCTTCTTCATGAGGGCCTCGTAGCGGTCGTCGTCCACGTGGGCCACGATGCGCGCGATGGAGGACTCGCCGTCCACGAAGCGCCAGGGGTAGCAGCCGATCGTCGCCCGCTGGTTGAGCAGCAGGTCGATGTCGCCGCCCACGCACTCGGCGTGGATGATGCCCTTGTCGAACATCTCGATGTGCATCAGCTGGTACTTGTCGTCGGTGAAGAAGTCGTCCAGGGACTTCCCGTATTTCTTCTTGAAGTGCTCGTCGCACTCCTTGGCCTGCCGGGGCATCCACTCCTTGATCTTCGTGTTCATCGGGTGGTCGGCGGAGCCGCAGTCCACGCCGATCCAGCGCAGCTTCTTCTTCTGCGCCCAAATCGAAAATTCCCGGTCTGGCCCGGGGTGCTTGATCATGTACTTGATCTCGTCGCCCGTGGGCTGGTCCCAGCCGTAATGGTGGAAGCCCGTGTGGATGAGGAGGATGTCCCCGTCCTTCACCTCGACCCGGTCCTCGACCATCTTGGAGGTGTACACGTCGTACTCCCCGCAGACGTCCGAGAGGTCCACGATCGCGCCGTCGTGGACCAGGAAGTCCATGTCCAGGCTCGCGATGTCCTTTCCCGGAGTGTAGAAGTGGATCTCTCCGTCCAGGTGGGTTCCCACATGGTTGGAGTGGGTCACGATCTGGCCGTTCGCCCCGTTCGGCGCCAGCCGCTTGAAGTACTGGACCTGCAGGGGAATGTAGGTCGGCCAGGGCGGAGTCCCCACGCCGAGGGGGATGGACAAGTCGATTACCTTCATCTGACGCCTCCTGTTCGTTGAATCGTGCGCGCCCCGGCTGCGCCGGGTCGGGCTTTCCGCTTCAACTACGCGGCCCGATCGAGATCGGGCCGCGCGGTTTCCGCTTCAATCCCTCGCGCGGAAATCCTCGTCTGCTTACGCGTACCTCTCGGCGAACGCGCTCATCGCGTCCTTGAAACAGTTCTCCGGCGGCTTCACCAGCCCGGCGCCGACCATGCCGACCCCGGGCTCCTTGTGGGCGATGCCCGTGTTGATCACCGGGAGTATCCCCTTCTCCACCACCAGGCGAAGGTCTATGGCCGTCGGGGTACCCCGGAAGTCCAGGACCGGGATCTTGTAGAATTCGCTCTCCGCCAGGGTGATCTCGTACATCTTCTCGGTGAAGGCGATCGCGTCGGCCGGGGCGCCGCCGACGAATTTGACGATGGCCGGGGCCGCGGCCATGGCGAAGCCGCCGATGCCCGCGGTCTCGGTGATCACCGAGTCGCCGATGTCCGGCGCCGCGTCGGCGGCGGAGAAGCCCGGCAGGTACAGGCCGTCCACGATGCCCGCGGGGCCGGTGAACCAGCGGTCCCCGAGGCCGGAGATCCTGACCCCGAAGTCCGTGCCGTTCCGGGCCATCGCCGTGATGACCGTGCTCCCCTCTATGTTCCGCGCCGCGTCCACGACGCACTTGGAGGCGGGCATGGAGAGGTTGAGGAAGAAGTGGTCGTTCCCGTTCATGAAGGAGAGGACCCGGGCGATGCGCTCGGGTTCTACGTCCAGCATGACCAGGTGGGGGGCCAGCTCGCGGATGATGAGGGAAGTGCCCGCCCGGTTGCGGTTGTGCCCCTCGTCCCCCATCTGGAGGACCTGGGCGATGACGGACCGCATGTCGATGGGGCCGTGCCGATCGAGGGCGGCGCCGAGGATGGGCGCCAGGTCGGTCTCCATCCAGCGCAGCCGGTCGATGACCTCGGCGGAGAAGGCGCCGTAGCGGAGCACCTTCCCGAGGCCCTCGTTGAGGGTCGCGAAGGCCCGGTTGCCGTAGGTCTCGTTCTCCAGAATCCAGACCGGCATGCGGCTGGTCATGACGCCCGCCATCGGTCCCACCGCGTCGTGGTGGTGGCAGGGCTCGAAATCGATCTTGCCCGACGCGGCCAGCGCCTCGGCCTCGTCCCGGTCCTTCGCCAGCCCTTCGTAGAGGAGGCCGCCGATGACCGCGCCGCGCATCGGCCCGCACATCCGGTCCCAGGTCACCGGCGGACCCGAGTGGAGGATCAGGTTCGGCCGCATGCCGGGAACCACGTCCCGGGCGACCGCGGCGCCGACCAGGACGGGCTTCCCCTTGAGGATGCGCTCCACGGCGGTGCGGTTGGCGGCTTCTACATCCACCTTCTTCGTCCGCGCGACGGCGTCCAGGGCGGCTATCATCGCCTCGTCGCCGCCGGCGGGGGGACGCCAGTCCACCTGGACCACCGGCACGGAGAGGCCGCGCAGGGTGTCGGCGAAGGACTCCAGGCCCAGGTTGACGGCCCGGAGTTCGGAGGAGAAGAGGTCCAGCACGGGTTTCGGCGCGTTCATTTCGAGCCTACCTTTTCCATGATCTTCACGGCGAGGACAGAGGCCTGGTAGTTGGAGGGCATGACGACGATGCCCGCGGCCTCCAGCTTGGCTTTCTGGAGCTCCAAGCCCTGATAGTCCCCGGCGGTGCCGGTCAGCGAGGCGACCGCGGCCAGGTACCCGCCCCGCCTCGCCGCGGCGGCCTTGGCCGCCGAGACGGACGGAACCAGCGCCCCGGCGGGATCCGCGCAGGAGCCGTAGCCCAGGACCACGTCCAGGAGCATCACCGCGATCTCCCCGTCGTCCCGTTCCGCGTCGATGCGTTCGGTGCGGGTGGATGGGTCGATCATCGGGTGGGGACGGCCGACGGTGAAGACGTCGTCCCCCAGGTCCACCACGGTGTGGCCGATGGACTTCTTGGGATCCGGCGGCACGAAGGCCGGATCGGTCTGGTTGTTGGAGTACACCGCGCCGGTGAGCTTGTGGAGGAGGATCCACGCTTCGTCCGCCAGGGTCCCGCCGGTGAAGTAGCCGCGGATGTACTTCTGGCCTGCGGCCATGCCCGAGGTCTCCCGGGAAACCAGGGCGGCGATCTCTGCGTCCCCCAGGTCGAAGACGCGCTTGGCCCGGGCCTCCGCCTCCGCGGGCGATGCGCCCGAGGCCAGGGCGGCGGCCATCCGGGCCGCGGCCTCCAGGTTCTCCGCGAAGAGTACCTTGCCGTTTCCGACGCCGGTCGTACCGCCGCCCCCGCCGGCCCGGTCCAGGCCGATGAAGTGGACCACCGCGGGCTTTCCGGACTCCGCCAGGGCGGCGGTGACCTTCTCCGCCACCGACCGGGCCGGCGGCTTGGAGACGACCACGAGGACCTTCGTGGCGGGATCCGCCGCGAGGGCCTCGATGCCGGTAAGCATGGTGAGTCCGCCGACCTTCTCGTTCTTGAGGTCCCGGCCGCCGGTGCCGACGGCCTGGCTCACCCCCGCGCCGAAGCGGTCCAGGAGGCAGGTCACCTCCTGGAGGCCCGTGCCGGAGGCGGCGACCACGCCGACGCCTCCCCGGCGCACCACGTTGGCGAAGCAGAGGGGAACGCCGTTGATGATCGCGGTCCCGCAGTCGGGACCCATCACCAGGAGGCCCTTGGAGCGGGCGTGGGTTTTGAGGGCTATCTCGTCGTCCAGGGAGACGTTGTCGGAGAAGAGCATCACGTGGAGCCCCGCGTCCAGGGCCTTCCGGGCTTCCCGGGCGGCGTAGGCGCCGGGGAGGGAGATCACGGCGACGTTGGCGCCGGGCAGCTGGTCCACCGCGCCGGAGAGGGACCGGGGATTCGCGGGGGCGCCGCCGGCTCCGGAGCGCGG
>JADHEF010001704.1_pt1 | contig 12259 bp, 16 predicted proteins | sample 8952391 | NCBI WGS metagenome assembly JADHEF01 (sample SAMN16124439, study PRJNA663245) | bioreactor sludge metagenome | isolation source: sludge (nitrite) | place: India:Bengaluru | collected 2019-02-28
GAACTTCTGGCGGAATGGATTATTCCATGAAAGTAAATATTCTTACCCTCTTCCCTGAAATGATTGAGGTATATTTCAAAAGCTCAATTATGGCAAAGGCTGTTGAAAAGGGGCTTGTTGAATATAACATAGTCAATATAAGGGATTTTGCCAGAGACAAACATAAAACCTGTGATGATTATCCCTATGGCGGCGGGGCCGGGATGATTCTCAAGACAGAACCTCTTGCAGGAGCGCTTGATTCTGTAGACGCATCCCGCATAAGAACTGTTTATCCTTCCCCCTCGGGGAAAGTCTTTAACCAGGATTATGCGAGGCAGCTTGCCGCAGAAAAAGAGCTTGTTTTTATCTGCGGACGGTATGAAGGTATTGACCAGCGGATAATAGATGGATATGTTAATGATGAAATATGTATCGGCGATTATGTCCTCTCATCCGGGGAGATAGCTGCCCTTGCTATTGTTGATTCTGTTTACCGGCTTCTTGACGGGGTGATCAGCAGTTTGTCCCTTGAAGAAGAAAGCTTTGAAGGGGGGATTCTTGAGTATCCCCAGTATACAAGGCCTGAGGTTTTTAACGGCATCAGGGTGCCGGAGGTATTACTTTCCGGGCATCATGAAAATATAAGAAAATGGAGACTTGAAAAAAGTCTGGAAAAAACAAGGAATTACAGACCTGACCTTCTGAAACCGCGTGAATAGCGGCTAAAAGAAACAGGTTTTTCAATAAAGTGCAGGAGGTTGTAAAATGGATTTAATTAAGGCAGTTGAAGCACAGCACATCAAGGAAGGTGTGGAAAATTTTAATATCGGAGATACTGTAAAGGTTTATTTCAAGATTATTGAAGGCGCAACTGAAAGAGTTCAGGTTTTTGAGGGTGCTTGCATAGCAAAAAACAATGAAGGGCTGAGAAAAACCTTTACAATAAGAAAAATATCATACGGCGTTGGAGTTGAAAGGGTTTTCCCACTCCATTCACCCAGAATTCAGAAGATTGAAATGGTAAGGCTTGGCAAAATCAGAAGGGCAAAGCTTTATTACCTCAGGGACAGGGTTGGCAAGGCAGCAAAAATAAAAGAGCTTATCAGGAAAAAAGGCTGATTACAGTGAATGCTTGAGATAAATCCTGCAGCCGGAAGTTTAGAAGCAAAGGCAAGTTATACAGGCAGGATAGAGATAATAGAAAAGCTTTCAGGGCAATACTGGAAAGTAAAAGCCGGATTAAAAGAACTGAAAGTTTCAGCTGGTATTGATCTGAAACCCGGGGACATTGTCCTTGGTAAAATAGCTGCCAGGGGAAACAGTTTATATCTTACTTTATTGAAGAGACAGGAGGGATCTGAAGTCCACCCTGTCTTTTTTATTGAGAAAAGCAGTATCGATCATCTTGTCCGCATGATTTTTCAGGAAACAGGAAGCAAGCCTGATAAAGTGCTTACAGCCATACTGAAAAGCCTTGCCGCCAGAAAAGAGATTGCCAGCGGACATGATGCTGTCCTTGCAGGCGAGGCTTACAGAAAGGGTTTCAGAAGCGAAAGCTCCATATCTGCTCTTATCGCAGCTGTTTCAGGAGAGGGAGAAAAGGGCAGCGGCCGGCATTCTCCCGGAGGCGGACACGGCAGGGACGACAGGGACAGGACAAAAGAGGACCTTTTTGACGCTGTAATGAAAGCGGAAGGCTCCGGTAATGCCCTTTTCGCGTTTAATCACCTCTCATGCGACAACAGACACTGGATTATAATACCGTATGCGACAGGAGATGAAAAAAACCTCCTGAAAGGGTCACTGCGTCTCAAAACAGTGAATAATTTACTTGAAGCAATTGTTGTTCATGCCGAAAAAAATAATTCGCTCTGGTTTTTTTCCATTACCGGCATGAGGGACCCTGTCAGGCATATGAAGATATACGCGGATAAAAACGGCACAAAAGCGCTTAAAGTTAAAAAGATTGCCTTATTTATGAAAAAACTTCAAAACCTGGGAGTTGAAATTGACGATAATATTTATGACCTTGATACTTTTAACGGTTTTTCAGCAATTGAAAGATCCAGTGGTATTGATGTGAAAGTATGATGTCATGAAAAATAAAAAGGCTGTTGCACTGAGATATGACAGTAGTAAGCCTGCGCCGTTTATCACTGCAAAAGGCAATGGGCATAGCGCGGAAAAAATACTGGAAATAGCCGCAAAAAACGGCATAACGGTTGTCAGGGATGATGATCTTTCAGCTTCACTATATACATTAAATGTGGGGGATTTTATAACTGAAGAGTATTATGAGATTGTGGCAGAAATACTTGCTTTTATACTTAAAGTTTAAAAATGGTGTATTATGAAAAAAATAAAAGTATCAGATTTGAAAGAAGGAAATAAGTTTACCGCCGCAGTATATATGGATGAAAGACTTCAGAGTATGCTTGTCCCCGCAAATCTGAGCCTGAAGATAAAGGAAATTGACCGCCTTCAGAAATGGGGTATTGAAGAAGTATATACTGAAGGGGAACTGGAATCTGAAAACTCGCAGCCCGGAGAGAACGGGCAGGGAACCCCCGGTATCGCGGACGCGGCAGATTCAAAATTCTTCAGCAGCTACGCCTCAATGATTGAGGTTTTTTCCAATGTTGTAAGCGGCCTGAAAAACGGTAAAAAGCCTGAAATAGAACTTGTTAACAATCTGGCTGTACAGATCATCGATATGGTCTCCGGCGCTGAGGATGTCAAGGATATACACGAACTGATTGGTTATATAAGCAAAAGCGACAAACTTGGTGAGAAATACGCGGTAAGCGGAATAAACTGTGCTATACTTTCCATTCTTGTTGGTATTGAGCTCGGACTGCCTGCTATCAGGCTTCAGCACCTTGCTGTGGCTTCGCTGGTGCATGATCTTGGAATGCTTAAAATCCCCGAGAGGATAACCGAGAAGAATGGACAGCTTTCCCCGGATGAGCTCAAGATTGTAAAGATGCACGCAGCTGTATCGTATCAGGTCGCAATCAAAAACTTCGGATTTCCTGAAAACATAGCCCGCATAGTTCTCCAGCACCATGAAAGGTGGGACGGTAAGGGTTATCCCAACAGCCTTGCGGGAGAGCAGATCAATCTGCTTTCCAGAATCATAGCAGTAACTGATTCTTTTGAAGCCATGAACAGGGCAAAGGCATACAGGACATCTATGATCGGGTATGCGGCCATGAAACAGATACTTAATGAGAATTCAAAGAAATATGATGCGTCAATTGTGAAGCTTCTGATAAAGGTCCTTGGGATTTATCCCCCGGGCAGCATTGTGATCCTCAATGACAGCAGCATTGGCAAGGTTGTGAAGGTAAAGAAGGTGGCTCCGCTCAGGCCGGTAATAAGGCTGCTTATTGACAGCAACGGTGTTAAATGTGAAGAAAACAATACGGAAATTGATCTTGTTGAGAATACAAAGCTTTTCATTGTGAAGGTCATTGATATATCGGAACTTGAAGGGAAGCTTTCAGGTTGAACAGATATGAAAAGGGAAAAGAAGGCGAAAGCAGGGCTTGCGGTTTTCTTGAGAAAAACGGCTATCTGATTATTGAACGGAATTACAGGGGACGAAAAGGGGAGATTGATATAATAGCAAGGAAAGAGAGTGTTCTCGTCTTTGTGGAAGTTAAATCATGGAGCAGTATACCCCTTTCCGAGGCAGGATTCAGCATTGACAGGGTTAAAAGAGAAAGGATGATTGATACTGCAAGGCAATATATTTTTAAAAACGGAAACAGTGTTTCAGATCTTGATATAAGGTTTGATTTCATATTTATTGATGCATCACAGGGTACTGTAAGCCATAGTGAAAATGTAATAGGGGAGTTTTAAAACAAATGGTAAGAATTGCAAAGAAAACAGACCCTGTAAAGCTTGAGGAACTTAAAAAAAAGATCAATGATGAAAAGTATCTGAGTCTTGCCATTCAGCAGATTGCTCAGATATTATCATCAGAGATACTTGATCTGGAAGAGGAAAACAAGATATGAAACCCAAAGGTAGTTTGAATAATAACAGCAGCAGTAATAAGAAGGATTTCAGAAGGGATTTCCGGAATAACCGCAGGAGAGGAAATTTCAGCAGGGAAAAAGAAAAGGAAAAACCTGAGGAGAATACAATAGTCTATAACTGTGAGATCTGCTCGGAAGTTATTCAGGATATAAGTTCAGCCCTTGCCATGCCGGGAAGCGGCAATCCTGCCCATTTTGACTGCGTACTCAAAAAAATCACAGGTGATGAAAAGCTTGAAGAGGGGCAGCAGGTGGTTTACCTTGGCGGCGGCAATTTCGGGATAATAAAGACAGATTCTAAGGGTTCCAGGAACACTTTTCAGATTATTAAAAAAATAGAGTATGAAGAGCGTGACAAGACACCTGAATGGAGAAAACTGCTTGTCAGGGTAAAAGTATAGGGAACAACAGTTCAATTCTGGATAAAAAAAGGCTGACCTTTGGAGTTTTCTCACTGGTCAGCCTTTTTTGTGCATGCAGAATATTTCAGTACTGTTTCAGCCTGTCAATCAGCAGTCCTGCCCATTTTTTTACATTGGGGCCGTAATTGCCCTGCTGTATGGAGATTATTGATCTGTATATGAATTTGGGATCCGGTTCTTCGGCAAAACCGCCGTTTTTCTTTGCTATTTTTTCTATTGCAAGAAGAGAAGCTACTGCAAGGTTATCGTCCACTACCGCTTTTTTGGCGTCTGTGTCAATGACCCTGGCAATTGCCATGAGTGATTCGTTTTTGTCATTCATTCCTATGATGCCGAGTGCGTAAACAGCCTGGGAAAGAACCATTGGCTCATTATCCTTTAATGTAATATCGATAAGAGTATTTTTTGAATTCTCTCCACCGAGTTCTCCGAGAAGCTTCGCAGCCCTTCTTCTTACCTCGGGATAATCATTTGTTTTTCTGCTGCTTTCCCTTACTACTATTGAAATCCCTTCTCCTGAAAGGCCCTTAAGCACTGTATGGATCTGTGTGTCGCCGCCCTTGATTTTTCCGTCTCCCAGCATCTGTTCGATACTGTCAAGCGCCACAAGTTTTTGTTCTCTTGTGTCAGCGGCTGCAAGTTCGCTGATAATGCCTATTTCAACACTTGTACTCAGATATTTCTGTTCTACGGTTTTCTCTCCGCCCGGCGTTCCGCTCTGCGGAAAAACAGAAATAGCCGCAACAGCTGCGATAAAAATAACAAAAACAACTCTTCTCATATTCTTCTCCAAATTATTCTGCGAAGCTATATTTATTGTCCGATTTTCCAGTTACCATCAATATTGATGAGAGTATAAAGGACAACAGGCTCTCCGTCAATTTGCATATATGCCTTGACATTATTATCGTCAATGAAAGAGATATCATCAAGCTGAACATCTGATCTGCTGGGAACAACTACATAGGTAAAATAGTCGTTCAGCGATCTAAGTACTATCTTGTATTTTTTAAGTGTCGGGGTATCTGATACAAGCTTGAGGTTTTCCTGGCTGCTGTAGAATTCTATATACTCTTTTGTAAGGTATTTTTTCCATTCAGTAAAATTCGAGGCCTTTATTATCTGGTTAAGCTTTTCGATAAGCGCTTCGATATCTGAAAATGTTTTTGAGTAGATCTCGTCGGAAACCGTGTACTTGGCAGGCTCTGCTGGTTCAGGTTGCTTTTCTGCCTGTACTGCCTGGGGTTCAGTTACAGGCGCTGGTTCCTGGGTTGATGTACATGACACAGCTATAATGAACACTGTTATTGAAACAAAAAAAAGCAATATTTTTCTTCTATTAGATGTAAAATTTGTCATATGCCTTGTACCTTTCATAATATAACATTATATTATTTTGTAGCCTTTTGTCAAAACTAATTTTAATTTAAAGCTGCTATATCATTATGTAAATAATACAGTTATTTATATTGAATCAGCTGATCAGGATATAATATGGGTAAAGTCATGGTTAAGGCGATATTTCCGGGATCTTTTGATCCCCCGACTAATGGCCATCTTAATGTAATTGAACGGGCCGCGAAAATATTTGAAGAGCTGCTTGTTGTAATATCTGTCAATCCTCAGAAAAAATACTTTTTCACCGCGGAAGAGCGGTATGGCATGATGAAAAGCATTCTCAGCAATTATGACAATGTTCACCTGCATATATGGGACAAGCTTATTGTAGACTTTGCCACGCTGCACGGTGCGAAGGTTATAGTTCGGGGGGTCCGCTCCCTTACGGATTTTGCGTATGAACTTGAACTTTCAATGATAAACAAGGGTTTGAAGTCTGATGTTGACACCTTTTTTGTGCCTACAGATTCCAAGTATTCACTTCAGCGCTCTTCTGCGATAAAAGAGCTTGCCTCTTTTGGGGGAGATATATCAAATATGGTCCCGGAGATCGTAGAGAAAGAGCTTAAAAAGCGTTTTGGCTATGGTTCTTGACATTACAGGTGCTATACGGTATGTTTTCCATTATTATTAGGATAATTATGTTTTAACAGCTTTAGCAGTTATTAAGATAAGGCTGATAATACAGTTAGATAATAAACAAACACAAATATAATGAGAGGTTAAAAAAATGGCTGTACCGAAAAGAAAACCGTCAAAAGCAAGAAGCAGAACAAGGAAATCCATCAATATGAGATTAACAGTTCCGACTCTCTGTGAATGCGGAACATGCGGAAACAAGATAATTCCGCACAGAGTTTGCCCAAAATGCGGATTTTATAAAGGAAAACAGTATTTAGAGCTTGAAGAAATTGCATAATTAATATATAAGTTTCTTCTTTTTTCAGACTGCTGAAAATAATTATTATTAAACAGCAGATTTTTAAATTTTTTACTGTTTTTACAGGAGGAAACGATGGATGAACTTTTTGATAAAGTGAAGAAAATTATTGCTGAGAAACTTGATGTTGATGAAGCAAAAATTACCCCGGAAGCATCTTTCAGGCAGGATCTTGGTGCTGACAGCCTTGATACCTACGAACTTGTTTATGCACTTGAAGAGGAAATGAACATACAGATTCCAGATGAAAAGGCAAATGAATTTGAAACAGTAGGAGATGCTGTGGAATTCATTAGGTCAGTTGCTAAATAAGTTGATTTTACCAGGATTCCAGAAACAATTCAAACTGAAAACTCCACAAATCAGTCAATCCAGAAAAAAGGAATTGCTTCTATTCCAGAATCACGCAGAGCTCAGGTTCAGAAAACTGGATTTTCTGAACCTTGCTTTTTGTCACAGGTCTTTTGCGAACGAAAGCCTGGAAGAGACTGACAACAATGAAAAACTGGAATTTCTGGGTGATTCGATACTTGGTCTCATAACAAGCGAGTACCTGTTTTATCTCCTGCCTGACAAGGCAGAGGGAGACCTTGCGAGGATCAAAAGCTTTGTTGTGAGCGAAAACACGCTCAGCAGCATATCCAAAAAAATAAAGATCGATAACTACATCCTGATAGGCAAGGGTGAGGAATATTCAGGCGGCAGGAACAAGAAAGCGATACTTGCTGACTGCCTAGAAGCAATTATCGGTGCCTACTTTCTTGATTCAGGGCTGAAAGCCTGCAGGACTTTTGTCCTGACCTACATTGCACCCGAAATAATGAAGGTAATAGAGAACAGGCACGACAAGGATTATAAAACCCTTCTGCAGGAATTTGTTCAGAAACGTTATAAAACCTATCCCAAATACAAGCTCTTGAAAAAAACAGGGCCGGATCATGACAGGACTTTTCTTGTCGAGGTTAAGGTCAGGGACCGCATCTTCGGCCCCGGCGAAGGCAAGAATAAAAAAGCTGCCGAGCAGAATGCTGCGAGCATAGCGTACAAGGCCTATATAGCTGAGATGGGTGAACCTGAAGAAGGGTTTGACCAGATCTAGCCGTCGGCCCCTGATCCGGAAAGATCAGAATTAAAGTTAGGGAAACCTCTGTCCCTTCGGTCCGGTCCGTCAGGTCAGATCCCAAAGTGCATACAAGGCACCTAGCCACAGGCATGGCACAATGTGTGCCAATCGCTTATAGAGCAAAGAAATGATTTTTTTCAAGCTAAAAATTACTGATTTTTTAGAGATGCCCTTAAATATCAATTCTGTTTTTATAATAATTCCTGGCGATTTCCAGAAGCTTTTCCCTTTTGTTGATTGACGGATCTTCCAGCACAGAGTCCAGCAGGAATTCCAGAATTCTTCCCATGTGCGGCCCTTTTGGTATTCCTGCCTCGGAAAAAAGGATGTTACCGTTGATATCAAGGTTTTTAATGGAAAAGGCTGTCTCATTTTCAATTATCTGGTTTATACGGTTAATAAACGAAAGGTCTGTGGAACAGTTTACATATTTTCCCGCCATGCCAGCCCTGTCAGCGTACCTGAGCTTTAAAAGGGAGGAAATGTTGTCAACACCGACTTTTGATATCAGCCTTCTTATGGCGCTGTCACTCCAGGACTCAGAGTAGTTGAACATGTGGTTTTTGATAAGGTGCGTTGTCATGTTTATGACATTTTTCGGGAATTTAAGCCGCAGCAGTATTTTTTCCGCCATTTCCGCAGAGACTTCATCATGATTATAGAATGTAGGCACGTTATCCCTTATTTCAAGGCACCTGGGTTTGCCGACATCATGCAGAAGGGCGGAAAGCCTCAGTACAATGTCCTTTTCCGCGAAGTCTGCTGAATAGAGTGAATGTTCAAATACGTCAAATTTATGCATTTCCCTCTGCGCTACGCCGCATCCTTCCAGAAGCTCGGGGATTACATACTTGAGAATTCCAGTCTCTTTCATTATGAAAAACGCGGTTGAGGGCTTGTCCGAAAGGAGTATCTTTATTATCTCATCCCTGATCCGCTCAGCTGATATAAGTTTAAGCCTTGAGGCCTCAGCTGCCATGCCGCTGAGTGTTTCAGGTTCAATTTCAAACTGGAGCTGGGAAGCGAAGCGGCATGCCCTGAGAACCCTGAGGCCGTCTTCTGCAAATCTTTCCGCAGGGTTTCCTATCGCTCTTATTATTCTGCTGTCAAGGTCTTTTCTCCCATTCTGCGGGTCAAGGATTGTCCCTGTAAGAGGGTCAAGCGCCATCGCGTTTATTGTGAAGTCGCGCCTCGCGAGATCAGCGTCTATGGAATCGCTGTAGGTGATGGAGTCGGGGTGCCTGCTGTTTGAATATAGCCCGTCAATCCTGAAAGTAGTAACTTCCAGGCTCATTCCCTTAAAAAGGACTGTCACTGTGCCGTGCTCTATCCCTGTCGGAATTACAGTTTTGAAGAGGGCGATAACGTCCTGTGGAAGCGCGTCTGTCGCGAAATCATAATCCGCGGGATTTGTTCCGCGTATGAAATTCCTGACAGCACCGCCCACGAGGTAGCACCTGAAGCCAGAGTCCTTGAATATTCTGCAGAAAGATTTTATGTCAGCCGGTATTTTCACTCTTTTACCAGTTAACACTTATTACAAATGCGATGTCAATAAGGTTCAGGAATTTTAGGGCTGAAAAAATATCTGCAAGTGCGCCTGGTTCATGATATTTTATCCCGGCTAAAACCTGGCTAAAAAACATTCCTCAGGACAAAAAAGCCCCGGATTGTAAAACAACCCGGGGCTTTTGATCTCTCTTTCCAGGTTTACTGGAAGAGCTGCATAACTGACTGGCTCTTCTGATTGGCCTGCGCAAGCATAGCTGTGGAAGCCTGAACAATGATCTGGTTTTTGACAAATTCGACCATTTCCTTGGCCATGTCAGAATCCCTGATTCTTGATTCAGCAGCCTGGAGGTTTTCAGATCCTACTGCAAGACCCTTGATTGCGTGGTCAAGTCTGTTCTGGTATGCACCAAGGTCTGCCCTCTGCTTGTTGATTTTCTGAAGCGCGTTGTCAACAAGAGCTATTGCCATATTCGCCCTGTCCGGGGTTGAAAGGGAAATAAATGTTGCGCTTCCAGGCATGCCTGACGGACTCTGGATTCCGAGGCCCTGCGCAGTCATTGTTCCGATGAATATTCTTTCCCTCTGGTCCATGTTGGCGCCGATATGGAGCCACATACTTGCTGTTACAACATTTTCTCCGGATTCCCTGGCGAACCTTCCTGTCATCATGTTGAGTCCGTTAAACTGTGCGTGTGAAGCAATCCTGTTTACCTCATCAACCAGCTGAGATACCTCAACCTGTATCTGCATCCTGTCTTCTGATGTATAGATACCGTTTGATGCCTGAATCGCAAGTTCCCTTAATCTGTGGAGTATGTCCTGTGATTCCTGAAGATAGCCTTCAGTTGTCTGAATAAACGAAATACCATCCTGAGCGTTCTGTTCTGCCCTGTTAAGGCCTTTGATCTGCGCTCTCATTTTCTCAGATACGGCAAGTCCTGACGCATCATCGCCGGCCCTGTTTATCCGCATGCCGGATGAGAGTTTTTCCATGTTCTTTTCAATGCTTAAATTGTTGAATTTCTGTGTCCGCTGAGCGAACATAGCGCTAAGATTGTGGTTGATAACCATATATCCTCCTTGATATTCTGGCAGACATCCTTGTCCGCTGTTCTACTACTATCACTTTCGGGATATAAAAAAAAAGCTTTAGTAAAAAATCAAAATATATTAAACTTTTTTAACGCCTCCGGAGGGTATTCAATGACTGGACTTCTTTTTACAGGAGGGGAGGGCCCTTCTCCTTCCGATACTGTCCTTGATCTTATACGCGGTGCTGATCTGGTTGCTGCTGCTGATTCAGGAATACTTCTCGCCCGGGAATTCGGAATCAGCCCTGATTATATTCTTGGTGATATGGATTCACTTGAAAATGCCGAAGATATATTAAAGAGTTATCCGGAAGAGAGAATTCTGCGGTTCGGAAGGGAAAAGGACTATACAGATACTGAACTTGGGCTTTCCTTCCTGTCAGAAAAAGGGTGCGGCAGGATAATAATTGCCGGAGGCAGCGGCGGCAGGACCGACCATTTTGTCGGTATATTGTGCCTTTTTTTCAGGGATGTCCACCCTGATATCTGGATAATGAAAAATGAGACAGCCATGAGCGTTGAAGGATCTTTTTCCCTTGAAACAAGAAGCGGAGAGATTATTTCGCTTTTCCCTGTTTCAGGAGAGGAATGCAGGATGAAAAGCACCGGGCTTAAATGGAAGCTGGATAATCTTGCGTGGAAAACAGGTGATGCCGGGATAAGCAATGTTGCTCTTGGAAGCAGGATTGAGATAGAAATGAGAAGCGGGCGGCTTTTACTTATAAGAAAGAGAGTTTAATTAACCGGGGAGATGGATGAATAAAAACGTTTTTGATGATATGTCTGCCTCTATTTCTGAAAAAGAGAGAAAAGACCTCCTTAAAAAGATCAATCTCAGCATGAACCTTAATCCGCGGATTGATGAAAGTATCTACCATGTGGATGTAACAAGGGAAGAAAAAGAGAAATTCCTCCATGATGAAATAAATACGCTTGGATTTTTTGAAAAAATCATGCTGAGGCTGAAAAAAATATTTTCCGGACATTCTGAGGAAACAATTTATAACGCGATGAAGTTTGCCCAGCTTAAAAAGGCAATTGCGAAAAAAGCTCCGGGAATTACCGGCTTTGAAACCCGCACCATTTCAAAGTCCCTGGCAGAGACTGTCTATTCCCTTTACCTTAAGGTATCGCCCCTCAGGGACATATTTGAGGATTTCTGGCAGCAGGGGGACACTTTCAATAAAATTCTTGCTGAGCTTATTGATTCAAGAATCAAGGGGACAATAAAAACGGTTGATGACCTTATGACTGATGAAGAAGCGGAAAGTGTCCTGTTCGAGAAAGAAACCAAATCCGGCATAAAAGAAGAAATAATAAAAAAATTCAACCAGCATATCAGGGATATTCCTGATGATGTGTTTTACGATATTGAGGATGAAATACTCCCTCTTTACTATTTCAGGCCGATTATTATTTTCCCCTATCTTCCTTTTCTGAAGGTTTTTGGGTTTAATCCGTACTCGGAAAACAGTTCCTATACCTTTAAAAACGCCTCAGTCCTCAACAGCATAGATTTTATCGAAAAGCTTTATTACGCGGTTTACATGGTCATGAAGGTAAGCCGGCCTATCAGGATCAACGCGCTGATCGGAAAGCATTTTTACAAAGACAGTGAAGAAAACAATCCTGAAAAAATCATAAAAAATGAAGCGGAAAAGGAAGAACTGGCAGAGGAGCTTGACAGCGCTGAAACGCCTGAGGATGTGTCGGAGATTGAACCCGAGGAACTGCCTCCCCCGGAT
>JADHEF010001705.1_pt1 | contig 12257 bp, 13 predicted proteins | sample 8952391 | NCBI WGS metagenome assembly JADHEF01 (sample SAMN16124439, study PRJNA663245) | bioreactor sludge metagenome | isolation source: sludge (nitrite) | place: India:Bengaluru | collected 2019-02-28
ATTGCCTGGGGCCAGATTGCCTTAGGCTTTTTTATTCTCTTTGGTGTTAACAGCTGGTGACTCTCTGAAGCTGACAGCCATAACCTTTCTATTGCCTTGCCCCTTCCTTTGCTGTATTTTATTATGAAACAGGAAGTATATGAAAGAAACAGATGACGCGGGAAAGAAAGTCAAGATAGCGTTTGACAATGTCTCCTTTTCCTATACGGAATACAATGTCCTTAAGGATATAAGCTTCAGGGTCTATGAAAGGGACATAATAACAGTTGTAGGGCCTAACGGCGGCGGCAAGACAACCCTGCTCAAGCTCATACTTGGGCTTTTAAAGCCTGATTCAGGGAAAATAACTGTCAGCGGGAAAGGCAATCCGGGTTATGTGCCCCAGTACACACTGTTTGACAAGAGGTTTCCCGTGACAGTCCTTGATGTCGTGCTTTCAGGGCTGATCACTGACAGGCCTGGCTTTTATACCCCGGGCGACAGGGAATCGGCAGAAAACGCCCTTTCCGAGATGAAGCTCCTGGAATTCATGAAAAGGCCTTTTTCAGCCCTTTCCGGCGGGCAGAGGCAGAGGGTACTGATAGCGCGGGCGCTTGCCGGGAACCCTGACATCCTTCTCCTTGATGAGCCGACCGCGAATGTGGACGCCACTGTAGGCTCGTATCTTTCGGATTATATACTTAACCTTGAGAGGAAATTCACGATAATGCTTGTCACCCACGACATGGGCTTTGTCAACAGCCTTGTCGGCAGGGTTTTCTGCATAAACAGGAACCTCCATGAACACCCGCTTGAAAAGGTGGATTCGGAAGCGGCATACGGCCCGCACATGAAAGGGATGCAGCTTGTAAGGCATGATATAAGCATATACGGCCCTGAATGCGGAGCCGGGGAGGTGAAACATGGCTGAAGGCTTTTTCGCGGCGATTTTTAATCCCGCGGTTCCGCTTATAAGGTACGCCGTCATTGCGGGGCTTGTCTCAAGCATAGCGTTCGGAATGATCGGGACTTACGTAGTGGTAAAAAGGACAACTTACATCGCAGGGGCGGTGAGTCATGCGGCGCTCGCGGGCATAGGACTTGCTGTTTTTCTCAGTGAAACCTATGGGATACTGTGGCTTACCCCGCTTCTTGGAGGTATCGCCTCATCCGTGATTGCGGCGCTTATAATATCCGCGATAACTGTAAAAGGGACAGAAAGGTCTGATACCGCGATAGGGATAATCTGGGCAGTAGGTATGGCAGCCGGGCTGCTTCTCATCTTCAGGACACCCGGATACGGCAATCCGATGAGCTATCTTTTCGGCAACATCCTTCTCATAACAAAGAAGGACCTTTATACAATAATGACGCTTGATATCGCGGTTGTGCTTGTGATTCTCCTTTTTTACAGGCAGTTTCTCGCTGTATCATTTGACGAAGAGTTCGCCAGGGTAAGGGGGGTAAACACAATCCTCTTCGAGACTCTTCTCAACATACTGATTGCCGTAACAGTGGTGCTGATGGTATCGACTGTAGGTATAGTCATGGTTATAGCGTTTCTTACAATTCCCCCGGCCGCCGCGAGCCTTTTCGCAGGCAGGCTCTGGAAAATCATGGTGCTTTCCGTGCTGATATGCGCTCTTATCACATTCGCGGGCCTTATGTTAAGCTACGCGCTTGATATGCCGTCAGGCCCTGTGACAATTATCGCCGCAGCGCTTCTCTATTTTATCCTCCTCCCTGCTGGAAGGATCATGAAAAACGTCTCTTCCGGAAAACCCTGACAGGCAGAGACAAAGCTTTCAGTTGATTGAGGATGAGCTTGATTGGAAGATAAGAGGGAAAATTTTTTAGGATGGATAAAGCCCTGGTTTACCTGCCCAGCGTTTTATATTTAATCCGGGACACAGGTTTTCCGGCTGCTAAATCCCTGTAAGCTTTTTGATCACGGCGTGTGCGGCATAAAGGCCGAACATCGCGGTGACGACAGGATAGCTGCCGAGTATGTTTCTCTCTCTTCCCCGTACAAATGAAGCCTTTTCCTCCATGCCGAAGGAATCAGGGGGCTTAAGCCCTGATGAAGATGGGTTTTCATCCGAAAATACGCAGGTTATCCCTTCAGTGATCCCGCGCCTCCTTAAGTATTTCCTGAGGTTTCTCGCAAGCGGGCAGACATCAGTTTCCGAGATATCAGCTATCCTGATCCTTGAAGGGTCTGTCCTCAGCGCCGCACCCATTGATGAGACTATCTCTATCTTTCTCTCGTAAAGCCACGCGAGGAGCTCTATCTTGGGGCCGAGCGAATCAATCGCGTCGATTACAATATCAGGCACTTCGCTGAAAATCTCCTCAAATGTTTCGCTGTGTGCAAAGACTTTAAGCTCCTGCACATTGCACAAAGGGTTTATCCCCCTTATTCTTTCGCCCATTACCTCAACCTTGGCTCTTCCCACAGTCGAGTCAAGCGCGCCTATATGCCTGTTGATGTTGCTTTCTGATATCACGTCAAAATCAGCAAGCGTGATCGAACCTGTGCCGCACCTCGCGATCGCCTCGGCGGCGAATCCTCCCACAGCGCCTAGCCCGATTACCGCCGCCTTTTTCCCTGCAAGGATTTCCATTTTCTCATTGCCGAGAAGCTGCGTAAGTCTTGAAAATCTCTCCATTTTCCTCTACCGCTCCGCTTAAATCTTCCATATCGCAGCCCAGAACCCTGGCCGCCGCCCTGTAAACCGAATAAAGCTCAATGAGATAGCGCATGCCGGGGTGCCCTTCAGGCCGTGATGATCCGGGCAGCCATTTTTCCCGTGTCCCGGGCGGATCAAGGGGATCATTACTGTCTATTGCGTTATCCGATTCCATACTGATGGGTTTGCAGGTGAAATCAGTCTCAAGAAGGAGAAACTTCCTGTCTATCCTCGTAAGGCATGTTTTCGCCTTGTCCGAAAAAGAGCCGCCCCTTCCGGTGCCGAAAGAGATATACCCGCCGAGCGATATTATCCTTTTCATCACTTCGGCAGACCCGCTCCAGGCATGGACTATGAAAGGCGTTTTTATCCTTTCCCTTGAGCCTTCAAGTATTTCAGCAAGCATCCCCCACTCGCGGACGCAGTGTATGGTAAACGGCTTTTCCTTCCTGAAAGCTATATCAAGGGCGCTTCTGAATATGGAAACCTGCTTTTCCCTCTCTGCGCCGCGCAGCCTGTCAAGCCCTATCTCGCCTATGAATGCGCCTGTCTCATCTGATAAGGCTTCAAGCTCCTGAAGTGTCATGCTGTCTGCTTCTGCCGTGTCCCATGGGTGTATCCCGATAAAAGGTATCGCGGTAATCCCCTCTTTAATCATGCTTCGCGTGAATAAAGAGCCCTCTTTCCAGAGCCCGCGCTCCCTCACGCAGTTAAGGATCATCCCTGCGGAAAAAGGCTGGTCCGGGAACCAGCTGCTGTCTGTAAGTCCCTGCGTCCTGATTTCTTCTTCATTCACGTGACGGCGATGCGGCCCTGAATCTCCGCTTTCCGCCCCGTCCCCGTGACGATGATGCGGCCCTGAATCTCCGCTTTCCGCCCCGTCCCCGTGATGGCGATGCGGCCCTGAATCTCAGCTTTCCGCCCCGTCTCCGTGACGGCAATGCGGCCCTGAAGCCCTGCTTTCCGCCCCGTCTCCGTGATGGCAATGCGGCCCTGAAGCCCTGCTCTCTTCTCCGTCTCCGTGATGAAAATACGGCCCCGGTGCCTTGCTTTCCTCCACGGCTACCTGCAGGCTTTCTTTTAATCCACGCTCTCTTTCCCGCTCAGCTTTTTCGGCACTGAAAGCGCTGAAAGGGTATCTGATTATCTCACCCATCTGATAGCCGCCATCGTATGTATAGAGGTGGCAGTGGAAATCGCAAAGCCTCATGCGAGCATTATACAGCAAAAAAATAAACTATAAAGCACTCATTCCCGCAATCCTGTATTGCGCCCCATGCGCTGCTCCTTTCTTTTCAATATAAAAAGAATCCGCGTTTTATGCCGCCTGCCCCGTATTTTGCTTTAAAAAGAGGGTGAAAACTGCCTCTTTTTTGATTTTAATGGTAATTACAGGGGATTTATTGACACCTTTTTCCGCGCTGTTATATACTGACTTTAAATATCTTTAGTGATGAAAGCCAATTTTATCCAGGAGTAAATTCTTGTCAAAAGGTAAACCTTTAATCAGTCCGGAAAGGTGCAAGGGATGCGGCCTGTGCATCGGCGCCTGTCCGAAAAAAATTCTTGCGATGTCGGATCATACAAACAAACAGGGAGTCCATTACCCGGTCTGCACAGATGAGGAAAGCTGCATAGCCTGCGCTTTCTGCGCTACAATCTGCCCTGACATAGCAATTGAAATCTTAAAATTCAGCCAGAGAGAGTAGAATAATGAATAATAAAATTCTCATGAAAGGAAATGAAGCTATCGGCGAGGCAGCCATTCTCGCAGGATGCAGGTATTATTTCGCGTATCCCATCACCCCGCAGAACGAGATTCCGGCGTATATGGCCAAAAGGATGCCCGAGGTGGGAGGAACATTTCTCCAGGCGGAAAGCGAGCTTGCTGCCATCAGCATGGTCATGGGGGCATCAGCGGCCGGCGCCAGGGCAATGACATCGTCCTCGTCGCCTGGAATAGCGCTCAAGCAGGAGGGTATATCATACCTTTCAGGCGCCCAGCTCCCGTGCGTTGTGGTAAACATGATGAGGGGAGGCCCGGGGCTCGGCAACATAGCAGGGGCGCAGGGGGATTATTATCAGGCCACGCGCGGAGGCGGAAACGGTGACTACCGGACTATCGTCTTCGGCCCCGGCAATGTCCAGGAACTTGCTGACTACACGGTAAAGGCTTTCGAGCTTGCCGACAAATACAGGGTTGTCGCCATGATACTGGGCGACGGATACCTCGGGCAGATGTCGGAACCGCTCATACTGCCGGAAGAGGTGAAATCAATCCCTGAAAAGCCATGGGCTCTCACGGGGGCGAAGGGAAGGGAGCCTCATACAATAGCCTCGCTCAGGCTTTACCCTGACAACTACCTTGAAAAGCACAACCTCGCACTTGATGAAGTGTATAAAGAAATAAAAAGGAACGAGGTCCTTTCGGAATCGTTCATGACAGACGATGCCGATTTTGTGCTGACAGCCTACGGAACATCCTCAAGGGTCTGCAGGAAAGCAGTGCGGATGCTGAGGAGCGGGGGAATAAAGGCCGGGCTTTTCCGCCCGATAACGCTGTGGCCTTTCCCGTCCGATGAGCTCGCCTCCCTCGCCAAAAGGGTGAAAAAGATCCTCACGGTCGAGATGAGCATGGGGCAGATGGTGGATGACGTATATATGAGCGCCGGGAGACATACCGAGGTTGATTTTTACGGAAAGGCGGGGGGGATGATCCCTGAAGCCGAGAAAATTGTGGAAAGGGTAAAAAGCTATGTGTAAGATATATGAATTTCCGAAGTCAATTAATGACAGGGCAACCCATTACTGTGCCGGCTGCGGCCACGGCATTGTGCATAAGCTTCTTGCCCAGTGCATGGATGAGCTTGAGATTGCGGGCGATACCCTTCTCGTCGCTCCTGTAGGGTGCTCGGTACTTGCCTACAACTACCTTAAGGTCGACGGTCTTGAGGCTGCCCACGGCAGGGCCCCGGCAGTCGCGACAGGGCTTAAAAGGGTACATAAGGACAAGATAGTGATTTCGTATCAGGGAGACGGCGACCTGCTTGCGATAGGGACAGCAGAGACAATACATGCCGCGAACCGCGGCGAGAAAATAACAGTTATCTTCATAAATAACGCTATTTACGGGATGACAGGCGGCCAGATGGCGCCTACAACAATGGAAAACCAGATTACCACTACTTCGCCGCGCGGAAGGGACACAAACGATGTGGGTTTTCCCATCAGGGCATGCGAACTTCTCAACACACTTGAAAAGCCGTATTATATTGAAAGATGCAGTGTTCATGATGTAAAGCACATAAACAAGGCCAAAAGCGCCATCAAAAAGGCGCTTACCTGCCAGAAAGAGGGAAAGGGTTATTCCTTTGTGGAAATACTTTCAATGTGCCCGACCAACTGGGGCATGGATCCGCAGAAGGCGGCTGACTGGGTCAGGGACACAATGATACCATATTATCCGCTGAAGGTTTTCAGGGAAAAAGGGGCGCGCGCAGATGCATAACGAAATAATATTTGCGGGTTTCGGCGGGCAGGGTGTGATCCTTGCCGGGAAAATACTGAGTATAGCCGCGATGATGGAAGGGAAATATGTTTCCCATATACCGTCATACGGCGCTGAAATGAGGGGAGGCACTGCCAACTGCAGTGTCGTGATTTCGGATGAGGAGGTAGCCTCTCCTGTCATAGAACATCCTGATATCTGTATTGCGCTTAATACCCCGTCTCTCCTTAAATTTGAGCCCAAAATAAGGAAAGGGGGGCTTTTGATCTATAACAGCTCACTTATCACGGAAAAACCATCAAGGAGTGATATTGTTGTAGTTGCGCTTGACGCTAACGGAATAGCTGAAAAGCACGGCTCATCGCGCGGGGTCAACATGGCAGCGCTCGGCATGCTTGTTAAAAAGATGCCGCAGCTTGCGGCACTTGAATCGCTGAGGCAGGCGCTTGACGCCGCTGTTTCGGCCCGCAACAGAAAACACAACGAAGTAAACATGGCAATACTGACAGAAGCATACAACCTGCCTGCCTGAAAGCGGACAGGGGTAGCCAGATGCCTGGGGCCGGACTCAACAAGGGTCCGGCTTTTTGTCAGATGGGGATCTTTTCAGCCGGATTTGACCGACCTTGAGGTCGGAAATATGGTATGGCGCTAAAAAGGGATTTCTGATAATTTAGGGGAAAAGGGAAATTCTGCCGCGGCCCCTGGGTTTGCCATATCCTGAAAAGTGTAAAAGGTACCTCGGTGCGGGTATGGCACACAAGGTGCCTGATCTCTTTTGGCGCAGAGAAATGATTTTTCCCGGGCAGAAAATTATAAGGTTTTAATGGTGTCCATAATTTGAAATTTACCCTGATCACTTCGGGGGAATGTCTATATCTTTTTAATGAAAAGGGGGATTGTTTTGAACGGTAAGAACAGGCTTGGAAGCAAACTGAAAGCGGTCAGGGAGACAAGAAACATAACAATTGAGGATTTGGCTGACAGGGCAAACCTGTCGGTGGAAGGGGTTAAAAAGATAGAAAACGGAGAGCTGATCCCGGGGCTTACCCCTCTTTTCCGCCTTGCGCGCGTGCTCAGCGTACGGATAGGGACATTTCTTGACGATCAGGATAACATAGGTCCGGTAGTAACGAAAAAGGGCGAGAAGAAAAGCATCACAAGGTTTTCAGACAAGGATAATCCCGCGAGCTCGGATCTTGATTTCTATTCCCTTGCTCTCAACAAGTCGGGAAGGCACATGGAGCCTTTTATCATTGATATTTACCCTTCATCAGAGGAAGGTTACAAAACATCCTCTCACGAGGGCGAGGAATTCCTCTACGTCCTTGAAGGTGAGATACAGGTAATATACGGCAGGGATGTTTATAACCTTACGGAAGGTGAAAGCATCTATTACGATTCAATAGTGATGCATCATGTGCATTCAAAAGGTACAGCGCCTGCAAAAATACTTGCAGTTGTATACGCGCCGTTCTGAGGGAGAATGCGATGCTTGAAATAACATTAAGCGCCCTTCTCAGGGAGAAGGCAACAGAAGCGCCTGATAAAGAATTTCTTGTCTATTCCGACAGGAACCTCAGGTTTACCTACAGGGAATTTGACAAAAGGGTTGATGCGCTTGCGAAAGGGCTTCTCGCGACAGGGGTCAGGAAGGGCGATCACCTTGGTATCTGGGCGACTAACGTACCTGACTGGCTTACATACATGTTCGCGTCAGCCCGCATCGGCGCGGTTTTAGTCACAGTCAACACAAACTACAAGCTCCATGAGCTTGAGTATCTTATAAAACAGGCCGACCTTACAACCCTGTGCCTTTCTGACGGTTTCAGGGACAGCGATTACGTTGCGATGATAAGGGAACTTATACCTGAGATAGGACAGTGTGAAAGGGGATATCTCAAAAGCAGCCGCTTCCCGTATCTTAAAAACCTGATCTTCATGGGGCCTCAGAAGCACAGGGGCATGTTCTCAATCCCTGAGCTCATGCTTCTCGGCTCCCATATTGATGACAGCGAGCTCCTTGAAGCTGAGAAGGGGCTCCATTTCCACGATACTGTCAACATGCAGTACACATCAGGGACAACAGGATTCCCCAAGGGAGTAATGCTTACCCACTATAATATTATCAATAACGGCTACTACATAGGCGAATGCCAGAAATTCACAAGCGGAGAAAGGCTGTGCCTTCCTGTTCCGCTCTTTCACTGCTTTGGCATAGTGCTTGGCGTAATGGCGCTTCTTACCCACGGCGGGACACTTGTAATGCTGGAGAGCTTTGATCCGCTGATTGTTCTCGCATCTGTGCAGAGGGAGAGGTGTACAGCCCTTTACGGCGTCCCCACAATGTTTATCGCGGAACTCAATCACCCCATGTTCGGCATGTTTGACCTGAAAAGCCTCAGGACAGGGATCATGGCAGGCTCGCCATGCCCCATGGATGTGATGAAAAAGGTAATTGAGAAAATGAACATGCGGGACATTACCATAGCTTACGGCCTTACCGAGGCCTCTCCTGTGTTTACGCAGACAAAAACTGACGACCCGATCGAAAAAAGGGTTGCCACTGTCGGAAGGGAGCTCGGCGATATCGAGGTCAAGGTGCTTGACCCCGAGACAAAGGCAGAATGCCCTGTCGGTGTCCCTGGCGAGCTGTGCTGCCGGGGTTATAACGTAATGAAAGGGTATTACAAAATGCCTGAAGAGACAGCCAGGGTAATAGACAGTGACGGATGGCTCCATTCCGGAGACCTGGGTGTAAAGGACAGCGATGGGTTTTACAGTGTTACAGGCAGGATAAAGGATATGATAATCAGGGGAGGTGAAAATATCTACCCGAGGGAAATCGAGGAATTCCTTTACAATATGGAAGGGATCAGGGATGTGCAGGTTGCAGGAATTGCAGATGCGAAATACGGCGAGGTCGCGGGCGCCTTTGTGATCAGAAGCGAGGGTTCATCCATAAGCGAAGAGGATGTAATTGATTACTGCAGGGGCAAGATATCCCGATTCAAGATTCCCCAGTACGTCTTTTTTGTCGACTCTTTCCCGATGACGGGAAGCGGAAAGATCCAGAAATTCAAACTCAGGGAAATGGGATGCGAACTCGCTAAAAAGAGGGAAATGAAAAATGAACAATGATATCAAAATGATTGCCGAAAGGCTCAAAGGGTTAAGGGAGATAATGGATGTCTCTCTTGAAGAGGCTGCCGCTACCTGCGGGATAACAGTTGAAAGCTACAGCGAATATGAAAAGGGGGAGAAAGACATCCCCGTGAGCATTCTTCACAGCATGGCCAGAAGATATAATTTTGAGCTTACAGCGCTGCTCTCCGGGGAAGAGCCCCTCATGCACAGCTATTCGCTTACCAGAAAGGGAAGGGGCATCAGTGTCGAGAGGAGAAAGGATTACAGGTACCGGTCACTTGCCCACAGCTTCCGCGGCAGGATAGCCGAACCCTTTCTTGTGACAGTGGATCCTGACGCCAAAGGGGAGGTGAGCTTTAACAGCCACCACGGGCAGGAGTTCAACTATGTGCTTGAGGGCAGGCTCATGATCGTGATAGACAGAAAGGAACTGGTCCTGGAAGAAGGCGATTCTGTCTATTTTGACTCTACCCTTCCGCACGGCATGAAGGCGCTTGACGGTAAAACAGCCAGGTTTCTTGCCGTAATATTCTGAAAGGAGCTTTTTGATGTCAATGATTGAAAAATACGTAACCAGGCTTGATTTTGCCTCCTATGAGGACTTTTCCGACAACTTCAGGGTTAAGGTCCCTTCAAATTTCAATTTCGCCTATGATGTAGTTGATCTCCTTGCGGCGGAAAAACCGGACCACAAGGCAATAGTCTGGACAAACGAGGAAGGCGACTACAGGGAATTTACCTTTTCCGAGATGAAAAAATACAGCGACATGACAGCCTCTTTTTTCGCGTCGCTTGGGATAGTCAAGGGCGACGCAGTAATGCTGATACTTAAAAGAAGATATGAGTTCTGGTTTTCCATACTGGCGCTTCACAAGCTGGGAGCGATATGCATCCCGGCCACCCACATGCTTTCAGCCGAAGACCTGGTATACAGGAACAACGCCGCAAGCGTTAAGATGATTGTAGCGGTCGACAGCGACAATGTCACGAAAAACGTTGAGGATGCGCTTGGAAAATCACCAGAGCTTAAAACCCTTGTTGTCTGCGGCGCGGAAAGGAAAGGGTGGGTGAATTTCGCCAAAGGCATCGATGAGGCAAAACCATTTGTACGGCCTGCTGCAAGCGCGGCCCCGCGCAATGAGGATATTTCGCTTCTTTACTTTACTTCAGGGACGACAAGCCACCCCAAGATGGTAACACATGATTTTACATATCCTTTAGGGCATATTGTGACAGCTCATTTCTGGCAGCAGGTGAAAAAGGAAGGACTCCATCTCACAGTGGCCGATACCGGATGGGGCAAGGCGGTCTGGGGCAAGCTTTACGGCCAGTGGATATGCGAATGCGCGGTTTTTATATATGACTACAGCTCCAAGTTCAACCCAACGGTGCTTCTTGAAATGATACAGAAGCATAAAATCACGTCATTCTGCGCTCCTCCGACAATCTACCGCTTCATGATCCGGGAGGATTTGTCGCGTTATGACCTTTCATCACTTGAGCACTGCTCAACCGCTGGAGAGCCCCTCTCTGATGAAGTGTATAACGCTTTCCGCAAGCTCACCGGGATGAGGCTGATGGAAGGTTTCGGGCAGACTGAGACAACACTTTCGCTCGCAAACTACGAATGGATGACTCCCCGCCCCGGTTCTCTCGGCAAGCCGTCGCCAGGTTACAGGGTAAGCCTTTTAAGCCCTGACAATGCCGTGTGCGAGGATGGGGAGATAGGCGAGATTGTCATCAATGTGGAAGAGGAAAAACCTTCCGGGCTTTTTACCGGATACTATCGCGACAACGAGAGGACAAAGCAGGTAATTGTAAACGGCATATACCACACAGGCGACATGGCCTGGCGTGATGAGGACGGATACTACTGGTTTGTGGGCCGTTCCGATGATGTAATAAAATGCTCAGGCTACAGGATAGGCTCCTTTGAGGTGGAAAGTGTGCTGATGGGTCACCCTGCCGTTGTTGAATGCGCTGTTACAGGGGTGCCGGATGAAATGAGGGGGCAGATTGTGAAAGCGACAATAGTCCTGGCAAAGGAATACAGGCCTGGTAATCCTGAACTTGCACAAGACATACAGAGGTATGTCAAGAAAGTCACTGCGCCGTACAAGTACCCAAGAATTGTTGAATTTGTGGATGAGCTTCCAAAAACAATAAGCGGGAAGATACGGCGTGTTGAAATAAGGGAAAAAGATAAATAGAAAGGCTCAATAAAATCAGATTGTTTGGGAAAAGCCTGCCTCCCGGTTTCCGGGAGCAGGCTTTTTATTTGGCTTAACGGGAAGTGAAAAGCCGTACCGGAAGCAGGGATGATGGCAGTTTCTTTAAAAAGATACAGGGAAATGCTTATTTTGTCAGAGATTGGGCATTATTATGCTGTTATTAGCAATTTTACTTGCCAAAAATGACAAACACCCCTTATCATGGAGTTAAACCATATAATTGAGGAGATAATCTATGGATTATTTGATGGAACTTAACGGTGTGATTAACAGTTTTGTCTGGGGCCCCCCCATGCTGTTGCTTATCGTTGGTACAGGTATTTTTCTGACCGTAAGTACAAAATTCTTTTCAATACTAAAAATGGGATTTGTACTTAAAAACACTTTCCTGAAAGTGTTTGACAAAAAGGCAAGAGGTGAAGGCGAGGTAACCCCGTTTCAGGCAGTTGCGACTGCTCTTGCAGCAACAGTAGGAACAGGCAATATTGCTGGTGTTGCAACAGCCATCGCAATCGGAGGACCTGGAGCAGTTTTCTGGATGTGGATTTCAGCACTTTTCGGCATGACAACAAAATTCGGAGAAGTTGTCCTTGCAATCAACTACAGGGAAAAGACAGCTGACGGCAGGTTTGTCGGCGGGCCTATGTATTATATTTCAAAAGGTGCGAAAATGAAATGGCTTGCTGTTGTGTTTGCAGTGCT
>JADHEF010001708.1_pt1 | contig 12237 bp, 11 predicted proteins | sample 8952391 | NCBI WGS metagenome assembly JADHEF01 (sample SAMN16124439, study PRJNA663245) | bioreactor sludge metagenome | isolation source: sludge (nitrite) | place: India:Bengaluru | collected 2019-02-28
GCAGGCGGCTCGGGTCTTCTTCTTCGCGCATCAGCCAGCCCCACAACACGTCTTTGTAACGGTCAGGGTCGAGCACGCTCAGCAAACCATCGTTGTATTGCCCGATGCCGGCGGTGCGCCAGAGTTCGAGCAAGGCGTCGGGCAGCAGGCCGCGATAGGCCTCGATCAAGGCCGGTGCGGCGGGCTGGGTGTTGGTCGGGGTGTAATGCGCGAGGAAATTCTGCATGGCGGGTCATGTCAGGTGAACGATTGGTGGGCGGCGCGGCCGGCGGGCGTCGAGCGCCCGGTGCGGCCCAGGCTCATTTGCCGTGTTCGCGGTTGTATTGCGCGGTCACCTCCGGAAGGATCTTGGCGCCGATGCGCTTGAATTCCTGCCCGAGTCCGGCTTGCAGCCGCCCGAAATCGCTCCAGGCCTTGCTCTGGACCAGCTTGACCAATTGCTCACGTTCTTCCGGCGTCGGTTCGAGCGGACGTTGCACACCGGTACGCTTCGATTCGATCACCCGCGCGAACACCTCTTTGCCGAGGTGCGAATTGAAGAACGCGGCGAGTTCGATACACGAGTTTTCCTCGACATTGCGCGCGACGAATTCGCGCATCTCGGGCACCAGGTAGTCGCGGGTCACATAGGGTTTGAACAATCGTTCCAGCGCGTCGGCCATCTCCGGGTCGATGCGACGTTGTTCGGCGATCGCAGCCTGCATGGCAAACGCCATGAGGTCGTTCAGATTCATCGCGTCGAGCAATTCCTCGGCGCGTTGAAGATGCGCGGCGGTGTAAGCCGGGGCGGCGCGCGCCATGTCGGTATCCGCAGCCGCGGCGGGGGCGACGATGGTCGGCGCGTTCTGCGCCGCTTGCGCGCCGGGGGCGGCATGGCCGATCAGGGTCCAGACCGCGAGGCCGGCAAGGGCGTGACGTGGAGAGAGTCTCATAGGGGTTCGATGGGTGGGTGTTGGGGAGGTGGGTAGGGGACGCGTTGAAGTTGCAGCCGCCCGTCGATCAGGCTGACATACCGGACGTATAGCTTGTCGCCGAGCGCCGGTTGCAGCCAGCGCAACTGTTCCAGACCCAAGTCGGGCGGCAGTGCCGAGCCCAGGTTCAGCGCGCTGGCGCGATGGCGTGTCGGCCTGATTTCAAGCCGGAAGTGCGCCCGCTCGCCGTGCACCTCACAGACGAACTCGGTGATGTGCTCGAACGCAATGACCTCCAACACCGGCTTCAAACGCCGGAAGTGCAAGGCGCGGCGCTCCACGATCACGCGTCGTTGGTCGCGATCGAATTCGAAGCGGGTCACGACGCGGCCGATCGCCGATTGCAGGCTCAGGGCGAACATCGTCAACGTGAACAGCCCGACGACGGCCCAACTCGCGGGTTGAAAGAACAACCAGCCGGTGAAAGGACTGTGGGTCGAGACCAGTGCCAGCATCAGGTCCACCGCGGCGATCACGAGGAGCCCGACGCCCAGCGCAAGAATGCCCAGGGTCAGCGCAATGACCGCCGCCATGAAGACTTCCTGGCGCAGGCTCGCTTTGGAGGCGGTGCTGGTCCATAGCGCGTGCTCACCCGTTTGTTCGAACGTCCAGCCGCGCGTGGGCATGTCGATCCGCGACGGTTTGAGGCGTGAGGTGGTCTTTGATCGGCGTTGGGCGGTCATGGCCTGCGCCACGAGTCCGAGGTCGTGGACTGGTTCGGATCCATGCTTCGACGAGCGAGTGTGGCACGCTTTGGGCGGCGCGCGGCCGGGCGTGCGGCCCGACTTGGCACTGTTGTGTCAAGCGGCGCGCGGCGGGCCGAACTTGCATGCCGGGCGATTCCGTCTCACCCTTAGCGCCTTGTTTGTTCAACCTCCGCAATGCTCATGACCGTCATCACCTGCATCGAAGACCTGCGCGTCCTTGCCAAGAAGCGCGTGCCGCGCATGTTCTACGACTATGCCGACTCGGGTTCCTGGACCGAATCGACCTACCGTGCCAACCAAGCCGATTTCGCCAAGATCAAGCTGCGCCAGCGCGTGGCGCAAGACATCGAACACCGTTCGGTCCGCGCCCAGATGATCGGTCACGACGTGGCGATGCCGGTGGCCCTCGCGCCGACCGGCCTGACCGGCATGCAGCATGCCGATGGCGAGATCCTGACCGCGCGCGCGGCCGAGCGTTTCGGCGTGCCCTATACGCTGTCGACGATGAGCATCTGCTCGATCGAGGATGTGGCCGCGGCGACCACCAAGCCGTTCTGGTTCCAGTTGTACGTGATGCGCGACCGCGGCTTCATCGAAAACCTGATCGACCGCGCCAAGGCCGCGAAATGCTCGGCGCTCATGCTCACGCTCGATCTGCAAATCCTCGGCCAGCGCCATAAAGACCTCAAGAACGGCCTCAGCACCCCGCCCAAGCCCACGCTCGCCAACCTCATCAACCTCGCGACCAAGCCGCGCTGGTGCCTGGGCATGCTGGGCACCAAGCATCGCCACTTCGGCAACATCGTCGGTCATGTGAAGAATGTGGACGACATGAGTTCCTTGTCATCGTGGACCCAGCAGCAATTCGATCCGCGCCTGAGCTGGGCCGATGTCGAATGGATCAAGAAGCGCTGGGGCGGCAAGCTGGTGCTCAAAGGCATTCTCGACGCGGAAGATGCGCGTCTCGCGGCCGACAGCGGCGCCGATGCGCTGATCGTCTCGAACCACGGCGGCCGCCAGCTCGACGGCGCGCCGAGTTCGATCGAGGCGCTGCCGCCCATCGTCGAAGCGGTCGGTTCGCGCATCGAAGTCTGGATGGACGGCGGGATCCGCTCCGGCCAGGACGTGCTCAAGGCGGTCGCGCTCGGCGCCAAAGGCACCTTGATCGGCCGGCCCTTCCTGTACGGCCTCGGCGCTCTCGGCGAAGCCGGCGTGACCAAATGCCTGGAGATCATCCGCAACGAACTCGATCTTTCCATGGCGTTTTGCGGCAAGACCGATCTGCGTCAGGTCGGCCGCGACATCCTGCTCTGACCGCGTTCGCGGCCCTGCGGCCAGGGCGGCGGTTCAGCCGCCCTGGTGGGATCGGGCGGCCGCGCCTTCGGCATCGGGCAGTTTGAGCGCGACGAAGCCGATCAAGGGCAGCCAGGCGCACAGGCCATAGACGAATTCGATGCCGTACCGGTCCGCGACCGCGCCGAGCACCGCGGCGCCCAGGCCGCCCAGGCCGAAGGCGAAGCCGTAGAACACGCCGGCCACCATGCCCACCTTGCCGGGCAGCAATTCCTGCGCATAGACCACGATCGCGCCGAAGGCCGAGGCGAGGACGAAGCCGATCACCACGCTCAGCGCGCCGGTCCAGAACAGGTTCGCATGCGGCAGCATCAGCGCGAACGGCGCCACCCCGAGGATCGAGAACAGGATCACGCGCCGGCGTCCGATCCGGTCGCCGATCGGACCGCCGAGCACCGTGCCGGCCGCGACCGCGGCCAGGAACAAGAACAGATGGAATTGCGCCGACTGCATCCCGATGCCGAAGTGATGCATGAGGTAGAAGGTCAGGTAGTTGTTCATGCTGGCCAGGTAGAAATACTTGGGCACCATGATCGCGATCAGCATCGCGAGCGCCAGCACCACCTGGCGGCGCGGCAGCACCGGCGCCGTCAGCGCCTGTTTGCGCGCCGCGCGATGCTGATGCGCATACCAGCGGCCGACCAGCGCCAGGATGGCCATGGCGAGCAAGGCCACGGCCGCGAACCAGGCCAGACTGCCCTGGCCCAGCGGCAGCACCACCAGGGCCGCCAGCAAAGGACCGGCCGCGGTGCCCGCATTGCCGCCGACCTGGAAGATCGATTGGGCGAGGCCGTGGCGTCCGCCCGAGGCCATGCGCGCCACGCGCGACGACTCCGGGTGAAAGATCGACGAACCGGTGCCCACGATGGCCGCCGCGACCAGGATCAGCGCGAAGGTATGTGCTTGCGACAGCAACAGCAGGCCGGTCAGCGTGCAGCCCATGCCGACCACCAGCGAATACGGTTGCGGTTTGCGGTCGGTGTACAGCCCCACCATCGGTTGCAACAACGAGGCGGTGAGTTGATAGGTGAGCGTGATGAGTCCGATCTGGGCGAAGCTCAGCGCGTAATTGCCTTTGAGCAGCGGATAGATCGCGACGATCAGCGATTGCAGCGTGTCGTTGAGGAAATGGCTGACGCTGATGGCGCCGAGCACGCGAAAGCGGGTGTCGCCCGCGGAACGGGGCGCGGCGGTGACGACGGTGTTCATGCAGGACTCGGGTACTGAAGGCGGAAGCGAACACTACTGGTCGGCTGCGCGCCCGTCCTGCGACAATCGGGCATGGAGCTTTGCAAATGAGGCATGACCCGACCCTGTTCAGGGGCATGGGCGAACATGATCCGCACGATCTCGACGCCGGACTGGCGCCGGTGGTCGCGAAAGCGCGCGACTACCCGGCCGGGCTGGTCACGGCGCGCCACCGGCATCCGACCGCACAACTCGTGTACGCGGTCGAAGGCGTGATGGTGGTCAGCACCGCGCAAGGGCAATGGATCGTGCCGCCCACGCGCGGCATCTGGCTGCCGATCGGCACCTGGCACACGGTGCGCATGGTGACGCCGGTGCGCATGCGCACCGTCTATGTCCGCGCCGACGCATTGGCCGGCCTGCCCTCCGATTGCCGGGTGCTCGCGATTTCGCCCTTGCTGCGCGAACTCATCCTGGCGGCGATGGATCTCGGGCTCGATTACGCGCCCGACAGCCGCGCCGGCCGCGTGATGAGGTTGTTGCTCGACGAAATGCATAGCCTGCCCGAATTGCCGCTCGCGCTGCCGCGTCCACAATCGGCCGATCTGCGACGCTTGTGCGATCGTTTGCGCGCCCAGCCGGCCGACTCGACATCGGCTCAGGAATGGGCGCGGCGCCTGGGCATGGACCCGCGCACGCTACAACGGCGCTTCGTGCGTGAAACCGGATTGTCGTTCGGCCGCTGGCGCCGCCAGGCGCGACTGGCGGCCGCGCTCGAACAACTGGCGCAAGGGCGTCGGGTGCTCGATGTGGCGCTCGAACTCGGCTATGAAAGTCCGACCGCTTTCGCGACCATGTTCCGGCGCGAACTCGGTCTGCCGCCCAGTGCCTTTTTCGGGCCGGCGGCGTGAGGCGAGGGGGGCATCTGGCGGTGGCGCGGGCGGCCGCGCGGTTCAGGCAAGCTCGGGTTCGACCTTGAACGCTTCGTCCCAGGTATGGAGCCGGTAATGGCGGTGCTCGGGCACGTAATACGGATCGCTTTCGATCAGATCGACCGCGGCGTTGCGGTCGTCGGCCTGCATGATCCAGAACCCGCCCGACACCGCGCCGTCGCTGGTGCCGTGCAGACCGGAGGCGATCACGATCTGGTCGCGGTTGCGGGCCAGGTAATCCAGATGTTCGGTACCACGCTCGGCTTCACCCCAGAGCACTTCCGGTGAGTTTTCGAACAAGACGAGCCAACGCATGGCGACCTCGGCAATTGAAACGATGAAAAGACGATCCGGCGCGCGGGCGCGAATCCCCGACCACGGATAGCTTATCGGTTGCAGTGCGTCAAAAGTTGACCCCCCAATTCGAGGGGAAATTCACATTGGCAGCGAAATCTCCGCCACCAGGCCGCGCATCGGGCCGTTTTCGAGATGCAAGCGCCCACCTTGCGCTTGTATCAGATTGAGCGCGATCGCCAGGCCCAGCCCGGTGCCGCCGGTGGCGCGGTTGCGCGAGGTTTCGGCGCGAAAGAAGGGCTCGAAGACTTTGTTGAGTAATTCGCTCGGCAATCCTGGGCCGTCATCTTCGATCCGCAGGTGGGCCTGTTGGTGTTCGGCGCTCAGGACGATGCGCGCCCGGTCGCCATACTTGACCGCGTTGTCCACAAGGTTTTGCAGCGCGCGTTCGAGCGCACGCGGCGCGCACCGTACCGGCGCGGCGAGCCGTCCTTCCACGCGCACGTCTTGCCCCAGGTCGCCGGCGCGCTCGGCGATCGATTCGACGAGCGGGTTCAGATCGACCGGCACCAGGGCTTCGCGCAACTGGGTGCTGCGCGCGTAATCGAGCCCTTCCTGGACCAGCGTATTCATCGCGTCGATGTCGGCTTCGAGCTTGGCGCGGCGTTCGTCGGCGTCGAGTTCGGCGACCCGCAAACGCAGCCGGGTCAGCGGCGTTTTCAGATCGTGCGAGATCGAGGCCAGGATCTGGGTGCGTTCATCGAGATGGCGGCGGATCGCGCGCTGCATCTGGTTGAAGGCGCGCGCGACGTCGGCCACCTCGGCCGGACCGCGTTCGGCCAGCGGATCGGCATCGAGGTTGCCAGCCAGGGTGCGCGCGGCTTCGGCGCCCAGGCGCAAGGGCCGGGTCACCTGGCGCACCGCGAACCAGGCCACGGCCATCACGCCGAGCGTGACGAACGTCAGGTATAGCCAGATCACGCCGCGCGGAGGCGCCGGGTAGGGCGGTTCGCGCGTCGGAAACAGGATCAACAGTTTGTGGGTCTGGTCGAGGGGGACCTCGAAACCGGGCAGATGGTCGGGGTCCTGGGCATCGACGATCGCGCGCACCGCGACTTCGGGACCGAGCAGGCGCCGCGCCGGGGCGATGGCTTCATCGATCCGGGTATCCGGGATCGCTTGATTGACGCTGTCGGCCGCTTGCAGGCGCGGTTCGTAGAAGCCGCGCTGGAACAAGCGCATGCGCGCCGCGCGCTCGGCAGGCGCGGTATCGAGCAGGATCGCGCGCATCAGCTTCACATCGTGCCCGAGGTAGTCGTACAGCTTGGCCCGTTCGGTGTGCGCGGTGCCGATCATGACCCCGCCGAAGCTCAGCACCTGGATCGCGAAGGTCGCGAGCAGCAAGATGAGAAAGACGCGCGCCGCGAGGGTCTTCATGGCATCGGCCGCGTGGTCGCGGCATGGAAATCGAGCGGGCGTTGGGCATGCGCATCGACGAGCTTGGCCAGGACATAGCCTTCGTTGCGCACGGTCTTGATGTAGCTGGGCTCGCGCGCGTCATCGCCCAGGCGCCGGCGCAGACGGCTCACGCGCAGATCGATCGATCGGTCGAAGGCTTCGGCTTCGCGGCCCGCGATGCCGACCAGCAACTGGTCGCGCGTGACCACGCGCTGCGGATGGTCGAGCAGAAAGCGCAGCAAGGTGTACTCCGCGGCCTGCAGCACGGTGACCGTGCCGCCGCGCGCGATCAGATGGCGCTCGATGGTATCGAGCAGCCAGTCGCCGAAGGCCAGGTAGCGCGCGCCATCGGGCCGCGCGCTGCCGGGCGGCAGCATGCGCGCGCGGCGCAGCACGGCGCGGATGCGCGCCAGCAATTCGCGCGGCACGAAGGGCTTGCCCAGGTAATCGTCGGCGCCGAGTTCGAGGCCGATGATGCGGTCCACATCGTCGGCGCGCGCGGTCAGCATCAGGACCGGAATCTGCGCGTGCGCCGGGTGTTCGCGCAGCGCGCGAAACAGCGTGAGCCCGTCTTCGCCGGGCAGCATGAGGTCGAGCACGATGGCATCGACCGGCGCGCCCGCGAGCACCGCGCGCATTTGCTTGCCGTCGGCCGCGGTGCTGACCTGCAGCGCCTGCTTGCTCAGGTAGTCCGCCACCAGACGGCGGATTTCGGGGTCGTCGTCGACGACGAGGATGTGGTCGGGGCGGGACATGGCGCGATTGTGCCGCGCGCCGTGTATCGGCGTGTACCGGCGCGTGTCGGACGTGTGTCGGTTCGCCCCAGGGGCCCAAGGCCGATACGAAACCCGGGCCGCGCGGACAAACCGCGGAGACATCGCGCGGCTGGAATGCCGCCATGCAGGACGACTCGCGTTCTGACTTCTTCGGCAAAGGCTGCTTCCATGAATTCATCCTCGCTTCCGGGCGGGCCTCCCCACCCGCCGCACGCCGCCGTGGCGCCGGTCGCGCGCTTGCGCGGCGTCAGCAAGCGCTATGCGTTGGGCAAGACCATGGTGCGCGCGCTCAAAGACATCGATCTCGACATCGCGCGCGGCGTGTTCACCGTCATCGCCGGGCCTTCGGGCAGCGGCAAAAGCACGCTCTTGCACCTGCTCGGCACCCTCGACGCGCCCGATGCCGGCAGGATCGAGATCGCGGGCCAGGCGCTCGCGGCCTTGAACGACGATGCGCGCGCCGACTTTCGGCTGCGCCGCATCGGCTTCGTGTTCCAGAGCTTCAATCTGCTGCCGGTGTTCACCGCGCTGGAGAATGTCGAATATCCCTTGCGCTTGAGCACGCCCGATGCGGCGCGCCGCCGCGCGCGCGCTGGCGAATTGCTCGCGGCCGTGGGCCTCGCCGACAAGGCGCGTCACCGGCCCATGGAATTGTCGGGCGGGCAGCGCCAGCGCGTCGCGATCGCGCGGGCGCTCGCCAACGCGCCCGAATTGCTGTTGGCCGATGAGCCCACGGCCAATCTCGATCGCCAGACCGGCGCGGAGATCATCGCGCTGTTGCGCCGCCTGCAACGCGAGACCGGCATCAGCGTCGTGTTCTCGTCGCACGACCCGGCGGTGCTCGACGCCGCCGACGCGCGGGTGTTCATCGTCGACGGCGCGCTCCAGAGCGCCGCAGCGCCGACCGGGGAGGCCGCATGAACGTCCTTCGCGGCAATACCTTCGTGCTCGCCTGGCGCAATGTGCTGCGCAATCGGCGCCGCACATTGCTCACGCTCGCGGCGATCGCCATCGCGACCATCGCGATCGTGATGCTGGGCGGCTATGTCGGGTACACGATCCGCGGCCTGCAGACCATGACGGTGCGCGATTTGGGCCATTTGCAGATCATGCGGCGCGGCTATCTCGACTTCGGCCGCGCCAACCCGGCGCGGTACGCGATCACCGATGCCGACCCGCTGATCGCGCGTCTTCAAGCCGACCCGGTGCTCAAGGACATGATCGTGGTCGCCACGCCGCAATTGCAGATGCAAGGCGTGGCCGGGCATTTCGAAACCGGCAATTCGAGCACTTTCGTGGGCATCGCCTGGAATCCGGCCGCGCGCCATGCGCTCATGCAATGGGACGGCCTGGGGCTGGGCATGGCGCCCGCGCAAACCCGTTTGAGCGCGAGCCAGGCCGACGATGGGGTGATCGGCGTCGGGCTCGCCCAATTGCTCGGCTTGTGCGGGCCGCTCAAGGTGGCGCATTGCACCGAACTGCCGCCCGAGCCGGCGCGCACCGGCGCGCCCGCGGTGCCGGCCGATCTGGCCGCGCTGTCGGCCCAGGCGCGCCAGGTCGTGCGCTCGGCCGATGCGTCTTCGGGCGAGCCGGGATCGGGTCGCACCGTGCCGGAGTCAGCCGCCGGCATCGCGTCCGGCGTGCCGGTCGAATTGCTCGCCGCCAGCGCCGCCGGCGCGCCGAATGTGGTGCGCATGAAGGTGGTCCAGGCCGAACAACAAGGCGTGCGCGATCTGGATCGCATGTACGCGAGCATGCCGCTCGCGCTCGGCGAGCGTCTGGTGTTCGGGCCCGGCCAGCACGGCGCGAGCGCGATCGTGGTGCAACTCGTCCACACGAGTCAGATGGACGCGGCGCGCGCGCGCATCGACGCGGTGTTGCGCGCGGCCGGCCATGACGATCTCGAAGTACGGCCGTTCGCCGACATCTCGCCGACCTACCAACAGGTGGTGGCGATGTTCGGGACCATGTTCACCTTCGTGTCGATCCTGATGGGCGTGGTCACGCTGTTCTCGGTCGCCAACACGGTGAACATGGCGGTCAGCGAACGCACCGGCGAAATCGGCACGTTGCGTGCGCTCGGCCTCAAGCGCGCCCAGGTGCGGCGCATGTTCGTGACCGAAGGCGCGCTGATCGGCGCCCTCGGCGCGGCGGCCGGACTGGTGATCGCGGTGCTGATCTCGGTCTATGGCGTGAATGCCGCCGGCCTGACCTGGACCCCGCCGGGCAACGCGGCCGCGGTGCCGATCCGCATCGACATCGCGGGCAGCCTGCGTTTGTGCGCCGGCTCGGTACTCGTCCTGACCTTGCTCGCGGCGGTGTCGTCATGGTGGCCCGCGCGACGCGCGGCGCGTCTGGAAATCGTGGAGGCACTGCGCCATGTGTGAACCATTGAAGACGTCGAAGCGTTTCCCGCTCCGCCGGGCGGCCACGGCCGTGCTCCGGCCGGCGCGCCGATCGTTGCGCTGGACGGTCGCGGCGCTGTTGCTGTCGTGCCCGCTGGTGCAGGCGGCGCAGCCCGATCCGCAAGGCCTGCTCGCCGCGAGCGACGCGGTGCGCAATCCGGCCGGCAGTTTTTCGGTCCAGGTCGCGATGACCGAATTCCGCAAAGGCCGGCAGACCAGCGCCTCGACCCTCGTCGTGTATTCCAAGCCGGCCGCGGGCAGCGGGCAATACAACAACCTGGTGCGCTTCGCCGCGCCGGCCCGCGACGCCGGCAAGCTGATGCTGCGCAACGGGCTCGATCTCTGGTTCTACGATCCCGGCACGCGGGCGAGCGTGCGCATCTCGCCGCAGCAACGGCTGCTCGGCCAGGCCAGCAACGGCGATGTGATGACGACCAACCTCGCCCGCGATTACGCCGCGCAATGGCAGGGCACCGAGACGGTCCAGGACGGCGAAGGCAAGCCGCACCAGGCCGTCAAGCTGGCGCTCACCGCCGAACGCAGCGATGTGCCCTATCTGCGCGTGGATTACTGGATCGACCCGGTCAATCAGCGGCCGGTGATGGCGCGCTATTACACCGCCGAAGGACGCTTGCTCAAGCTCGCGTACTTCCGGCGTTTTCAGCCGGTGCTCGGCGTGGTGCGGCCGACCGAGACCGTCATCATCGACGGCCTCGATCCGGAATGGGTGACCTTGATGCAGTTGTCGCAATACACGCCGCGCGACATTCCCGAGGCCTGGCTGCAGCGCGACTACCTGCCGCGCTTCGCCGCGCAATGAAGGCGCGCCGCGTGAGGCGAACAGTCCCTCGTCCCTGGCGCCGACGCATCGCGCTGACCGGACTCGGATTGGTCGCGGCGCTGCTGGCGCCGCATGGCGCGCCGGCGCAGACCCTGGACGCGCTGCAACTCAGCCCCCAGGCCGATGCCGAAGCGCCGACACCGGCCTGGGGGCTCGCGATCGAACTCGCGCACGAGCAATGGGTGCGTCGGCAGGACACCGCCGCCGCGCCCGCCGGCCAGCGCCTGAGCCTCGATCTGCATCATGACTGGCAGCCGGCCGACGGCTGGACACTGACCTGGTCGGACCGGCTCGAATACCGGCGCAACCGCCAGGGCGACGAAACCGCCAATGCCTTGCGCGAACTCGCGCTCAGCCGCGCGGTCGGCGATGGTTTCATCGATCTGGGGCGAGTCCAATGGCGAAACGGTGTCGCGACCGGCTTCAATCCGACCGACTATCTCAAGCGCGGCGCCGCGATCGCGCAGACCACCCAGAATCCTCAGACCTTGCGCGAAAACCGGCTCGGCACCGTCATGTTGCGTGCACAGACTTTCGCCGCCTGGGGCTCGGTCCAGGCCGCCGTCATGCCCGATCTGGCCGAGCATGCCAGCACCAGCGCAACCGCGCCCGCCTGGGATCGCACCAATGCCCAGCGCGCCGCGCTGCTGCGCTTCGCGCCCCGGCTCGACGAACGCACCAGCCTCGATCTGCTCGCCTATGCGCGTGCCGGCGCGCAACCGCAAGCCGGTTTGAATCTGACCCGCCTGCTCGGCGACGCCTGGGTCACTTATCTCGAATGGTCGGGCGGGTCGAGCAGTGCATTGGCCGGACCCGGCGAAGCCGTATTGCCGACGCGCTGGCATAACGCGCTGGCGGCCGGCGCCACCTGGACCACGCCGGCAGGCGTGGTCTTGACCCTCGAGCGCCAGTATGCCGGCGACGCGCTGACGCCCGCGCGCTGGCGCGCCTGGCAGGATGCGCTGACGGCTGCGCCGGGCGGGCCATCGGGGGGCGGTGCGGGCGCGCCATTGGGGGCGCAGTTGGGTGCCATGCGCGGCACGCGCGCTGCCGATCAGCTGCCGCTCACGCGCGACGCGTGGTTCATGCGCGCCGCCTGGGACGATGCCTTCGCGGTGCGCGATTTCGATCTGGCAGCGATCGCCCGCGTGAACGCCACCGACCGCAGCCGCTTGTGGCAGACCGAAGCGCATTGGCATCTGAATGATCGTCACAGCCTGTCGCTTCTGCTCGGCAGCTACGATGGCGCGCCACGCAGCGAATTCGGCAGCATGGCGTTGCACAGGTTCGCTCAGGTCGCGTGGACGGCGCA
>JADHEF010001710.1_pt1 | contig 12228 bp, 3 predicted proteins | sample 8952391 | NCBI WGS metagenome assembly JADHEF01 (sample SAMN16124439, study PRJNA663245) | bioreactor sludge metagenome | isolation source: sludge (nitrite) | place: India:Bengaluru | collected 2019-02-28
GCATGCTCCTTTCAACCTGAAACCGGCCGTCCGACTGTTCCGCGGTTGAGAACGGCAGTCGCGATGAAAACAACGTGTTTTTCATTTCCGGGGCACGAACCCTGCCCGATGAAGATGACGCGTAAGATGAAGGGCGCATCACTTCATTAACAGCAGGGTGCCTTTCGGCGGGAGTTTGAACGACACGTCCGTGACATAAGAACAGCTTAAACGGCTGGTATTGTGCGAGGTCAGCGCAATACCCACACAAAGTGTCTTGCTCCAGGTTGACACATCAATGTCGATGCCGCCCGTGTAGGTCACATGCGTGCCGTTGATGTACGCAAGGATCTTCCCCCTGTGACGGACCAGTTTGAAAGTCACCGGTGTCGACGCGGTGGGTGTCGCTGAGTTCGGTATTTCCGGCGGCGCGATGCTGGCGCTGTCGCCTCCGGCCGCCGACCTCAATTGAATACGGTAACCGTTCGCCGCGCTCACGATCAGGCACATGTTCCGTGCGCCGGCGGCCGTGCCGTCGCGTACCATCAGTCCTGCCTTAGACCAAGGATCAGCAGGCAAGAGCGAGTTGAAGGTCGCCTCGATCTCAAAGCTCTCGGCGCTCTCTTGATAAAGGAAGTGGAGCCCGTCGGTGAAGCCCCAGAGGTCGTTGCCGCAGGCCGTGATCGTGCAGTCGAAATCCTCCGGCGTGCCGCCGAGCGCCGCATAGCCGGGGCGCGGCGCATTGATGTCGATGTTCCTCCACAGCCCGAAGGTGCTTGGGCCTTCCGGTGCCACGGTGATCGGCGTGCCGTCCGGGATCTTGGAAACCAGCTGTTCCGTGGGAATCGTGACGAACCCGCCGTTCAGCCCGTAGCCGTGCATCCACCACATGCGGAAGTAACCGCCCCCGTGCCCTGCTGGAAGTAGACGTGGATCGGCGCGGGTTTGCCGGCTTCTAGCCAGATTGCCGCGGAGGTCTGCGCGGTCGCCGTGTACCCCCAAAAATAGATGACGCGCGTGCCGTTGACCCAAACCGCAATGGCGTCATCGGTTTGCGTGCGGAACCAGTGGTAGCCCGTGTATTGCGGAACGACCCAGCCCGCCCACGTACACTGGAAGTTGTCGGGGCCGACTCGGAGGCCATCATCCGATTCTGAAGCTGCCACGATCGCGTTTGTATCGTAAGGAGCGGTTCCCTTTTCCCAGCTGTTCAGATTGCGGATCATGGAGTGGACCGGACGATTTGTGAAATAGGCTTCGGCAACGGGCGCACGGTGGAAGGCGGCGAAGAGCCCCGTGCCCGTGCCCGTCACGCTGCCGTCAGAAACGCCATAGTTTCCCGTAATGATGGTCAGATCGTTCGATCCGCCGGCGGCCAGCGGCCCCAGGTCATAAGCCGTTTCCAGCCGGTAAAAGGTTAGCTTGTTTGTTTCAGCGATCGGATCGGTGTAGCTGAACCCGCCGCCTGACTGCGTCGCCTGGCCGATCGCGCCGTAGCCCTGATCGGGGCGGTCCGAGCGGAAGACCGTGTAGCTCGCGACGCTGCCGTTCAGCGCGTCGGCCCAGTAATACTGCACGTTTGCGAGCGCATCGTTCTCCTGCCGCACCTGCATCGGCGGCTTGTTCGAGACGCTCAAGGTGACGGCATGGTTGGTCACCGTGGCATAGAACGTCGTGTTCTGCGGATAGGCGAAGCTGACCGTATCGAACACGCCCGTCGCGGTCTGCGAGAGATCCCCTGAGAAAACGGTCATGCCCCCATAGAGCGTGCCCGTGAACGGTGCGACGATATTGGTCACGCCGGCCCAGCCGCCGGAACCGGCCGTGCGGTAGTAGGCCCACAAGTTGGTGCCGCGCCGCGACAGGCGCAGCTCCACCGGCGGCGTTGCGGGCAGCGCGAAGGATGCTGTCGCGGGCGTGCTGCCGGCAGCCGCCCGGTACGCGAAGCCCAGCTCGCGGTCCGCGCCGGTCTCGCCTGCCGCCATGACCATCAGCGAGAACGCCTCCGCGTTGTCGGCGGTGGAACTCCTCATTGTCAGACCCGCCGCCATGCCGGGCTGCGCCGGGCCGGTCAGCGAGGCCACCCGCGCGATCACGTCGAAGTCCGCCGATGCGGACTGCCACACGAAATGCCCGTCGTCCCGCCCGGTCGCGGGATCTATGCCGAGACCGGCGGAAGTGACGGTGAAGGCATATGCCGTGCTGTCGTAAACCGCGTTGCCGAAGCGGGGGCTGTCTCCCACGTCGCGGTGTTGCCAAGGCCAAGGGAACGGTTCGAAAGTGGCTTGGGGCACCGTCTCAATGGCTCCGGAGCCCTTAAACCAACGGAGGATCGCGCCCTCGCCGCCGCCTCCCTCGTAATGCTCGACACGGATCGGGTAGCTCCGGCCGGCCTCGAGCCAAACCGGCGTGGTGTGGATCTCGTTGTTGTTCTGGTAGCCGCCCTGATCAACCACCTGCACGCCGTCAACCCACATGTAAAAGCCATCGTCCGAACGCTGCACCAACCCGTAGCAGCCCGATTCCGCAACGGTCATGTTGCCCGCGTACAGGGTTCGGAAGTCATCGAGCGCACTCAACCCGTTTGGCGTATTCGCGGGGTAAACGGCGCTGCCGGAGTAGTTCCAACTGTTGTCGATGTTCGGATCGACGCGTGCCGCCACCAAGGTGCCGGGTGTGCGTGGCTTGTAGTATTCGGCATAAACGCCTTTGAGCGCGGCGGGCGCGGGATTCGCCGTCACCACCGGACGGCGCGTCGGCATGCTCGTGCCGACCAGCACGCTGCTTGTGACAGCCCCCCCGTCTACGTAGGCGTGCACCCGGTAAACGTAAGAGGTGCCGAGACCGGCCGTGGCGTCATCGTATGTCAAAACGCCCGCGCCGGTCTCGCCTAAGGTTGCATAGCTCCAAGTCGGCCCTTCTGAGCGGCTCACCGCATACCCGATCACCGTGCCGTTCGTGACGACAGGGTCGCCGATCCAGCTCACCGTGATCCCCTCGGACGTGTTCGTCCCGGCCGTCACCAAGTTGCGTGCGATCACATTCGCGAAAGAACAGGTCAGCGTGTCGGGCCCTAGATCTTGCCAGCGCGAGACAACGACGCCCACGTTCATGGCCGCGTGAAGCACCTGCGTCCTGCTGTTGATGAACGCCCAAGCGTCATAAGTCGGCGCATTCGTCGCGGCCCACAAAGAGTAGGTGTCTCCCTGCCGCACGAGTCGCAGGCGCGCCGTCTCATTGGTCGCGTAGGCGATGCCGCTGATGCCCGGCCAATCGTACGTGTCTGAATTGTGTGTCGGCCGGTAGCTCAGTTTCAATCGGGAGCCTGTGGCGGCAGTGCCTTTGACGCGGCCGGCGAAGATGTTCACCGTATTGTTCATCAGGGACCCGCGGATCATCAGCCCTTCGCGCGCCCACTCGCCATAGTCGGCTGTCATTGGGATGGCTGGAATCGTTGCCATAATCTCGCAGTCGCCCGCCAGCGGCATAAACACGAATCGCCCGGTGTCGGACTTGCCCCAGATGTCGGTGCCGGCACCTGTCACCGTCATGTCATAGGCTCCGCCGCCCAGCTCCGTATAGGACGCGCTGCCCGCTGACTCATTTCCGAAGCAGCGGTCTGCCCAGCCCGCCGGTGCGACCGCATGCGCGATATTCGTCAATCCCAAAAGAACCGACAAATGAATACAACGCGTAGTAGCTCGCATCATGATGTTCCTTTCTAATTGACAAACGATAAAACCATATTTCTACCATACGCCTCAAAACATTACCCGTCAACCAGGATTTCTTGTCGGTAACGTGTGCGGATGATGATCCGGATGACGATTAAGAGGAGGAGGTCGCGATTCCCTTCGTAATTCTAATCCTGATCCTAACGCGGTCGGTGCCCGCCACCCAAACGGGAGCGATGGAAGTTTGGAAGGATGCGATTGAAGTTGAACGAAGGGACAGGTTCTTAGCGGGTTGGAGGCTGAAGACGGAGAGCGGATGCGGCAAGTGAAACACGCGGCCAAGCGGTCAACCCTATGCCTCCCGCCCCCACCGGAACAAGGGTTTGCGACGCGTTTTCCGGCACAAACAAGGCGATAACGGCGGTCCTGGACACCGCAGGCAAGGCGCCCGGCCGGATGCCGCCTTCGGTTTCATTTGTCTTAAATCGTTTGAATTTAACATGTTATGGCGCTTAGACTGGGGCTTCAGGTCTGCACGGAGGAATTAATAACAATAAAAACAACGGGGTGCACGCCTGGTCCGTCGGCCGGGAGGCGCGGGGGCTGTCGCTGATGCCGGGTCGGATCATGGTTGTCTTCCTTTGCAAGTGAGAAGGCGAACGCCGCCTCCACTCTACGCGGAAAATCAACAAATGCGGGACATCCTCCGTGAGGGATGAGGAAAGGCAACGTTCCCGTTCCGGTCCGTTCCAGATGCCGCCCGTCTGTCCACGGAACCCTCACGACACCCGATGTATGCTTTATCGTCTGGCGTCTTTTTTGTTTTATGTGTCGCCGTTGGGGTAAGGACGCCTCGCCGAGGCGTCCTTACCAAATAGGCGGTTTCGGCGAAACCGCCCTGCCGTATCGATGACAACGGCGACACTTTTATTTCGAACTAGCGGAGCAGCATCATTGTCCCGGAGGGGCGGAGCAGCAGCAGGGTGTTGCCCCGTTTGACCACCCGCCATTTGTCAGGCAGGGAGCTGTCATCGGGCAGGCCGACGAGTCCGCTGTCGGCCTGCAGCAACAGGTAGGTGGATCCATTTCGCAGGACTGCGGGGTTGTTGACGGTGACGCGCATCGGCGACACATCGAGCGCTCCCGCCGTGACGATCCGGTCGCTCGTGGCACCGGGGCCGACGTCCGCGCGGTAGATCACGGTGCCGTCGAACGTAATGCCCGTGAGCGTCAGCACGCCGAGCGCGCCGTCGCCGCCGGGCGAGAGCACCGTGTCCCCTCCGAGCGCACCGTTGGCCAGCGTGCCCGCGCCGCTGACGGTGTCGAGGCCAAAGGAGTCGCCGCCCAGATCGAGGGTCGCGCCGGCCGCGATGTCCCATTTGACGCCGTCGAATATGCCGTAGGCCGTATCCTCGGCGCGGGTGGTCAGCAGCGAGCCGTCGCCCGGGTCCGTGAGCACGATATAGTCGGCGGGGTTGGTCGAGCCGATCACCGAAGTGTAGCAGAGTCCGCCCGGCAGCCCGCTCTGTGCGGGGCCGACGTCGCCGCTGCCGTCACTGTAACGGATCTCGATGGCGTGGGGGCCGGGCGAGAGGGTCACGTTCTTGCGCGTCCAGCCGCTGTTGATGTTGTGGACGATCTCCTGCCCGTCAATCATCAGCCAGGCGTGATCGTCGAAACTGGCCGCAAACGTCCAGGTGACGTCCGCCGCGGTGCGGTTCCAGAGATAGCCGGTGTAGATCCAGGTGTGGTTGTTGTTCGCCCAGAAGTTGGTGATGGCGGGGATGCCGCTCGTGGTGTTGTGCGCTTTCGGGATATTGCCCGCGCGGGTGGTGAGCTGCACGGAGGTGCGCGGGTTCGGCGTGTTCGACGTCCAGGCCGAGCGGACCATGCCTTCGTAGAGACCGGCATAGGGCATGTCGAGGCGCAGCGTGCCTTCGGCGACCGACACGACGGCGGGCGCCGGCGGCGGCTGGACGCCGGGCGCGACATCGCGCGTGAAGACGTAGAGGCGGCGGCTGTCGTAGCTGCCGCCGTTGCCGGCGTTGGTCCAGTCCGGAGAGGTGTTCGCGCCGGTCCGGTTGCCGATGCCGATGCCGAGCGTGTTGTCGCCGCTGCCGAAGTTGCTGAGGGCAAGCAGCGTGGTGCCGTCTCCGGCGTTGTGGAGCTGCATGGAGCCGTGGCCGGCGGCGGCCACGGGGGCGCCGCTCATGCTGTCGCCGAAATCGTAGCCGGTGTTGTCGGTGGCGGACGAGGCGCCGAGCCCGAGGGCGTCGGACTGGCCGTAGTTATTGGGCCAGAACTCGATGTTGCCCGCCTGGCTGGCGGTTGCCGCGTTGATGCCGGCGACGTTGGAACGGACGTCCATGTTGGCGAGTCGCTGCTGCATGACGATCTTTTTGGCGGCGGTGGGATAGCCGATCAGGGTGCGGTCGAGCGCGAGGGCGTCGAACGAGACCCAGACCCAGTTGGTCACGCCGGCGGTGACCAGCTCCAGGTAGTAGGCCACGCGGTCGAAGGCGTTGGTGTTGGCGGCGCTGTTGTCGATGCTGTAGGGCGAGCCTGCGGACGATCCGTTGATGGTGCCGCCCTTGACGGGGACGTCGGAGGCGTACACCAGCGAATAGTTTGCGGCGAGGTCGCCGACGTTCGCGGCGACTTCCGGCGGGAGGAGGACGGCCGGCGGAAGGGGGGCGGCCGCACCGAGATCGACCGTGAGCAGCGAGCCGTCGCCGGGGTCGGCCAGCAGGCGCCAACCGAGCCCGTCGCCGGCATTGTAGGTGAGCCCGCCCAGGTTGGTGAGCGTGGCATCGGGGCCGACGTTGCCGGTGCCGTCGCCGAAGCGGATCTCGATGGCGTGCGGGCCGGGCTTGAGGGTGTAGCTGGCGGTGGCGCCGCCGTTGCCGGTGTTGAGGACGATCACCTGGTCGATTTTGAGCATCACGTTGTCGTCGAAAGTGCCGCGCCAGGTCCACGTGACGTTGGTGGCGGCGCGGTTCCAGAGATAGCCGGAGTAGACCCAGGTGTGATTGTTGTTGATCCAGCTTCCATCCGCATAGAAGAAGTTGTTGGTTTTGGGGCCGTTGCCGGCGCGCGTGGTGAGGACGACGGAGGTCTTGGGGTTGGGCGCCAGGGTGTCCCAATTCTTGAAAATGACCCCTTCCCAGAGGCCGGGCGTGACGGCGGCGGCGGGCGCGGCGGCGGGCGTGAGCTGCAGGAGGCTGCTGAGAACCGCCTCGCCGGGGCCTTCCTTACGCAGGGCCGTTGTGACCAGCGTGCCGCTGGCGATGCCGCCGGCGATGATGGTGGCCCTGGCGTTGGTGAGCGTCTGTCCCGACAGGCTGAAGGTGCCGCCGTCGATGACCAGCGGGCTGCCGGCCGGCAGTGCGGAGGGAGTGGCGGCGATGAGCGTACCCGCCTCAACCACGGTGGGGCCGCGCCAGGTGTTCGTGCCATACAGGGTGAGCGAGCCGGCGCCGCGCTTGGTGAGCCCGCCGGCGGAGAGGTCGGTGCCGATCGTGACCAGCCCGTTCGACGCGGTGGTCTGGTAGCCGCCGCCCAGCAGCGCGACAGTCGGGACGGAGGTGTAGCCGGTGCCGGGGGAGGTGATGCGGATGGCGCTGAGCGTGCCGGCCGCGCGGTCGATCTCGGCGACGGCGGTGGCGCCGCGTCCGCCGCCGCCGGTGATCTTCACCAGGGGCGGGGCGATATAGCCGGAGCCGGGGTACGTGACGCGGATGCCGGTCACGCCGTAGCCGGTCGGAGCCGCGACCGGGCAGGGGATCGAAGGATCAAAGCCGGCCGTGTCCACGACGGCGCCGCCGCCGAAGACCGTGAAGTCGGGGAAGCGGGTGCCGGCTGCTGAGGCGAGCGCGACCGACGCCGCGGCGCGCAGGGTGCCGCCGTTGAAGTTGACGGAGGCAACGGCCGCGGCGGGGTTATCGCGGTTGCCTTTCCGCAAATACTGCGTCTGGAGGGTGCCGCCGTTGAGGTTGACCACGGAGACCGGGGCGCTGTTGCGGTCGGCCATGTTGACATACGCCGTTTTCACCAGCCCGTCCCCTTCAAGAGTCAGCACGGAATAGCCGTTCACGTAACTTCCCCAGCCGTCCCATTCGGCGAGCTGGAGGGGGGTGTTGCCGGTGTCGAGGGTGCCGCCGGCGATGTGGAAGAGGCCGTTGCCGCCGCGCGTCGCCAGGGTGCCGCCGTAGTAAGGTCCTACGGTGCCGTCGACGGTGGGGACGCTTCCGTTGTTGAAGATGAACGTGCCGCCCGTCTGGTGCAGGATGCCAATAGCGGACGTGTCGGCGCCGAGCTGCGTGTAGCCTTTGTTGGTGACCGTGCCGCCGTCGAGCCGGTAATACCCGTAGCCGCTGTGGCCCAGACGGCCGTCCTGACCGGCGCCACCGGTGTTGTTGAAGGTGCCGCCGCTCTGGTAGATTGCGCCGGCCCCGGCGCTGTTTTCTGCGACGTAGAGACGGCCTTGCAGGAAGGCGTTGTCGCTGATGTTGAGGATGCCGCGCGAATTGGCAAAATGTCCGGGAGAGATGGCCGTGACGGGTTTGCGGTAGCCGGTGTCGGTGCCGATCACCTGCGTGTCGCCGGTGATGCTCAGGGTGCCGAGCGAGGCGGTCGAGCCGGTGTTGCCCGGATAGAGGGAGGAGGTGCCGAGGAGGTTGTACGTGCCGCCCGCGAGAACCAGGGTGCCTTCGTAGACGCGAATGTGCCCGGGCGCGTTTTCCGCGCCGGTGAGCGTCATCGTGTTGGTTCCGTATTTCGCGAGGCCGAAACCGGTGAGGCCGCCATCATAGGTCGCGCCGGCGTAATAAGGGTCGAAGCCGAGGGCTGCCGAACTCTGGGTGAAGATCGCGGAGGTGGCGATCGCGTCGACGTCATCCGCGGCCCACGCGAGCGGCCACGTTCCGGTGTCATCCGCATACCGGACGGTGAGCGTCCCGTTCTGGCGGACAGTGAGTTTGGCGGGCGTGCGGTCCGGCAGTGCCCCCGGGGCCGCCGCGTAAAGCATGCCGTTGGTGACGGCGGTGGCGCCGGCGTACGTGTTGGTCGGGTTCAAAAGGTAGGTGGTGCCGCGCGCCTTGACGAGCCCGCCGGGGCCGGAGACCGGTCCGGCGACAGACAGCGTGCCGACGCCGCCGAGCAGCGCCTGCCCGGCCGCCAGCGAGACCGGCCCGTCCCAGATGTTTTCGGAGAGCGACGTGCTGCTGCGCGCGGAGACGTGCGCGCCGTCTTCGAGCGCGAGCGCCCAGCTTTGCGGGACGTACACGCGGTTGAGATCGAGATTGGCGCCGGTGCGCACGGTCAGGGTGTTCCCCGACGTCCCGCCGAGATCCGCGCTGTACTCCAGGCCCAGGGCGCCGCCCGCGACGTCGATGGCGCCGCCCGTCACACCCGTAAGGCGGGAAGACGAGAGCAGAAACGCGCCGGGGCCGGCCTTGGTGAGCGTATGGCCGGCGAGAGCGAGCGTGCCGTTGCGAATGCTGAAGCTGCCTTTGCCGTTTTCAAAGGGGATGAGCGGTGTGGCCGCCGTGCCGCCGACGGTGGCGTCGCCGCCGAGCGCGAGACTCCGGAAGGCGTTCTGCTGCTGGGACGGGCTGTCCGTGCGCAGGGCGCCGAGGCCGTCCGGCCCCGCCCCGGTGAAGGTGATCGGCTCTGTGACCGCGAGGCTGTTGACGCCGACCTCGGCGAGGGCCAGCGCGGCGCCCGACGCAACCGTGGTCCCGCTGCCGGCGGAACCCAGCGCGGCGGAGTCGGCGACGGCCAGCGTGCCCCCCTCGACAAGCGTGGCCCCCGTGTAAAAGCCCGCGCTCTGCAACAGCGCCGTGCCGGCATCGCGCTTGACGAGCCCGCCGCCGCCATGGATGGGGCCGAACGCCTGGGTGACGACGCCGGGCGGCGCAAGGGTGAGCGAGCTGTCCAGCGTCGTCGAGCCGGTGAGGCCGACCGCGCCGGAGAGCGTCAGAGGCCCGCTGCCGGTGCGGAGCAGGGAGATCGGGCGGCCGTTGTCCGCGACGGCGGCGGCAACCGTGAGCGGGACGGCGCTGTTGTTTGCAAGGGCGAGCGTCGCGGTGCCGGACGGAAGGGCGGCCGTGGCGAGCAACTCGTGGGTCAGCCCGTAAAAACCGGCCCAGGGGTTCGTCGTGACGCTCAGGGTCGTCGATACGATGGTCAGCTCCGTCGAGGTCGCGATGTAGCGGAAGATGATGACGGTCGGGAGGTTGTGGTTTTTGTCGAAAGCGAACCGCGCGGCGGGCGCGGCGTTCGCGGAAGGATGGAAGGCATAAAGCATGGTGCGCTCGGTCGTGCTGGCGAGACCATCCCAGCTGCGCGTGAAGAGACGCATCTCGTAGGCCGCGCCGGGGGTAAGGCCGGTCAACTTGACGGATGTCGCGCGCCCGTCGTAGAGCATGTCCTTGAGCAGCAAGCGCAGGCCGGTGGCGGAGGCGGGAACCGTATTCGTCCAATCGCCGAAGTTGTTGTACTTCGTCGTCGGGAGGCCGGACCAGCCGTACGGGGTGGCCGGCAGGGTGCCAGAGGCGGTGGTGACCTGCGTGAAGGCCACGCCGTTGATGGTGGCCGCCGGCTGGTCGCCGAAATCAAGCGCGTGCGTGTAGGTCTTCGCGGAAGAGATGCCGGTCGAGGCGTCGTCCGTGAGAAGCGCGGTCGCGACGGTGTTGAGACCTGCGTTGGTGACGGCCGGTGAGGCGCCGGCGGCGGTCAGCGTGCCGTTGCTGAGCGTCAGCGCGGCGCCGGTGGCGGCCAGGGTGATCTCGCCGGCGGCGAGGACGCCGCCCGCAAGATCGACCGACGCCTCGGTGGCGGGCTCTTCCTGGGCGAGGAGGCCGATCTCGGTCAGCGGCGCGGCCAGGGTGACCGGGCCGGTTGTGCCGGGCGTGTCGATCGCGACGGTTTCTCCCGGCGCGGCCGGGATCACGCCGCCGCGCGCCGCGATGTGGACCGACGGGGCGACCGCATAGGGTTTCAAGCCGTCCGCGGCGTCATACTGCGCGCCGCCGCCGTTCAGGCGGATCCAGGCGACAGGGCCGGCAGCGAGGCCGCCGGCGATCAGGATGCGGTTGGCCGCGGTGCCGGCGTCCGGCGCGTCCACGAGCAGAAAGCCGTTGTTGACAGCCAGGCTCGTGAGCGTGAGCGTGGAGGTTCCGGAGGAGGCGGCAGGGATGGCGATGCGTCCGCTGCCGGTGACCGCGACGGGGGGCAACGTCAGCGAAAAGCCGGGCGCTGCCGAGGGGTTGAGCGACAGCGTCGCGCCGCCGGTGATCAGGAGCGGCCCGGAGCCGATGGTGCCGCCGGCCGCGATTTCCAGCGTGCCGCCGACAATCTGCGTGAAGCCGGTGTAGGTGTTCGGCGTGTTCAGCGTCCAGGGGCCCGCGCCTTCCTTGATCAGGTTGAGGGTGCCCGGCCCGTTGGACAGCTGGCCGGCGAAGACGGCGGCCTGCGCGGTGTTGTTGATCAGCCGGAAACTGCGCGTGCCGGCGCTCTGGTTCGTGACGGTGCCCGTGAGGGTCACGGGCGCGCTGCCGGCCTGCTCGAATCCGACGGGGCTGCTGCCGATCGCGAACGAACGGTCGGTCGAGGCGGCCTCGGATCCGGTGAACCGGAACAGGGTGCTGGCGGTCGTGGCCAAGAACCCGTTACCCGCGCCGATGGCACTGGGCACGCCGGCGTTGGCCATCGTGGGGAACTCGATCACGCCGTTACCGACGGTGATGTAGGTCAGGCCGGGGTAGGTGTTCTGCGGGTTTGTGAGGCGGATGGTGCCGGCACCGTTATTTTCCACGCCTCCCGCGCCCGTCACGCGCGCGGCGATCGTCAGGGTCACGCCGATCGCCGGCCGGACGTCGGCGTAGTTGACGCCGCCGGCCGTCGACAGCGAGAGATCGCCCGCGCCGTCAAGGGTGACGTCGTTGAAGGCGTCAATCACGGCGCCGCCCGAGTTGGACAGGTAGAGCGTGCAGCCGGCGGGGATGGTGAGCGTCATCGGGACATAGAAATAAAGCTGACGCAGGGTGAAGGTTCCGGAGGCGTTCAACGTGACGCCGTTGTTGCGCACGGTAAAGGTCGCGATGTCCGCCGCGCCGTTGGGCACGGTGCCGCCCTGCCAGTTGGCGGGATCATTCCACGACGTGCCGTCACCGGCGCCCGACCAGTACACGGTCGCAGCGGGGGCCGTCAGCGCGAACGCCGCGCCGAGTAACGCACACACGCCGTTACGAATGTGAAGAAACCGCGAAGTCATGCCCCCTGTCATCGAATGAAACATCATAACCGCCGCCTTTCTTTCTGAATGCTCGACAATCCTTCAGGATCCGCAGATCCCTATCACAGCCCATGCGTTCGTGAAACACTCCGCCACAAAGCACAAGGCCACGCTTCGTGATACACGAACATCCCCCAGGCACATCGGCGACATGCCCTAACCTCTCATTAACTCCTATTATGCGGGGGAGGTGAAAAGAGTCAACCCCGATTTTTCGGCACCCGAAGGGACAGGTCTTTAGCGGGTGGCCTCGCTAGCGTATGCGGATCATGGTGCCGC
>JADHEF010001703.1_pt1 | contig 12224 bp, 10 predicted proteins | sample 8952391 | NCBI WGS metagenome assembly JADHEF01 (sample SAMN16124439, study PRJNA663245) | bioreactor sludge metagenome | isolation source: sludge (nitrite) | place: India:Bengaluru | collected 2019-02-28
GCACCACGACCTCGGACTCGGCGCAGTCCAGGTGCGAACTCCAGTAGGGCACCACGCCGTCCGACACGGGAACTCCCCTGACCCGGATCCCCCGGTCACCGATGATCGTGTGGCAGGGGGCGAGAATCGGCAGCCGCTGGAACGTCTGGACGAACCGGTTGTCCGGCTTCAGGCTGTCGATCCCGGTCGGAAACGCCAGCAGGCGCGAACTCAGTTCCTCGCGCAGGATTCCCGGGTTCGCGGACAGGATGCGCTCGGGCAGCGCCGCGGCCTCGGAGGGGACGGCGACGAGGCGCCGGGCGAACTGCCCCACGGCGCCCTGGGCGAGCATGCTGCCCCGGTGCGGCGTGCAGATGAACACGACGCGCTTCACATAGGGCAAGCGGTGAAAGAACAGCCCGCGCTGGAGGAGCGCGCGGTCCCTCTCGGCCAGCCGGGCCTGATCGAAGGGCACCCTGCTCCATGCGCTCCAGAAGGCGTCACCCGGCTAGGTGACGAGCATGCGGGTAAGCAGGCCGCCCATGCTGTGGCCGACCACAATCATCTGGTTGAAGGTCCTGCTCTTGCCCTTGGGATCGAACTTGGCGCGGACGCTTTCCAGCGTCTCGCGCAGCAGGGCGGCGGAGAGTGGCACCGGGTTGCCGGTCGGATAGCGGAAGAACCAGAACTGGTAGTTGCGACGGACCTCGGGATCCGCGCGCAGCTCGTTGAATGTGTCCTCCCAGGTGCGGGGCGAGGAATCCAAGCCGTGCACGAACACGACGGGAATCTTGTCCGGCTGATACGGCTGGAACATCATGAGGCCGGCGTGCTGGTTGTGCTCGGCCGGCTTGAGAAATGCACGAAGGGCGAAATTGTACGAAGGCGCATTCGCCAGCACGAGTTCGAGGGGTGCGGAAAAATCGGCGGCAAGCGCCTGACTCGCGGACGACGGATTGTGGAGCCGGACCGACACCTCGCGTCCGGGGTTTCCGCCCCTGGTACCGGAGAACTCCACGATCGCGGTGACGGCGCACCAATAGCCGGTCTGGGGCATGAACGGGTCGGCGGCCGCGCGTTCGGGTGTGTACCGCCGCACCCCGACCAGGGGCGTGCCCGCTCCCGGCGTCACCACGCGGGTGCGGAGATCCTTGAGGTCCACGTCGGCGGGATTCACGAACCCGTCGAAGAATGTGGGATCCCAGAGGCCGGGTTCGCGGCCGGGTTTGGCGAAGGACACCCGGTACGGGCCGACCTGGATCGGCGAGGACCACTGCGCGGCGGGAACCGTGAGCGACAGATTGACGAGGAAAGCGGTGACGGCCTCGCGGCGCGAAACCTCGTCACGGGCCTGCTCGACAGCCTGCAGGCAGGCGGCGACACCCGGGGCCGTGGCAACCGCCGGATCCGGCCGGCCGGCGGACCGGCCCGCCGCGGAACTGGTGACCGGGAGAGCCAGCAGGAGGGCCACCGTCACGGCGGCCCGGAGTGCCCACAACCCGGCAACCCGGGAGATTCCCACATCCACCGCCATCAATGTGCTGCGCATCGTGTCCCCTCCATTTCCGTCTGGTTGTCGGTGCTTCGGTCTAGTCGTTCACTGCCAGCAACTGGCTGCCGGCCTTCTCGTGCACGGTCACCCCGTACGCGGCCAACCGCTCCATCGCCTTGGTGGTTGCCGTTCCGGTGATCCAGAAGTTCATTTTCGGGGCATCCTTGCGCCCGGCGCCCATGTTCTTCAACCTCTCATGCAGCGACCGATCCCATGCCACGATATCCACCGGGGCAAAAATGTGGCGCTCGCCCTGGCGGTCGGTAAAAACGGCGGCACCGCCGGCGACGCCGAACCGGGCAAGCTGGCGCTGGGTGCGGTGGAAGTTGGCGGCCATCTGGATCTGCTGCTGCTGGAAGAGCGCGACCTCGGGAGCCGAAGCGTTGCGCACGAAGGAGGCGTAGTTGCCGATCCCCTGCACGGAGGCCAGGGCCGTCATCGCGTCGGTGATCACGGTGGTGTGGGTGACGGTGTAGCCCTTGCCCTCCAGAAGAGCGGAGATCTGGGAAGGCGTGCAACCCAGGGCAGCCAGTGCCGCGCGGTTCATCTTCATCAGCTCGGCCCCGGAGTTGTCGCGCAGCCTCGCGTGGAGGTTCTTGCTGACCGAGGCGGCCTTGATGGCCACGCCCACGCCGCCGGGGGCAAACGCGGTGGCGATGCGCGTGGCGAGGGCGCCGCTGTTCTTGTGCGCGGTGATGGTGTTCAGGGCCTCCTGGAGCTGCGGGTTGTCGGTGTAGGGGTCCACGCCCAGGCTGAAGGCGAGCTTGCGCTTCGCAGCCTGGTTGAGGTAACCGCCGGATTCATTCCGGACCGGTCCCTCGTCGGCACGCGCCTGCGCAGAACGGGCGAATTTCTCGAGACCCATCGGGATCGAACGCAGCGTTTGCACCGGCCGCGCGACCGCGCCGACCGCGGAGCGGGCCGTTCCCCTCGCGCTGTCAACGACGCCCTCCACGAACAGGGGGTCGTCGCGCATGGAGTTGAGCGATGCGAGCGCCACGGCCTCGGACATGCGCACCCTGAGCATCGCCAGGCTCTGGGGCCGGTACCACCCGGAGGGGGTCCACATGGAGAAGGAATAGAGCATCCCGTCGGCCTCGGCGTTGTCCATGACCCGGTAAGCATTGTTCGACAGGGATCCGGCGCCGGGCAGCAGAACCCTCGCGGTCGTGTCGAGCGGAACCTCGTAATCCGATTCGCCCCCGGACTGGGCCCGCAGGGGTTGGGCCGCCGCAAGAGCCATGACAATGGAAAGCACACCGCCGCGGAATGCGTTACGCGTGAAAACCATGATCAACCTTTCGTTTGCGTCGTTGTTTGGTTTGTTTTGGGACTTTTGATCGTTATTAACGGATACATTTGCCCAAAACGCAACGCCAGATATCAGAGTAAGCAGGATGCCCTGCCCCGTCCCGGCAACTCCCCGGCGGCCATGCTCGGCCCGGCCGGGCCCATTATTTGTGCAAAATCCCGCCGAAGTTCAGACCCCCCTGATGCACGACGCCGACAACGGCCAGTGCACGACGCCGACAACGGCCGGTGTTGGCCGGCAACAACAGTGCCTTTGTTGCCTCCCGACATCGCTTGTGTCGGCACCCGACATCGCTTGTGTCGGCACCCGACATCGCTTGTGTCGGCACCCGACATCGGTTGTGTCGGCGTCCGACACTGGTTGTGTCGGCGTCCGACAAAGGCACTGCTCGACGCCGACAACCGCAGGGGGGGTGCCCGACACTGCCGGTGTCGCCTCCGCCCCGTTTCGCCCTTGCGCCCGGCGCCGGGCGGGGTAGGACAGTCGGCGACGGACCGCGGCGGCGGGATTTGCGCCGCGGCGCGCGCATACCGGGCGAGGTGAGGCGATGGGCAACGGGCAGGTTCGGATGGGGATGTGGGCGGCGGCGCTGGCCTGCCTGGCGCTGCCGGCGGCGACGATGGCGGCGGCGGGCGCGGCGCCCACCTCGGCCCCGGCCGGGATGGTGTGGGTGCCGGGGGGCGAGTTCCGCATGGGCGGCGTGGGGCCGAGGGCGCGGCGCGACGAGTTCCCGGTGCACCGGGTGCGCGTGGACGGCTTCTTCATGGACGCGCACGAGGTGACCAACGCGCAGTTCCGCCGGTTCGCGGAGGCGACGGGCTACAAGACGACGGCCGAGCGCAAGCCGGACTGGGAGGAGCTGAAGAAGCAGCTCCCCCCCGGCACGCAGAAGCCTGCGGACGACCAGCTGCAGCCGGGGGCGCTGGTGTTCACGCCGCCGGCCGCCGCCGTGCCGCTGGACAACATGGCCAACTGGTGGACGTGGACCCTGGGGGCCGACTGGCGGCACCCGGAGGGACCGGCGAGCAGCATCGCGGGCAAGGACGACGTGGCCGTGGTGCAGGTGTCGTGGGACGACGCGGCGGCGTATGCCCGGTGGGCCGGCAAGCGCCTGCCCACGGAGGCGGAGTGGGAGTTCGCGGCCCGCGGCGGCCTGGCGGGCAGGGAGTGGGTGTGGGGCGACGAGCCCATCTCGGAAACGAACCCGCAGTGCAACTTCTGGCAGGGCCCGTTCCCCCACGGCGGCGTGGCCCGCGACGGCTTCCCGCGGGCGGCCCCCGTGGGCCGGTTCAAGCCCAACGGCTACGGCCTGTACGACATGGCGGGCAACGTGTGGGAGTGGTGCGCCGACTGGTACCGGCCCGACACCTACGCGCTGCGCGCCGAGCCGGTGACGGTGAACCCGGCGGGCCCGTCCACGAGTTTCGACCCGAACGAGCCGCACACGCCCAAGCGGGTGCAGCGCGGCGGTTCGTTCCTGTGCAACGAGGCGTACTGCTCCAGCTGCCGCCCCAGCGCCCGCATGAGCTGCGCGCCCGACACGGGGATGCAGCACGCGGGTTTCCGGTGCGTCAAGCCGGCGGCCGCGGCAGCGAAACCCTGAGGCGGCCGGGCCCGGTTCGCGCCCCGGGGCGCCTTCAGACCCCGGCGAGCTGGCCCCTCATTTCGGCGGCGTACTGGTCCGCGTTCAGTCCCACCAGGAGGTTGGCCGTGTCGTCCGATACGCGCAGGACCGCCTGGACGCCGTGGCGCTCCAGCGCCTCCTCGTCAACGGGCGTTCCGGCTTTGAGCACGAGCCGCAGGCGGGTCTCGGCGCAGGCGTCCACGCGGGCGATGTTGCCCGGGCCGCCGAGCGCGGCGATGATGTCGCGCACCCGGGCGGGGGCGTCGGCGTCGCGCAGCCTGGGGGCCAGCCCCGGCGGCGGCGCCTTCACCGGCGAGGGTTCCTCCACGGCATCCGCCTCGGGGCCCGCCGTGAGCAGGTACTCCTCCATGTCGGTCTTCAGGTTCTCGGAGCGCGTACCGAAAATGGCCTGCATGCCGTTCCCGACGGTCACGACCCCCGCGGCGCCGAGCGCCCGGAGCTTTTCGGGACTGGCCTTGTGCACGTCGTGGAGCTCGATGCGCAGGCGGGTGATGCAGGCGTCGAGGCTCCTGATGTTGCTCTTGCCGCCGAACGCCAGGACCAGCTGCTTGGAGAAGCCCTGCGCCACGTCGTCGCGCACGTCCGCGGCGGACGCCCCCTCCTTTTCGCGACCCGGCGTCTTCAGGTCCAGCCGGACGATCAGGAACCGGAAGATGGCGTAGTAACCCAGCGCCCAGACGGGCCCGATCACCAGGTACCACAGCGCGTGGGTGGACTTGGGAAACAGCACGACGAAGTCGATCAGGCCGTGGGAGAACGTGGTGCCGTGCTTGATGCCGAGGGCGATGCAGGTGAAGTACGCCAGGCCGGCCAGGACCGCGTGGATGGCGTAGAGCACGGGCGCGACGAAGAGGAAGGCGAACTCGATCGGCTCGGTGATGCCGGTGAGGAAGGAGGTGAGCGCGGCCGAGATCATGATGCTGCCCACCTTGGCGCGGTTCTCGGGCCGGGCGCAGTGCCAGATGGCGATGGCCGCGGCGGGCAGGCCGAACATCTTGAACAGGTAGCCGCCGGCCAGGTTGCCGGCCGTCGGGTCGCCGGCCGTGAAGCGGTGGATCTCGCCGCGGATGATGGTCCCGGTCGCCGGGTCGGTGTACTGCCCCGCCTCGAAGAAGAACGGCACGTTCCAGATGTGGTGCAGGCCGAAGGGAAGGAGCGAGCGCTCGACCAGGCCGTAGAGGGCGAAGGCGATCTTCGGGTTGCCGGTGGCGGCCCAGTGCGAGAAGCGGTTGATGACCCCGCCGATGGGCGGCCAGATGAAGCTCAGCACGACGCCGGCGGCGATCGCGGCGAACGCGGTCAGGATCGGCACGCTGCGTTTCCCGGCAAAGAACCCCAGGTAGGGCGGCAGCTGCACGCGGTAGAGCGGCGAACGCGGTCAGGATCGGCACGCTGCGTTTCCCGGCAAAGAACCCCAGGTAGGGCGGCAGCTGCACGCGGTAGAAGCGGTTGAACAGGGCCCCTGCGACCGCGCCGATCAGGATTCCGCCGAACACCCCGGTGTCGACCGAGGGGATTCCCATGACGGCCTTGGTCTCGTATCCCATGTGGCCGGAAACGGTCCCGGTGGCGGCGAGCAGCACGGCGTATCCCACGACGGCCGCCAGCGCGGCAACGCCGTCGTTGTTGGTCAGCCCGAGGGCGACGCCGATGGCGAAGATGAGGGGGAGGTTGCCGAAGATGGCGCCGCCCGACTGCGCCATGACCTTGGAGACGATCGCCGGAAGCCAGGTGAATTCGGCGCTGCCGACACCCAGGAGGATGCCCGCGACGGGCAGCACCGAGACCGGCAGCATGAGCGACTTTCCGATTTTCTGCAGCAGCGCGAAGGCGTTTCTCATCCCCTTCATGGCCGTGTCCCCGCTTGTGTCGTGGTTCCCCTGATCATCTTCGTCACTCCGCCGCGGGCGTGAGCCCGCGCACCTCGGCCGCCGTGCCCAGCGCCAGCGCCCTGCGGGCAAGGTCGCGGCACTGCGCCAGGCCCAGCGCGCGCACCTGCGCCTTGACCGCCGGGATGGCGGGAACGCTGACGCTCAGCTCGTCGACGCCCAGGCCGACGAGGATCGGGACGGCCTGCGAATCGCCCGCGATCCCGCCGCAGACGCCGACCTTCCTGTTGTGGCGGTGGGCCGCCTCCACGGTGAGCTGGATCAGGCGCAGCACGGCCGGGTTCAGCCCGTCCACCTGCGGTGCCAGCCTGGGATGCCCGCGGTCCATGGCCAGGGTGTACTGGGTGAGGTCGTTCGTGCCGATGGAGAAGAAATCGGCCTCGGCCGCAAACTGGTCCGCCAGGATGGCGGCGGCCGCGATCTCGACCATGATGCCGACGGGCACGGGCGGCGCGCCCAGCCGGGAGCGCTCCTCCTCGAACAGGGCGCGGGCCGCCCTCCACTCTTCGAGGGTGGCGATCATGGGGAACATCACGCGGACATCGGCGCCGTCCGCGGCCCGGAGAATGGCGCGGACCTGGGTGCGGAGTATCTCCGGCCTGTCGAGCAGGAGGCGGATCCCCCTCTGGCCGAGGAACGGGTTGTCCTCCTTCGGCATCGGCATGTAGGAAAGCGGCTTGTCGCCCCCGACATCCAGCGTGCGAATGACCAGGGGGCGCCCGGGCCCGAGCACCGAGGCGATCTCGCGGTAGGCGTCCGTCTGCTCCCCCTCGTCCGGCGCGGAGGCGCGCTGGAGGAACAGGAATTCGGATCGCAGCAGGCCGACGCCCTCGGCGCCGAGGGTGAGGGCCTCGCGCGCGTCGGCGGCGCCGCCGATGTTCGCCACGACTTCGACGCGATGGCCGTCCGTGGTTACGGCGGGGTCCATGGCATGCTCGATCTCCATACGGCGCCGGTCGCCCTGCCGCTCCTGCGCCGTGCGGACGCGGGTGATCTCGTCGGGCGTCGGGTTCATCCGCAGGGTTCCCCTGCTACCGTTGAGGATCACGGGGGATCCGTTGGGCACCGACAGGGCGGCGGGATCGATGCCGGCGATTGCGGGTATGCCCAGCGACCGTGCGAGGATCGCGACATGCGAAGTGGCGCCGCCGGCGGTGGTGGCGAATCCGAGCACCAGGGAACGGTCGAGGCTGGCCGTGTCGGACGGTGCCAGGTCTTCCGCGACAAGCACGGTGTCGGCGGGGATCCGGCGGTCCTCGGGTTGCATGCCCAGCAGGATCCGCAGCACGCGGCGCCCCACGTCCCGCAGGTCGTTGGCGCGCTGCGCGAGCAGTTCGTTGCGCAGCGCGGCCAGGGTGTCGGCGTGGATTCCGATGGCGTGGCGCCACGCGAAGGCGGCGCTTTTCCCCTTCGCGATCGCGCTCTCGGCGATCTCCTGGAGGTCGGGGTCGTCCAGCAGTTCCTCGTGGGCGGCAAAGATCGCGGCCTTGCCGGGATCGGCTTCCGTCTTGAGCCGGTCCTGGAGTGCCGCGAACTGGAGTTTCCCCTGTTCGACGGCGTCGGCAAGGCGCCGGCGTTCGGTGTTGGGGGCCTCCGCGTGCTCGGGCACCTGCATTTCCTCGTGGCGCATCTGGTACACCTGCCCGACGGCAAGGCCCGGCGATGCGGCGACCCCGAGCAGCACGTTCGGGTCGTCGGATTTCGGGCGGGGCGCGGGGCGCGCGATCTCGGGGGTTTCGACGCTCGCGGGCGCGGGGGCCGGCCTGGTCCCCTGATCCCCCAGGCCTTCGGCGATGAGCGGGAGGAGCGTGGCAATCGCCGCGTCCGCATCGGGTCCTTCGGCCACGAGGTTCACCTTCTCGCCGAAGTTGACCTCCAGGCCCATCACCGCGACCACGCTCTTCGCGTTTGCGCGCCGGTCACCCTTTTGGATGAACACCTTCGACCGGAACTGCTTCGCCTGGTTCGCCAGCACGGCGGCGGGACGGGCGTGAAGCCCGGTGGGGTTGGGAACCAGCACGGCCCCGGACGTGACCGGGCGCGCGGTTCCCGCCTCTTCGGCAGCCAAGGGGGAGGCGAGCGTCAGTTCGAGGATCACATCCTCACCCGCGCGCACGCGTCCCGAACGCGCCTCGAGCGCGGCGACGAGGTCCATGTTGGTGACGACGATTTCCGTGAGCAGGCTTCGCGCGTGGGTGGCCACGAAATCCGCATCGAAACCGATGAGCGGATCGCCCGTCCGGACCCTGTCGCCCTTCTTCACATGCGGGGTGAACCCCTGGCCCTTGAGCGCCACCGTGTCCAGGCCGATGTGCATGAGCACCTCGACCCCTCCCGCAGCGGAGATGGTGACGGCATGCCCGGCGGCATGGAGTTGCACAACCTCCCCGTCGCAGGGCGAGACGAGGGTGCTGGTCACCGGATCGACCGAGACGCCGTCGCCGACCATCTTCTGGGCGAAGACCGGATCGGGAACTCTCTCGATGGGAAACAGAACGCCGGAGAGAGGCGCCCTGAGAAGAACCTTGCCTTCGGGCGAATTGGCCCCGGGGCCACTCACCCCCGTCGCGGTTGTGTGCTGGCTCATGGTCGGCATACACCCACGGCAAGTCGCGCAAGTAAAGCGCGGAGAGAGGGGGAAAAGGAGCCGTCCTACCTCTTCCGGGCTTGCCTCCCCTCCGGGTCCGCGACGATGCCCCGAACGGGGATGATGACCTCGTTCCGGCGCAGGACCGGGAGCGAAAACGGCGCGTTGTAGCGGGCCCAGATGGGATTCCCTGCGGCGACCAGCGACGAAGAGGACATCCAGTCCCTGAGCTCCACGAGCTTCTTCCCGTAGAGGCTGCTGCTCCACGAGCCCGAATACCGGATCACCGCGGCCCGGTGGGCCGGTTCGTCCTTCAGGCGCACGGAGGGATCGGCCGGCTCCGGGGCGTTCTCCAGGGTGTAGGAGGCCGGCAGGATGAAGGTGACGCGGAAAGCGCCCCCCGCTTCCTCCTGGGTCACCGGCGCCGTCATGGCGATCTTCTCCCCCGCTCCAGCCGCCCGCGCCGGATCGCTGATTTCCTGGGTCACCGGTGCCGTCATCGCGATTTTCTGCCGCGACTTGTTCCTGCCGGAAATGTAACCGAAGAGACGGTTGAAGGCGACATTGCCCGCCCCGCCGAAATCGCCGCGAACGAAAGTTTCCGCTACGACGCGCTGCTCGTACTCGCGCACCTCGAAAGCCCCATCCTTCTTCACGACCCGGTACTTGGCTTCTTCCTGGCTCATGGCGGAACCTCCGCAAAACACCGTCAGAAGAACGGCGACAAGGACTCGCCCACGCGACGAATGGCCCACAGGCACCATGGATGGCGCTCCTATCGTTGAACTGGAAGACTGTAGACACCCTGCCCGCAGTGGTTTGTTCGTCCGGGCAGACGGGGAAGACGGACCGGAATCGGGGATGGGCCTGCCTGGCGGGGCGCTCTTGCTCCACTCCCGAGGGGGGCGGGCACACCCGGCGGAATTGCCGAATGGAAATAAAGTGGTACCCGGTACCCGATGCGAACCCCTGGGTACACTTTGCTCCGTTGGCAGGTCGCTGGGGCCGGGAGGCACAGATTCATCCGAATCAGCGACGGAAACCCGATGGACGCCGTTCAGGGCTAGCTGACTTCCGTTTGCTCGTGAGGCGTACCTCCCGTTGCGTTTTGCTGGTTCCTGCCGCACGGGCACATCGCCCCGATCCGGCCGCCTCTGATCCGGGCGGGCCAGGAAGGCGGACGCTGGAAATTGGGCATTTGACTTGTGCGGCCGCATTCCTTTGCCCTGACCCTCAGACACAAAGGGGATCGAGGATGAAGCGACTCTGCGAAGCGTACGTGCGGAACGCGAAGTTGATAGGGGCCCTCTATTGTGCGGTGCCGGTTGCCATATGGTACTGCGTGATGTTCGCGACGGTCCCCTTCCGTTTGGTTTACGTCCTGCGGCTTGTTCTCTCGCTCACATTCGGCTGCTGGTTGGCAGCATACTCAAATTCCTACGGGGTGCGGCTCTGGTTGACCAAACACGGTTCGCCGGATGGCCCGGCAACCGGTTGGGATGGATTCGTGATTGGAAGCGCCGTCGGGATGGGAACCGTCCTGCTCCCACCACTGGCAGCGTTGATCGCGACGAACCATCCCGCCGAAGCCAGGACTCTCATCATCGTCTGCTGGCTGCTGGGCATCGCTTGTGGCGCGCTGAACGGTTCTTTTCTCGGTAGTATTGGAAGGCGCTTCGTGGACCGCGACCGGGGAGTTTCCGCATGAGGTTTTTCCTCATTGACCGGATCACGGCGTGGCAACCGGGGGTGGCCGGATCGGCCGTCAAGAACGTGGCCTTGAGCGAAGACCTCTTCGACGACCATTTCCCCCTCAAACCCATTATGCCCGGCGTATTGATGATCGAAGGCATGGCGCAGTTATCGGGGCTGCTCGTGGAGGAGGGGGTTCGCCGCGACACGGGTCGCAATGTGAAGGCGCTGATGAGCATCGTGCGGGACGCGAAATTCCGCAGGCCGGTTTATCCCGGCGACCAGATCCTCTATGATGCGATCGTCGAATCCGTGAACGAACTCGGCGGCGCAACCTCGGTTCGGGCCACGGTGAAGGGCGAGACAGTTGCCACGTGTTCGCTGGTTTTTTCCTTTCACGCAATCGACAATCCGCGCCTCGAAGCCCGGCGTTCCCAGATCCTCTCCCTTTGGCTCCGGGATCTCCACGCCACGGACAATGACTGAAGTCGTCATCACCGGTGTGGGCCTGGTGACCCCGCTCGGAGCTACAGCCCGGGAGACGCACAGCGCCTGGACCCGAGGCGAATCAGCCCGGCGGGCCTGCCTTGCCGAACTTGAAGGGACGCCGGTGGCGGACATGGAAGTTGCCGTTTCACCGGGTTTTGACGCCGCCACAAGGCTGGGAGGCCGGCGAATGCTGAAATACATGTCGGACGCCGCCGTGTTGGGATGCGTGGCCGCCCGCGAAGCCGCCCAGCAGGCCGACACCAAATCCAGGTTCGCGGGGGAACGCATCGGACTTTACGCGGGAAGCGGCCTTGCGGCCGCGGACGTGACCGAGGTGCGTGGCCTGATATCCGAATCGATCGACGGGGAAGGCAGGCTGTCCTGCCGCCTCCTGGGCGAGCGCGGTCTTCTATCCGCAAATCCCCTGATGTCCTTCAGGATTCTTGCCAACATGCCGGCCTGCCTCGTCTCCATTATCGAGGGAATCAAGGGGCCAAACACGATCTTCACGCCATGGGAGGGGCAAACGGCGGTCGCACTGAGGGAAGCCTGGAAAGCCGTCGCCTCGGGCGAGGTCGACTGCGCTGTGGCGGGGGCAGCGGATTCGGCGTCGCATCCGGCCACTGTTGTGTACCTCCGCCAGGCCAGCCTCCTTGGCCGGGGGGAGTATCCCGCCTCGGGTGCCGGATACGTGGTCATGGAGCGCCGGGAAACGGCTTTGCGCGACAACAAGTCCATCCTGGCTGGTTTGGCGTTTATCCGGGTCGGCAACGCCGACGCTGGAATTGAGGACCCGCTTTCCAGGCGGATCGGCCGGACATACGCCGCGGCGCCCGCGATCCTCCTGGGGTTGGCCGCCCTCACCGGAGAGCGTACCGTGCGGATGCGGGGAGTGGATGGCCAGCGAATCGAAATGCAACTGGAGCCCCCGGTTTGAGGCGCGTTGCCGTCACAGGTTTCGGGGTGGTGTCCGCCGTCGGCAGCGGCAGGGAGGCCTTCTGGGACGCCCTTGCCTGCGGCACGAGCGGCATCCGGCCGATCTCGCGCTTCGACGCGACTGCTTTTGCCGTTCAGCTTGC
>JADHEF010001711.1_pt1 | contig 12224 bp, 12 predicted proteins | sample 8952391 | NCBI WGS metagenome assembly JADHEF01 (sample SAMN16124439, study PRJNA663245) | bioreactor sludge metagenome | isolation source: sludge (nitrite) | place: India:Bengaluru | collected 2019-02-28
AGGTTTTCTCCATCGGCTTGCGTGATGACGGGATGCCACATGGTTGCGCTCTAACACCTGAATTAAGCCGAGCCGCGAAGCGGCTTCGGCTTGAATGAATTGTTAGGTTGCGGCCGTGAAATATCGGGTACCCTTGCGAACGCCCTCGGTCTTTAAGGACGCACCAACCAATGGATGAACAACGACCTTTGCAACCTCGCCGGATACGCCAAGCAATGAGGCAATGTCATTGATCTTGAGGCCGTCTGGCGCGTCTCTAATCACGGAAAGGGCATGTTTGCGTAGTGTCTCAAGCTGATTTTCCACGTCGTGGGTAGGCTGGATAGGAAACTCCTGAGTAAGAATCTTTTCCAGGGAGGCTTGGAGTTCTGAGAAGGAAGTGTATTGCATCCTATCAAGGCCGCGCAAATCAGATGGAACCTCACCAACGGGATGCTGTTTTGGGTTTGAGATTACATAGGCCTTTTCGTTCATCCCATAAGCCAATCCTAGCTCTAGCGTGACGTTGGCATTCCATCCGGAGATGTCGTAAATCCCGCACCGAGACGAGCGGATGTAGTCCGCGATCTTTTGCAGAATATGAAGCGTTGTGATCTTTTCGTCAGCGAAAACAAACTGTACGTTGAATGCTTTTGCAAGTTCTTTGTATGGTTTGCGGTAGTCGTTGGTGTCATACAGAGTGTACGGATAGGCAACGAAGATTTGCCGAGAGTTGCGCGCCGGGTTTGGTAGGCCCGTTGCAATTACAGATTGAATAGCTGCTTCTGTCACTTGGATCCCCTTGATGCTTGTTCCGCAACCTAGCACTTGAATTAAGCCGCGCCGCGAAGCGGCGTCGGCTTGAATGAATTGTTAGGTGCGCTTGCGCTACACCCATACGTTGTTCTGTGCAGTATAGATACCGCCTGCGTCACCCGTATTGACCACTCCGCGTGGCTCCACAAGCATGACACAGCACTCTTGTAGAGCGACAGGGCGATGTTCTACGCCTTTTGGAACAACGTACATTTCACCGGCTACTAGCGGAATGGTCTTGTCCCTGAACTCAAGTGTCATTGCGCCGTCGATGACGATGAAGACTTCATCTGTGTCCGCGTGGGAGTGCCAGACAAATTCACCATGGAGCTTGGCGAGCTTGAACTGGTAGTCATTCATTTCCGCAACAACGCGAGGCGACCAATGTTCTGAGAACTGGGTCAGTTTTTCCCGCAATTTGATCGCAACATCTGACATGCGCACCTAACACCTGAGTTAAGCCGCGCCGCGAAGCGGCGTCGGCTTGGACGAATTGTTAGGTGCCGAGCGACGCCGCTTGAGCACCCAATACCGGACCGCGCCAATCAGGAGCGGCCACGTCACACAGCCGGCGAAGAATAGCTCGGACATGGCCGAGCCAACGGGCCCATCTCCGGGGTTTGGCAGCCAGCCAAGGCCGACCCCGGGGATCTGCTGGATGAGCCATGAGAGCGGAGCACCACCCGCCAGAAACGCAAAGAACGGCCACTGGAGATACGGTTGCCTGAGCCAGGCGCCGATGTAGAGGGCAGCGACAGTGAGCCCAAGGAACATCGCAGTAACCACGACGCCAAAGGCAAGACTCCGAGCTGCGATCGACCTCATGCCGGTACCTAACTATCCAATAGCCCCCCACTCGGGGCATAGCCGCAGTCTCGGTCCGTGCTGGCGCTGCGTCAACGAGGAAATTTCACCCCGGATCAAGGTGTTGCATGGGCATCGCGCTTGCGTGACGCCGGCGAGCACAAGGGAAAACGGCATGCAGGTGGCGATATGCCTTATGCCGGCGAGCAGGCCGTGTTATCCGGAGGCATTGCGTGGCCCCGTATCACGCCGCGCTTGCTGGATCAGCTCAACGCGCTGACATGCCGGCGACGTTACAGCCGGGAACCGGGCGAGACGTACCGGCTCAGACCTTGTAGCCGGTATGGATGGCGACGATGCCGGCGCTGAGGTTGACGTAGTTGGCGCGGGCGAAGCCGGCCGTGTCCATCATCGCCTTCAGCTCGTCCTGCGGCGGATGCTTGCGGATCGACTCGGCCAGGTACTGGTAGCTCTCCGCGTCGCCTGCAAACAGGCTGCCCAGCTTGGGCAACACCTTGAACGAGTGGAAGTCGTAGACCGGCTTGAACCAGTCCAGCGTCACTTCGGAGAACTCCAGCACGCGCGCCTGGCCTCCCACCTTGAGCACGCGGTACATCTCGCGCAGCGCGGCATTCTTGTCGGTGACGTTGCGCAGGCCGAAGGCAATGGTCACCAGATCGAAGCTGGCGTCCGGGAACGGCAGCGCCTCGGCATTGCACTGCACGTACTCCAGCCCGGCGACGAGGCCGCGGTCGGTCAGCCGGTCGCGCCCCACCGACAGCATGCCGGCGTTGATGTCGCCCAGCACGATTTCCCCGCGCTCGCCCACGCGCGGCTTCAGCAGCGCGGCGATGTCGCCGGTGCCGCCGGCCAGGTCCAGCACGCGGTCGCCCGGCTTCACCTGACAGGTGGCGGTGAAGTAGCGCTTCCACACCCGATGGATGCCCAGGCTCATCAGGTCGTTCATCAGGTCGTACTTGCCGGCGACCGACGTGAACACCTGCGCGACCAGCTTCTGCTTGTCCCGCGCTGGCACGTCGCGGAAGCCGAAATGGGTGGTGCCGCGTTCGTAGGGAGAGCTGTTGTCGGAAGGCTGGTTCATGCCGCCATTATGGCATCGGCGGCGTTAGCATGGCCCCACTTCACCACGACGACCGCAGCCCATGCCCGAGACCGCCACGCCCGACTACCGCGCCCTGCTCGACACCGCCATCGCCGAAGCCCGCAAGGGGCTGGCCGAGGGTGGCATCCCGATCGGTGCGGCGCTGTATGGCGGCGACGGCGTGCTGCTGGGTTGCGGCCACAACCGCCGCGTGCAGGAAGGCGACCCGTCGGTGCACGGCGAAACCGACGCCTTCCGCAAAGCCGGCCGCCAGCGTTCGTACAAGCACACCATCATGGTCACCACGCTGGCGCCGTGCTGGTATTGCAGCGGGCTGGTGCGCCAGTTCGGCATCGGCACCGTGGTGGTGGGCGAATCGCGCACCTTCCAGGGCGGCATCGACTGGCTGCGCGAAGCCGGCGTCAAGGTGGTCGACCTGGACAGCCAGGAATGCGTGGACCTGCTCGGCGGCTTCATCGCGCAGCATCCCGAGGTGTGGAACGAGGACATCGGCGAGGACTGAACGCCCGCCGCCCCGTCGCGCTCGCCCGCATGCCGGCCCGCCGGCTGCACGGCGGGCGGACCGTGAGGCCGATGGTCAGAACGTCACGGCCGCCGCCAGCACCAGATTGTCGTGGTCGGCCAGCACGTCGTAGCCGTTGTCGTGCACGTAGTTGGTCCAGACCGCGCTGATGGTCCAGCGCTTGGCGAATTTCGCCGCCGCGCCGAGCACGATGCTCTGGCGCCCGTCCACCAGCGCGCCGTCCACCGAATAGCCGCGCACATCCTGCGCCCAGGTCAGGCTGGGCGACAGGCTCACGCCATGCGGCAACGCGTAGTTCAGCACGCCCTTGACCCGGTAGCCCCAGGCCATGCGGGTGTAGAAGCCTTCGTTGACGCAGCCCTTCGGGTTCTGCACCGCACCGCAGCTGCCGTCGGTGCCTTGCGGCGAAAAACCCCACGCAAAGCCGCGGCCATAGCGCGCTTCCAGCAGCGAAGGCAGGTTGACGTGGCTCCACATCGCTTCGGCGGCGAGCGTGCCCGACTGTGCACCCCACAGCTTGCCGAGGCTGCGCACCGCGCTGGCCTGCAGTTGCAGCTTGTGGAAGCGGTCGTAGCCGTCCACGACGAAGCCACCGGGCTGGCCGAGCGTGCGGTCGCCGATGGGGCCGCCGTTGCGGGTGAGCGCGGCGAAGATGTCCGCCGTGTTGAGCTGCACCGGCATGTCGGGGCTGTAGCTGGCCTCGCCGGCCAACTTCCACGCCCCGGCCTTGTGCGAGATGGACACACCGCTCAGGCGGATGCCGTTGGGGTACTCCCATGCCTCGGTGATCGTGGACAGCCGTTGGGACAGCTGCGCATAGGCCAGCGGCACGCCGGCGGCGACCAGCCGGCCCACCATCGTCGGGTCCGTGCGCGCGGCATCGGGCGTGCTGGCGTCCAGGATCGGCAGGCGCGCGTTGATGCGCATCTGGTACACGCCGATGTCGGTGTCCTGCCCGGGCTTGAAATGCAGCGCCACGCCCCACTGGCCGCCATCCTTGCCGGGGCGGTCGGTGCCGCGCGGCAGGTAGGCGCCTGCGTCGTACATGAAACCGTCGCTGAGCCACTGCCCCGCACCGGCCGTGCTGCCGTTGATCGGGTAGTAGGCATTGGACTGCAGGCCCGAGCAACCGCCGTCGATGCCCAGATCGGTGCCGGAGAAGAAGGTGCCGCACGGGTCCAGCTCGCTGGCGCGCCACTTCCACTGCCAGAAGCCCTCGGCGGTGAGCTTGCCGTCGAGGAAGCTCAGCTTGTTCCACAGCATCTCCACCGGCAGCTGCGCCTCGGTGGCGGCATCGCTGCCGGGCCGGCGCAAGGTGGTGTAGTCGAACGGGTTGACTTGGTTGATGCCGGTGAAGAACACGCCCTCGCCCCACTTCACCCGCTGGCGGCCGGCGCGCACGTCCCAGCCGGCGTGCTCGCCCAGATCGGCATGTGCATGGGCATAGGCATCCAGCCACATGAAGCCGGAGAAGCGGTTGGACTTGGAGAAGCCGGTGTCTTCCAGCGGCGTGTTTGCGCGGAAGCCGTTGGGCACGTTGCCCTGCGGCACATCGCCGTGTTCGAGCGCGTAGTCGTACCAGGCGCGGGCACTGACGGCCAGGCCGATCTGGCCGTATTTCAGGTCGACGCCGCCGACCAGCCTGCCGGGCGCCGAGTACACGTCGCCCTTGCCGAAGTTGAGGTTGCCGTCGTCGGAGGTGTCGCTGCCGTCGCCGCCCTTGGCCTTGCCGTCGGAACGGAAGCCCTTGCCCACCAAGTGCCGCGACGGGTCGGACGTGCGGATGCCGGCGCCGAGCGTGGCCCGCAGGTTCCAGGTGCCGGTGACCTCGCCGTCGGCAAGCGTGAAATCGCCGGCCGTCGCCGACCAGGCGGCGGGCAACGCGACGGCGAGCAGGGCGAGACGGACGGAGATGCGAACAGCAGGGATGGACACCGGGATTCCTCGGAGCGGCATGGGGGCGGGTTTATACAACGTGGCCCGCGCCGCACGCGAATCCGGTTGCATCGGAAATTGACGAAGGTCAATTCGCTGCCGCCGCGATGGGGTTAGCCTGTCCGCCCCCACCATGGATCGACACGATGCCCGGCACCCCCCAGGCCCACGAGCAGGGACACCGCACGATGCGGCTGGAAATCACCAGCCTGACCGGCAACATTTGGAGCGGCGACATCCGCGAAGTGAGCCTGCCCGGCGGCGCCGGACGTTTCGGCATCATGCCGCGCCACCTGCCCATGTTGAGCACGCTGCGCGAGGGCATGGCCCGCATCGTGCCGGCGCAGGGCGAACCGGTCGAGGTCTACCTGTCCGGCGGCCACGTGGAAGTGCAGCCGGGCAAGGTGCTGGTGCTGGCCGACCTGGCCGTGCGCGGCGAGAACCTGGACGACGCCCGCGCCGAAGCTGCGCGGACCCGCGTGGATGCCTCGATGGCCGCCCGGCTCACCGACGACACCTACCTCAAGGTGCACATGGAGCTGCTGCGCCAGCTGCACGACTACGCCAGATCCGGCGGCCGCCGCTGAGCGGCGGAAACAGACACCACGATGCCGGGGCATCACGCCCCGGCATCCGGGCCCGGACTCACCAGTAGCCCAGCGCCTTCCACCACAGCGTGCCGACGGTGGCATAGACCACCAGCTGCAACACGCACATCACGAAGCCGACTTGCCACCATTTGCCCATCGACACGTAGCCGCTGCCGAAGATGATCGGCGAGGTGCCGGTGGCGAAATGGGTCAGCGCCATCATCGCGGTGGAACCGGCGGTCATGATCAGGATGAACGGCACCACGTAGGCGGCCGGGATCAGCTGCACGCCGACGGTGAGGAAGGCCAGCATCATCGCGCTGACGTGCGCCGTGGTGCTGGCAAACACATAGTGCGAGAACACGAACACCAGCACCAGCAGCACCGCCGCGCCCTCCCAACCCATGCCGCTGGCGACGATGGCGTTCTTCAGGTGGTCGGAGAACCAGCCGATCACGCCGACCTTGTTGAGCTGGTCGGCCAGCATCACCAGCGCGCCGAACCAGATCAGCGTGTCCCACGCGCTCTTCTCGGACAGCACGTCGTCCCAGTCGATGGTGCCGGTGATGATCAGGATGAACAGGCCGAGGAAAGCCACCACCGTCGGGTCCAGCGTGAAGGCCTTGCCGAAGACCATCGCCGGCACGTTGGCCCACAGCAGCAACAGCAGGCCGAAGGTGCCGAGCATCACTTTTTCCTTCGGATGCAACCGCCCCATCCTGGCCAGCTCGCCCTTGGCGAACTGCACCGCGTCGGGCGTCTTCTTGATCTCCGGCGGCGACATCAGGTAGATGACCAGCGGCATCAGCGCGATGCACACCAGCCCGGGCAGCAGCATGCACGCCGCCCACGTGGTCCACGACAGGTGGAAATTGCCGCCGGTGACCTTGGCCACGTAGTCCACCACCAGCGGATTGGGCGCGGTGGCAGTCAGGAACATGCCGGAGGTGATCGGGTTGGCGTGATAGTTGACCAGCGCGAGATAGGTACCGATCTTGCCCTGCGTGCCCTTCTCGGGATCGGAACCGAAGGCGTTGGCGATCGAGCGCATGATCGGATGGATCACGCCGCCGCCGCGCGCGGTGTTGGACGGCATGAACGGCGCCAGCACCGTCTCGCACACCGCCAACCCGTAGCCGATGCCGACCGTTCGCTTGCCGAGCAGGGCAATGAACATCAAGCCGATGCGGTTGCCCAGACCGGTCTTCTTCAGCCCGCGCGAGATCAGTATCGACACCACGATCAACCAGATCAGCGAGTTGGAGAAGCTGCCCAGCGCGTCCTTGATGGCATCCTTCGACGAGCCCGCAGTCACCTGCGACAGCGCGACGATGACGATGGCCATCAGCGCCATCACGCCGATCGGCATCACCTTGAGGATGATGGCGACGATGGTGGTCAGGAAGATCGCCACCAACCCCCACGCCTTGGGCGTCAGCCCGTCCGGGCACGGGATCATCAGCATCGTCACCAACACCAGAGTGGTGATGATGGCCGGCACGATGCGGAAGGGCACCGCATCCCGGAAATGTTTCAGCATCGCGACGATGCCGCCTTCGCTCTTCATGGCCTTGCTTCTCCCAATGTCCTGTCTTCGAAAGGCTGTCGGCACCCTTGCCCTCCGGCATGCCCGCACTATAGGGCCCGCGTTGCCGTCGCGTCCTTGATCGAGAGCAAGCAAATCACCTCCGCATCCTCGCATCCGGATGCGACAAGGCCCGCCGAAGCGGGCCTTGTCGTTGCGGTTGCGCGGCCGTCGGCGACCGGGCGATTCAGAGGATGTATCGGGTCAGGTCCGGGTCGCGCACCAGCTCGCCCATGTGCTCGTCAACGTAAGCGCGGTCGATCAGCACCTGCTGGCCGCCGCGGTCCGGGGCCTCGTAGCTGAGCACGTCGAGCAGGCGCTCGAGCACGGTGTGCAGACGGCGCGCACCGATGTTCTCCTGGCGCTCGTTGACCTGGAAGGCGATCTCGGCCAACCGGTCGACGGCATCGTCGGCAAAGCGCACGTCCACGCCTTCCGTCTGCAGCAGCGCCACATACTGTTTGGTCAGCGAGGCCTTCGGCTCGGTCAGGATGCGCACGAAGTCGTCCTTGCTCAGCGCGCCCAGTTCCACGCGGATGGGGAAGCGGCCCTGCAACTCGGGCACCAGATCGCTCGGCTTGGCCAAATGGAACGCACCGGAAGCGATGAACAGGATGTGGTCGGTCTTCACCGTGCCGTACTTGGTGGACACGTTGCTGCCTTCCACCAGCGGCAGCAGGTCGCGCTGCACGCCCTCGCGGCTGACGTCGCCACCACCCACGTTGCCACCGCGCTTGGCCACCTTGTCGATCTCGTCGATGAACACGATGCCGTGCTGCTCGCAGGCCTCGATGGCCGCGCCGCGGATGTCGTCCTCGTTGACCAGCTTGCCGGCCTCTTCCTCGATCAGCAGCGGGCGGGCGGCCTTGATCGCCAGCTTGCGTGCCTGCGCCTTGCCACCGCCGAGGTTGGAGAACATCTGCCGCAATTGCTGGCCCATTTCCTCCATGCCCGGCGGGGTCATGATGTCCACGCCGACGTTGGTCGCGAATTCCAGCTCGATCTCGCGCTCGTCCAGCTCGCCGTTGCGCAGCATGCGGCGGAACTTGGCGCGGGTGGCATCCTCGCCGCTGCCCGGCTCGGCACCGATGTCCACGGTAGTGGTGGCCTGCGCAGCCGAACCGAAGCCGAATCCGTTGCCGGGCTGGCGCCGGGGCAGCAGCGCATCGAGGATGCGGTCCTCGGCACGCTCCTCGGCCTGCACGCGCACGCGCTGCTTGGCCTGCTCGCGGTACATCTTCACCGCGGTGTCGGCCAGGTCGCGGATGATCTGTTCCACGTCCTTGCCCACGTAGCCCACCTCGGTGAAGCGCGTGGCCTCCACTTTGACGAAGGGCGCATTGGCCAGCGTCGCCAGCCGCCGCGCGATCTCGGTCTTGCCCACGCCGGTAGGGCCGATCATCAGGATGTTCTTTGGCATCACTTCGTTGCGCAGCTCCGGCGCAAGCTGCATGCGCCGCCAGCGGTTGCGCAGGGCAATGGCGACCGCGCGCTTGGCGGCCTGCTGGCCGACGATGTGGCGGTCCAGCTCCTGCACGATCTCGCGCGGGGTCATGGTGGCGGAAGTGTCATCGATCTTGTGCGACATGAATGTGTGCTCGCGATGGGGGCAAGGGAGTCCGGCCTTCGGCCGAAGACTTGCCGTGCATTCGGATGGAAGCCGCGGCGCGGCCGGGCATCGGGGATGGCGGGGAACCCGCGCTTTGCGCTGCAAACCGCATTGCAAACCGCGGGGCGACGGCGCGGATGCGCCCGCGCATCCCTCAGAGTTCTTCGACCACCACGTTGCGGTTGGTGTAGATGCAGATGTCGCCGGCGATGCCGATGGACTCGGTGGCGATCGTCTTCGCGTCCAGTTCGGTATGCGCCACCAGCGCGCGTGCGGCCGACAGCGCAAAGCTGCCGCCGGAACCGATGGCGATGATGCCGTCCTCCGGCTCGATCACGTCGCCGGTACCGCTGATGATCAGCGAGGTGTCCTTGTCGGCCACCGCCAACAGCGCTTCCAACTTGCCGTAGCGGCGATCGGTGCGCCATTCCTTGGCCAGCTCCACGGCCGCGCGCAGCAGTTGCTGGCCGTGCTTCTCGAGCTTGGCCTCGAACAGTTCGAACAAGGTGAACGCATCGGCCGCGGCACCGGCGAAACCGGCGAGGATCTGGCCATCGCGGCCAAGCCGGCGCACCTTGCGCGCGTTGCCCTTCATCACGGTGTTGCCGAGGGTGACCTGGCCGTCGCCGGCGATGGCCACGTGGTCGCCGCGCCGCACGCAGATGATCGTGGTGGCGTGGAACACATTGGGATTCTGACTGGGGTCCATGCGGCCTCCGGTAGTAGTGGGGAGGACATGGGGCCGACGGGCATTGCTTCAAGTCGGCGCGGGAGCGGCGGCATTCAGCTAGCGAATATCCACGTCGTGCCGGACAGCCAGATGCCGCTCGCGCAACAGCAGGAACAACGGCAACGCCAGCGAAACGCCGACCATCAGACCGAGCAGGGACCACGCGGCATGCGGCATGCCGATCCGGCGCCCTTCGGCGATCACGAAAACAATCAGGACCACGGCGGAAACCGCCACGTCCGACCATGCGAACGCGGAAACCGGCATGGACATCGCCTGCCGTACCAGCAAGCGGATATCCAGACCATGATCGACCAGCCACGAGACGAACTGACTCAGCGGGAACAACGCACCGGCAATGCAGAGGATGACGTAGACGCGCTGCATGAAGGGCTCCTACACGGCCAACAAACGTTCGATGTCGGCAGCGTCCAGCCTCCGCCACTGCCCTTGCGGCAAATCGTCCAGCGCCAGCCCGCCGACGCGGCTGCGGTGCAGCGCCTGCACGTGGTTGCCGACCGCGGCGAACATGCGCCGCACCTGGTGGTAACGGCCCTCGTGCAGGGTCAGGCGCGCACGGCGCGGGCCCAGCACGTCCATCTCCGCCGGCAGCAGCGGCTCGCGCTCGGATTCCAGCAGCAAGCTGCCGGAGGCAAAGGTGGCCGCTTCGTCGCCGCGCAGGTCGGCGGCCAGCTCGGCCTCGTACACCTTCGGCAATTTCGACTTCGGCGAGATGATCCGGTGCAGCAGCGTGCCGTCGTCGGTGAACAGCAGCAGCCCGCTGGTGTCGCGGTCCAGCCGGCCGACCGTGGACAGCACCGGCGAGCGCGCGCGGAAACGCGGCGGCAGCAAGTCGTAGACCAGCCGGCCGATGTCCTTGGTGGAGCAGGTATAGCCGGCCGGCTTGTGCAGCATCAGGCTCAGGCCCGGCGGCGGGTCGAGCGGCTCGCCGTCCACGCGCACGGCGTCGGCCGGCAGCTCGTCGTCGGCGTACAACACTTCGCCGGCGGCATCGGTGATGCGCCCTTCGCGGAACAGCCATGCCACGTCCTTGCGGCTGCCGTAGCCGAGGTTGGCCAGATAGCGGACCAGTTTCATCGTGCCTTCCTCGCTTCCACCACTTTGTAGCCGTCGCGCTCGGCGACGATGCGTGCCTGTCCGAATGCCTCGTCCAGCACCGCCTCATACGGCAGGTGACGGTTGGCAACCAGCCACAGCCGACCGCCGGGGTTGAGCGCCTCGGCCGCGACCGCGATGAAGCGGCGGCCGATGTCCGGGCGCTCCGCGCGGCCGGGCGCGTGGAATGGCGGATTGGTGACGATGACATCGTAGCGTTGCACCAGCCCGGCGGTGACATCGTGCCAGAGGTAGCCCAGCGCCACGCGCTGCGCCTGTCCGGCCAGGTTGTGCCGGGCCATTGCCAGCGCGCGCGCCTCGGCTTCGTGCAGATCCAGCGCGACGATGCCCGGATTGCGGCGCAGCAGCGCGTCGGACAGGTAGCCGAAGCCGGCACCGAGATCGGCCGCGCGCCCGCCCAGATCGGCGGGCAGGTGCTCGACCAGCAGCCGCGAGCCGGCATCGAGGCGATCCCACGCGAACACGCCGGGGCGGCTCAGGTAGCGGCCGTCGGCGATGCGGCGCGGCGCATCCAGCGCGCGCCACTTGGCCAGCAGATCGGCATCGGCGGCACCGTGCAGCGGCTGCGTCCAGAACACCCGGCAATGCTGCTTGGTCAGCACGCCGCCGGCACCGGCCAGCGCCTTGAGGTCGGCTTCTCCGGACTTGGCGCCCTCGTCGTTGGCCTGGCAAGCGACCACGCGCCCGCCCGGCGCAACCGAGGCCACCGCGCGTGCCAGCAGCGCGCGCGCCTCGTCGCGCTGGCGCGGCGGCAGCACCAGCACCAGATCGAAACGTTCGCCGTCATCGGCCTCGGGCTCTTCGCGTACCTGCAGGCCAGCCCGCTGCAGCGCATCGGAAAACGGCTTGAAACCCTGCTCGCAGATCAGCGCAGACACATCGAAGCGACGCAACGCCCAGCCGTCGCGCGCGCGCAGGAACAGCACGCGTCCGCCGGCCGGCCACGCCAGCACGTCTTGCACGAACGGCAGCAGCAGGACTTCGAGGGGAGCATCGTCGGTATCGGCCACGCGCGGCAGGTCTCGTCGGAACAAGGGCGCATTCTCGCATCCACGCGGGATTGCGGAATCTCCCTCCTTGCCGGCACACGCATCGCTCCCGCGGACGAACCAAGACGGTGAAGGCCCAAGCCACCACGAAACCCGCCGAAACGACGGTCCGCGCAGCAGCACGCATCCACCGGACATGCCTGCCCTCACTTCGCCGGCCGAAGCCGATTCCGTACCGAGCGTTCTCGCGTCCGCCTCCGGGCAGGCAACCATGCCCATGGCATGCCGATGCAAGCCCCGGGCCCTGGCTCTTGCCGTCGTTCTCGACTTTCCTTCCCTTTCCTCAGCGGCGGAGGCGGCGGGCCGAACCCGGAAGGCGGAGGGCGGCGCGCGCGATGCCCGCC
>JADHEF010001712.1_pt1 | contig 12221 bp, 8 predicted proteins | sample 8952391 | NCBI WGS metagenome assembly JADHEF01 (sample SAMN16124439, study PRJNA663245) | bioreactor sludge metagenome | isolation source: sludge (nitrite) | place: India:Bengaluru | collected 2019-02-28
ATAACAAGAATAAGAAAGATCGCACCAGGAACGTGAGGTAAGACAGGAGTCATACCTAGCAACCCAATATGAAAAACCCCGGCAGGATGCCGGGGTTTTTTATTGTCTGGATTCTTTCGAATAACCCGTATTATGTTAATTTTAGAAAATCTTAATTTTTATTCAATCTAACTAAAATCTTTCATAGCTTCTAATTTTTTAACATATTCTCATAAACAAAATCTTCACTCACTGTATAAACTTTTGTGCAATTAAATAATAAACTTTGAATATCATCATCACGGCAATATTCTTCTTTAACATATTTCAAATCCCAATGTTCAGCATAGTTAGCATAATTTTGATCATGTATTGGGCTAAGTCGAATATATTCTATTTTTTTCTTAAAAGACTCATCTGTCCGACCTAGTTGCTCCAATTTTCTCAAAAAGAGTTGAGCAATTTTACGTTTTTTTAAATAATCTTCGGTTAGGTCCTTAACATCTGCCATAACTATAAAGAACATAAACTGAAGAAAACAATCATTAGCACACAAATGGCTATTCTTTTCTTTAAATTCATTTTCTAAATCAAAAAGACTAATTTGTTTACTTAAACGTTCATATTCTTTAAGAACATAATAAGTTGAATACTTTCCAGAGCCAATCATTCTAAAAAGAGTTTCTACTGGATAAATAGTCTCATCAACTTCAGAATCTTCATCATCAAAATCAAAAGAAATATCTATTATTTCTAAAGGTTCTATACTAGGCTGAAGGGATGTCTTTTTAACTACTTCAATTTTAAATGTCATAAAAAACCAATTAATAAAATTATATTACCATCTGAAAGATGTATTAGTATTTTCCGCATCAAGATATCTCAAAATTGAAAATAATCTATTGATTTTATATGATTTTTGCAACCTATCTGAAGTCTCTATCGAGCCTCTAAAAACATAAGTTTTTCTTTCTAAAGGATCATAATCTTTGTCTAATGATAGAAAATCAATCTTACCATTCTTATTAAATGCTAATTCTAGATAACCTGAATTATCATTTTTTGACATTAATCTTAAAGTTATAAATCCAAGATCATTTATATTTAAAAAAGCCTCTCTTTTGTTTAAAACCTTATCAATTTCTTGAAAATATCGAATAAAGTTAATGAGAGATTTTTTTTCCAATGATTTAGCAGATGAGTCATCAACTATAATATCTGAATATCCACTATCATTTAAAAATTTAAATAGAAAAATATAATAATTTTTTTCATTATTAATACTATTTAATACCATATGAATATTTAAAGATCTATCTAAATCGTTTTCATCTTGATTTAAGTATGAGATTTTTAATTTTGATTTCGGATATATTTCTTCAAATTGAGTTTGACAATATAACCTAGTATCAAATACATCTTTATATTTTAAGGACATAATTAATCCTTTGATTTCTCTAATTCTTCAATTTGATCTAAACAATTATTTAAATTATTTATTAATCTTTTAATAGTTGCTTTATCTAATACTTTACGAACATCAATATTTATAACATTCTGGTTTTTATGATAACCAAACTCTAGAATAGCAGTATGATCGTCCTCATCTATACCAATCCGAATAGCATCCAAGAGAGATGGAGCAACCAAATTTTCATAGACTTTAGTCATGTCTTTAGGCTTATTAGATCGTTGATTAGACATAAAATCCTATAAATTGTACGTGTTGATAAGAATTAATATAATACACTAAAAATCTTAGTTATTTAAATTTATATATATCAAATAGATATCTATAATTTCTTATAAAACTCAATGCATTATGATAATAAATATGATGATAATTTTTTATTATTTAACATAAAATCTCTTATACGAAATTCATCAGGCTAACGCCACTATACAAGGGCACACACCTTACACTTTTTTAGATTAGCTATTGGATACAGTGCTAAAAGAACGGCTGGCTAACGCCACTATACAAGGCATCACACCTATACACTTTTTTAGATTAGCTACTTGAATACAGCTCTGAAGGGACAGCTGGCTAACGCCCCTATACAAGGGGACACACTTTACACTTTTTTAAAACTTGATCGCGGATCTGACTTTAGAAATGAATAGATCAATGGAATTTTGGTTCTTGGAAAAATCCAGCAGCAGCCCATTTACTTTAGATCGGATCTCTTTCGGATCAGTCAGTTCTCCATTCATTAAGTTTTTCAGTAGTCCACCCACTTTATTCATATCTGATTTTAGGCTGCGAATTTCCTGGATTGTTTTTATATCAGTCAGACTTTTAGGTTGATAACCCAATCCTAGATCACGCAAATATTGAGAAGCTGATAAATTTCCCTGAGCAGCATTTTCTTCAATTTGCTTTTTCTCCGCTTCAGTTACCACAACTTGAATTACTTTTTGGCGTATCCGTTTTGGCTTTTTTTGTTCAGTCATTTTTTGATTTCCAGTACATTTTGGCTATGCCAAAAGCTCCGCAGGACAAGATACCACGTTGAGCTGAAAGCGAATAAGTGGGGTAATTTATATAACCAAGGCTTGCCATGTTATATAACATTACACATCTTGCCAATATCACTGAAAGTTCAATTGCACATAAATGCATATAATTGCACATCAAAATGAATAAAAACCATTTAAAAGCTTATAGTTGCAGATAATTTCATATAAAATCGTATAAAAGCTCTTAATTGCATATAGTTGCACATAATTGCATGAATTAAAGAAAGAGGAAGTCATTATGGTCACCAGACATGGCGCTAAGAAATTCATCATCTCTGTATTACCAGAAATAGAAAAACGGCTGGAAGCTGGTTATACAATTAAGGAAATCCACGCTGATTTACCTGAGCTAGCGAACAATATTTCTTACAGTTCAGTTTTACGAAATTTGAGTAAAATGGGAATCAGTGAAAAAAAGCCACATTCAAATAAAATAGAAAAATCAGTGAACCTGGATACTGCTTCTAGTTCTAGCCAAAAAATAACGAATGCTCAAAGAAATCTTGAAAAGCTACAGAAGCGACCTGAGAAATTTAAATTTGATCATGGAACAAATGATAAGGAATTAATCTAAGTCCTCTTTAAATATAGCTCTAAATGCTGCCTGTTTGCGATTTAAGCTCAAATTCACATTGGAAGGTACAGAACGAGTGTCTACGAGTGAAATCGCTGAAATTCGCGCTTAGACCCTCTGAAAAACAGCTTTTTAGGCTGTGAAGCCTAAATAAGCGTAAATCACATGCAGAAAATTGAGTATAGATAGAGCGCAGCGAGTAAAAAAGCTCTATGAGCGAAGCGAATTCATCGCGCTTTTGCTTTTTATTGAAGTCACAACGAGATGAGCCAAAAAATTGCCCCGACGAATCGAGCGAAAGCGAGATTCAATAGAGTTTGAGCGAAGCGAAAACCAAGGGCAATTTTTCTTTGCCTGGGCTTTTAATTATTTTTAAAGTTTTTAATGCTTTTAGACTCTCTGAAAGCCTTTATTTACAAGGTTTTCAAGACTGATAAGACTACAATTTCTTTGTCATAAGACTACAATTTCTTTGTCATAAGACTACAATTTCTTTGTCATAAGACTACAATTTCTTTGCATTTGATTACATCAAATGCTAGTGTAGTCTTAATAACACTTATAACCTATGCAGTCTTATGAAAAATGACTTAGTAGTAAAAGATAATGCCTTAATTAATGCCAGTTATAATCTCGAAGTAACCGAGCAACGGCTTATCCTTTTATCAATAATAAGAGCAAGAGAAACAGGCCAAGGGATCTCATCCGACAGTAAATTAGAAATTCATGCTTCTGATTATGCTTCTCGCTTTGATGTCACCAAAGAAGCTGCGTATAACGCTCTAAAAAATGCAGTTAATAATCTTTTTGAAAGAAAGTTCTCTTTTAAGGAAATTCATAAAGATACAAACAAAGAAATTGTAGTCAAATCCCGCTGGGTTAGCCGAATTGCATATGTTGATGACCTTGCTACATTAGAAGTTACCTTTGCACCAGATGTTGTTCCTCTTATTACAAGATTGGAAAAGCACTTTACGAGCTATCAACTTAAACAGGTTGCCCAACTAACTAGCAAATATGCTATTCGTCTATATGAGTTTCTAATTGCTTGGAGAGACGTAGGAAAAACACCTGTTATTCCTTTATCTGAGTTCAGAGAAAAATTAGGACTTGATATTAATGAATATCAAAAAATGATTAATTTTAAAAGTCGTGTTTTAGAACCAGCCATAAAGCAAATTAATGAGCTCACTGATATACATGTAAAATATGAACAGTACAAAACAGGAAGGTCTATCTCAGGCTTATCATTCACTTTTAAGCATAAAAAAATTGATTCTATACCTTCAGAAAAAGCCCCCAATACGGTAGATATCTTTACCCAAATGACTGATGCACAACGTCACATGTTTGCAAATAAGCTTTCAGAACTCCCTGAAATGGGTCGCTATTCACAAGGAACTGAAAGCTATCCTCAATTTGCTATTCGTATTGCTGAGATGCTGAAAAATCCTGACCGAATAAAAGAACTATACCCGTACCTAAAAAAAGTGGGATATATGCCATCAAGTAAAAAGGATGTAGCAAATGGCTAAGTTATCACTAAGTGAAGTATCTAATCGCTTTAACGTCAGTCGCTCTACGTTATATAGGGCCATAAAAGAAGGACGTATATCTCGAAGCTCTGATGGACTTTTTGATATTGCAGAAGTCATCCGATGCTTTGGGGAGCCGATCAAAAAGCATGAACAAAAACAAGAAGTGAATCAGTCTAAGGATGATGCGGATTTACGTCAGCTTGTTGATTTCATGAAAAAGGAAATTGAGTCATACAAAGATCGGGAAAAACGCTATTTAGATCAAATAGACCGCTTTCAACTACTATTAGGGCATAAAGAGTCTGAAGAAAAAATGTCTCATGATGCACCAGTGACACATCCTAATGATGCACCATGCGACAACAGTAGTGAAACACGTGAAACTATTGATAATAATAAATATAGTGAAATTAGTACATCTCATGAAACACCAGTGACACACCCCAATGAAACACCAAAACACGTATCAAAGACACACTATGAGACAAAGAAAAAACGTGGCTTATTTGGGCGCGTGCTAAATGCTGTTTTTGATAATGACTAAGAGAGAGATCATGCCGAAACTGAAAGACATTGCCCTGGGAATTATTGTGGCCCCGCTGCTGATCCCGATCATGCTGATTGCATCGTACCAAGATAAAAAGGCACTCAAAAAAGAGCTGAATGAACGCCAAAAAGAAAAAGTCCAGGCATCCTGATTATTCAATTAACCTAAACAAAGTCGTGAAACATTGCTCACTTATTAAGCGTGGAACGTGAAAAATCATAAAAAAAGCCCGAACAGGGATGTTCGGGCTATAAACTAGAAACTACAGCATTGATTTCTATAGATAATTATAACGCATTTCGTATAAGGTGTATTATGTTAATTTTAGAAATTCTACAAATAATTGCACTATCTAATAAAAAGTTTAGGAAACTAAAATGATCAAATTTACGGATGACGATATTTTAAGAATAGATGAACATTTTGCTCAGGAAGGTATACCATTTCATGCACGACCGTTCCATGCAGCTAATAAAATTCTTGGTACAAGGTTTTCTATAGGTTTTGGTCAAGATCCTTTATTTGATGAAATTGTACATACCTATGAACGATTGATTCCTGAAGTAAAATTCACTTGGCCAGGTATGGGCACTGGTCTAGTTGCATCTCTTGATCGCGTTAAGAAAGTGACTGTTGGTATTGCTTTCGGTACTGTAAATCTTAAAATTTATAAAGGCTTAGGATTTTCAACTGAAACAGAATGGTTTGATTGGTGCCGTAAAGACTACAAAATAGCTGCAAAATCAGCTTTTGCTTTTGCAGACATGCACGACCTTGTCTACGGTATAAATGAAAATATAACAAAAGAAAATAACAGTTTAATCTTTTGGGGACTTGCGGCTGAACAAATGAAATTAGTTTCAGAAAGTCTTTCCCAATCTGGTTCAATTAGTAGTTCTGTACTTCAACCTATCTGTTTAACTGCTGAATTATCTATGAAAGGTACTCTCTTACATCTTGGGATACCAGAAAGAGACTTAAGAAATCCGAAACTATTTGGCCATAATCTTTTTAAACTGGGGGAGAAAATGGTCCAAGTAGAAAGTCACAAAGACGATCAACTCCTGCTAGGTATGCTAAATAAATTTCCAAATTATGTGGAGGATCGCTATCGTGAAACACAATTGACCAGATTGGAGGTTATCTCTATAGCTTTAAGTGCTCAATTTATAGCTGCCTCTGCTGTACGACGAGTTTCTGGAAGAGATCTTAGTAGTCAAATTGAAAACTCAGAAGTAGGCTTACGTAGTAACTATTTTCCTTAAAGCATTAGAAAGAAATTCCTAAAAATGAGTGGTCAATAACCTCTATTTAACATAATGGCGGTTATACGCAATACACTTGTATATTAATTTGAAAATCAATAACTTAAAAAATTCAACCTGATCACAAAACGCACAAAAAATGGCTTTTGTAATAAGCTGGTGAGTTTTTAAGCGAATCTGTAACATTTTGCCAAGAAATTTGATCAATAAATGATCAATTTGGCAATCAGTGCCCATTTCATGCGGATCCAGATTCCAAAACTATCCCCAATTGCTGGGGATAAAATTTAGGCTATTTTGTACGCTTTGGCTCACATGAAACTCGGCCCTTTGCTGCTATCCGCGATACTGGAATTTTCTTATGATGGGTACATAGAGAACAGGATGTTCCAAATAACAAGAATAAGAAAGATCGCACCAGGAACGTGAGGTAAGACAGGAGTCATACCTAGCAACCCAATATGAAAAACCCCGGCAGGATGCCGGGGTTTTTTATTGTCTGGATTCTTTCGAATAACCCGTATTATGTTAATTTTAGAAAATCTTAATTTTTATTCAATCTAACTAAAATCTTTCATAGCTTCTAATTTTTTAACATATTCTCATAAACAAAATCTTCACTCACTGTATAAACTTTTGTGCAATTAAATAATAAACTTTGAATATCATCATCACGGCAATATTCTTCTTTAACATATTTCAAATCCCAATGTTCAGCATAGTTAGCATAATTTTGATCATGTATTGGGCTAAGTCGAATATATTCTATTTTTTTCTTAAAAGACTCATCTGTCCGACCTAGTTGCTCCAATTTTCTCAAAAAGAGTTGAGCAATTTTACGTTTTTTTAAATAATCTTCGGTTAGGTCCTTAACATCTGCCATAACTATAAAGAACATAAACTGAAGAAAACAATCATTAGCACACAAATGGCTATTCTTTTCTTTAAATTCATTTTCTAAATCAAAAAGACTAATTTGTTTACTTAAACGTTCATATTCTTTAAGAACATAATAAGTTGAATACTTTCCAGAGCCAATCATTCTAAAAAGAGTTTCTACTGGATAAATAGTCTCATCAACTTCAGAATCTTCATCATCAAAATCAAAAGAAATATCTATTATTTCTAAAGGTTCTATACTAGGCTGAAGGGATGTCTTTTTAACTACTTCAATTTTAAATGTCATAAAAAACCAATTAATAAAATTATATTACCATCTGAAAGATGTATTAGTATTTTCCGCATCAAGATATCTCAAAATTGAAAATAATCTATTGATTTTATATGATTTTTGCAACCTATCTGAAGTCTCTATCGAGCCTCTAAAAACATAAGTTTTTCTTTCTAAAGGATCATAATCTTTGTCTAATGATAGAAAATCAATCTTACCATTCTTATTAAATGCTAATTCTAGATAACCTGAATTATCATTTTTTGACATTAATCTTAAAGTTATAAATCCAAGATCATTTATATTTAAAAAAGCCTCTCTTTTGTTTAAAACCTTATCAATTTCTTGAAAATATCGAATAAAGTTAATGAGAGATTTTTTTTCCAATGATTTAGCAGATGAGTCATCAACTATAATATCTGAATATCCACTATCATTTAAAAATTTAAATAGAAAAATATAATAATTTTTTTCATTATTAATACTATTTAATACCATATGAATATTTAAAGATCTATCTAAATCGTTTTCATCTTGATTTAAGTATGAGATTTTTAATTTTGATTTCGGATATATTTCTTCAAATTGAGTTTGACAATATAACCTAGTATCAAATACATCTTTATATTTTAAGGACATAATTAATCCTTTGATTTCTCTAATTCTTCAATTTGATCTAAACAATTATTTAAATTATTTATTAATCTTTTAATAGTTGCTTTATCTAATACTTTACGAACATCAATATTTATAACATTCTGGTTTTTATGATAACCAAACTCTAGAATAGCAGTATGATCGTCCTCATCTATACCAATCCGAATAGCATCCAAGAGAGATGGAGCAACCAAATTTTCATAGACTTTAGTCATGTCTTTAGGCTTATTAGATCGTTGATTAGACATAAAATCCTATAAATTGTACGTGTTGATAAGAATTAATATAATACACTAAAAATCTTAGTTATTTAAATTTATATATATCAAATAGATATCTATAATTTCTTATAAAACTCAATGCATTATGATAATAAATATGATGATAATTTTTTATTATTTAACATAAAATCTCTTATACGAAATTCATCAGGCTAACGCCACTATACAAGGGCACACACCTTACACTTTTTTAGATTAGCTATTGGATACAGTGCTAAAAGAACGGCTGGCTAACGCCACTATACAAGGCATCACACCTATACACTTTTTTAGATTAGCTACTTGAATACAGCTCTGAAGGGACAGCTGGCTAACGCCCCTATACAAGGGGACACACTTTACACTTTTTTAAAACTTGATCGCGGATCTGACTTTAGAAATGAATAGATCAATGGAATTTTGGTTCTTGGAAAAATCCAGCAGCAGCCCATTTACTTTAGATCGGATCTCTTTCGGATCAGTCAGTTCTCCATTCATTAAGTTTTTCAGTAGTCCACCCACTTTATTCATATCTGATTTTAGGCTGCGAATTTCCTGGATTGTTTTTATATCAGTCAGACTTTTAGGTTGATAACCCAATCCTAGATCACGCAAATATTGAGAAGCTGATAAATTTCCCTGAGCAGCATTTTCTTCAATTTGCTTTTTCTCCGCTTCAGTTACCACAACTTGAATTACTTTTTGGCGTATCCGTTTTGGCTTTTTTTGTTCAGTCATTTTTTGATTTCCAGTACATTTTGGCTATGCCAAAAGCTCCGCAGGACAAGATACCACGTTGAGCTGAAAGCGAATAAGTGGGGTAATTTATATAACCAAGGCTTGCCATGTTATATAACATTACACATCTTGCCAATATCACTGAAAGTTCAATTGCACATAAATGCATATAATTGCACATCAAAATGAATAAAAACCATTTAAAAGCTTATAGTTGCAGATAATTTCATATAAAATCGTATAAAAGCTCTTAATTGCATATAGTTGCACATAATTGCATGAATTAAAGAAAGAGGAAGTCATTATGGTCACCAGACATGGCGCTAAGAAATTCATCATCTCTGTATTACCAGAAATAGAAAAACGGCTGGAAGCTGGTTATACAATTAAGGAAATCCACGCTGATTTACCTGAGCTAGCGAACAATATTTCTTACAGTTCAGTTTTACGAAATTTGAGTAAAATGGGAATCAGTGAAAAAAAGCCACATTCAAATAAAATAGAAAAATCAGTGAACCTGGATACTGCTTCTAGTTCTAGCCAAAAAATAACGAATGCTCAAAGAAATCTTGAAAAGCTACAGAAGCGACCTGAGAAATTTAAATTTGATCATGGAACAAATGATAAGGAATTAATCTAAGTCCTCTTTAAATATAGCTCTAAATGCTGCCTGTTTGCGATTTAAGCTCAAATTCACATTGGAAGGTACAGAACGAGTGTCTACGAGTGAAATCGCTGAAATTCGCGCTTAGACCCTCTGAAAAACAGCTTTTTAGGCTGTGAAGCCTAAATAAGCGTAAATCACATGCAGAAAATTGAGTATAGATAGAGCGCAGCGAGTAAAAAAGCTCTATGAGCGAAGCGAATTCATCGCGCTTTTGCTTTTTATTGAAGTCACAACGAGATGAGCCAAAAAATTGCCCCGACGAATCGAGCGAAAGCGAGATTCAATAGAGTTTGAGCGAAGCGAAAACCAAGGGCAATTTTTCTTTGCCTGGGCTTTTAATTATTTTTAAAGTTTTTAATGCTTTTAGACTCTCTGAAAGCCTTTATTTACAAGGTTTTCAAGACTGATAAGACTACAATTTCTTTGTCATAAGACTACAATTTCTTTGTCATAAGACTACAATTTCTTTGTCATAAGACTACAATTTCTTTGCATTTGATTACATCAAATGCTAGTGTAGTCTTAATAACACTTATAACCTATGCAGTCTTATGAAAAATGACTTAGTAGTAAAAGATAATGCCTTAATTAATGCCAGTTATAATCTCGAAGTAACCGAGCAACGGCTTATCCTTTTATCAATAATAAGAGCAAGAGAAACAGGCCAAGGGATCTCATCCGACAGTAAATTAGAAATTCATGCTTCTGATTATGCTTCTCGCTTTGATGTCACCAAAGAAGCTGCGTATAACGCTCTAAAAAATGCAGTTAATAATCTTTTTGAAAGAAAGTTCTCTTTTAAGGAAATTCATAAAGATACAAACAAAGAAATTGTAGTCAAATCCCGCTGGGTTAGCCGAATTGCATATGTTGATGACCTTGCTACATTAGAAGTTACCTTTGCACCAGATGTTGTTCCTCTTATTACAAGATTGGAAAAGCACTTTACGAGCTATCAACTTAAACAGGTTGCCCAACTAACTAGCAAATATGCTATTCGTCTATATGAGTTTCTAATTGCTTGGAGAGACGTAGGAAAAACACCTGTTATTCCTTTATCTGAGTTCAGAGAAAAATTAGGACTTGATATTAATGAATATCAAAAAATGATTAATTTTAAAAGTCGTGTTTTAGAACCAGCCATAAAGCAAATTAATGAGCTCACTGATATACATGTAAAATATGAACAGTACAAAACAGGAAGGTCTATCTCAGGCTTATCATTCACTTTTAAGCATAAAAAAATTGATTCTATACCTTCAGAAAAAGCCCCCAATACGGTAGATATCTTTACCCAAATGACTGATGCACAACGTCACATGTTTGCAAATAAGCTTTCAGAACTCCCTGAAATGGGTCGCTATTCACAAGGAACTGAAAGCTATCCTCAATTTGCTATTCGTATTGCTGAGATGCTGAAAAATCCTGACCGAATAAAAGAACTATACCCGTACCTAAAAAAAGTGGGATATATGCCATCAAGTAAAAAGGATGTAGCAAATGGCTAAGTTATCACTAAGTGAAGTATCTAATCGCTTTAACGTCAGTCGCTCTACGTTATATAGGGCCATAAAAGAAGGACGTATATCTCGAAGCTCTGATGGACTTTTTGATATTGCAGAAGTCATCCGATGCTTTGGGGAGCCGATCAAAAAGCATGAACAAAAACAAGAAGTGAATCAGTCTAAGGATGATGCGGATTTACGTCAGCTTGTTGATTTCATGAAAAAGGAAATTGAGTCATACAAAGATCGGGAAAAACGCTATTTAGATCAAATAGACCGCTTTCAACTACTATTAGGGCATAAAGAGTCTGAAGAAAAAATGTCTCATGATGCACCAGTGACACATCCTAATGATGCACCATGCGACAACAGTAGTGAAACACGTGAAACTATTGATAATAATAAATATAGTGAAATTAGTACATCTCATGAAACACCAGTGACACACCCCAATGAAACACCAAAACACGTATCAAAGACACACTATGAGACAAAGAAAAAACGTGGCTTATTTGGGCGCGTGCTAAATGCTGTTTTTGATAATGACTAAGAGAGAGATCATGCCGAAACTGAAAGACATTGCCCTGGGAATTATTGTGGCCCCGCTGCTGATCCCGATCATGCTGATTGCATCGTACCAAGATAAAAAGGCACTCAAAAAAGAGCTGAATGAACGCCAAAAAGAAAAAGTCCAGGCATCCTGATTATTCAATTAACCTAAACAAAGTCGTGAAACATTGCTCACTTATTAAGCGTGGAACGTGAAAAATCATAAAAAAAGCCCGAACAGGGATGTTCGG
>JADHEF010001713.1_pt1 | contig 12213 bp, 8 predicted proteins | sample 8952391 | NCBI WGS metagenome assembly JADHEF01 (sample SAMN16124439, study PRJNA663245) | bioreactor sludge metagenome | isolation source: sludge (nitrite) | place: India:Bengaluru | collected 2019-02-28
GCCAGCTCCAACTTCGGATCAACGCCTTCGTCACCTGGGCCAAAGGCGTCAAAATCGATGAGGTGACGCCCGCATTGGCACAGACGTACCGTAATGCCCTATTGCGCAAATCTGAGCTCAGTTTCAAAACCAAAGGGGATTACTTAGCCGCACTCAAACAGTTCTTCCGCTGGTGTGTGGCCTTGGAATATTGCGCGCGCAACCCGTTCGACGGACTCACCGCCGGTAAGAAACCCGTCACGCGACGAGCCGATGAGGAGCGCATCCGCTGGCAGCGCCCTCAACTGGCCCAACTGTTTGCGAGCCTGCGCAGCAAACAAGCTCAAAAGGGCAAAAGACTGAAAATCCAGGATTGGTGGGTGCCGCTGCTGTGTCTGTATGGCGGACTGCGGCCCTCCGAGGCTTGTCAGCTAAAAACCCAAAACATCAAACAGGTAGACGGCATCTGGTGTCTGGTGGTGGAGGCCGGTGAAGTCGGTCAAGCCCTCAAGACCAGCAACGCCTATCGCACAATTCCACTGCACCATGCGCTGATTGCGCACCAATTCCTGGACTATGTGTCCCATCGTCGCCACCAAGGGCAGACGTTCCTGTTCGATGACAAACCGTCAGGCAAGGATGACGATTGGTCACATAACCTTGTGTGTCGCTTTCAGCGTCATCTCAATGATGCAGGTATCATCGGCAAAGGCCGCCCCACCATTTACGGGCTGCGGCATACCTTTATCGATGAGTTGCAACAGGCCGATGTGGCTGAGCACATCGTGGCGGAATTGGTGGGTCATAGCAAAAAGGGGCTCACGTTTGGGCGCTACGGCAAGCGACTAGGTATCGCGTTGCTGCGAGAAAAAATCGAGTCAATCCCCAGCGATTTAGTCGAATTTTGAATATCAGGCCAAATAGGCATTTGAGTGGGTGAGGTATACCCACTCACGTGTTTGCCTGGCAAAGTAACATGTTGATTTTCATCATTAAAATAGTGTGACAGGCTTCTGCTGTTACTGGTCGTTAATTTGACAATTTATTTATTTCAAATATATTGAAAATTGACATTAAATTAGTTTTTGTTAGGTTTCACTTTTTATTTGACTTGGTTTTTGCTGAATGTAATCCTGCGCAAAATTATAATAATAAAAACAGGGTGCACATGAAAAACAACAACAATCTAAAATCAGATCCTCGTGAAAAAACGTTCAAAACCGCAGTAGAGGAACACCTGAACATAAAATATCAACAGGTATCAGACGCAACCTATGATGTTTTGTGTAGAAAGGCCAGGCAGCTTATCCGTAAATGGGGAAAAAAGAAGCTGGTTGATATTAATGCAACCGACATCGAAATGTATATTGCCAAACTGCTAAAACGCCTCAAAGGGAACACAGTCAATCAATATATTGACATTATGCGACAGGTATTTAACAGGGCCTATCGAGATGGCATTATAAAAATCAATCCGATGTGTCATGTCAAAAATTGTCGATTTGAGGTGGTAGAGCCTCAGCCATTCCTGCAATCAGAGATCCAATTATTTATTGCACATCAACATATCAACCCTATTGGTGCAGCAATAATCCAGGTTGGTATTTCCACTGGACTGCGGATCAGCGAATTGTTGGCAATTAGCCGTGAGGCTATCGACCTGGATAAACGCACACTGCGTGTTGATCTGGCCCTGGTAGATGGTTGCTATAAAACGCCGAAAACCAAAAGCTCCTGCCGAACAGTCGAGTTGACTGTCCCTGCGGTGCAGGCACTGCGCACCCTTCTGGAGCATGCTAGGCATCGCAAAGAGAAAGCGATTTCGGTCATGTGTGCTGACAATCGTACGCGGATCAAACTGCGCCGGACTTTATTAGCCTATTATCCGGATAAGCGACGTCAATACATCAGCGTCGATGAATTCAGAGAGGATTTTTTTGAGCCATTTTGTGCCACTGCGGGCGTTGCCTACCGAGGGCCATCGCAATTTAGACATACCTATGCCAGTCAACTGTTGTCCGCAGGTGTTAATATCGAATGGATTGCCAAACAGATGGGGCATACAAGTACCGCAATGATAAGGCGCCATTATGGAAAATGGTTAGTCGAGGATGCTGCGGATTTCAAAACATTAGCCGAAAACGCGCTTGCTCGTTGCTTCCGCCTTAATGAGAAGCAGACTCTGGTTCCGGCCAACAACTCAGAACTTGACATGACTAAATTAATTGCCGATCCACAAATTCAGCAATATTTATTAGGGCTGGTTGCTCAATCAATGAAAAACATACATGTTGGTGAACCGCATTCTCAATCAGATTAGCGATAACTACTGTGATTCATATCGATATATTATTGATTCGATAATACGTTAAATAAGGGCCGTTAAGAGCCTAAGGAATAAAAATGGCTACAGAAAAAACAAAACTAGAATACGAAAGGTTGGCAAAACATTTCTATCTTCGCCTTGAAAGAAAAAACATCAAGGTTACAGCTAAAAACATTTCAGATGAGCTGTTGGCCTGCGCGCCTGAATATCGTCCTGACTACTGGCGTCGCCTGCGTGGAGCACTTGTCTATCATCAAAAAAATCTGGGTTATGTCGAGGCCGCTGAGCGCATTATGGGATTACGTAATCCAGTCACGGCTCAAGGTAGCAATACTCCAGTTAAGAAAAAGCAGAACAGGGTTAAGAGCATCAATCCTGCTGACCAAACCGCGCTGATCGATTATTTCAAAGCGCGGGATGATATAAGAATGGTTGCTGCGATAATACTATTTTCCTACACTGGTATCAGGCCCGCTGAACTTGCTGACATTACAGTAGATGGCGATAAAGTACGTATTGTGGGGGCAAAAAAGAGCCATAATGGTATTCGTGGTGCAGACAGGACTCTGCAATTTGAAGGCGTTGACCCTCGCTGGTTAAGCTCAATAGTCAGAGAAGCGCAGTTCGCCAATATTAAATCGTTGCAAGATAAACTTCGCATTGCAGGAAAAAATTTATGGCCGAAGCGCAATCATCTCCCTACATTTTATAGTTGGCGTCATCAATTGGGTTCAGAGCTCAAAGCCTCCGGAATGGACCGTGTACAAATTGCCTATTTGATGGGACATCAGGCCACAGCCTCAGTTAATCGTTACGGAAATCGAAAATCAGCAAGAGGAGGACGTTTGCCGAGTTGTCCTGCTGATGCTGACCTGAGTCACATTAGAGTGACTCACAGCGTGCCGTCTGCGGATAATAAAAGCTATATCCAGCCAAATACACCAATTATGGAGGTAGAGCCAAGTGAGGAATTAAATGTTAAGCGGAAAGGAATGGCTGCATTTATAAATAGAGATAAATCAAAAGATGATGGTTTCTCGCGGTAATATTCTCAATCTTCACTCATCAAAAATAGTCATACTCGGACATATAAACACCTAATGATGATCTTCATTGGCGTGAAAAATATAACATGTAGCGCTTACGGGTGCGCACGTAAGTACGCCATGAAAAGAGTCGTAAATACGCAAAGAATACAACCGTAAGTATGATTTAAAACACACCGTAAGCACGGCTGTTGAAAACCATACTTACGCACGTAAGTATGGGGGTGTGTCGAGGTTACGAGACCGGAACCCCCGTAGGTTGCGCAGCGACCGGAGTGGGGTGGAGAACCCTTTTTTATGGAGGGTATGAAGCGGTCAATATGGGATGACGAAGGAGGCGGGTATAGGGGTCAAGGTGGAGTCTGACTCGGGACGAGGAGGAACAACCTTGACGCCTATATCTCGGTGACGGTCATCCCATATTGATGGCGCAATACCATTCATAAAAATTGTTTGAAATTAATTGAGTGGAGCTGTTTATATTTTAACCACCCCACTCAATTAAAAAGTAGAAAATGGCAGAGGTTATATATAACAACAATCAGGTGATAACACCGAGGATAATAAAAATGAAAAATAATAAAAACAAAACAGCGGGGCATGATATTTCGTCATATGACGGTCAGAAGGACGGTGCTGCCACACAACAGGTGCAGCAGGCTGTCAGGTCGGTGATGCAGGATAAACTGCTGACTCTGCCGGATATGAGCCCTACTGGCCGCCCCATCAAAACCAGCTCGAATTTGTTTGCTCTTATCACATTCAACGGTTGGGATCCACGCTACAACCTGATGGCGGGTGAGGCAGAACTGGCTGATGCGGATGGTGAGCGTCTGGGAGGCTCTGAGGCGGGTCAGCGATCCGCGCTGGTTGATGCCTGCCAGTTGGCAGGTGTGCCGGATGCCGTGATTGAGGAGCACCTGATCGCAATTTGTGAGCGCCACAGTTATCACCCTGTGCGTCAGTGGCTCGAACGTGGGGCACCGTGGGATGGGAAACCGCGCATCGATGCGGTTATTGCTACCCTCAATGCGGCAAATCCTGCCTATGCGAGTGCGGTGTTACATGCATGGCTGGTTGGGTGTGTCGCTGCACTCTATCAACCGCGCTGGTACTCGAAATTGGTGCCTGTGTTGGTGGGGGCACAGTCCTATCGAAAAAGCGCCTGGGTGAGCCGTCTGGCTGCTGTGGTGCAAAGTTCGACCCTCGATTGTGCCATCAATCCAGACAAGCCTGATGATGTTCGTCGCGCAGTGTCTGCATGGGTTGTGGAGCTGGCTGAGCTTGAGAGTACGACCCGACATGAGGCGGGTAGCCTCAAGGCTTTTTTGACCCGAGAGAACGACAGCTATCGCCTACCCTATGCCCGCAGCATGACCACCAAAAAGCGCCAGACTTCATTTATTGCCACGGTCAACGGGACGGATTTTCTCAAGGATACAACCGGTAACGCCAGATTTGCTGTTATCGAGTTGGCTGCGGCAGCTGATGTTGAGCGCCTCAATACGGTCCTGGGCTGGAGCTGGAGTGCAGGCCGTTTGTCCCAGACAGACCCTGAGCAACTGCGCCAGTTTTGGCTGGAGGTAAGGGAGCGCTATGAGTCAGGAGCAACGTGGTTTCTGGATGATGCAACAGCTGCACTAGCTGCATCGGAAAACGATGCTCACACAGACAAGGGTCCATATTATGAGGTTATTTACCACCACCATCTATCGCGTCCACTGGCCTCATCTGAATGGCTCACGGCGAGCGGGCTGTGCGCCCGCCACGGTGAGAGGCTGAGCATGGCGAGTAGTTGGGGTAAGGCACTCCGGTTGCTCGCGAGCGAGGGCAAGCTCCAGAGCCGCAGGGCGCGTTCTAATAGGACCGAGTACCTGCTGCCCGTCGATAGCCCCAAAGAGAAGGGCAAAGCCGACAAGTGACTCTTAAGCCCTGCCGATAAGGCGGGGCTTTTTTCTGCTCATCTATTGGGTAGATGATTAATTGGTTAAGTACATGTTAAGTGGTTTTTCTAGCTTCTTAACCAGCCTCAAACCCTCGCCATTACTGACCTACAGTGGTTTTTGGTTAATTGATTAAGGTGATTTATATATAAACACTGAGTAAACCTTGATAAGAGCCCATCCAGCATTCACCACGCTTCATAGCAACTTCACTTACTCAGCTTAACCATCATTATGTCAAACGTAGCCATAGCAAGGCTCTGAGGCTGATTAAGAGGGGATTCACTCGCTTAACCGCATCTAACCAAAGTAACCCATGACATCCAATAAAGATTACCGATCACCACCACTCGACAGGTGAATTAGGGCATGAGGCTGTAAAGCGCAGGGAGACTCAGATTTTCTTATTGCCGTTGAGTGCTCAACGGCAGATTAGCCACATCAACCCCTCTGCGCCCTTGTTGGTGATTATCAGTCCGCACGAGTCATGCCAAGCAACCAAGCCGTTTCATTGATAATATTGGTTTTAGTCGTGATATAGCTCATGTTCATTGTTGTAAAAGCATGATAGTTTTGAATAAATTATGAGGGGGCCCCAAATGGACTCGATGTTATAGATTACTCGTTTCATTGTCTCAACCGGTTAGTTGCATCCTCGATTGAGCCGTGGTGCAGGTCAAACACACTCTGCCCAAAGGAAGCAGGCGTACACAGAATCGATTACAATACCGCAGACTGGGGCGGTGAGCCAGCGGGCGGTAGCGTTGTCTAAATGCCGGAGAATGTGCTGTGTACCTCGCTAGAGCACTTCTGGACTACAAGCACATGGGCGGGCATTTCCAGCGACAAAGAACGGTATTTTGCTTGAATGAGGATACAAGGCAGCTGAGTGACTTGCTGCCCTGTTGGAATGCCATCGATAGCCTAAGAGGGCACGGTAAGATAGATTTCCGCAATCCGAATTTACCAAATCGTTAAGTCAGATGATGAAAACTGGAAAAAACAAACAGCTAAATAGCTGTTCCGAATAGTAGCTCACTGTACTCTTACCGCTTCTACAGATGACATGGAGCACACATCGTCGCTGAACCTTGTCACTTCAGGCGTTGCCGCCAGGTTATATGTATTCCTTACGCCCCACGGCTTCCGGCAAGATGTAGCGCTATTAGGAACAGTTATTTAGGTCGGGCTAAAGTCAGCCTTTTAATCAAACGTTAGCTTTCATGGTATTTACTGCATCATTGTAGGTGATTATGGCCGAAGAAGTATTAGGGTATTTGGATCACAATATACTTGACTCAATTAGAAAAGGTGACCCATTTGATATTGAAGGGCTATTAAATAGAAGTCAAATAACTCCAGTTTATTCCCAAGAAAATCTGAAAGAGATAAAAAGGTCAGTAGGTTCTGAAAATGAATTCATATCTTTGTTAAGTAAATTAGGTGCTAAGTATATAGAGCCTATTTACGAAAGAAATTTACCTACGGGGAATGCTAAGATTAATGATAGTGACGCTATTGTTGTTTGGAATTGGTTTGTTGAAAATGAAGATCTAATGCCAGAATATGGCTACGGATTAAGCTCTTTTCTTGAGAAATTTTATGGCGGTAGGCGAGGTGAAACCTACGCTGAAATCTTCTCAAAGGGCAATGCTGAGCTAAAAAAAATCATGGCTAATGCACTCAAAGAACTTGAATTCAATGAACTGCTTACTGATGAAATGAAAAAAGCAATTGAGGCTCTCCCTTCAATCCTAGGAAAACAACAGCAATATATAAGTGAAAAAATGGATGCTCTTGAACAATCACCTGTTAAGCAATTTGAGGAGGTAACGGGTTTAGGGGCAAAAGTATTAAAAAACATCAAGCCGCCACATGTTGTGCAAAAAATATTTGAGGCAGTTCAGGGCTCTATGCCAGGTATAGAATTGGACATAGACATCTTCTTTGGTGTGAAGTATCAACCTTTCGAGTCTAATTCTGATAGAGTAAAAACCTTATCCGAAAAAGTTAATGGAATTTATCATCAGTTGAACGTTTTAGGCTATTACCGAGATAGTGACATGAGGAATAAGAGGGGGTTTGTTCGTTCTTCCAGTGATATGACACACGCAGGAATAGCTTCGTTTTGTCACTTACTATTGTGTCGTGATGAAGGGTTAGTAAAAAAAGCATCTGCTGCATATGAGTATGCAGGTGTTAGAACTCAGATCATACACTTTCAAACTGACAATGCACTTAAATAGAATTAAAGCAGTGGGTTAGGTTTCTCTTCGCTACACAATATAACCCACGATTTTAGTTCGCTTAGTGCGGCATTAGTCTTGCTTTGGTTATCAATGCTCACATATAGGCTTAGTTATATGTCATACGATCAAGAAAATTGTCCAACTTGCCCATATTATGAACAAAAACACCTTGACACAACATCAAAAACTGATCGGAAATATCCTCCAGTTACTCTGGAAAACAATAAGTCAGAAGTGCTTTTAGTATTTCAAGCACCAGGTATAGATGAATGGCACGTTGGTAAGGCAATTCAGCCAGTAAAGAAGAAAGGAGGGTCTGCTGGTGCTCGAATAGAGCAATCATGGAGTCGATGTCAAAAACACAGAAATGACTTTGATATAATAAACGTAGTCCAATGTTTTCCTGGGACGATCAGTAATTCCACTAGAGATTTACCCCCGAATAGCATTTCTATTTGCAAATGTAAGAGTAGATTATTGACAGCAATCACAGCAAAGAAGTATTCACAAATAATTGTCTTTGGTAAGGTTGCACACGAGACCGTAAATTGTTTGTTTCAATATATTAACTATAAACCTGTTATTACTCATGCGACTCACCCAACCGGTGGTGTAAGTAGACAATTATTAGATGAACTATGGGTTGATAATTAATGCTAACAAAAGTTTGGTGTGGGAAAGCTACATAGCCCCATAAGTCGCAGTTAGTACGATGGAGAGAAACAATATGGATCAATCAGAGAATCTTAATAAAGAAGGATTTGTTCTACAAAACTCTCGTGCCGATTATGTCGCTTCTGCTGCTAAGTCTGCACTTGGTTTGGTTCCTTTCGCTGGCTCATTACTTGCAGAAATTGCCGGAAGTGTAATACCAAATCAGCGAATAGATAGAATTGTAAAGTATGCTGAAGCTCTCGAAAGCAGGTTATCGAAAATCGAGCAGGACGTTGTCAAACAAAATATGTCTGATGAGAACTTTACAGACTTGGTTGAGGAAAGCTTGCGGCAAGCTGCGAGATCGCTAACAGATGAGAGACGAGGTTACATATCATCGCTTGTTTCCAATAGTATCTCTTCAGATGATATAGAGCACTATGAGTCCAAGCATTTACTTCGCATTCTCGGCGAGCTGAATGATATTGAAATTATTTTGCTGAGATTTTATTTAAATCCCGTTATGAGCGGTGATATGGAATTTCGGGATAAGCATGATCACATACTTAATCCAGTTGCAGCACATATTGGGGCATCTCAGCCACAACTTGACAAGTCTACACTACAGAATAGCTATAAGGAACATCTTGCATCTCTTGGCTTGCTAGAAAAAGATATTGATATAGATACGTCAAGTCGAGGGGTTAAGCTAAAAACTAAGGGCTACAAAATTACCTCGCTTGGCAGGTTATTACTCCGAGAGGTAGGGTTTAGTAATGAAAGACTGCGCTAACAATCGGCTGCACTGCGACCGATTTCCGCCGCTTCGTGGCTCCAAACCGGCGCGTGAGTCGGGCGTTACCGACCGCAAAGCAGGAGTTCACGGGGACGTGAATCGACTTGTCATTCAGAGGAAACGACAACATGATTCAGATAATCAGAAAGTATGTGCATGTGATTGACATTTCATAATTTTTCTATATAAAAGATGTAAAAATCTCATGGCAATAGCTTGAGTCAATTGCGATGCTTTTATGAACGATGTTGATAGCGTAAGTCATTGAATGTAAAGGTTATATTTGTGCTGTGATATACAAAAGTGAGGGTTCGAATCCCTCCCTCACCGCCAAATAAAACAAAAGGCCCCGTCGAAAGACGGGGCCTTTTGTTTTATCCGACGACGGGCGGCTCGGTTCGGGCCCAGGTTCGAGAGGCGGGCAGGATAGCCCGCATGGATGACCAGAGGCCGCCCGCAGGGCGAGCGCCAGGGATAGCGCGAGTCGCTCCTGACCCATCCTCAGATGTCAGAACCGGCCAGATGGTCGGTTTTTTGCTTTGGGGAAGCATTTTCCGCTCATGTGGAAGAGGAAGGGGGGGCGCCCTCGTCGGGTTCAAGCAGAGCAGTTTGCCGGGATGAACGGCTGCAGGCCGTCCCGAAGGGGTGAGCCACGCAGCGGTGAATCATCCCGCCCATGGCGTTGTTTCCCAAATAAGCCAGCAAGCCATGATTTCCCCAGCTCTGGGTGACCGCTACACTCGAGGCTTTCTGACAGGTAGGCCCAGGGTATTCAGTTTGTTTATGGCACTGACATACGCCATGACTTCTCCCACCTGGCCATTGTAGTTACGCAGACTGATTTTCCCCGTCAGCAACTGCTTGAACCGATAGATCGCCGTCTCTGCCAGTGAGCGACGGTGATACCCCGATATCTTCTTCCAGTGCGCCAGCCCTTCCTTGCGTATCACCAGCACAGCGTCATTTCTTGGATGTCCTTTTTTCCATAACCTCGCGCTCTTGCGAGGTGGGATACAAGCTGTCGCCCCTTTGCGCGAGATAAGCTGATGGCTGGCTTTGCTGTCATAGGCGCCATCTGCATAAACTCGTCCCAGCTTGCGCCGCAGTGGATTGAGCAAGGTCGGCAACACCTCGGCATCATGGACATTTTCCAATGACACCTCCGCCGCCACGATATCGTGGGTTACCGAGTCTACCGCCAGGTGCAACTTACGCCAGACTCGCCGCTTCTCAGCGCCGTGTTTTCTGACTTTCCACTCGCCTTCACCAAACACCTTCAGCCCGGTTGAGTCGATAACCAAGTCGGTAATGCATCCCTTTGGGGGCTGTCGATAGGCCACTGTCACCGTGCGTGCTCGCTTGCTGACACATAGATGGTCGCCCCGGTTTGCCAAGCCCTCAATCAATGAAAGTGAGTCAGGTGGAGATTGCAGCCATAGATCCGGATTTCACCGAGGCAACAGCCTCTATCCCTGATGGAATTCGCTGACTGGCTCCTCTATCAGCTAAACGCACTTATTAGTGCCCTGTGTCTGTCGGGTTTTGCCAGTCACGGTCTGACCTGCCTCGCCATCACGTCATGATCGCCCGTGCAATCGGTGGTACTTTCTAACGCTGGTTGTTAACTCGATACTTTGTCACGCTTGCTATGAAACACCGTTCCTGTGCTAGCTATTGCGCTCAGGCCGCTACTGCGTGATCAGCATCGTACTCGCGCTCATGGGCAAGTAATGCCCAGATGATGCGTGCATTCTTGTTGGCCAGTGCCACTACCGTTACATTATGGTTACGTCGCTCCATGACCCCCGCAAGCCAGCTTCCTGCGTACTCTGTCTTACGCTCAGCGACCCGGAGCACGGAGCGGGCCCCGTGGATCAGCAGTGTGCGTAGATAGATGTCACCGCGTTTGCTTATCCCCAACAGGGTCTGCTTGCCGCCGCTGGAATGTTGCTTGGGTACCAAGCCCAGCCAGGCTGCTAGCTGGCGGCCATTTTCGAACTGCTTTGCATCGCCGATAGACGCTACCAGTGCACTGGCCGTGAGAGGACCAATACCCGGCATCTTAGCCAGCTTCTGGCTTGCCGAGTTTTCTTTGTGCCAACACCAGATCTGCTCTTCCAGTTCATTCACCTGCTTGGCGAGCTCTTTGAGGTGCTCCCCTAAACGCTCAATTAATTGACGAAACGTTCCGGGTAGGTTGTTCTCTGCATCCTCCAGGAGCTCGGGCAATCGTAGGCTAATGTGTGCAATACCTTTAGGGACAATGATGCCATGTTCAGCCAGCAGGCCCCTGATTTGATTAGCTTGTGCCGTTCTGGCTTTGACGAACCCTTGCCTTGCGCGATGTAGCGCCAACACGGCTAACTGCTCGCCATTTTTTATTGGCACAAACCGCATATTGGGTCGGGTGACGGCTTCGCAGATAGCTTCTGCATCCGCAGCATCGTTCTTGTTGGTCTTCACATAGGGCTTAACGAACTGCGGCGCCATCAGTTTGACGGTATGCCCCATTCCTTGCAGTTTATTGGCCCAGTAATGGGCACTGCCGCATGCCTCCATGCCGATCAGGCTAGGAGGAAGATTGGTAAAGAATGAGAGCATCTGATCCCGCTTCAACTGTCGCTTGAGGACCGTCTTGCCATGTTGATCAACGCCATGTAATTGGAAGAGATGTTTTGCCAGATCAATGCCGATAGTCGTAGCCTTCATGGTGGTCGCCTCTCTCATCAGTGGGAACTTACATTCGCCACTTTGGCACTCAGATGCCGTTTTGGGGAGGGGCGACCATCCCATTAGCTATAGTCCGGTGCGCACAACGGCACATTCATCAATTCGAACAGGGAGTCGAGTAGTCCCTGGGTTGCTCGCAAAGTGAGGTTGAAAATCCCCTTGAGCATCAGGAAGGTGGCGATGGTTTGGTCGGTGTAGAGCTGGCTACGGCCCCGCCGTCCATGATGGTCGTGGTGAAACCAGTTGCTCATGGCCTCGGCATCAACCCAGAAGGTGAGTGAACCACGATTAATCAAAGACTTGTTGTATTTAGGCCAGTTGGTGATGGGGTGAAGCGACGTGCCCATAATGCAGACTTGAAGAGGATGGTGGTGATCAGATCACCAAGTCCTCAGTTAGTTCCATTCAAGCTGTATCGATTTGGGCAACAACGCCCTGGAAACCATGCTACGCATTCACTGCATGCAGCATTGGTACAACCTGAGCGATG